>Ga0210040_10004547_pt1 | contig 18078 bp, 14 predicted proteins | sample CryGeyCG12114_NA_FD_185462 | JGI IMG/M metagenome (GOLD analysis project Ga0210040, IMG submission 185462) | Groundwater microbial communities from aquifer - Crystal Geyser CG19_WC_8/21/14_NA (SPAdes) (version 2) | ecosystem: Environmental > Aquatic > Deep subsurface > Groundwater | place: USA...
GCTGCGCGCGCTGGTGGCGGCCGGGGTGCCGCTGCCGGTGGACCACGCCTACTCCGACAGCGCGCGCGACGTCCCGCTGCTGCGCGCGGCGCGGACGCCGCACGTCGTCGACCCCCGAGGCGCGGACCTGCGGCGGCTGCGCCGCGCCCTGGGCGACGACGTCGAGGTGCTGCGCTGGGCCGGCACGACCGGGCCGCCCGCCGGGCGGTGAGCAGTGCCCGACGTGCGGCCACGAGCGCCCCGGGACGGCAGTTGGCGCCCGAAGTGCCTGGGGGGGTGCCCGGGGACGGCAGTTGGCGCCCGAAGTGCCTTGGGGGTGCCCCGTGCGCGGCAGCTGGCGCCCGAAGTGCCTGGGGGTCCCCCGTGCGCGGCAGCTGGCGCCCGAAGTGCCCGGGGGGCCCGGCGACGGCGGAGAGCGCCCGACGTGCGTCCAGGGAGAGGCGCAGAGCGACGCAGGCGCCCTCAGGCCCCGAGCGCGGAGCGCAGCAGGGCGAGCTTCGCGGTGGTCTCGGCGAGCTCGGCGTCGGGGTCGGAGCCGCGGACGATGCCGGCGCCCGCGTGCAGGCGCACGCTCGCCCCCCGCACGACCCCGCAGCGGATCGTCACGGCCCACTCGCCGTCGCCCGAGGCGTCGCACCAGCCGACCGCACCGGCGTAGTAGCCGCGGGCGACGGGCTCGAGGCGCTCGATCGCCGCCCGGGCCGGGCCGGAGGGGGTCCCGCCCACCGCGGGGGTGGGGTGCAGGGCGCGGGCGAGGTGCAGGGACGTCGTGGAGGGGTCGGCGGTCCGCCCCTCGAGCCGGGTGGCCAGGTGCCAGACGGTCGGGGTGGCGACGAGCTCGGGCTCGCCGGGGACGGCGAGCCCGGAGCACCACGGCCCCAGGGACCGGACCATCGCCTCGACGACGAGGGCGTGCTCGCGGCGGTCCTTGTCCGAGGCCAGCAGGGCGCGGGCGCGGGCGGCGTCCTCGGCCGGGTCGGCGGAGCGCGCGGTCGAGCCCGCCAGCGGCGTCGCGAGCACGCGGCCGGCGGTCAGGGAGACCAGCAGCTCGGGGCTCGCCCCGACGAGCACGCCCGGCTCCTCGGGCTCGTCCGTGCCCGTTCCGTCCGTGCCCGTTCCGTCCGTGCCCGGCCCGGCGGCGCCCGGGGCGAGGGGGACGGCGAAGACGCGCGCCTCCTCGTCGTGGCGGGCGAGCGCCGTCACGAGCGCGCGGACGTCGACCCGCGCGTCGGTGCGCAGGTCCAGGGCGCGGGCGAGGACGACCTTCTCCAGCTCGCCGGCGGCCAGCAGGTCCAGCGCGCTGCGGACGGCCCGGCGGTAGGCGTCCTCGGAGGGCGCCGGCTGCTCGTCGAGGACCGTCGGACCCGCCGGGGGCGGGCCGGGAGGGTGCAGGCGGCCGGGGGCCCGGCGCAGCACGTCAGGGCGCACGAGCGAGGCGGTGGCTCCGGTCCGGAAGGGGAGCGCGCCCACGACGACCGGCTCACCGGCCCCGGAGGCGGCGACGGCCCGCAGCCGGTCGGCCACGGCGCCGGGGAGGTCGGCGGTCCACGGCAGGTCGAGGCGCTCGGCGACGCCCCGGGCGAGCAGGGTGCCGCGGGAGGAGGACCACAGGGCGTCGCGGCCCGGCCGCAGGGCGGCGAGCAGGTCTGCGGGCGCCGGGGCCGCCAGGCGCTCGCCGGCGCGGGGCGGGCCCACGGGCGGCGCTCCGCGCTGCACCCGGGTCGTCCCGCCGCCTGCAGCCACGGGCCCATCATCCCCCCGGCCGGGCCCGCGGGCGACGCCGGGCCGCGCGGGCGCCGGCGCCACGCGGCCGGCGCCCGCGGACGTCTCCGCTCCCGGGCGGTCGCGTGCGGCCCCGGGCGTCGCGTCGCCGGGAGCGGGCGGGGGAGGCCCGCGACGCCGGTGGAAGGGGGGCGGCCGGGAGCCGCGGCCGATACCGTCGCGCCCGATGACTCCTGCGACTGCGCCCACGAGCCCGCCGCTGCCCCGACGCCGGCGGCTCCGCCGCTCCGCCCGTGCGGTGGCGGCCGGCGCGGCGGGCCTCGTCCTCGCGGCCGGGTGCACGTCGGGGTCCGACGGCGGCGGCGGCAGCGGCGGTGGTCTCCTCGGCGGGGGGGACGAGCCCGTCGTCGAGCTGGCCGCCGTGCCCGCCGTGGCCGTCCTCGACGCCGAGGGCGACCGCTCCGTGCCGGCCAGCGAGGCGCTGTTCGCGGCCTCGCCCGTCGTGGTCGTCGTCGACCAGGCCGCCGACGTCGCCGACGCCGGCGCGCGCGCCGAGGAGCTCGGCGTGCCGCTCCTGGTCGTGGCGACCCCCGAGCCCGAGCCGACGGCGTCCCCCTCGCCGTCCGGCAGCACGACGGCGTCGGACGCTCCCACCGCGTCGGGCGCCACCCCGTCCGAGGCCGCCACCGCGCCGGTCACCGACGACGCGCAGGAGGCGTCACCGGCGGGCTACGCGCCCGGGGCCGACCCCGCCGCCGTGGTCGCCGAGGTCGAGCGCCTGGGTGCCGAGCAGGTGCTGGCCGCCGACGACGCCTCGCTCGCGTGGGCCCAGGACGCGCTCGACGCCGAGGTGCTCGACGCGGCGACGTCCGACGTCGACGCGCCGGAGCGGGAGCAGGCGGGCGAGGACGGCGCGGGCTCGCCGACGTCCTCCGCGACCGAGGGCTCCGGGGAGGGCCTCGTGGCGCTGTCCACGGGCCAGCCCGTGGACGTCGCCGCGGCGGCCACGGCCCGCGCGGCGGGGGCGACCGTCGAGGACGTGCCGGGCGGCGACCCCCGGGCCGACGGCGAGCTGGTGGAGCGGTTCTCCGCCGAGCCCCCCGCCTCGGTGCTGGCGCTCTCCTCCGCCTTCGGCGACGTCCCGCGGCTGACCGAGCGCATGGAGGTCGTCGAGACCGGTGCCCAGCTGCCCGGGGGCGGGCAGGTGCCCTTCCCCGGGCGCCACATGATCGCCCTCTACGGCTCCCCCGGGACGCCCTCGCTCGGCGTGATGGGCGAGCAGGACGTCGACGCGGCGGTCGAGCGCGCCAAGGAGGTCGCGGCCGAGTACGACGACCTCGTCGAGGACCCGGTCGTGCCGACCTTCGAGATCATCACCACCGTGGCGTCCGCCTCGGCGGGCGAGGACGGCGACTACTCCGTCGAGATCGACCCCGAGGTCATCCGCCCCTGGATCGAGGCGGCGGCGGACAACGGCGTCTACGTCGTCCTGGACCTGCAGCCCGGCCGCAGCGACTTCCTCACCCAGGCCCAGCGCTACGAGAGCCTGCTCACCTACCCCGGCGTCGGGCTGGCGCTCGACCCCGAGTGGCGGCTCCAGCCCGACCAGCGGCACCTGCGCCAGATCGGCCAGGTCGGCGTCGAGGAGGTGAACGCGGTCGGCGACTGGCTGGCGCAGCTGACGGCGGAGAACGACCTCCCGCCGAAGGTCTTCCTCCTGCACCAGTTCCAGAACCGGATGATCACGGACCGGCAGGACCTCGACATGTCCCACGACGAGCTCGTGCCGCTGGTGCACGCCGACGGCCACGGGACGCCGGGGATGAAGGACGACACCTACCAGGCGCTGCAGGTGGACGCGCCCGCCGGGATGCGCTGGGGCTGGAAGAACTTCTACGACGAGGACACCCCGACCCTCACGCCCGCCGAGACCATGGCCGTCGAGCCGACGCCGGACTTCGTCTCCTACCAGTAGGGCGGCGCCGCTGACGACGACGAGGCCCCGCCGGCCGCCGGCCGGCGGGGCCTCGTCGTGGCGAGAGCTCAGTCCCGGTGGGGGCTGTACAGCTCCGGGGCGCCGAGCTCGTCGACGTAGGAGGGGTCCCGCGTCCCGATGTCGCGCGCGACCGACAGGTGCCCGCCGAGGTAGCCCCCGACGCCGGCCACCGCGCCGGAGCCCAGGGCCAGCGCGACGCCGAGCCCGTGGCGCGACTCGTCGCGGCGGACCCACCACGAGGCCGCGTACCCGGCCAGGGACACGCCGTTGGCGACGGCGTGCACGTAGCCCACGCGCTTGTCCCCCTCGCTGGTGCCGATCCACTCGGCCGTCCCCGTGACCATCGTCGGGAGCGCGGCCACGCAGCCGAGCCCGAGCAGCAGGCGCGCGGCCGGGCGGGCGGCGCGACCGCCGACGAGGTCCAGGACCGACGCCGAGACCCAGGAGCCGATGGGGACGTCGGTCATCGGCGGGTGGACCGCGTGGCCCACCGGCCGGCCCCGCAGGAGCCCGAGCAGGGCCGGCGAGGCGGTCAGCGCCTTCGCGGCGAGCCTCTGCTCGAGGTCGACCGTCGTGTCCAGCCAGGTGGCGCCCTCGAGGGCCTTCATCAGGCGCACCGCCAGCGGGCGGGGCTCGGTGGCGGGGCCGCTGGTCGTGACCTGCGCCCCTGGGGCGGTGCTGCGGTGCTCGTCCACGGGTCCTGTCCTCCCCGGCCCGCCCCGTGCGGGCCGGACCTGCTCTGCCACCACTGTGGTCGCTGGGCGGTGGGCGCGCGCGCCGGGCCGCGGCCGGGAGGGGGCCGGGACCGCCGTACCGTCGTGGCCACCGCCTCGCGCGCCGGCAGGGCTGTCGCGGGGACGCCGGGACCGACCGGTGAGCACCAGCGGGGAGCCCGAGGAGCGCTGCATGGAGATCGAGGCCCAGGACGTCGCCGTCGAGGTGGGGGGCGCGGGAGTCCTGCCGCCGACGGGGGTGCTGGTGGCCGCCGGCCGGCGCACGCTCGTGGCGGTGGACCCGGGCCACGACGGGCGGGCGCCCGTCGCCCTGGCCCTCGCGCTGGCCGGCCGGCTCCTGCCGACCCGCGGACGGCTGCTCGTCTCCGGGCACGACGTCGGCCTCTGGGGTCGCGAGGAGCTGCGCCGCGCCAGCGCCGTCGTCGACGGCGAGGGGGTCAGCGACCCCGAGCCGGCCCTGCCGCTGCGCGCCGCGGTCGCCGAGGAGCTGCGCGCCGCGGGCCGCCCGGCGTCCCGGGACGACGCGCGCGCCTGGTTGGACGACCTGGGCCTCGCCGACCTCGCGGACGTCCCCGCCCGGGACCTGCCGCCGACCGCGCGCACCCGCGCCCTCGCCGAGCTCGCGGCGGAGCGCGCGGGCGTGCGGGCACTGGTCCTCCCGCGGCCCGACCGCGGCGGCGGGGACCCGCGCGACCCCGGGGGCTGGTGGGACCTCGCGGGCGAGCTGGCGGGGCGCGGCCTCGCCGTCGCCGTGATCGTGCCCCGCACCGAGGCGGCCCTCGTCGAGGGCGCCGGCCTGCTGCGCCCCGAGGACCTGCGCGCCGCCTCCGGCGTCCCGCGGGCCGAGCGGCCCGACGACCTGCACCTGCGCCCGACCGAGCTCGACGTGGAGGCGACGCTGTGAGCGACCAGACCCCGGTGGGCGACCAGGTCTCCGCGGACGACCAGCCGGGTCGGGGGACGACCGGGCGCGCAGCCCGCCCCGGCGTCCTCGCGGCCGCCCGCGCCTCCTCCGGCACCGAGCTGCACCGCCTCCTGGTCTCGCCGATGGCGCGGCTGGCGGTCGTGGCCCTGGCCCTGGTGCCGGTGCTGTACGCCGGTCTGTACCTGTGGGCCAACCACGACCCCTACGAGCGCCTCGACCAGGTGCCCGCGGCGCTCGTCGTCGAGGACGAGGGCGCCAGCACGGGCGGGGTCCTGCTCTCGGTGGGCTCCCAGCTGGCCGGCGACCTGGAGGAGGACGGCACCCTGGACTGGCAGCGCACGGACGCCGCCGACGCCGCGGAGGGCGTCCGGGAGGGCCGGTACGAGGCCTCGCTGCTGGTGCCCGCCACCTTCTCCGCCGACCTCGCGTCGGTGCAGCAGTCCGTCGCGGCGGGGGACCCGACGCCGCCGCGGCAGGCGCAGCTGCAGCTGACGACGAACGACGCGACGAGCTACCTCGGCCGGACGGTCGCCGAGCGGGTCGTCGCGGCGACCCGCCAGGCCGTCGTCACGCAGGTGGGCGCGCAGGCCGCCGACTCCTTCCTCGTCGGCTTCTCCACGGTCAGCGAGCAGCTGCAGCAGGCCGCCGACGGCGCCGGCGCGCTGGCCGACGGGCTGGGGCAGGCCGCCGAGGGCGCCGACGGGCTCGCGCAGGGGTCCGACGCGCTCCTCACCGGCCAGCGCGCGCTGGCCGAGGGGTCCGACGGGCTGGCCGCCGGGGCGTCCCAGCTGGCCGAGGGCACCGGTGCCGCCGTCGGCGGCGTCGACCAGCTCGTGACCGGGGTCGGGCAGCTCGACGGCGGCGCCACGGCGCTGGCGGACGGGCTGGGCCAGCTGCAGCAGGGCACGGCCGAGCTGCCCGCGCAGACGCGCGCCCTCGCGGACGGGGCCGCAGCCGTCGCCGCGGGCAACGCCCAGGTGGCCGCGACCGCCGAGACCGTCGCGACGGCCTCGGCCGGCGCCGTCGCGGGCCTGGAGGCGGCGCGCGCGGACCTCTCCGCCCAGCTCGTCGGGCTCGGGCTCGACGACGAGCAGGTGGCCGCCGTGCTCGCGCAGACCGACGCGCTGGTAGAGCCGGTCCGCGACGCCCAGGCGCAGGTCACCGAGGCCGACGCCGCCCTCGCCGCGCTCGCCAGCGGCTCCCAGCAGGTGGCCGACGGCGCCGGCGCCCTGGCCGGCGCGGCGCCCGCCCTGGCGCAGGGGATCACCGCGGCGGCGCAGGGCGCGGACGCGCTGGAGACCGGCACCGGCCAGCTGGCCGAGGGCGTGGGGCCGCTGGCCACCAGCGCCCGGGCGCTCGACGAGGGCGCGTCCGCCCTGGCGGACGGCGCCTCCCAGCTCGCGCAGGGCCAGGACCAGGCGGTGACCGGCACCGAGCAGCTGGCCGCGGGCGCCGGGGCGCTGGCGACGGGCGTCCAGCAGGGGCGCGACGGCGCCGCGGGCCTGCAGGAGGGCCTCGTCCAGGGCGCCTCCGGGGTGCCGGACCTCTCCGACGACCAGCGCGAGCAGGCGGTGGGCGCCCTCACCGACCCCGTCGTGACGACGAGCGCGAGCACCGCGCAGGTCGACACGTACGGCGCGGGGCTCGCGCCGTACCTGATGGCGCTGGCCCTGTGGATCGGCGGCTACGTCCTCTTCCTCCTCGTGCGGCCCCTCTCGCGCCGCGCCGCGGCGGCGGGCCGGCCCGCCCTCGGCGTGGCGCTCGGCGGCTACGGGCCCCCCGCGGCGATCGGGGTCGTCCAGGCGGTGCTCCTGTGGCTCGTCGTGGTGGCGGTCCTGCGGCTCGAGCCCGCCTCGCCGGTCGGCCTGCTCGCGCTCCTGCTCCTGGCGTCGGCGACCTTCGTCGCGGTGGTCCACGCCCTCGTCTCGTGGTTGGGGCTGACGGGGCAGTTCGTGGGCCTGGTGCTGCTGGTCCTGCAGCTGGTGAGCTCGGGCGGGACCTTCCCGTGGCAGACCCTGCCCGGCCCGCTCGCGGCGCTGCACCAGGTGCTGCCCATGAGCTACGCGGTGGAGGCCTTCCGGTCGCTGACCGCGGGCGGCTCCGCGCGGCCCGTGCTGGTCGCCGTGGCCGTCCTGCTCGGGTACCTGGTCCTCGCCCTGGCCGCCTCCGCCCTCGCCGCCCGGCGCGGACGGGTGGTCCGGACGGCGGACCTGCGGCCCGCCCTGGGCTGAGCGCGGAGCGGGGGCTACAGTGGTTACTGGCCGGTAACTTAGGGGCGGCGCCCCGGTCCGCCGGTCGCCCGGGCGCGACGGCGCGCCCGCCCCGCGGCCGGCCGGGCCGCGTCCAGCGAGGGAGGCGTCCCATGAGCCAGACGACCCAGGCGAGCCGGCGGGCCGGCCGCCGCGCCGAGCGGACCCCCGGGCAGCGCCGCGAGCAGTCTCCCGAGCGGGCCTCCGGGGGCTCGGTCGCACCCGCCGACCTCACCGCCGTGCTCGCCGGGCGGTGGGGCTGGGTGCGCGAGGAGGCACGGGCCGCGCTGCCGCAGAGCCTGTTCACCACCGACCCGCACGCGTCGGTCGACGTCTACCGCGACGAGGTCCTCGACGTGGTGCGCCAGATGGCGGCCACGGGCTCTCCCGCCCACGGCTTCCCGCGCGAGGTCGGCGGAGGGGGGGACATCGGGGCCAGCGTCGTGCAGTTCGAGATGCTCGGCTTCGGCGACCTGTCCGTGATGATCAAGTCGGGCGTGCACTTCGGCCTCTTCGGCGGGGCCGTCCAGAGCCTCGGCACCGCCGAGCACCACCGCCGGTACCTGCCCGCGACGATCGCCCTGGAGACCGTGGGGTGCTTCGCGATGACCGAGACCGGCCACGGCTCGGACGTCGCGAACCTCGAGACGACGGCCGTGTACGACGCGGCGGCGCAGGAGTTCGTGCTCACGACGCCCCACGACGGGGCGCGCAAGGACTACATCGGCGGGGCGGCGCGGCACGCCCGCCTGGCGTCCGTGTTCGCCCAGCTGGTCACCGGCGGCCCGGGCGAGGAGCCCCGCGGCCGGGGCGTGCACTGCTTCGTGGTGCCCCTGCGCGACGAGCGCGGCGCGCTGCTGCCCGGCGTCGAGGTGGAGGACGACGGGCCCAAGGCGGGGCTCAACGGCGTCGACAACGGGCGCATCCGCTTCACGCGGGTGCGCGTCCCGCGCGCGGACCTGCTCGACCGCTTCGCGCAGGTCGCGCCGGACGGCTCCTACTCCAGCAGCATCGAGAGCCCCGGGCGGCGCTTCTTCACGACCCTCGGCGCCCTGGTGCGCGGTCGCGTGTGCATCGCCGCCGGCGCGGGCTCCGCGACGCAGTCGGCCCTGGCCGTCGCCGTCCGCTACGGCCTCACCCGCCGCCAGTTCACCCGCCCGGGGGCGGCCGGGGCGCAGGAGGAGGTCGTCCTCCTCGACTACCGCGCGCACCAGCGGCGCCTGATGCCGCCGCTCGCGACGACCTACGTGCTCCAGCTCGCGCAGAACGAGCTGACCGCCCGGCTCCACGACCTGCAGTCGGCGCCGGAGGGCTCGGTCGTCGACGAGGATCAGCGCGAGCTGGAGAACCGCGCGGCGGGGCTCAAGGCGCTCGCCACCTGGCACGCGACGTCGACCATCCAGACCTGCCGCGAGGCGTGCGGCGGGGCCGGCTACCTGGCCGTCAACCGGCTGCCGCAGCTGAAGGCCGACACCGACGTCTTCACGACGTTCGAGGGCGACAACACGGTGCTGCTCCAGCTCGTGGGCAAGGGCCTGCTCACCGGCTACGCCGAGGACTTCGGCGAGCTGGGCACCTGGGGCACGGTGCGGGCGGTGGCCGACCAGGTGCTGGACCGGGTGCTGGAGCGCACGACGGCGCGCGTCACGGTGCAGCGCCTGCTGGAGGCGGCGCCCGGCCGCGACGACGACGCCGACCTGCGCAGCCGAGGCTGGCAGATGCGGCTGCTGGTCGAGCGCGAGGCGCACCTGCTCGTCGGGGTGGCGCGGCGGCTGCGCCGTGCGAAGGCGCCCGGCGCGGACGCGGCCGCGGTCTTCGACGAGGCGCAGGACCACCTGCTCGCCGCGGCCCGCGCGCACGTCGACCGGGTCGTCGTCGAGGCGCTCGTGGCCGCCGAGGAGGAGTGCGAGGACGACGCGACCGCGGAGCTGCTCGCGCGGGTCGGCGACCTGCACGTCCTGTCGGTGCTGGAGCGCGACCGCGCCTGGTACCTCGAGCACGGCTGGATCACCCCCGGCCGCAGCAAGGCCCTGGTCGGAGCCGTCAACGAGCTGTGCCGCGAGCTGCGCGCCGACGCGCGGCTGCTGGTCGACGGGTTCGGCATCCCGGAGCGCTGGATCACCGCGCCGATCGCCTCGGGCGACGTCGCGCAGCCCTCCGCCGGCGCGGGCACCGGGCGCACGACGACGTCGACGGCGGGCGCCGCGCCCGTCGGCGAGGCCCCGGTGCTCGCGCGCGTCCCGATGCAGGCCGGCTGAGCCCCGTGCCGCCACCCCCGCCGCCGGGCCCGGGGGGCCGCGGCCCGGACGGGGGCTGGGAGGATGCGGGCGTGGACGAGGCGCCGGTGCCCGCGGGGCGTGCAGGGGGAGAGCCGCCCGCGGGGCGCCCGGGAGCGGAGCCCCGGTGGCTTGACGCGACGGAGGACCGCACCTGGCGCGACCTGCTGGCGATGACCCAGCTGCTCCAGGTCAGCCTCGACCGGCAGATGCGCGCCGAGGCGGGCATGCCGCAGACCTACTACACGGTGCTCGCCATGCTCTCCGAGGCGCCCGGGCGCCAGCTGCGGATGAGCGAGCTCGCGGCCATCACCACGTCCTCGCCCAGCCGCATCTCGCACGCCGTCACGAGGTTGGAGGAGAAGGGCTGGGTGCAGCGCTCGCGGGCCGCCGACGACGGCCGCGGCGCGGTCGCCGCGCTCACCGACGAGGGCTGGGACGTGCTGCACCGCACGGCCCCCGGCCACGTGGAGCAGGTGCGCCGGGTGCTCTTCGACCCGCTCACCAGCGCCCAGCGCGCCCAGCTGGGGGACATCTGCCAGGCCGTGCTCGGAGCCCTCGCGCACAGCCCCCACGGCGCCCGCTGCGACGAGTGCGGCGACGCCTGAGCGACGGCGCCCCCCGGGCCGGCCGCGGTCGGCGCTCGTCGTCGCCGCCCGGGGGTGGCGCTGCGTGGCGGTCGGGCCGCCGCGGGCCGCCGCGGGCCGCGGGACGGCTACTGTCCGCCGCATGAGCACCGACCGTCGCGCCGACGGCGCCGCCCGTCGGCAGCCGGAGCGCGTCTACCCACCGGTCATCCGCCTGGCCCAGGCCAGCTTCCGGCTGCTCGGCCTCACGACCCGGCTCGAGGGGCTGGAGCACGTGCCCGCCACCGGCGGCGCCGTCCTGGCGAGCAACCACGTCGGGTACGCCGACTTCATCTTCGCCGGGCTCGCCCCGTGGGAGGCGCACCGCCGCCTGACCCGGTTCATGGCCAAGGAGAGCATCTTCCGCCACCCCGTCGCCGGGCCCCTGATGCGCGGGATGCACCACATCCCCGTCGACCGGGCGGCCGGGTCGGGCTCGCTGCGGGCCGCGCTCCGGGCGCTGGGTTCCGGGGAGATCGTGGGGCTCTTCCCGGAGGCGACCATCTCCCGGTCGTTCACCGTCAAGCCGATCAAGTCCGGTGCGCTGCGGATGGCCGCCTCGGCGAAGGTGCCCGTGCTGCCCACGGCGGTGTGGGGCACCCAGCGCCTGGTCGGCAAGGGCAACCCCCGCGACCTGTCCCGGGGCCAGACCGTCTCGGTGAGCGTCGGGGAGCCGATCGAGGTGACGCCGCAGACGGTCGAGGCGTGCGCCGTCGAGCTGCGCCGGCGGATGCAGGTCCAGCTCGACGAGCTGCAGGCCACCCACCCCGACACGGCGCACCCCGGGCCGCACGCCTGGTGGCTGCCCGCCCACCTCGGCGGCAGCGCGCCGACGCCCGAGGAGGCCGCCGAGATCGAGCGCCCCCGCGGGCTCTGACGCCCGCCCGCCCCGCGACCCCGATCTGTGGCCATGTCGGGCCTCCGGGGCGCCCGCGACCCCGATCTGTGGCCATGTCGGGCCTCGGGGGCGCCCGCGACCCCGATCTGTGGCCATGTCGGGGCAGGTGGCCCGACGACCCCGATCTGTGGCCACGTCGGGGCAGGGGAGTGCGCCAGAGCCCGACATGGCCACACGTCGGGCCGTGGGGCCGCCGCCCCGCCGGGTGAGCGGACGTCGCTCGGCTCAGACGACGCCGTAGAGCCGGTCCCCGGCGTCGCCGAGCCCGGGGACGATGTAGCCGTTCTCGTCCAGGCGCTCGTCCACCGCCGCGGTGACGACCTGCACCCGCGCGTCGTCGCCGACCGCACGGCGCAGCGCGTCCAGTCCCTCGGGGGCGGCGAGCAGGGTGATCGCGGTGACGTCGTCGGCGCCGCGCTCGAACAGGTAGGCGATCGCCGCGGCGAGCGTCCCGCCGGTCGCGAGCATCGGGTCGAGCACGTAGCACTGGCGCCCGGACAGGTCGTCGGGGAGCCGCTCGGCGTAGGTCGTCGCCTGCAGGGTCTCCTCGTCGCGGATCATCCCGAGGAAGCCGACCTCCGCGGTGGGGAGCAGCCTCGTCATCCCGTCCAGCATCCCGAGGCCGGCGCGCAGGATCGGCACGACCAGCGGCTTGGGCGCGGTCAGCCGCGTCCCGGTCGTCGGCCCCACGGGGGTGGTGATGCCCACGTCGGTGGTGCGCACGTCGCGGGTCGCCTCGTAGGCCAGGAGCGTGACGAGCTCGTCGGCGAGGCGGCGGAAGGTGGGGGAGTCCGTCCCCCGGTCGCGCAGCACCGTCAGCTTGTGGGCGACGAGCGGGTGGTCCGCGATGTGCAGGCGCATGGCGGCGACCCTAGCCGTGCGCCACCATCTCTCCCCATGTCCTACTTCACCGCCGTCATCACCTGCGAGGAGGGCGCCTGGCGCTCCCACGACGTCGACATCGAGGACGTGACGGACCTCGACGACCTCGCGGAGGTCCTCCGGGGCGTGGCGCCGGACGGCGGCACGGCCCTCGCGGTGCTCGAGCACGAGGACGAGTGGTTCGCCGTCGTGCGCGTCGACGGCGACTCCATGGCCGCCACCGAGGACGTCGACGAGGACGTCCGGATCTTCGTGTCCGACCTCGCCGCCTCCCAGCGCAGCCACTACGGCGACCTCGTGGCCCCGGCCGCCGACATGGAGGCCGCGCTCGGCGCCGAGCCGGAGGAGGCGCCGGAGGAGGTCACCGACCCCGCGGGCCGCAGCCAGGGACCGGGCAGCGAGGCGGCGGAGGACGCGCCCGTCGAGGCCGAGGTGCGCGAGGAGGCCGAGCCGGACGAGCAGACGCCGGGGCTGGCCGCGTGGGCGGGCGACCCCGACGTCCTGGCCGAGCTCGGCGTCGACCGCGCCCGGCTGCTCGCCGTCACCGAGAGCGCGCCGGAGGACCCGGACAGCGCGCTGGCCCAGCTGGGCGCCGACTGCGGCTTCGACGAGCTGCTCGAGGCGCTGCGCTGACGGCCCCGCCCGGCGGTCCGCCGCCGGGCTCCCCCGGGCACCTGGACGCGCTCATGGGCCTCGCGCTCGACGTGGCCCGGCGGGCGGGGCCCAGCGGCGACGTGCCGGTGGGCGCCGTCGTCCTGGGCGCGGACGGCGCCGTCCTGGGGGAGGGCGCCAACCGGCGCGAGGCGGACGGCGACCCCACGGCGCACGCGGAGGTGCTGGCGCTGCGGGAGGCCGCGCGCGCCGCGGGCCGCTGGCGGCTGGAGGGCAGCACCCTGGTCGTCACCCTGGAGCCGTGCACGATGTGCGCCGGGGCGCTGCTGCTGGCGCGCGTCGACCGCCTGGTCCTGGGGGCCTGGGACCCCAAGGCGGGGGCGACCGGGTCGGTGCTCGACGTCGTCCGCGACCGCCGATTGCCCCACCGGGTGGAGGTCGTGGGCGGCGTCCGCGAGCGCGAGTGCGGCGACCTGCTGCGCGCCTTCTTCGCCGGACGGCGGAGTCCCCCCGAGGGGCGGGGGGCCCGCCCGGACGACGACGCGCACGGGGTCTGGACCGGGGCGCCACCGGAGGGGTAGGACGGGCGTCGTGCCCGTCGACGCGTCCGAGGTCGCGCTGCTGCGCCTGGCGGCCCAGCGGCTCGCGGGCCCCCGCGAGGAGGACGCGGCGTCGGCGGTGCGGTGGCTGCTCGCCGCGCAGGCGCAGGACCTGCGCGGGGCCCTCGTCTCGACCTCCCTGCGCACCGCCGGCACCGACCTCTCCGGCCCCCGGGCCGCGCTGGACGACGGGTCGGTCGTCCGCTCCTGGCCGATGCGCGGCACGCTGCACCTCGTCCCCGCCGAGGACCTCGGGTGGCTGCTCGCCCTGACGACCGAGCGCGTGCTGCGCGGGGTCGCTTCGCGGCGGGCCGCGCTGGGCGTCGACGAGGCGCTCGTCGAGCGGGCGCGCGAGGTCGTCGTCGAGGCCCTGCGCAATGGGCGGTCGCTCCCGCGGGACGCCGTCCTGGCGCTGTGGGAGGAGGCCGGGCTCCTCGCGAGCGGTGAGCGGCGCGTCCCCCAGCGCGGCTACCACCTGCTGTGGACGATCTCCCAGACCGGGTCCACCTGCTGGGGGCCGCTGGTGGGCGGCGGCTCCGACGAGCAGGCGCTGGTGCTGCTGCAGGAGTGGGTGCCCGCCCCGCGCCGGCTGGAGCGCGAGGAGGCCCTCGGCGAGCTGGCGCGCCGCTACCTCGCCTCGCACGGCCCGGCGAGCACCGCGGACCTCGCGCGCTGGTGCGGGCTGACCACGCGCGACGTCCGCACCGGCGTGGCGCTGGCGCGCCCGGACCTCGAGGCCGTGGAGGTCGACGGCGTCGAGCACCTGATGGACCCGGGCACGCCGGAGCGGCTGGCCGCGTGCCGCGACGACGCCCGTCGCACGATGCTGCTGCCCGGGTTCGACGAGATGGTGCTGGGCTACGCCGACCGGTCGGCGACCGTGCCGGCCGAGCACGCCGGGCGGGTCGTGCCGGGCGGCAACGGGATGTTCCTCGGCACGGTCGTCACGGGGGGCCGCGCCGTCGCCACGTGGAAGCGGACGGGCCGGCGCACCGGGCCGGCCGTCGTCGCCGCCCCCTTCGAGGCCGCACCCGCGGGCCTGCCTCCCGCCGTCGCGGACGACGTCGTCCGCCTGGGGGCCGCGCTGCCGTCGTGAGCGGTGGGCCGCCACGCGAGCGCGCCGGCGGGGACGGGCGCGGGCGGGGACGGGCGCGGGCGCACCGGTTTGGGGACGGCGGCCGGCCGCCGGTACTGTTCTCGGCGGTGGCGTGTCCGAGCGGCCGAAGGAGCGCGCCTCGAAAGCGCGTGAGGGGGCAACTCCTCCGTGGGTTCAAATCCCACCGCCACCGCCAGAACCCCCGCTGGGCACGACCTGCCCGGCCGGTCCCGGAGCCCCGTCCGTCGACACCCCAGCGGTGCCGCCGGCCGGGGCTCCGTCGCGTCCGGGGTCCGGGGTCCGGGGTCGTCGGCGGCCTCGGTGGTCTCGGCGCGTCCGGTGCCGCTGCCGCTGGGGTGGCCTCAGGAGGTGGGGACGGCGGGCGGCGCCGCGGCGGGCGCCGGCGGGTGGCGGTGCGACACCCGCTCCGGCACCGGGACGCCCGAGGGCAGCTCCGGGCACGGCTCGGGCTCGCCCCAGGCGGTCACCACCGGGAGCACGCCCGCCCACACCGGCTCACCCGGTGTGCGCAGGTCGCGCTCCTCGTCGCCGGGCGGGCCGGTGCGGACCTTCACGCCGGCCTCGGCCAGGTCGAGCGCCAGCACCGAGGTGGCGGCCAGCTCCCGGCGGTCGGGACGGCGGGTCGCGTCCCACGAGCCGGGCGCGAGGTGCTCGGTCAGCGCGGCCAGGCCGCGCTCGCGCTCGGCGGGGTCCGTGACCTCCCGCGCGGCGCCGTGCACCACGGCGCTGCGGTAGTTCATCGAGTGGTGGAAGGCCGAGCGGGCGTAGACGACGCCGTCGACGAGCGTCACGGTGAAGCACACCTGCCCGCCGGCGGACTCCCGCAGCGAGCGGGCGCCCGTCGAGCCGTGCAGGTACAGCACGTCCCCCGCCCGGCCGTACCCGGTGGGCAGCACGCGCGGGGCGCCGTCGACCACCACGCCCAGGTGGCCGACGAGGCCCGCGTCGAGCACGGCGTGCAGGTCCGCGCGCTCGGTGCGGGCGCGCCGTGCGCCGCGGCGCACGGTCGAGCGCTCGGTCGGCGCCAGGGTCCCGGTCGGCGGCGGGGCGTCGGTCGAGGAAGGGCCGCCGGTGGACGGCGGGGGCGGGGGCGCGGAGCCGGTCATGCGACCAGCCTGGTCGCGTCCCGTGGCATCCTGGAAGGGCCAGGACCGAGCGGTCCTGGCAGGCCACCGGAGGCGCACGTGGAGGTCCCGCCGCTCGTCGTCGACCGCGCGGCGGCCGAGCCGCTGCCGGTGCAGGTGGCCGCCGGCCTGCGCGCCGCCGCGGCGGCCGGGACGCTGGCGGCGGGCGAGCGGCTGCCGTCGACGCGCGAGCTGGCGCGGGCCCTGCGGGTCAGCCGCACGGTGACCGCGGCGGCCTACGACCAGCTCCTGGCGGAGGGCTGGGTCGAGGGGCGCCGGGGCGTGGGCACCTTCGTCGTCGATGCACCCGCGCCGGGGAGCCCGCGTCGGCGGCGCCGGTCCGTGCCGGTGGCGGACTCGGGGGTGGACCTGCGCGCCGGGGCGCCCTGCACCGAGGTGCTGGAGCCCGCGGCGTGGCGCCGCGCCTGGCGCGCCGCCGGCCAGCAGCCGCCCGACGCCTCCCCGGACCCGCTGGGGGACCGGGCCTTCCGCTCCGCCGTCGCCTCCCACCTGCTGCGCCACCGCGGCCTGGCCGCCGACCCCGACGACGTCCTCGCCACGCCCGGCACCTCGGCAGCCGTCGCCGAGGTCGCGGCCCTGCTGCCCCGCGGGGCCGAGGTCGCCGTCGAGGACCCGGGTTACCGCCGCGCCGTCGCGGCGCTGAACGCGTCCGGGCTCGCGGTCGTGCCCGTCCCCGTGGACGACGACGGGCTCGTGGTGGACGCCGTCCCCGCGGGCGTCGCCGCCGTCTACTGCACCCCGGCGCACCAGTTCCCGCTCGGAGGGCGGATGCCGGCGGCGCGGCGCGCGCGCCTGGTGGAGCGCGCCCGCGCCGAGGGCTTCCTCGTCCTCGAGGACGACTACGACGGCGAGCTGCGCTACGACGTCGCCCCGCTGCCGCTGCTCGCCGCGCTCGCGCCGGACGTGGTGGTGCACCTCGGCACGACGTCGAAGACCGTCAGCCCGACCCTCGGGGCGGGGTGGTTGGTCGGCCCGGCGCCGCTGCGCGAGCAGCTCCTCGACGCCCGGACGACCACGGGCACCCGACCTCCGCGCGCGGGACAGCGGGTGCTGGCGGCGATGGCCGCCAACGGCGACCTCGCCCGCCACCTGCGCCGGCTGCGGCGCGAGCTCTCCTTCCGCCGGGAGCTCGTGCTCGCCGCGGTGCTCGGGGCCGGGCACGAGCCCGTCGGGGACGCCGCCGGCGCGCACCTCGTCGTGCCGCTGCCCTCGCGGGCGGAGGAGGAGCGCGTGGTCGCCGCGGCGCGAGCGGCGGGCGTGCTCGTCGGCGGCCTGGGCGACAGCTGCCTGGAGGCCGAGCGGGCCGGCGTCGTCGTCGGGTGGGCCGCGCCGCGTCGGGCGGAGCTGGAGCCGGCGCTGCGGGTGCTCACGACAGCGCTGGGTGGCCTGGTCTGAGGGCGGCGCTCCGACTCCACGGCGCGCGGTCGCCCCGCCGTGCTCCGTCAGGACGCACGGACCTCGTGGCGCTCATCGTCGGGCAGGCGGTCGGGCGAGACGCAGGAGCTGGCCGGTGGGAGGTCCTTCGGGAGACCCGTCGTCCGAGCGTCCCCTCGGCCTCGGTAGCCGCCTCGGCGCGGGAAGTCGACCGTCCGGGCGCTGGTCCCGGTGGCGTCGTCACTGCTCGCGTCAGGGACGGCAGGACCGGACGGCTGGGAGAGCTGGCGACGTAGAGGGGGACCCCGGGCCTCGAGGACCTGGCCGTCGGTCAGTCCGCCGTCGTCGACCCGGCGCCCTCCCGCTCGCACGCCCACGTGGAGACAGCACCCGGGAGCACCGCCACGAGGCGGAGGAGCAGCCCGACGACCGACGACGGGACGTCCCCCGGCACGGTCCTCCTCGGCGTAGACCCACGGCCCTGCGAGCGCCGACGCCGGGTCCAGGCACCGACAGCGGGTTCACGCCCGTGCGCACGCCCCGCGTCCCGTCAGCCCGGCGCGTCCCCGCGCCCGCCCCGCCGCCGGATCTCCTCCCGGGCGGCGACGAGCTCGTCGCGGGCCCAGGCGGCCTCCTCGTAGCGGCCCTCGACGGCGAGGGCGCGCATCTCGGCCTCGAGCTCGGCCTCGAGCTGCTCGAGGCGGTGCGGCGTCGCGGCGGTCAGCTGGACCACCGACGTGCGCGTGGTGCCGCGCGAGCCGTCGGGGCGCAGGACCGGCATCCGCTCGGGCACGGATCCCATGTGGTGGCGGCGGCCCGCCGGGTCCGGCGCGCGCGGCGCTCGGCGCCGGCCCCGGACGAGGTCCCGGGCGCGGTCGCTCGCCGGCGGCACGTCGTCCCCGGGCCCTCGCGGGGCGGGGCCC
>Ga0210040_10004548_pt1 | contig 18078 bp, 23 predicted proteins | sample CryGeyCG12114_NA_FD_185462 | JGI IMG/M metagenome (GOLD analysis project Ga0210040, IMG submission 185462) | Groundwater microbial communities from aquifer - Crystal Geyser CG19_WC_8/21/14_NA (SPAdes) (version 2) | ecosystem: Environmental > Aquatic > Deep subsurface > Groundwater | place: USA...
TCACCCCGGCGATGGCCCGGCATGTGGCCGATGCTTACGGCCGCTGGGGCAAGGGAATCAATCCCGCAGGCCTCAATTTCGGCGATTGCTTTGCTTACGCACTGGCGAGCGAGCAGGCATCCCCGCTCCTGTTTGTCGGTGACGATTTCTCGGCGACTGATCTGCAATCCGCCATCTAGCCCAGCGGAGTTTATCGCGCGGACCAGATGAAGTGCGCTTGACGTACACATGAAAAGCGCGCGCATTGCTTGCCTCTCCGAGCCGATATCGACTCACATAGGCAAAGAGGTGAGTGATGGGACACTCGTCGATTGACCCGGCTTTTCACGAGCTTCGACCGTGGAACGAGGGACGTTTGCTCGGCGCCAAGCGGGCTCTGAAGCCGCAGCAGGTATGGGCTATTCGCTTCTGGCTGGACCAGCACCAACGATTGCGTGATCGAGCGCTGTTCGACTTTGCCATCGACAGCAAGCTGCGCGGGTGCGACGTGGTCAAGGTTCGCATCGGCGACATCGTCTCCGGCGGCCGTATCCGGGACCGTGCCGTGGTAGTGCAGCAGAAGACCAAGCGGCCGGTGCAATTCGAGATTGTCGAGCCGGCCAGACGGACGTTGTTCGCCTGGCTGGAGCGACGACGGGGCACGCTGAACGACTACGTTTTCCCGAGCCGAAACGACTACATGGAGCATATGAGCACCCGGCAGTATGCCCGCTTGGTGCGGGAATGGGTCACCGGCATCGGGCTGCAGGCAGAAGACTATGGCACCCACTCTCTCCGGCGGACGAAAGCGTCCATCATTTACAAGGCGACTGGCAACCTGCGGGCCGTGCAGATCCTGCTGGGGCATGCGAAGATCGAGAGCACCGTCAGGTATCTGGGTGTGGACGTAGAGGACGCCCTGGAGCTGGCAGAGCGGACGGAGGTATGATGTGACGGCAAGGTCCAGCCCAGACGAGGACACGTTGAAAGTGCCTTCCGCGCTCCATTGCCGTCACACGGATCGCGGTTCCGTTGAGGACGGCAGCGACTTGTTGGTACTTAACCTCATCAGGCATGCTCAGACTCTCGCCAGCAAGTATGCCAATCGGCAGGGCGCTTGCGTTGACGACTTCCTCGCCGATCGCCGGCAAGACAGCGGAGAGTAGCTGGCTTACGCCGTCTCTGGCGAGCAGCAGGACCCCATGTCGGACGCTCAGGCTATCCTTCCCACTTCCCAACTTCAGGCATCTGTTCATCAACGATAGCCGGCTGATTTTGCGGGTTCGGCCGCCACCGGTCCTCACAACGCGCTCTTAATGGGAGTGCTGCGGCGCGAGACAATCCGCACGTCCGCGGAGCTTGGCCGCATCGCGCGATGGCGGCAGGCCGAACTGGCGCGCGTACTCCCGGCTGAACTGGTTCGGGCTCTCGTAGCCGACATCAAAAGCGATCGACGTGGTGCTTCCTTCTCCGGCGATGAGCAAAGACCGTGCATGCAGGAGCCGGACCTGCTTCTGGTATTGTAGAGGGCTGAGCGCCGTGACCGCCTTAAAATGACGGTGGAAGGCAGAGACACTGAGCGCGGCCATTTCAGCCAGAGCTTCCACCCGTAGCGGCCTGGCGAAGTTCTCCCTGATCCATTGTATGGCAATACCGACGCGGGACAGGGCCGTATCCGGCGTCGCGATGTCCCGCAGCATCCAGCCCATCGGGCCCTGCAGGACGCGGAACAGGATTTCGCGCTCGTAAGCGGGTGCAAGAGCCGCGATCTCGGCTGGCCGCTCCATCAGGCGAAGCATCCTGACCCATGCATCAAGCAGGTCAGGCGTCACCGGCGCGACCGAGAAGCCGGCCGCATAGAGTCCGCCTCCGGCAGGTTTGGGCAAATCGGCCAGCAGATTGGCAACGATCGCCGGCTTCAGCGTCAGGCTGACGGCAAGGTAGGGTTGCCCGTCTACAGACGGATGAACTGAGCCGACCGCCGGCAGATCGACTGACATCACGAAATAGGTCGCCGGGTCGTAGCGGAAGGCTTGGTCGGCGACAGACATCGTCTTGGACCCGGTCAGGATCAGATTGACCATGGGGTCGTAGACCGCAGCCAACTGGTGCTCCGGGATCTCGCCTTGCACCATGGCAACCCGCGGGATGCCCGTCTCCGTCCGGCGGTTCTCTGCCCTACCTGCGAGAGCGCGGAGTTCCTGAAGCTGAGTGTCCATGCCCTCACTGTCCCATCCTGCCCGAGCGGCAGCAACACAAAAGCACAATCAGGCAAGTAACGAGCAGGATCGAGTGAGCGCGCCAGGGCTGGCCACTGCACAACGCTGTTCATCCAGTCTGGAGGAGCAGCAATGAGCATCGTCATCATCACCGGCGGCAGCCGCGGGCTCGGGGCCAGCGCCGCCATCCAATGCGCCAAGCACGGCATGGGCATCATCCTGACCTACAACAGCAACCCGGAGGCGGCGACAGGGGTGGTCGGCGCGATCAAAGCGAATGGGGGTAAGGCGGTCGCACTGCAGCTTGATGTGGGCGACAGCGCCAGCTTCCCGCTCTTCCGCGATCAGGTTCGCGACGCGCTGCTGGCGGGCTGGGGCCGCGACACCTTCGACGCACTCGTCAACAATGCCGGCCATGGCGTCTACAACCCGATCGCCACGGTGACCGAAGAAGAGTTCGAAGGACTGTTCCGCGTGCATCTGAAGGGCCCGTTCTTCCTGACTCAGGCGCTGCTGCCGCTGATGGCCGATGGCGGCCACATCGTGAATGTCGCCAGCGCCACCAGCCGGGTCGCGACCGCTGGGGTCGCGCCCTACGCTTCTTTCAAGGGGGGCCTGCAGGTGCTGACCCGCTACATGGCCAAGGAGTTCGGCGCTCGCCGCATCCGCGCCAATTCGATCGCGCCCGGTGCGATCAGGACCGATCTGGGCGGCGGCCTCAATGCCGAGTTCGAAGCCATGCTCGCAGGCCAGACGGCGCTCGGGCGGGTTGGCGAGCCGGACGATGTGGGCTGCATGATCGCCAGCCTGCTGTCGGACGACAATCGCTGGATCAACGCCCAGAACATCGAAGTCTCTGGCGGCTACATCATCTGAAGAAGGGCCCCATGCTCGACCACATCTTCCTGACCGTGAGCGATACCGATCGCTCGACCGCCTTCTACGAGCAGGTGCTGCCGGTGCTCGGCATTACCCGGCGCCTCGACTATGACGGCAAGGATGGCCCGCCCGACCATCCCGACCTGAAGGGCTTTGGCGCGGAGGGCCGGATGTTCTTCTGGCTGCGGCAGGGCGATGCCGCACCAGGCGCCGTCCACGTCGGCCTCATCGCCGACTCCGCAGCGATGGTGAACGAGGCGCATGCCGCCGCCATAGCCGCCGGCGCCGCCCAGATTCATTCGCCGGGACCGCAGCTGCATTACGATCCCCGATACTATGCTGCGCAGGTGCGCGACCCGGACGGCTATAGCCTCGAATTCGTCTTCAAGAGCTGGCAGCATGACGACTGATGCCGGGACCAGCGGCGACCTGCGTGCCCTGCCCGACGCACTCATCGCCGCGACGAACGCCTTCGACGTAGATGCGGCGCTGGCGCTGTTCGCAGCCGACGCCGTGATCGACGATCCGACCACGGGCCTGCGCTTCGACGGGCAGGCCGGCGTGCGCGACTATGTCGAGCGGTTCTTCCTCGGCTATCACACCGTCACCCGGCTGCTCTCGATCACGAGCATCGGTGAGCGGCAGGCGCGCATACGCGTCGATTTCACCGGCGACTTCGGACACGAAATCGGTCTGCTGGAGATCGTGACAGATCCCGCAGGGCTGATCGTCCGCATCGATGCCGATCTCGAATAATCCGAAAGAAAGCACTCAACACATTGAACAGGCTGATGATCTATGGGGCGGCCGGTTATACCGGCCGCATGGCGACCGCAAATGCGATAGCAGCCGGGGTCGACGTGGTTCTCGCGGGCAGACCGGGGGACGAGGACAAGCTGGTGGCGCTGGCTGCGGAGATGGGCACCGAGTATCGGATGTTCGCGGTCGACGATGTTCCGGCGCGGGAACGGGCGCTTTCCGGCATCGCCGTGCTGCTCAACTGCGCGGGGCCATTCATGCGAACGGCGGAGCCGCTGATCCAAGCCTGCATTGCTGCCGGCACGCACTATCTCGACATCGCGGCCGAACTGGACAGCTATCGCCTCGCGGAGCGGTACGATCAGGCCGCGCAGTCGGCCGGTATCATGCTTCCCCCGGGCAGCGGCGGTAGTGTCGCGATGCTGGGATGCCTTGCCGGGCATGCTGCACGGCGGGTGACCAATCCGCGCAAACTCAGCATCGCCCTCAATGTGGCAGGCGGCTTCTCGCGCGGATCGGCGATTAGCGCGAGCGAGAACGTGACAATCGAAACGCTCCACAGGGTAGACGGGGAACTCGTGAGCCGGGCATCAGACGAGGTGCGTGAATTCGACTTCGGCGATGGGCCCGCCACTGCCTTCCCGGTCACCTTGCCCGAACTGATCACGATCTGGCGGGCCACCGACATCCCTAACATCGACACGTATGTGCATGTGACTGATGGCGCCTTTCCCGAGGGCGATCTTGCAGCGATGCCGGATGGTCCCACGCAAGAGCAGCGTGAGGCCAATCGCTATCACGGCGCAGTCGAGGTCACGGGCGAGGACGGCACCGTCGTGCGCTCCATTCTTGATACGGTGAACGGCTACACATTCACGACACAGGCGGCCGCGGAGGCAGCGCGGCGCGTGGTTGGCGGAGAAGTACGGGCAGGGTTCCAGACTCCCGCCGGGCTGTTCGGCGACGGCTTCGCCGAAACGATCGCCGACACGACCATCGTCGATAGCTGATCGACGACCTTCACCTCTCAGATGCGGATGCGGGCGATCAGCGATTCGATGATGCGAGCAAAACGGTCGGGATCGTCGAATGCGCGAGCGACGAGCATTGCGCCGTATACCGCCGCCATGAAGTCCTCGGCCTCCGTCTCGGGGGACTGATCCAGACGCACTGATCCTTGCTGGACAGCAAGGGTCAGTACGTTCCGGAGCCACTCGGCAAGGTCGGCGAAATGGCCTTGAACCGCTGTCGCAACTTGGTCTGGCAGGCTCGGCAGCTCGGCCGCCAGCACACCTGCCAGACAGAAGGGTGCGCTCTGATCCCGGATGCAGCGTTCCCAGTAGCCGGTGTACGTGAGCAGCTGGGCCATTGCGTCCGGCGAACTCTCCTCCACTGCCGTGATCTGGGCACGAATCCTGGCACGGCCCTGCTCGACGACAGCCCTGACAAGATCGACCTTCGACGGGAAATGATGGTGGATGCTCGGCTTCCGGATGCCGTAGCGCTGTGCCAGATCCGCGTAGCTGAAGCCGTTATAGCCGCCGCGCATGATCAGCTGCGTGGCGCCATCGACCAGCTTCCCCGCGGTATTACCACCTGCAGCACTCACGAACCTACCTCCTGATAGGTCGGATATAGAACGAACTTTGCGGCGTGCAAATCGGACGCGTCGACGAAGAGGCACAGCCGATTAATCGGATCGGCCTGATCCCCTGCGTGGCCCTAATCTCGAATGTTGTTGACGCACGCCCCTACCTTCTAGTAGGTCGGCACCAACAAGGAGAACAACGATGGCACTGCGCACAGACAATCACGGCGCGCTTCACTCGTCCGCGGGCTGGCTAAAAAACTACTACTTCGCACGCTTCGGCTTCTCGGCAATCTGGGTGGCGCTTGCGTTCACGCTTGCCGGAACCATGCCGGCTTTCGCGGCCGTGATGCTTGTCGCCTACCCATTGTGGGATGCGGCGGCGAACTTCGCCGATGCAAGCCGCAGCGGCGGACTGGGCCGCAATACAAGCCAGATGCTGAACTTCGTCGTCAGTCTCATCACGGCAGCGGCGGTTGCGGTAGCCCTCAGCAGGAGCAACAATGCCGTCCTGCAGGTGTTTGGCGTGTGGGCCGCGCTGGCGGGGCTGTTACAGCTCGTGACCGGGGCACGTCGATGGAAGACCTTTGGTGCGCAATGGGCCATGATCCTCAGCGGTGCCCAATCGATGCTGGCGGGTGGCTTTATGCTCAAGGTGGCGGCGGGTCCCGATCCGGTCGGCATCGCCGACATCGCACCCTATGCGGCATTCGGCGCCTTTTACTTCCTCGTGGCGGCCGTCTGGCTGACCATCGGCGATGCGCGTCGAGGCTCGGGCGGCGTCACCGCCTGACCATCGCCTGATATGACATTCTGCGCCCGGCCGTTCCGCGCTGATTGACGGCATGAGCGGCACGGGGAACATGAGACCAAGTGATGATCCTCATCTTCGCACGAAGGAGAGGATCATCCCGGTTCAGAGCGGTTCCTCAGCCTGAAGCGTAGCGGCCGTTTTCTTCAACGTGAGATAAGCATCGGCAACTGCGTCTCGCGCATCAGGGATCGGGTAACCCCGCCAAACAGGAGTTCGGCCGTCCGCGGATGACTGTACGCGCCGATCACCAGCAGATCCGCATTCTGGTTAGCCGCCTCCGCCAGGATCGCTGCTGCAACAGTCGTACCCTCGGACGAGACCTCCACGATCTCGGCCTGGGCATCGTGCCGTAAAAGGTGCTCAGCAAGGTGGGCACCGGGTTCGTTTCCAAAGCGCACAGGGTCTCGATCACTGTCGACCGTGAGGATCTCCACTCTGTCAGCCGTTGTGATGAACGGAAGGGCGTCGTTCACCGCGCGCCTCGCTTCACGGCTCCGGTTCCACGCCAGGAGCACCGTCTTGCCGATCGTCTCGCCGGACCATCCGCCTGGCACCATCAACACTGGCGTGCCTGTGACAAGCAACAGCCTTTCCGCCGACCAATTATGTGGCAAACCGTCCGGCCGGGGATGCGCCGCGATGATGAGGTCGCAGTGCAGCGCCTTCAAAGCGCTGTCTCCGCTCTGATCGTCGCGCCACACCAGACGGAATTCAGAGCTGATGCCAAACTCGTCCGACAGCTCCGCGAACGCACGCGCCGCGACCGATGACTTGACGGCATCGGCATCCCGCAGGCGCGAGTAGACGCTCCGCAACGCTGCCGGGCCTCTGGCGTATGCTTCCTCGCGGTAAATCGCACTGTGCGGAAGACCATAGATTCCGACAAGATGAGCCTTGTGCCGGTGTGCCAAGGCCGCAGCATGGCGTCCTACGGCCACACCTTCCGGTGTGGAATCGAGGAACACCGCGACGTCTTTCCAGATCGGGATCATTGGATGACCCTCCAAGATGAGCCACGACGCCGCCGGATCTCGGACGACCCGGCGCGCAGCTCGGTGATTGTGCGTAGCCGGCGATGACCAGGCACCGCCCAGGACCGCTTCGCTCGTCAGGGTGTACTGATCACCACGGTTGCCTGCCGTGGCTGCCGAAGAAGCCGCCGGTCGGGCCGTCGCTGCCGATCATCGTCATCCGGACCGCGGTGGCGGCGCCTTCCTCTGGTGTAAGGGCGCCGGTGTTGCCGTTTAGGTCGGTCCTGACGTTGCCGGGTTCGACCGCGTTGACCTTGATCCCGTGCGGCTCCAGTTCTTTGGCGAAGGCGACAGTCACCGCGTTGAGCGCCACCTTGGACGAGGTGTAGCCGAGCGTGTTGACGGACGAGTAGATCGACGTCGGATCCGTGACCAGGGTGAGCGACCCCAACCCGCTGCTCATGTTCACGATCCGCGCATCCCCTGCCGCCTTCAGCAGAGGGAGGAAGGCTTGGGTCACGCGGATCGGCCCGAATAGGTTCACCTCGTAAGTGGATTTCACGGCTTTGATCGAGACCTCGCTTGGCGGCATCGCCGCGTCGAGGATGATGCCGGCATTGTTGACGAGAACGTGCAGCGCACCGATCCGCGCCGACAGCTCCGCCGCGGCGCGCAGCACACTGCCATGGTCGGCGATGTCGATTTCCAGCAGATGAGCGTCGAGCCCCTCATCCACCAAAGCGCGGACTGCGTCGGCGCCACGCATCGGATCGCGGGCGCCGATCCAGACTGCAAATCCCTCCTGGGCCAGCTTCCTCGCGATGGCCAGGCCGATGCCCTTGTTGGCTCCGGTGATCAGCGCCTGCCGCTTGTCGGGCATCGCTATCATCCTTCGGCGGCGACGGGAGGCGCCACATGGTGGCCGAGCTCGCCGAACAGCCGCGGCTGAACCTCGCGCGAGGCGAACCGCCATTCGCCCTCGTGAAGCTCGAAGGTATCGAGGTAGCGGCCGGTAACGATCGGCTGCAGGGGCAGGCCCGGCGCTTCCTGATGAACGGTGAAATAGCAGGACGACCGGGCGGTCGTGGCCCCGTCGACGCCGATGAGGACGTTGGACACGCTGTGCCAGGTCCTCGGCGTTCCGTCGGCATGGTACTGCAGGTTGGTCTTCAGGAAGTGTTCCACGGCGTCCCGTCCGCTGACCACCGTATCGACCACCTTGAACCGCGCGTTCGCCAGCAGGTCGGCGTTCGCGCCGGTGTTCCCGTCATCCAGATTGTGGGCGTAGGCCGCAAGCAGGCGGTGGATCGCGCTTTCGATGATGATGCGGTCGAGAGCACTGGGGCGGTCGAGGGCACTGGGGGTTTCGGTAGACATGACTTCCTTCCGGGTTGCGCAGCGCTTCCGCCGCTCGTGGTGACTGCCGTGTTCGGAGAAAACGGGCCGCCGCCCGGCCGGTGGTGTTCTCGGGCCGGGCGGCGGCGCCCTGCGGGCAAGGGGGGGTGAGCCCGGCAGGGATCGGGACGCGGGGATGGTGGGAGAAAACCGCGCCCTCGATAGGGTTGTGTCAGGCCGCCTTGTCGGCCTGCGCGCGGTTGGTGAAGGCCTCGGTCAGCGGCAAGTGCGCCGTCTGTCCGCCATCGATGACGAATTCCGCCCCGGTCACGAAACCGGCTTCGTCACTCGCCAGATAGAGCACGAGCTGGGAAATCTCGTCCGGCCTTGCCCCGCGCTGGAGAGGGATGAACATGTGTTCCGGCAGCATGCCTATGCCACGGACCATCGGCGTGTCGACGTAGCCCGGATGCACGGAGTTGACCCGGATGCCGTACTGGCCCAGCTCGGCCGCGAGCGACTTGGTGATGCCGCGCAACCCGAACTTGGATGCAACATACGGATGCAGCGTCGCCATGCCCATCAGCCCGTCGACCGAAGAGATGTTCACGATCGATCCGCCGCCGCTCTGCTTGAGTGCCGGAAGAGCCGCCTGAATACCGATCCATGGTCCGGTCAGATTGACGTCCAGGACACGCCTCCAGTCGGCGAGCGTGGTGTCCTCGACGGTGGCCGAGAACCCGATGCCTGCGTTGTTCACCAGAATGTCGAGGCGGCCGAAGCGGTCTGTTGCTGCCGCGACAGCAGCAGCCCAGTCCGACGGGGATGTGACGTCCAGCCGGACATACAATGCAGCGTCGCCGATTTCCGCGGCCAAGGCCTGCCCGTCTTCATCCAGGATGTCGCCCAGGACGACACGGGCACCCGCCTCCGCCAGCACGCGGCCATGCGCCGCTCCCTGACCACGGGCAGCGCCGGTTATCAGCGCCACCTTGCCGACCAGGCGGCCAGCGGAAATTGCATGATCCATTGTTTGATCCTTCAGTTGAGAGGAGCCCGACGGCAGCAGAGCGAAGTGCGTGGTGCGGTTAGGCAATCGGCGGCAGGGAAGCTCGGAACTCGGGGCCTGACCGGTCGGTCAGACCTGCGCGGCTCCGCCATCGGCGAACAGTTCGGTGCCATTGATGTAGCTGGCGGCATCGCTGCCCAGGAATGCGACCGTGCGTGCGATCTCCTCCGGCTGGCCGATACGGCCAATCGTGCTCCGGCCAGCGAGATAGGCCAGCGCATCTTCGGCCTGGTCGCCCAGGAACGGACGCAAGGACGCCGTGTCTACCGGACCGGGGCTGACGATGTTGATGCGGATGCCCGATCCCTTGATGTCCATCACCCAGCCACGCACCATCGCACGCAACGCCGCCTTGGTGCCGCCGTAGACGCTGAGCCCGGGGCCTGGCTGGATCGACGAGGTCGAGCCGATGATGACAACCGCGCTGCCGGGGGCCATCAGCGGCAGCGCCTTCTGCACCGAGAAGGTCACCCCCTTCACATTGGCGTCAAAGGCGCGGTCGAAATGCTCTTCGGTGATCGCCTGGAGCGGCACAACCTCGCCTGCGCCGGCATTGGCGACCAGCAGGTCGAGCCGGCCGTGCTTCGCCTTCACGTGGGCGTATAGCCGGTCGAGATCGGCAAGGTCCGACATTTCGGCCTGCACGCCCTCGGCGCTGTTTCCGAGCATGGCGACCGCCTGATCAAGCTTCTCCCGCTTGCGGCCGGTAATGATGACATGCGCGCCCTGAGCGGCGAGTTCCTGCGCAATGGCAAGCCCGATGCCCGACGATCCGCCGGTTACGATGGCGACCTTGTCAGCGAATGACATAGTGGAATCCTCTTCAGGTGAGCGGCGGGTCCGGAGCCGGTTGCCCGCCCGTGGTAATCGTGCGGCTAAGCGGCCTGGCAGACGGCTTCGATGTTGTTGCCGTCAGGGTCGAACACGTAGGCCGCGTAATAGGCAGGGTGGTATCGCTCCCGGATACCCGGCCAGCCATTGTCGCCTCCGCCAGCGGCCAAGGCGGCTGCATGGAATGCGTCGACCGCTTTCCTGTCCCCGGCGGTGAAGGCGACATGGACGGAAAGCCTGTCGCCGACCTCTTCGTGAATCCACAGGCTGGGATAGCCGTCCCGGCCGAAGCCGTAGCGCGGGGTTCCGCGCCCGGTCTGCGCCGCGTCGATGCTGACGACCAGCGACAGGCCGAGGGGCTCCACCGCCGCTTCGTAGAAACGCCGGGGGGCCTCGACGTCGGCCACCGCGACTTCGATGTGGTTGATGATCTCCACAGCTGTTTCTCCTCTCAGGTCTGGGACGCGCCGCCATCGGCGAACAGTTCGACGCCGTTGACGTAGCTGGCGGCATCGCTGGCGAGGAAGGCGGCGACCTCGGCGATCTCCTCCGGCTCCCCGATGCGGCCGATGGGGCTCTTGTCGTGCAGGAAGGCCATGCTTGCTTCCACCTGGTCGCCGAATGCGTCGCGCAGTGATTGCGTGTTCGTGGGGCCCGGGCTGACGATGTTGATGCGGATGCCGGTGCCCTTCAGGTCGCTGACCCAGCTTCTCACCAGATTGCGGACGGCCGCCTTGGTGGCGCCGTAGATGCTCATCGATGGACCGGGGTCGATGGAGGAGGTCGACCCGACGATCACGATTGACGAGCCCGGCTGCAGCAGCGGCAGCGCGCCCTGCACGGTGAAGACGATGCCCTTCACGTTGGTGTCGAACTGCCGGTCGAAATTCGCTTCCGTGATCTGCCCCAATGGCGCGTGGACACCTCCGCCGGCGTTGGCGACCAGAACGTCGATCCGGCCGAACTCGGCGCGGATTTGCGAGAACAGCGCTTCGAGGTCGGCAAGGCTGGTGACGTCCGCGGCGATGGCGGAGACGTTTTCGCCCAATGTTGCCACCGTCAGGTCCAACGCATCCTGGCGTCGCCCGGTGACGATCACCCGCATGCCCAGCGCGGCCATCTTGCGTGCGATCGCCAGCCCGATGCCGCTGCTGCCGCCGGTTACCAGCGCCACTCTCGCCTCTGCCGTCATCTCGGTCACTCCTGTTGCTTGCGGCATAATAGGGATCGCTACAACTCAGGCGCAAGGGGCCGTTGCGATTTTTTGTAGCAAACACTATATTCCAGGTATCGAAGGAGGATGCAGTGAGTGAGAGCGCACGCAAGCGGCGGCCCAGGCGGCCGTTCGACCGGCAACTCGGCGTGGAGCGGGCTCAGCGCCTCTTCCATCAGAAGGGCTATGACGGGGTAAGCGTTGCGGACCTGACCGAGGCGCTCGATATCAATCCCCCCAGCCTCTACGCAGCATATGGCAGCAAGCTGGGCCTCTACGAACATGCCTTGCGTCGCTACGCGGCCGAGCAGTCTCTTCCAGCATCGGCCATCTTTGATGGCCGCGACCTTGGAGAGGCGGTTACGTTCCTTCTTGTATCGGCGGCGGAGCAGTATTCACGCGATGCGGCTTGCCGGGGCTGCCTGGTGACGGAAGGAGCGCGTGCGGCCGATCCCGAGGCACGCGCCATTGCCGGCGAGATCAGCGCGGTGATGATCGGCACGATCACGGACGAGATCCGTCAACGCGCTCCCGAACAGGGCGAAGCACTTGCCGACTTTGTCATCACGATGGTGCGGGGGCTTTCCGCCGCGGCCTTCACCGGCATGGAACCCGCGCGGCTGCGGGCCGCCGCCGAGAAAGCGGGCGAGATGTTCAGGGCGACCTTGCCAAAGGCGCCCTCCTCCTGATCTCACTGCCGGTTGCTGGCATGCACCAGCTCGCCGGCACCTATCATAATAGTGGGCGCTATTATCTTGCGCAGCCTTGGTAGGACTCTTATAGCGTTCACTACTAACTGACGTTTCGGCGCAGCTAGGCGGGTTTCAAGCGCCCCCGTTGATCAGCGTGGCTGCGCCGCAAGGGTGGCCCTCAGCTGGATTGATCACGCGCGCTCCGACGTCAGAGGACATCATCATGCTTCACGTTACATTCTCAGAGATCGGCGGACCCGAAGTCCTAAAGGTTGAACCCCTTGAACTGCCTGCGATTGGCCCGGACGAAGTCCAGGTCAGGATCGAGGCGATCGGGGTCAACCGCTTCGAAGCGCTTTACCGGCGAAACTTCTATGCCATCGCGCCGACGCTCCCCTCGGTGTTGGGCGTGGAGGCCGTCGGGATCATCACCGAGGTTGGCGACCAGGTGAAGGGGCATACTACTGGCGACCGGGTGACCATCCTGCCGCTGCAGACACCCTTCGTCGGGACCGGCACCTATGCCACCCACGCCAACGTTCCTGCCTCGACCCTCGTGAAGTCCATCGATGGGACGAGCCCGACCGAAGAGGCGGCTGTCTGGATGGCCGCGCTACAGGCCTACAATCTCATTTCCAAGGTGCCGGTCGGCAGCGGTGACTTCGTGGTCGTGACCGCGGGAACATCGCCGGTCGGCAGCGCGCTCATCCAGTTCGCACGCGACATGGGTGCGACCGTCCTTGCCACGACCCGCAACGAGGGGCGCAAGCAGGAACTGCTCGACCTGGGCGCACATCATGCAATTGCGACGGATGACGAGATCTTGAGCGACGTCGTCAAGGCCGCAACCGACGGCAAGGGCGCCAAGGTCGTGCTGGATACCGTCGGTGGCGCGCTGCTGGAGCAATGCGTCTTCAGTCTCGCGGAAGGCGGCAGCGTCTTCAGCTACGGCGCGCAATCCTCCCCCGACATCAACGCTGCCCGCGTCGATGTCCCGCTGGTCGCTCTCGACCGGCGCAGCCTGTCCTTCGTGGATCTGTTCGAACTGACCGATGTGCCTGAGCGCTTCGAGGCAGCCAAGGCCTACATCCGCACCGCCGTTGCATCCGGCGCCTTCAAGCCAAGAATCGACAGCATCTTTCCGCTGGAGAACGTGCAGGCGGCGCATCGCCGGATGGAGGAAGGCAGCCTCGGCGGCAAGGTCGTCATGACCGCCTGACGGGACATGAGCGGGGCACCGGCCGCCGGTGCCCCGCCCCTGCCGGTCTAGTCGTGACCCAGTTGCAGGACCTTGGCACCGGTCGCTGGCTCCACTTTCCGCTGCAGCCTGTGCGGATGCACGAAGATCGTGATTTCGAACGATCCACGTCCGACGGTGAGCCCCAGCACGTGCCCGCCAACGACATTGAACATGCGGTCGCCACCACTGGCATGCGCGTGGATGGAGGGCTCACCGTCCTTCCACGCCAAGGTGCCGGTCAGTCCGGTAATCTCCAGATCCTTGAACTCACGCGGGTCATAATCTCCACGCCCGAAGTCGAAGAAGCCGAACCGTGCCTGCCCCGCGAAGCCGAAGCCGGTAATACTGGCCGAAGGTATGTCCTCGGCCAGCATCAGTTCCTCCAGCCGGGCGAGCACGTCATCGCCCTGCCGCAGTACCATCAGGAATCCGGTAGCGGTTTCCAGATACCGGACGTGTTCGCTCATGCTGCCCTCAGACGATGGTGGGGGTGATGCCGCCATCGACGCGCAAGGCGGCGCCGTTGGTGGCCGAAGACAGGGGGCTGGCGACATAGGCCACCAGCGCGGCGATTTCCTCCGGCTCGATCATGCGCTGGATCAGCGATGTCGCGCGGTCCCTGGCGAAGAAGGCACGCTCGATCTCGGTCGCCGGGGCGTCGGGATCATCGGCCACGCTTTTCAGGAAGTCGACGATCCCCTCGGACCGCGTCGTGCCCGGCATGACGGTGTTCACCGTCACGTTTGTGCCCTTCGTCAGCGCCGCCAGACCGCGCGAGATGGCAAGCTGCGCCGTCTTGGTCATGCCGTAATGAATCATGTCCGGCGGCACCATGACCGCAGATTCGCTGGCGATGAAGATCACCCGCCCCGCATTGCGCGCGATCATGCCCGGGAAGTATGCGCGGGCGAGCCGTGCGCCGGACAGGACATTGACCTCGAAGAAGCGGCGCCAGTCATCATCGGTGATATCCTCGAACCGCTTGGCTTCATAGATGCCGAGATTGTTCACGAGGATATCGACTTCCGGCACCGCTGCCACCAGTGCAGCGGCACCGGCGGCGGTGGCAGGATCGGCGAGGACGCCCCGCGCGCCGACATTATTGGCGGCGGCATCCAGCTTCGCCTGGTTGCGGCCACAGATCACCACGTCCGCACCCTCGGTTGCGAGACGGCGGGCGATCTCCAGCCCGATCCCGGCGGTCGATCCGGTGACGAGCGCGGTCTTTCCGTTGAGTTGCAGGTCCATCATGTCTCCTCTCGACTACGATCATCGTCAGTCTCGGCCGCGATATGGCCGCCGGGGAACGCGTTGATAATCGCACCGCACTCCACATAAGCTGTGAACCGAAATCAAAGATCAAGGTGGGCAGATGGATAAACGTGCCGGCGAGATGCAGGTGTTTGTCGCCGTAGCGGAGGAGGGCAGCTTCTCCGCGGCGGCCCGGCGTTTGGTGATGACGCCATCCACAGTGTCCAAGTTGGTCGCCCGGCTGGAGGGCCGCTTGGGCGTGCGGCTGGTGGAACGATCGACCCGGCGCCTGTCACTCACGACCGAAGGGCACTTCTATCACGAGCGGGCGCACAGGATGCTGGCCGAGCTCGAGGAGCTGGAACGCGAGCTTGCCGTGGGCAGTGCGGGTGCAAGCGGCAGCGTCAGGGTCAACGCGTCGGTGGCCTTTGGCACGATCGGGATCGAGCCGCTGCTGCCGGAGTTCTGGGAAGCGCACCCCAGCATCATCGTCGATCTGTCGCTGTCCGACGAGATGGCCGATCTGTACCTCGAGCGAACCGACATTGCCTTCCGAGTTGGCGGCCTGGCCGATTCATCGCTGACATCGCGCCGCATCGGCACGGCGCGGCGGATGATCGTCGCGTCCCCGGCCTATCTCGATCGGGCTGGTGTGCCGGAGAGTGTCGAGGATCTCGATCACCACAACTGCCTGGGCTTCAACTTCCAGCGGTCACAGCCGGTCTGGCCGATGCGAACGGGCGGGCGGATCGTGGACCGGATGGTGACGGGCACGCTGCTGGCCAACAATGGCGAGACCGTCCGCCGGCTGGCAGTTGCGGGAGCCGGTCTGGCGCGCATCGGCGACTACCACGCGCGCGCCGACCTTGCCGCAGGGCGCCTCGTCGAGGTCCTCGGCGCAGCCGGAGTCGGCGACGAGGAGCAGATCGCTGCCCTGTATCTTGGTTCGCAGCACCTGCCCGCCCGCGTGCGGGTGTTCCTGGACTTCTTCGTGCCGCGCCTTCGCGCCTTCATGGGTGAGGACGCATAAGCTTGCACGTCCTGCGCAGATCGCGACATAGCCGTCCGGACTGATCGAAGCGGAGCACGAAATGCCGGTTGAGAGTACTTTCGCCAATGCCGACGCGGCTGCATCCTTGCCCTCCACGCAGGATGGACGTGGCGACTGGACGCGCGAAGAGATCGCGCTGCTGTTCGACCTGCCGTTCACCGAACTGGTGTTCCGGGCCGCCGAGGTGCACCGCGCCCACCACCGTCCGGATGAGGTGCAGCTTGCGACCCTGCTGTCGGTCAAGACCGGCGGCTGCCCGGAAGATTGCGGCTATTGCTCGCAATCCGCGCATCATCAGACCGGCCTGAAGGCGAGCAAGCTGATGGATCCCCGCGCCGTGCTGCAGGCGGCGGCGCAGGCAAAGGATCACGGCTCGACCCGTTTCTGCATGGGCGCCGCCTGGCGCAATCCCAAGGACAGGGACATGCCCGCGCTGATCGAGATGGTGCGCGGCGTACGGGCGATGGGGCTGGAAACCTGCATGACGCTTGGCATGCTGACGCCGCAGCAGGCGCAGACATTGGGCGAGGCGGGCCTCGATTATTACAATCACAACATCGACACCAGCCCGGAGAACTACGCTAATGTGATCTCGACCCGCTCCTTTGCCGAGCGGCTGGAAACATTGGACAACGTCCGTTCGGCCGGCATCAACGTGTGCTGCGGCGGCATCGTCGGCATGGGCGAGACGCGCGAAGACCGGATCGGCTTCATCCATGCGCTGGCCACCATGCCCGAACCGCCCGAAAGCGTGCCGATCAACGCGCTGGTGCCGGTGCGCGGGACCGTGCTGGGCGACATGCTGGCCGACACGCCGCTGGCGCAGATCGACGATATCGAGTTCGTCCGCACCGTGGCCGTCGCACGCATCACCATGCCGACCAGCATCGTCCGCCTCTCCGCCGGGCGCGAAAGCATGAGCGAGGCCACGCAGGCGCTGTGCTTCCTGGCGGGTGCGGGCTCTATCTTCACCGGTGATAAGCTGTTGACGACCGGCAATCGAGGTGACGATTCCGACACCGCGCTGTTTGCAAAGCTGGGCCTACGCCCAGGCGTCTAGTCGCTTGAACCACTTGGTCATACGCGATGGCGGCTGGAGAGCTGATGACGATGTACCACTTCTATGAGCCGCGGCACGGGCATCAGCTGCCGCATGATCCCTTGAACGCGATGGTCGCGCCGCGTCCGATCGGCTGGATATCGACGGTGAGCGCCACGGGCGTGCGCAACCTTGCGCCCTACAGCTTCTTTACCCTGATCAATTATCGGCCGCCGCTCATCGCATTCTCGTCATCGGGATGGAAGGACACGGTGGCCAACATCCGGGCGACCGGGGAGTTCGTCTGGAACCTGGCGACAAAGGCGCAGGCCCAGGCGATGAATGCAAGCTCGACCAGCGTAGGCGCCGATGTCGACGAGTTCGAACTGGCCGGTCTCAGCGCCCTTCCCTCATCGCTGGTGAAGCCTGACCGGGTGGCGGGCAGCCCTGTGCATTTCGAATGCTGCCTGACACAACTCAGCCAGCTGGAAAGCAGGGATGGCAGCAAGCTCGATCAATGGCTCGTGATCGGCGAAGCCGTGGGCATTCACATCGATCAAGCCATGCTCGAAGACGGGGTTTACCAGACCGCGCGGCCACGGCCGATTACACGTGGCGGTGGACCTGCGGACTATTTCGAGATCACGGAAGATCAGCTGTTCAAGATGAAGCGTCCCGATTGACGACACCGTGCATCACCATGACCGCGAACGCGCGCAATCACCACTCCAGCGCGCGAGAATCTCGAACATGGGATTCGCCCTCGCAGCGACGTTCAAACTCGATATTGTCGGCCGGCAACCTATATTCCGGAGAGAAACGCACGGAGACGAAAATGGTCGAGGCACGATGGAACGGATCGCTGATTGCTAGCAGCGACGATACCGTGGTGGTGGAAGGCAACCACTATTTTCCCTTGGATGATGTCAATGCCGAGGTGCTGCGGCAGAGCGACACGACGTCAGTATGCCCCTGGAAGGGCGCGGCGCACTATTATAGCCTGAACGTCGATGGCGCCGAGAACCAGGACGCTGCCTGGTACTACCCCGAACCAAAGCGCGAGGCTCAGCAGATTCGAGGTCGTGTCGCTTTTTGGAAGGGCGTGACGGTCGGCTGACCAGCGACAGGTGAGGTAGCGTGGTGGCTGC
>Ga0210040_10004550_pt1 | contig 18076 bp, 11 predicted proteins | sample CryGeyCG12114_NA_FD_185462 | JGI IMG/M metagenome (GOLD analysis project Ga0210040, IMG submission 185462) | Groundwater microbial communities from aquifer - Crystal Geyser CG19_WC_8/21/14_NA (SPAdes) (version 2) | ecosystem: Environmental > Aquatic > Deep subsurface > Groundwater | place: USA...
GATACGACGTCTGCTCCGGAGGCTGCCCTCGCATCCGAAGAGCCTACCACTCCGCATGGTATTGCCGATATCAAAGACATAGAAGAGCATGTGCCTCACGTAGCATTGTCGTCGGCTGAGGCCATTGAACAGGCCCCCGAAGGCGTAGCAATGTTGACTACCTCCGCCGAAACCCCGGTAACCAGTGAGCAGGTTGAGGAAGGCGAAACAGAGGAAACAGAGAATAGTAACTCCACTGCGCAAGCGCCTGCCGAGGTCGATTTTGCTGCGCTGAGCCTGCCTGAACAAGGGGCCTACCTGCTCGGTCTATTGCGCGACAAAGGCGCCCGCAAGAATCGCAAGCGCATTTTCGACCTCAACCGACAGTACGAAACTGCCGTAGCCGCCGACCGTACCGCCGCCCAGCAGCGCTTTGTGGATGAAGGCAATCCTGCCGACGCGTTTGCCTATCTAGGGCCAGAAGGCTACGCCGAAGCAGGCAAAGCCGTGCAGGAGTTCCGCGAGAGCCGTGCCCGCGATGCCAAAGCAGAAGACGAGGAACGCGCCCGCAACCTCACCCATAAGCAGCACTTACTGGCTCAACTGCGGCAGCTGGTAGAGTCGGCCGAAACCAAGGACAGCTCGGCTCGCCTCAAAGCCTTACAAAACGACTGGAAGGCCATTGGCCCGGTACCGCAGCAGGACTCGCAAGAGTTGTGGAACAGCTACCACGCTCTACTCGACATCTACTACAACAACCGCGGCCTGTTCTTCGAAATGAAGGAGCTGGACCGCCGCCGCAATCAGGAAGCCAAGGAGGCGCTAATTGTACGCGCAGAGAATCTGAGTTCGCAATCCAACGTGAACAAAGCCTTGCAGGAGCTACGGCAGCTGCACGAGGAGTGGAAGAATATTGGCCCCGTACCCAATGAGCAGCGTGAGCCGTTGTGGGCTCGCTTCCTGGCGGCCTCCGAGCAAGTACACGCCCGCAAGCAGGAACTGCTGGATGCACGCGGGGTGCAGGAAAAAGAAAACCTGACCCGTAAGCAGGCGTTGTTGGAGCGTTTGCAGCCCCTGGCAGACTTCCAGACAGAGCGCGTGAACGAGTGGCGCGCCAAAACGGATGAGCTGCAAAAGCTGAAGGAGGAGTGGGATGCTACCGGGCTGGTACCCCGCCAGCAGGCCGAGACGATCAACAAGCAGTTTTGGGCAGGCTATAAGGGCTTCTTCCAGCGCAAGAACCAGTTCTTCAAAGCCATGGATGAGGAGAAGAACGCCAACCTCAAGCGCAAGCAGGAAATGTGCGAGCAGGCCGAAGCCGCCTTGGCCAATCCCAACTGGGAAGAGGGTAGGGAAACGGTGATTCGCCTGCAAAAGGACTGGAAAACCATTGGCCGGGTGCCCGAGAAGCAGTCGGATAAGATCTGGAACCGCTTCCGTACTGCCTGTGATGCCTTCTTTGAGCGTAAGCACGAAGAAACCCGCCAGCGTCAGCACCAGCAGCAGCAAGTGTCACAGGAGCAGTCAGTCTACCTCGATCAGCTGGAAGAGGCCATTGCCCTGCTCACGCCCGATGCGCCGGGTAGCCTGGAGGGCTTCCGCCAGCACGCCGCCGATTGGCGTGGCCAAGCCGGTGCCAGCGGTGGCCGCGGCGCCGACCGCGCCGAGGAGAAGTTTCAATCCCTGATGGGAAAGTACCTCGATGCCGTTCCCGGTGTGAGTTATGCCGAACGGGCAAACCTGCTGTTTCAGTTGCAAGTGGAGCGCCTCAAGGCCAGCCCCGATTCGCAGCAGGCCTTGCACAAGCAGGAGCAAACGCTACGTCGTGAAATCAACGAGTTGGAAAACGACATTGCGACCCTGCAAACAAACCTCGACTTCTTTGCCCGCTCAAAGAACGCCGATCAGCTACGCAGTGAGTATCAGGGCCGTATCGAAGAGGCTAAAACTCGCATCGAGCAGCTCAAGAAACAGCTGAAGGTGGTGCGAAGCTAGTAACAGTGAGCAGTTCAAAAATAAAGGGTGGTCCACACTATAGTGAACCACCCTTTATTTTTTATCAGACGTAGAAATTAAGAGGCTGATATGAAGAAGTATACAACAAAACAGAAAAAATTATCTGCCTATTCGTTTGCAAAATAGGCTTGAGTAGCTAGTTTTGCACCACCAACACGCCTCCATAGCTCAGCTGGTAGAGCAACTGACTTGTAATCAGTAGGTCGCTGGTTCGATCCCGGCTGGAGGCTCATAGTTGCCAAAACGCCTTGCAAATTAATATTTGCAAGGCGTTTTTTTATGCTGTGCTTATTCTATTATAACTCCTCTAAGTTCGGTTGAGGAGTCTTATCTGGTAGCAGAGACTGCTGGGAGTGAGGCTAGGTAGCGTTCCACGGAGGCAATAGTGGCAACGGGCGCATTTAGATGAGGATAATGGCCCATTGTATTAAGAACGTGCAGGGTGCTGTCTGTCAGATGTTGGTGCAGATACTGCCCCACGGCGGGTGGAGCAATAGAATCCTCTGCACACTGGATGATGAGGGCCGGTACCTGCACTTGCGAGAGAATCGTGCGGTAGTCGGATAGAAAGGTGGCCCGGGCAAATTGCTGAGCAATGTCTGGGTCTACGCTCGTAAAGCTATTTAACACTTCATCGAGTAAGTCGGGTCGCATTTCGCCGCCTATCAGGTTTGGCACTACCGCATGCGCCCAGGCATGGTAGTCCCGTTTGAGCAAACTAAGAAGCTCTTCCAGATCCGCTGGCTCGAAGCCACCCAGGTAGTCGCCATCATTAAAATAGCAAGGAGAGGCTGCTAATAGTACCAGTCGTTCGAATAGAGCCGGCTCCTGAATAGCTGCTAACACGCCAATAATGCCGCTGACGGAGTGACCTACATACACTACCTGGGATACATCTAGCGCGCGCAGTAAATTTAGCAGATCGGTCACGTAGCCATCCAGGGTCTGGTAACGGGTAAAATCATAGCTGGCTTTATCAGAACTGCCGGCACCCATGAGGTCAAATAGAATAACCTGATACTGAGCTGCGAAAGCTGGGGCTACATAGTGCCACGCGTGCTGATCTGTGCCAAAGCCATGCGCAAATACAACACAGCGGCTTCCAGAGCCATATGAGCAGACACTGTGGCGATGAAGGATATCCATGTGGGAAGAGGTGTTGCGTCTGTGTAGAGTGCGTGGCTCATACGTTTTGCCTAGCAGTGGCTAGGAGTGTTCTGTAAGGCACATAAACGCGTATGGAACATACGGTATAATTAAAGCTGGTAATAATACCTGTATAAGACAAGCATTTCCCAACAAAGTACCTAAATTCCCATCGTGGGGCTGTTTTTAATGAGAGGATGGTTGTTCCATAATGCAACGAAGGGGGACTAACTTCTTAAGAAATTAGTCCCCCTTCGTTGCGTCTATGTGTTTCTTTAACTTCCACTCAAACGGTGCCGAGTAAGAGTAGCTAAATAAGCAGGCGATGGTTGCTGCTCAGATTCTATTCGGGCTAGTTCCTCAATTGAAAGTGCACCGTTGATGTAAGCCTGTAAGCCAGCGATGATGTTTTCATCGAGTGGGGCGCCACCCATACGAGCAACAGCCACGCCCCATTCGGCGTGGCGTTGACGGCGGCGCCGCGCAGTAATTTCAGCCACAGGTAAGTCCGGTGGTAGGGTAGCAAAGTAGGAGTGAGCCATAAAGGAGTCATTTAGTAGACTGCCTAATGGTCAAATGGTATGCCGATCTATAGCTTGATATAGCCTGAAACTAAAAATCCTTGTTGCTACCTTATAGTAGGTGGCAATAATAGAACTATAAAGAGGTATTTATGGTTTTTGCTATTGCAAGTGATGCCAAATAGCATAAACTAAAGCTACCACAGCAATTATGCTCATCAAAGTATACAGCACTCGGTTCTGGCGGGGCTCTATTTCGCTGGGTTTCATCGTCGGTAGCTGAGTTGAGGGTTCAGGCAACTAACGCACACGGCTGTGTAGAGTTGGGCAACAATTTAGTTTCGGGTGAAAACAGCGTATAGCTGGCTAGGCATCAAAAGCTGAGCTAATTGCGTGGAGTAGGCACTACGCTGAAAATGAAGTCCCCGCAAGTACGTGTTTTGAATGGCCTGTGCTAGTTGTTCGTCTTCTGCTCGTAACGTATCGGCCACTGTTAAACATTCCTTAAGGGTCATGAGGCTGCCTTCCTCTACAGCTTGCTGAGTAAACAAGGCAAAGACACCGAGCTGACGCAACAGCGAGTTCTGGGTTTCCGGCGTATTCAGCTGTGGCCCTAATTCGGGGAAATGGCTCAGCAAAAGTTCTCTGACATGCGTGGGACAGATCATATTTATAGTAGAAGCGCCGCGAAGAGCAGATGAATAAATGTAACTGCGTATAAAGGGCCAATTGTTATGCCACCTGATCATGTGCAGCTGGATAGGCTTATTTTCAAGCACTTATCAATAAGTACTTCTTTGCTATCATAAGTATTTATTCCTATTATGAGAAGTAGAAGGAGATAATGGGATATGATTGAAATAAAATATTAATAAATTTATATTTATGAGTATTTGGGGTAGTAAGACAGAAAAGCTCCTTTAAAGAGTATGAAACCAGAAGTCAGTGACAAGCAAGAGACTAGCGTCAGTGAGACGATTTTATGAGCTATGGTGGGTAAGCCGATGTACTTTTGGCGCTCGTAACCTTGCTCTTTGGAGTTGGTGCATACCATTTCTCGTCTGGTTTCTTTAGTCATGACTGTTTCTCTGATTGCTGCTACTGCCGCCTTTGTGCGCGAAAAATTCCTTTATGAGGGCTCCGGTCACGACTGGGCGCACATTGAGCGGGTGTGGCGCACCACGCAGGCCTTGGTCCGCCAAACACCCGACGCCGATGCCACCATTGCCGAACTGGGCGCCCTGCTCCACGACGTGGCCGACTGGAAGTTTCACGGAGGCGACGAGGAAGCCGGCCCGCAGGCGGCTCGCGCGTGGCTGCTCAGCCAGGGGGCAGCAGAGGCGGTAGTGCAGCCCGTGGAAACCATCATCCGCGAAATCAGCTTCAAGGGCCTGGGTGTGCCTACCCCCATGAGCACCTTGGAAGGCGCGCTGGTGCAGGATGCCGACCGCCTCGATGCCATTGGGGCTATTGGCGTGGCGCGGGCCTTTGCCTACGGCGGCCACAAAGGTCGCCTGCTCCACGACCCCGCCGTGCCGCCCATAGCGCACGACTCCTTCGAGAGCTACAAGAAAAACGACGCCCCTACCATCAACCACTTCTACGAGAAGCTGCTGCACCTACAAGAGCGTATGAACACTCCCGCCGCGAAGCGCGTGGCGGAGGGTAGGCAGCGGTTTATGGAAGAGTTTCTGGCGCAGTTCCTACGGGAGTGGGAAGGGGAGGACGTGGGGTAGGGAGCTTTAGTATCCTATAAAATTGGGCAGAAAGGGTAGAAGATTATTTCACATCAAATTCACAGGTGAAAGTTCGTTCTTCAGTTACTTCGTCTGGCTGATCAACGTGCAGAACAGTCAGCGGTGTAGTGAATGAGGTGCGATAATGACCGGCGGGTAGATGGGTAGTATTCGCGTGGCCACAGAAGTATAAGCTAGTTGGGAAAGTGGCTTTTTCTACCCATGGAATGGACAGCACAGCGTAAATTCTTAACGCAAACCCATACAGCGGATAATCAGCCCCATAGGACGCATAATACTAATCCGACCAATGTAAATAATAGATTTCCTTAAATCATGAAAAAAATGTTTATAATTTTCGCTGTTTTTTTTATTCCTCTTCTCATTTTTATTGTGTACGATATTTCGAACCTGTTTAGAAAATCATCGCAATACCGTTGCCCGTCATGCTGAGCTTGTCGAAGCATCTCTACCGCTTCGCCTAACGTGCTCCACCGAAGCGGTAGAGATGCTTCGACAAGCTCAGCATGACGCCCTGATGACTTTCTAAACAGGTTCATCAAAAGGAAGCAGAAATTCAAAAAATTCCTATAAAGTAAAAATAGGAATGAGTAAAGCGGAAGCTTTTAAGATTATGGGTAGGGATTATGAAGTTGGTCTTAAACGAAGGACTGATATTCTTTTTACGAATACCGATTATAAAGATCCTAAAGAAGGAGGAGATGATAGCCTTTTCAGATACAAATCACCTATCACGGCTTCAGAAGCAATCTATATTGTCATAGGGTCTGATGGGAGAGTAAAAGGTGTTAGCCACGGTGATGGAGCATGATTTATTATAAACACCCTGCTTAAGTTAAGTGGGGTGTTTTATATTAAAGCTCGGCCCGGCTTTTGCGCACGCCCACGCAACCTGCCTACCTTTACCGCATGACGCTCCGCTACCTTTTCTCACGCTTCTATCTACTGTTACTCGTGTTGCTGCTCGCCGCCGGCTGCCGCACCTGTCCTATTGTTTCTTGCCACACCCGCAAGGTGCACATGCACGACGGGGCCAAGTACCGCGGGCAGCCGCTGTGGAAGAAACAGAACCCCGCCATCGGCGAGAAAATCAAGTGGAACCGGCAGTCAACAGGCAAGCGGAAAGCCGATAAGAGCAAGCCGCTGAAGTAGGCTGCCGAAAGCCCGCCAAGTCGAAGAAAATGGCCTTTTTTTCGTATCTTGCCAGCTTAACGCAGTACACATTCACCGGTGCCGGCGCAGTCCTTTATAGGGCCGCGCCGGCCGACTTTGTTCTCTTATGGCGGAAGGCGAAAAGATCATTCCGATTAACATTGAAGACGAGATGCGTGGTGCTTACATCGATTACTCGATGTCGGTTATCATCTCCCGGGCCCTGCCCGACGTGCGCGACGGCCTGAAGCCCGTGCACCGCCGCGTGCTCTACGGCATGTCGGAGCTGGGCGTTTCCTACAACAAATCCTACAAAAAATCCGCCCGTATCGTGGGCGAGGTGCTGGGTAAGTACCATCCACACGGCGACTCCTCCGTGTACGACACCATGGTGCGCATGGCCCAGGACTGGAGCCTGCGCTACCCGCTGGTAGACGGCCAAGGTAACTTTGGCTCCGTGGATGGCGACTCGGCGGCGGCTATGCGCTACACTGAGGCCCGCCTCAAGCGCCTGTCCGACGAGCTGCTGGGCGACCTGGACAAGGACACGGTGGAATTTCAGCCCAACTTCGATGACTCCCTGGAGGAGCCGTCGGTGATGCCGGCCAAGTTCCCTAACCTATTGGTGAACGGTACCTCGGGCATTGCCGTGGGCATGGCCACCAATATGGCCCCTCACAACCTCACGGAGGTAGTAAACGGCATCATCGCCTACCTCGACAACGAGGACGTGACCATTGCTGAGTTGATGGAGCACATCATCGCCCCGGACTTTCCCACGGGTGGTATCATCTACGGCTACGAGGGCGTAAAGCAAGCCTTCGAAACCGGGCGGGGTAGGGTAGTGATGCGTGCCAAGGCGCACTTCGAAACCCTGGCCTCGGGCCGCGAGCAGATTGTGGTAACCGAGATTCCCTATATGGTGAACAAGGCCGCCATGCTGGAAAAAACCGCCGCATTGGTTGACGACAAGAAGATTGAAGGCATTTCGGCCATTCGCGACGAGTCGAACCGTGAGGGGATGCGCGTGGTGTACGAAGTGAAGCGTGACGCCATGCCCAACGTGGTGCTGAATCAGCTCTATAAGTATACGCAGCTACAAAGCTCGTTTGGGGTCAATAATGTGGCACTGGTGAAAGGCCGGCCCATGACGCTGAACCTGAAGGACCTGATTGTTTACTTCATCGAGCACCGTGAGGAGGTAGTCGTGCGCCGTACCCGCTACGAACTGGCGGAGGCCGAGAAGCGCGCCCACATCCTAGAAGGCTTGCTGATCGCGCTGGACCACCTCGACGAGGTAATTGCGCTGATTCGTAGCTCCCGCGACGGTGAGGTAGCCCGTGGTCAGCTAATTGAGCGTTTTAAGCTGAGCGAAGTGCAGGCCCGCGCCATTCTGGACATGCGCTTGCAGCGCCTGACCGGCCTGGAGCGCGACAAGATTGTGCAGGAGTACGAGGAGCTGATGAAGCAGGTCGACTACCTCAAATCGGTGCTGGCCTCGCCGACCTTGCAGCGTCAGATCATCAAAGACGAGCTGACGGATATCCGGGAACGGTACGGCGACAAGCGCCGCACGGAAATCGAGTACGCCGGCGGCGACTTCTCGATGGAGGACATGATTGCCGATGAGAGTATGGTGATTACCATCTCCCGCGAAGGCTACATCAAGCGCACCGCCTTGGATGAGTATCGCTCGCAGGGGCGGGGAGGGGTAGGCGCCCGCGGTGCCACCACCAAGCAGGACGACTTCACGGAGCACCTGTTTGTGGCCACTACCCACGAGTACCTGCTGTTTTTCACGGAAGCCGGGCGCGTATTCTGGCTGAAGGTATATGAGGTACCGGAAGGAGGGAAGGCCACCAAAGGTCGCCCGATCCAGAACCTGATTGAACTTCCGCGTGAGGATAACGTGCGTTCCGTATTGAACGTGCGCGGCTTGCGTGACCCCGACTACCTGGAAAATACTTTCCTGATGTTCTGCACGGAGCAGGGCACGGTGAAGAAAACCCCGTTGGAAGCGTATTCGCGTCCTCGTACTGCTGGCATCAACGCCATTAGCATCAACGAAGGCGACCGGTTGCTGGACGTGCAGCTCACTACCGGCAATAGCCAGGTGATTCTGGCATCCAGCTCTGGCCGGGCCGTGCGCTTCGACGAAGGCAAAGTGCGCTCCATGGGCCGCAACGCAGCCGGTGTACGCGGTATCTCGCTGGCCGAGGAAGGCAATGACAAGGTAGTAGGTATGGTTTGCCTCTCCGACCAGACCCAGGAACTGCTGGTAGTTTCGGAAAACGGCTACGGCAAACGCTCGGAACTAGATGAATACCGCACCACCAACCGCGGTGGCAAGGGCGTACGCGCCATGAAAATCACGGACAAGACCGGTGCGTTGGTGGCTATCAAAGCCGTTACGGATACGGATGATCTGATGATTATCAACAAATCCGGCATCACCATTCGCCTGCGTATGGCTGATCTACGGACCATTGGGCGCGCTACGCAAGGTGTTCGTCTGCTGAAAATCAACGAACGCGACGAGATTTCGTCGGTAGCGAAAGTGGCAGCCGAGGAAAAAGATGATGAGGCGGTTGACGGTTTTTCCGAGCCGAATGGCACCCCGGATAATGGGGGAGGAGAGAGTCTGATCGAGTCCACGACGGACGCAGATCTAACCTCTCTAACCGATCCGGACGCGCTCAGCGCCAACTAAAACTAACGTAAAACGGCAGCGCTTCGCAATGGGTTCTGCCGTTTTACGTTAGTTTGTATTTTAAATTCACCCAATCTCTACCTATTCTTCCCAAAGAACACCATGAAGAAATTAGTGTTGACTCTCGTGGCTGCGGCCGCGCTGCACACCGCGTCGGCTCAGAACTCGGCCGTCAATAACGCGGTGCTGTACCAAAAACAGGGTACTCTGGACAAGGCTCGTACGGAAATCGACAAGGCCATCACCAACGACAAGACCAAGGACAAAGCGAAAACCTGGTATACACGCGGCGAGATTTACGACGCCATGACCAGCAACCCGATCTATGGCAAAACGCTGAAGGCTGGTGAAGGCATGAACCTAGCCTACGAGTCGTACCAGAAAGCTATTCAGCTGGATGGGAAAGACGGTGAGTATGGCAAACAGGCTGCGGCGAAGATGCAGGGCTTGTATGGCTTGGCACTGAACGCCGGTGTGGAAAGCTACAATGCCAAAAACTACGCGGAGGCCGTTAAGTCGTATCAGATGGCCCAGCAGATGAATCCGCAGGATACGACGGCTTATCTGTACGCTGCCTACGCATCCCTGGCGAATGAGAATACGGCTGGTGCCAAGGAGTACTACGGCAAGCTGATGGCGATGAACTACAAATCGCCTACGATGTATAGTCAGCTGATGCAGATTGCCCGGCAGGAAAATAACGAGCAGGAATACAATAAGCTGCTACAAAGCGGTTTGCAAGCCTACCCAAACAACAAAACGTTTGTGTTGGAGGATCTGAATCAGCTTATCAGTGCAGGCAAGGATAAAGAGGCTATCAACAAACTGCAGCATGCCATTGAGCTGGATCCCAAAAACGCGAACCTACACAGCGTGCTGGGCTCGGTATACGATAAGCTGAAGCAGCCTGAGCAGGCCGTGGCATCGTATCAGAAATCCATTGAGCTGGACCCGAATAATTTTGACCCGCAGTTCAACCTTGGCGTGTACTACTATAATAAGGCTGCCGAATTATATACCAAAGCCAGCAAGATGGATTTGGCCGCGTATCAGAAGTCGGGCAAAACCTTGGAGGCAAATGGCAAGAAGTATTTCCAACAGTCATTGCCATACTTTGAAAAGGCAATGGAGCTACAGCCGAATGAGCGAGCAGTAATTGTACCCTTGCAAAAGGTGTATGTACGATTGGGCCGCAACGCGGATGCCGACCGTTTGAACGCGAAGTTGGAAGGCAAGTAGAAAATGTAGCTATCCTTTTACCAAAAGGATAGGGGATGCTGTCCGAAGCGAGAATCACGCTTCGGACAGTTTTTTTGAAACTCTACTTAACATAATATAAATTATAAGACAAATAAGAATACAGAGATAGGAAGGGTTCGCATAGAGTTTTGCGACTGCGACTCGGGTAGTGAGCTTTGCCATGTAGCCATTTTCGGTTGAGAACGAAACGTCGCATAGCTACCGTGCTGGCTGGAGGCAGATACTGCCAGCTTGTCTGCGGAGCAGAAACTGTTCATAAAGTTGTGCTGTAACTTTTATATGTCCTGTATAAAAGATAGAAGCATGAAAAAAACGGCCTCCGCATAATTTTTGGCTTGGTGTAGAAGGTGTGCCAAGCACGATACAAATAGTTGGCTGCTCCTCTCCTATTTAGCGCTATAATAAGTCTTAGCAGATACCTTTTATGAAATGGTCCTGCTTGAAGCCAGAGAGTTATAACTGCAAGTAAGATCATTCTACCTGCACAGAATAAGGGCAATAACTACCTAAGGGACCGGCCGCCCCGGATGTTAGATAGTAATTAAATAGATACATATGTAGGATAATGATATAGCTGTACTGAGTCAGCAATACAAAGCTATAAAAAGTATAAAAAAGTTTATAAAATCAATACTTTTTTATACTTTATACTACTTTTATGTACTTAATTTTATTTATACTTGCCTATGCCTAAGACTATAGATTATCCCCGTACCACTTATACCAGTGCCTGGGAAGTTGCCGAAGTAGTAGACGATACTGGTGGTAAGTGTGCCATTGAAACCAGCGCTAAGAAGCTGGATCGAAAAGTTAGTGGTTCTTATAAAGCCATAATTGGCTCTGCTGTCAAGTTTGGCTTACTCACTAGCAAGCGAGAGATACTGACCACTACAAACTTGTATCGTCGTATTAAACATGCGTATGACAAACAAGAGGAGAAGATCTTTCATCGCGAAGCATTTCTACATCCTCCTCTGTTCATGCAGATCTGTCGCAAGTTCCGTAACCGAGAGCTACCGGTACACATGTTTGATGTAATGCTTATCCGGGAATTCGGTGTAGAGGAAATCAATGCTCAGAATGTTGCCAAAGCGTTTATTGAAGGCGCTCGTATGGTTGATATATTAGACGAGCGAAACTTTATTGTTGATATCGATCAGTTAGCTAATCAACAGACACCACGTCGCCAGTTGGCTAGTACTGAAATGCCAACCAACTTATTTGCAGGCGGACCTGCCGCACCAAACACTACTACAGATACCCCTTCAACGAAAGCAACAACACCTACCCCAACCGAGTCTATTTCTTCTCCTACTTCTTATACCGATAGTCTATCCTCTCCCCCTACTCTTGTACCACCACTCCGGGGCACCGATGCCGTATCAGCACTGTTTGGGCTAGATACCGCTGATTTGGAGGACGAACATGAACCTTCAGGCTCCGACTCCTCTTCAGGAGCTACTGAGTCGACTATTTCACAACCATCACCTACGACACCTATATCTGTTCCACCCCAAGCGTCGCCTACCCAAACACCACCAGCAACGAAGGCTCCCCCTAGCGCAGCGGTAGCGCCAACGAGCTATTCCGTTCACATCAGTGGGCCTGGAATCGAAACTCAGTTGCTCATACAGGATGCCCAAGATCTAGCTATCGTATCTATTCTTTTGGAAAAGATTCGAAAGAAGCTTTCTGAGTAGAAAATGCTCCTAAACTAAACGCTGTAGTATTGGTACAGACGGATTAGATCCAGGTCTAGGCAGGCAATCAAGGTTTAGTTTAGGAGTATTCGCTACACGCGGTCTACCGATGGCGTAGCAACGTGTAGTACCACACGCCTGCGCCACGGTCCCGGCCCAGGTAGAAGCTATCAGAAGGCATGGCATCAACAGACTTCTGCCATACTTGAGGCAAGTCGCTATCCTCATAAGGTTTCTGGGAAAGAACGACCACCGGCAAGTGGGCGGGCGGACGCAGGGTATCGTCCGAAATATCGGGCATGGGCTCTCCGATCATCCAGACCTGCTTGACGGGCACCTCCCCCATACTATACCATGGCAGTTGCCGTAACGTAGGCTGTTGGCGTACGTCGGTCAGATGACGCAGGCCGCGCTCATCCCGGCGCCCCTCCCACAACGGATAGGCCGGCAACAGCAACGCCAACAAAGCTGCCATACCGGCAAGGGAGGACGCCATTAACGCCACCGGACGCAATTGCTGCCACCCCAACCGAACCACTACGAGAGCCAGACTGCCGAGAGTTACCACTACTGCTGCAAAACGAAACGTAGCCGGTCCAAAACCAGGTAGGCGAACGATAAGCATTGCCACCGGAGCCAGCACACACACCAGGACCAGCACACCGGCCCAACCACGCACCAACTGCTTTTCGCCGGGGAGAACAACTGTAGTAGTTTGAAAAGCCGTTTCCAGGTAGCGCAGCATACCCGCGATGAGCAAGGCCAGGGGGGGCAGCAAGGGCATCATATACCGCTCCTTTTTCTCGGGCACTAAGCTCAACAGCACCAGGCTGGCCACTAGCCACCCCAATAGCAATGCATACGGCACATACGCCCCAGCCCGGCGACGGGCATACGGCACCCACAACGCCGCCAGCGCAATTACCGTCCAGATACCTGAGAACACCGGAAAGTTAAGGTAGTACCACGCTGGCTGTACGTGCCTCTCACCCCAGGAAGTAGTTTCTACCCGGGCCACTGCCAGTACGGCCGCCGGTACGTGGCTGAACACGTACGCCGGCCATGACAACCCTATAGCCAGTCCCACTATAGCTGCCAGCAACGTACCCTGCCAGTGTTGCCGAATACCCGCCCGCCCCGGATTTAAACGCGACAGATAACAGGCCACGTAGGGCAATAACATAGCGTAGGGAGCCACGGGTCCCTTACTCAGAATACAGGCTCCCAGCGCAACGCCAGCAGCCCCAAACCAGCCATACCCCCGCCCCTGGCTGTTCCAGCCTCGGGTGAGCAGCCACAGCGTACCCACCATGAACCCATTGGAGAAGATGTCCCACTGGCCTTCCCGCCCACTGGTAATGACAAGCAGGCTACTCCCCAGTACCAGCGCAGCCAACCAGGCCGTGCGCCCAGAGGCCTCCTCCTCCAGAGGTAGGCGGCGGGTTAGCTCGCGGGCCAGGCCCCAGAAGAAGAAAACCAGCAGCGTCGCCATGAGAGCTGCCGGCAGGCGCAGTACCAGTAGGTCGGTGGTAGTACCAAAGAGCCGCATGGCAGTTGCCACGGCCCAGGTAGGCAGCGGCGGCTTTGCCAGGCGCAACTCCAGGTTCATGGTCGGAATTAGCCAGGAGCCGCCGTTGGCCATCTCGCGAGCGGCCACAAAGTTGCGGGCTTCCATCAGGCTCACATTGGGCGTGCCCAGGTAGGGGAAGAAGCTGAAGCAGCAGACAAGCAGCACCGCCACGGAACGAAACCAGGCTGCACGTAGAACAGAGGTAGAAAACATGCGAGTTGCGAACAAATCACCGGGAACCCATCAAACCAGATAGAACCAGGGAAGAGAACTAAAGAGAAATTATCGCCCTAATAACGCCAGCAGTTCCGGAACATTATCTACTTCCATCGCATCGGGATGGCAGGACAGAATCCGGCGGATAGAGCCGCTGGAGCGCCCACCAAAGACAACTACCTCGAAACCCGCGGCTTGCGCAGCAGCGGCCCGGGCAGGAGTGATAACATCTTTGTGCACCACTACGGCCTGCGCCCCACGCTGCGACGCAGCCTGCAGCCCGCCCTCAAAATTCTCGGCCTTGGAAATCTCCACGGCCAGCGGAGCACCGGGTACGGCGGCGCCCAGCAAGGGCAACGTTTGGGGTTGGTCGGTCAAAATCAGTAGCTGGCGCACGGGCACCTGGTAGCGGCTCAATACTCGGCCCAACGCCCGCGCCAGCACCGGCGAGCGGGCATACGCCTGATCCACTGGTACACATACGTTCGCTTCGTGCAGATCCAAGTGCAGCACTGGATAACGCCCTGTGCGGCGCTCACGAGCCTGTAAACGGACTAATAGGGTATCCAACCGGATGGGCTGCTCCCGCTGAAACCAGTCGTAGGGCCAGCCGCCCCGGTAGTGCAGGGCCGTGATGGCCGCTGCCGCCATCTCACTCACGCACCCGTGCCCGTCCGTCATGGTATCAAAGCGCGGATCATGGTAGAGCATAGGAACACTGTCCTGACTTAGCTGCACGTCAATTTCCACGCCGTCGACGCCTTGGTCCAGGGCCTGCTCAATTCCGCGCAGACTACTAGGAGGCAAGGGGTTAAAGGGGTTGATGGGGGTAAAAAACCCCGAACCAGCGTGCCCGATTACCAGCACCTGCCGCCCGGTAAGCGGCGACTTCCCTCCTGCCCCTACCCACCACCAGCCAACTATTGCCAGTATACTTAGAAGGAGCGTAACACTCCACCAACGGATTTTTTTTCTGCTCAACACGGGCTAAAGATATTCCGCAAAAATCAATAAAACCGGCGAAGTGCGGTGCCAGCAGCTGTATTTCGTATTTCGCGCTACCTTTGCTGCCTTTCCCAGTCCACCGGGGTATTTTATTTTTCAGCGTTTCCCAAGTGTATGCCTTCTGTTCTCGTTACCGGGTGCGCCGGCTTTATTGGCTCCCACCTCTGCGAGCGGCTGCTGGCCGACGGCTACCGGGTAGTGGGCCTGGATAACTTCGACCCGTTCTATAATCGGTCCCTGAAGCAGGCCAACCTCACTACCCTAGTCGCCCACCCCCGGTTCACCTTTCACGAACTGGAGCTGCGCCGCGGCAGCGAGGCCCTGGCCGATGCCCTACCCGCCGACCCCATCGACGTGGTGGTGCACCTGGCAGCCAAAGCCGGCGTAGGGCCCTCCGTACGCCAGCCCATCGACTACCTGGAAAACAACGTTATCGGCACCACGCACTTACTGGAATGGATGCACGTGCGCGGCATTCAGAAGCTATTCTTTGCCTCCTCCTCCTCCGTATACGGCAATACGCGCCAACAGCCCTTCCGCGAGGATATGAATCTGCTCAGCGCCGTTATTTCACCTTATGCGGCCTCCAAACTGGCCGGCGAGCAACTCACCTATACGTATCACCACCTCTACCAGCTAGACGTACTCAACGCTCGCTTTTTCACTGTGTACGGCCCGCGTCAGCGTCCCGATCTAGCCATTCATAAGTTCGTGCGCCTGCTGCGCGCCGGCCAGGCCATTCCCGTGTACGGCGACGGCAGTACGGCCCGCGACTATACCTTTGTGCTGGACACAGTGGACGGCATTGCTCGCGGCGTGGCCTACCTGCTCACGCATACTGGTGTGTACGAAACCATTAACCTGGGCAATAATCGTCCGGTGCCTCTATTGGAGTTGATTCAGGCCGTAGGCGATGCGGTGGGCGTGACACCCCGCCTGGAGTTTCATCCCATGCAGGCCGGCGACGTAGACGTCACCTATGCCGATATCAGCAAGGCGCAACAACTATTGGACTACCACCCCCGCACTACCCTCACCGACGGCCTACAACAGTTTGTGGCCTGGGAGCACGCCCAGCCTTCTGCCTAGCTAGCTGTTGGAGGGTATCACACCGTCTCCTGCTCGCTATGCGTTGCGAATAGGATCCGCTTGCGGGGTTTCCGATGCTTTCACCTCCACGATTTTCAGAGCTTTGATTTCGCGACGCAGCAGCACGATGTTGCGAGCGTATACCACCGTGCCAAACACGTTGCCAATGAACAGCACGGCATCCCAGCGCAGCACGGCGTACGTCAGAATCAGCACTGACCCTACCAGACTCACCACCCAAAAGCCCAACGGCAGTACCGATTCGCCCTGCCGCTCCGAGTAGAGCCACTGGTACACGAAGCGTAACAGAAAGATGGTCTGGCCCACGGAGCCCAGCACCAGCACCCCGCGCGGAATCCGACTATCCAGCATGGCTTGCAGGCTAAAGTGGGCATCGCCCACCACGAAGCGGGCCAGCGTAGCCAGCGGGAACAAGTAGGCCGCCGCCCGGAACCAGCCGCTAAGCTTCTGCCACTGCCCCAGCAGTTGCAAGTTCCTGATGTAGATAACGTAACTGATAAGCTGGGCACCCAGAATCACTGGGTCGTGGCGCAGAATACCGTAGATAATCATCAAAAACGATGATATCAGGCTGATTTGCCAGAATAAAGCCGGAACCAGCACGCGTTTGGCCCGCTCGCTCTGAATCCACTGCAATACGATGCGGCTGGAAAACAGAAATTGCGACACCAACCCAATTACCAGGGCCACGTTCTGAACCGAAAACCACTGCCGCCCGGCAGCTAAGAGCGTTGTACTCATGCGTTACTCATTGCGCCGCTATACCGTGCCGCGCTGCTGCTCTCCAATTTCATAGTTCTTCCAGCGCGACCGAATCCAACGGAAGCCGAATGTATCTACCAAAGGCTTCCAGGCGCGGTTCCAGAGGTTATACTTGGCCGTGCCGGCGAAGCGCGGGAAATGGCGCACGGGAATCTGCTTCACCTTGCCACCCTGCAACTGCACCAGCGCCCCCAGGAAGCGGTGCATGCCGTGGAACAGCGGCAGCCGCCGGGCATACTCCACCTTCATGATTTTAAGCGGGCAGCCTGTATCCTGAATACCGTCGTTGATGAGCGTGCGGCGCACGGTGTTGGCAATTTTTGACGAGAGCTTCTTGGTGAGCGTATCCTGGCGCTTGGCCCGAATCCCGTTGACCATGTCGAACTCCGGAAAGAACCGGAAGAACTCCAGAAAATCTAGCGGCGTGGTCTGAATGTCGCTGTCGATATAGCCCACCAGCGTGGTGCGGCAGTGGTCGACGCCGGCTTTGATGGCCGTGCTTAGGCCGCGGTTTTGGCTGAGGCTAATGAATTCATAGCGGCTGTCGCGGGCGCAGATGTCGCGCAGAATCGCCAGCGACCCATCGCGGGATCCGTCGTTCACGAACAGCACCGCGGTTTTCACTGGCGTCTGTTCCAAAAACTTGTTCATCTCCACCACAAACTGCGGCAGGCTTTCTTCTTCGTCGTAAACGGGCACGAGCACCGTCAGCGTTTGGGTGGCCAGGTAGGCGGTAGTTGGTTCGGCGGGCATTGGCTAAAACAGCAGTAGGGACGCAAGGTAGCCAGAAACCCTGGCAATCCTGCCCTACCCCCACTAGCTACCCGATAGCCGCAGTCACTTTTTCAATCAGCGCTTTGGTGCGGCGAATCCCTTCTTCCTCACTCAGCTTTTCGCCTTCGTACTCAATCCCCAGATACCCACGAAACTTCGCTTTTTTCAGCAGCCCCAGCATTTTGTAATAGTCAGTTTCCACGCAGTTGCCCGCCGCGTCGAAGTCCAGCGTTTTGGCACTCACCCCGGTTTTGATGACCGGCAGCCATTCGGCCAGGGCCTTGTACTTATCGTACTCCTCCACGCACCGGCCGGCGTACAGCTCGCCCGAGTCCCGCCGTACGCAGAAGTTACCGAAGTCCGGCAGAATGCCTACGTTGGCTTGGCCTACCTCACGC
>Ga0210040_10004551_pt1 | contig 18072 bp, 23 predicted proteins | sample CryGeyCG12114_NA_FD_185462 | JGI IMG/M metagenome (GOLD analysis project Ga0210040, IMG submission 185462) | Groundwater microbial communities from aquifer - Crystal Geyser CG19_WC_8/21/14_NA (SPAdes) (version 2) | ecosystem: Environmental > Aquatic > Deep subsurface > Groundwater | place: USA...
TACTTATAATTGGGTTCGCACTTTTTCGGGCGAATGTTAAAAAGTACTTAATCTATGAGTCTGCTTGCATGCTCATTTGATAATAATAATCAGTAGTCATTATTTTTTACTATAATTATGGGGAAACTAATGTTTTGAATGTGCATGCTTCATGGAATATTCAGATTGGCGGGCTGACGCAAAAGAGTACGAAGTTATCAATAATAGCAAGAACAATAGTCAATCTAGTCAAACTTACAATGACCAGGGTTCAATCACATATTCTCCTGCAGGTAAGAAATAACCGAATTCGCAAACCGCCATGGTATTCTTTAGTTATATAGCTAAAATGCAATGATCGCTACAACTGAATGAAACGGGATGCTTTTAAGTACATAATTTCAGCTAAGAATGGAAATGCATTGCATTTACACTATAATTTATCCCAGTAAAACTAATTGGACTCAATTTTTACCTTAACGTTTACCTTATTTGTCGTCATATTTAAAATACGTGTGATTTTACAGAAACCAACTTGTCGCCCTCATCACTATCAGCGCGAAAGATTTGGTTATTCGCCAGTTTAGTGCTCTCCTTGTTCCTTCTGCTGGTGGTTCTCCTACTACTTTTGTACCGGCACATAGCGGCCAAAAACAGTGACACGATGAACTTTGACAACCCCGTGTACCGGAAGACAACGGCAGACAGCGGTCATCACACTCGGGGTACCAGTCCACCGCTTCTCTCTCGAAGTGGTTCCTATTCTAATCCCGTTCTGAATAAAAGGACGGCCGCCGAAGACATGACGGTAAGTAGCCATAGGGACATTATCGACTTTAGTGGCACCTCCAGTAGCACTAGTTATAACAATGGGAGTTTCCCTTTTTCTATTTTCTCGTCACAACGGGCTCACCATGTAATCACGTAGATGTCTGTAAACTAACAACGGCTGTTCAGAAACTTTTATGTGAAGGTTTGCAAGAATTTGGCTTGAAATACCAAGATTCTCGAGATTTTTTTGCCTTTGTACCAAATACTTTTTTAGTACTAACCAACTATTTCGTATGTGGGATGTTTTGAACCACGAAATTAGTAATGTATCACAGAAGGATGAGCATATAGTTTATCGACTGTGGGTCTAAATCATAAATTCATCATATTTTGCAAACCTCCAGATAGAATTACTGAACAGACTGGGTCTAACTGTATAACTCTCTCGTCCTGTATTAATATTGTGTGCCAAAATGTTGTACATTTCACTAGTAACTTAGTTAGTTGTCTATGTAGATTCCCTTTTCGGGTGATTGAGTAGGTAAGTAGGTTAGTTTCATATAAGGAGTGAATCAATGACATTGTATTATTTGCCGGGCCTACGGTTTGTAAAACTTGTAAAAATGTCTAAACTATAATATCATAAGTAGAGAATGTTATGTTTCATAGAAAATTTGACTCGGTTGACAAAAAAAGTACTTGAAATCTTATCATGATTTGATGGTCAACGCATACATCACTTATGATATTAAATTTAGTCCTTTTTCATCCTATCTATTATGGTTTAACATTGGGAATTCGCCTTGTCTATACTTCTACTAACATAGTACTAACTAATTATGTACACTAACCCTAATTAACTAACTAATTTTTTCGGGAAAACTGTAGTTTTTGGTAACATGTAAAATGCTATGTCCATATCTATGGTGTGTGTGCTGCTGCTTCATTCACTGCTCGCTGTTGCTGAAGGTAAACTTAATCACTCTGTGTAAATAACCTTGCCACTTGTTTTTGTGTAAATGGGAATATAAGATTACACTTGTTATACGATGTGAACTAATTAAAATCCCTGACGGCAGGCTGCTGAGCCATTGGCTCCAGGTGAACCAGAAGATCTTCCTTGACATCACTAGAAAGCTATTTTATGGATGAAAAATATTAATTTGTTATTCACTGCGGGTTATGAGCAAGCTTATGTCGGCGCACACCTCTATCAAACCAAACTAATGGCATCGTACCTTTACATTGTTGTTGCTCATTCATTATTATCGTATCGTAGTTTTAATTTTGAAGAGCTCGTGTCGCTCTAAAAATGTTCCTTATTCTCTCTCAACGAATTTATAAGTTCAAGCTCTCATATTTAGATTGTGTGCTACGTGAAACTCAAACCACGCATCTTTTTTGGAGCCAAAGTTTAAAACCCTCAAACATGACCATTATGGTGGAAACTGTAAATTCTTATCTTTTTTTATAAAAAGTTTTACGGAATGTGAAAAAGATCCGTCATTCATAGTTTCAATATGTTGCAGTTAGTCATTTGTTTTTTTATTGCTCATTTTTATTACTTTTTTGTTGTTCTTAATTTTTGTGATCAAATACGGAAGTCACCACTTTATAGTTAGATAGGTAGGATTTAAGTAAGTTATTATTGCATGGGATGAAAAAACGGTAAACTCAGTCCAGAAGAAAGGATATTTTTGATATAATTTACCACAACATGATGATGCTCTCGATTGAAAAAAAATAAAGAAAGCTGGCACGGTCAAAGTGTGTAAATTCCATCCTATAGGATCGTTTGAACAATCCTGTCCAAAAGAACTGTAGCAGTGTAGTAGATTAACTAACTAAAAGTAACTGAATAATTCTTAATGGTGTGCCAAAAATACTTATTTAATGATGTAATCAGCTATAGCTAGTTCTATTACTCAATCTTATATATATTTTGGTTCTTTACGCATTTCAATAAACCGAGTCTCAAAACAAAAAGGTGATTTGTTGTTACGAAAATACATACTTAAAAAAGTTGTTCTGTTACCTTACGTGTGTTGTTACCTCAGATTGTTGATATACTAGAATGCGTAAAATAAACTATTGCTATAAATATTACCGTGTGAGCCGTAGTTTTGGAAAAAATGTTTTATTTGTTCCATATTTTTGGCACGTTTTACAAGTGGGGATCACGGTGCGTTAGTTGAGCCAACTTTTTCACTGTCACTATAAATATTGTGATGTAAACACGGTAAGGATTTGCGTATCAAACTATTTCATATTAATGCATCAAATGTTTCCTGAAATGTTTCACACAGAACATGCATACGTTATTGACTAAAAAAACAACTAACAAACAAGCCATACGAAAAGTCATGAGTATCCGTATCCAGAATTGCTTGATACAGCTAATTGAGCCAATGTACGTTTTGCATGACTTAACACAGAATCAGGATCATCATTGTCTTTGCTGGACCCGTATTCAGTAACAATACTATTTCCATTGTTATTTCCATTGTGAAGCCCCATATTTTGCGCTTCCAAAGCGATGGAGTCATAATGGCGAAATAGCTTTGGTAGAGCCAACGGTGTTTTGTTGGCTTCAATATGAGGTCGTTCGGAAAAATTTGATGGTCTCCTCCTTCGTATAGAATCAGCTGGGTGTAATAATTTAGAGTGTTGGACATCCATCATTTCGTTATTACCGTCTTCCCGCCAGTCTCCAAACTGTCGACGTATGCTCAAATCTAATCGATCTAGGATGGAAAGCTCATTGGAATGTGGGGCCGCATTGTTCCCAATTGTTGCGATATTAGGATTGGAAGCTACGTTAGTTCGTGCACGACGTCGACGCATTTTTTTAGGTCGCCCTTGACTGCGGAATACGTTGGGAGCATCTAAGTATGCGCGTGGTGGAGCGTTTGTAATACTTAAACTAGGGCCATTGTATTCCGAATTCCTGTAGCAAGAGAATGGCACAGTGAACTTTACAAATCGAAAAATGTTGGATACCAACCTTTGAGTTTGACATTATATGATGTAAATTCTGAAACTGCCTAACAAGATGTGTGTACAATCGATCCCATGGGATCTCATCAATCGAAATTCTTTAAAATCTTACCTATGGCTCAAATTGTGAATAGGATAAGCGTCAACAATAGGTCCATTGTAGCCCCTGCTCCCAGCACCATGCATTTGATCCATATGTTTATATTAGTTTCGCTACACCCGATTCTACAAGCTCCTGGCTCCCTGACTACAGAATAGAATGGCAAAATATTTCTCCATTCCCTCAATTCAATGACTCCATAATACACGGAAGCCAAAACAAAGTCAGTCACCCAAACCAAAGGAATGAATTAAAAATTAAACTATGTGTTAATCACGGGAGTCCAACCGCAATGTGTCTAAAGCGCATAAGTAACTTGTATATACGCTCAATAAATTCCGCAATACTACATGATAATGAATTTTCGGTAAGCCCGAACCCGGGAACTTATTGTAAAGGTTCTTATCTGAACTGAAACCACCAATCGATTATTTGATAGAAGGTCGCATCAATCCATGATAACTCTATAATATTTTCCAATACAATAGACACATATTGCCTTGTATTGATTTTCAAAGTCACCTACTTGCTCCTCTGCGATTAAATATGCAAACGTAAAGTATGCGAACAAACCATGCAATGCACAGTAGAAAATTACTTGCGGCTCTATAATTTTACACAAAAATTGCTAAAGGAATTCAAACATGCATGCAAATGGAATGGACGTTCAGGTTTCAGTCCCACTGTTTATATAATTTTATGAGTCTAAACTCTTTGCGTTCCATGCATGCACTGCACACAATGTCGGCCTTTACCGTTCATTTTTGTTTCGAAACAACAACCACTACTTATTGTGTCCAATAAAACTTGGATTCTTTCAGAAGCAAACCTTAAATTATATCATTATATGTGAAACATATTTAAGAATATAATTATAACATGAAAACTCAAAACTCATATGCGTTGGGGCATAGTAAGACATTTGCGTTCCAGCAATTACATTGCTATTTATGCACATGCTAACTTCATGGACGCTTCACGGACAGTGAATTTTTGCAAAACGGGAACTACTCTGACTGACTTGCACACTGCTACTACATTTGCATTTCCTTCCAGCAAAGGTGCGTTAGTTTTGAATGACGCAAAGGAAATCCATTTTCAAAAAGCCTAACAAGCTAGTGCAAAATGGACATGAGATTAGCAAGAGATAGTTAATGTACCATTCATCCGTAATGGGAGAGAAGATAATCATGAGCTTTTATGTATTATTGTTGTCCTCGTCTCATGGCTTATTTGCGCATGAAATGACTGACTATGACATGAACGAACAAAGCATTATATACGTAGTTTTGTAGTGGTTTTTGCTGCAGTAGTAAGTTAGTAAGTAACACTACTAGTTAGTTAGTAAACGTGGGAAGAAGTACTGTGCAGAAAGGTGAGTCAGTCAAAGGCCTTAAAAAGTAAATTGTGTGGACAATTTCAACAGTGGTTGTTCATAAGTGGCGGCTTATTGTGTAATGAAGAGTTAAATGTTTTCGCATGAATTAGGGTATCATGCTGCAATTATAATTGAAACTTATACTTTTAATGATTGAAAGTATCTTAAAAATGCATCATCACCACATTTTTCGTTCGGCGTTAACATTGGCTGGGGAGCGAAATTGAACGTTGTTTATATACGTAACGTCATCAATTCTACGGTAGATATTAGTTAGCACTATGCTCCGTTTACATTTGCATTTTGTGAAGTGAACGAGTAGTACATGAAAAACTGGGATGACCAAAAATTGTTGTGAACTGAGCTAAGATGAAATTTAGTTGGTGTATAAAGTAGTATAAAGTATAGAGGGTGATAAAATAGGTACAATTTAAACCTAAGCAGAGATAATTCAAAATTGTAGAGAAAATATTTAGAGAAAATAAAGCCACTTTTTTATGTATTATTTTTGGCCAAATTCAGATACGGTATTGCAATTGCAAGGTTTTCCTGCATGGACATGGAAGTATGGAAAGTAAGAATTAGATAAATAGGCAGTTAACTGACTAACCTATTAACATGGTTTTTTAACCCGCTGTATTTCAAAAAAATTTACCTATGAAATAATATTTTTTAGCATCCAGATTATCTGGGTTTTCTCTAAATATGTGAAATTATTTTGAAATATGTTTTTTTCTTAAACGAAAACCCCAACATAGAAAACAAAAAAACACAGAAAAAAACGAAATAAGGAAAAAAAACCTATATTGATCTACTAGCCCAGCCCAGCCCCAATATCCGTTAAAAATGTATCAGTCGGCGCGTAGGTATACTCCACGATGGCTCTCACAATTGTCATTCACGAAATCCAAACTGACGGAAAATCAATGAATTGGGGATTGAATAAATAAGTAGAAAAAAACGGTCATCAACTAACTGCCTCATTTAATTGCGGAGTTTTTGTTTGTTTTTCTAAATTAGGCTAAAACAATTATCCCTCCATTTCCTCTAGGCAGTATTTATTTAATTATGGAGTGAAGCTAAAAGTGGAAGAGAGAAAGTTCTCTACTTATTTGGAATTTTTTCAAGGCAAAGGGGTGGGATATCCGATTTGAGAGCAAAATTTTTCGTTTTTATTTTCTGCTGATTGACTCTCTGCGGGAATCATCAAGCTACTTTTTTTGTGAAATAGGATATTTTTTTTCGTCCTGCTGGTTCTAATATAGTTTTTGAATTACTGACGGAACGGAAAACTACGGCCCTTGTACGTTAACAAACTTTTGGCCATCACTTGGTCGATATAAAATGGATTGCCAAGTCGTTTACTCGTTGGGATTAGGAACTCAAGTCAATATTAAACGAACGGATGGTAATTTTTCGTCCTCAATATTTTGCCTCATACTATGGAACTATACTGATTTGTGCATAATACAAATGACAGTGACAGATAACTAATGATTAATATTGCATTCTAACTCAGGTCGAGTTCATAGTGCTGTAGTCAGTGGAATAAACTGGGATGCTAGAAGTGTGACTGTGGAATGGTTTGAAAAGCATGAAACTAAAGGCAAGGAGGTCGATTTGGAAACGCTGGTCACACTTAATCCTCACATCTTGGCTTCGTCATCGGCTGCAACCAATGGACAGGAGGAGACTATGCCCGTGCCCGCAAATCTTTGTACTGGAAATGTAAACGCTACCTTACAGTCTGTTCCAAAGGAAAGTTCAACTGGTAGCAGTAGTCATCGAGGGGGACATCTGAGGAGTGGCGCTGAGGTAATTTGTCCATATCGCTGAAGTTTATGCTATAGGAAGTTTTTTCAGGACTCCGGAGTCATTCTTGATTCGTTTCATAAAGTCAACAAACAGAAATTGCGTTTCTTTTGAAAAAGATAGCAACTTTTTTCTTGATTTTAGATCTCGTCTACAACAGTTGCTAGTTCCAGAATGGATAATAAAGGGCCTGCTACAAATATAGGTAAATCAGTAGCAAAAACTTGAAGACAAGCATGTATTAACTTTCCTGAAATGACTTATTTTGAAATTATTATTTGTAGCATCCATTAAAACACGTGCATCTAGAGTGATTACTAAGAAAAATCCGGAACCAGAACCTGAAGAAATGGATGTAACCCAATCTTTATCTTCTAATCAAAGAGAACAGCTGCAAAATAATAATAATGGAGCTAACACAGCTGCAGGTATTGTTTGCGTGAATTAAATTACATTTCCTTTTGTTTTGTGAGGGTAAAATTGTTTTCTTTTTTTGTTTAAAAGCTCGCCGTCGGAGTAATGTTGTAAAAGAGGTAGAGAAGCTAAAGAAGAATAGAGAGGAAAGGCGACTGCGTCAAATTGAAATAAAAACAGAGAAGGAAAATCTTATGAATTTGGATCCAGGCAATCCGAATTGGGAATTTCTTTCTATGATCAGGTTTGTAAAATATGTCGTCGTTTTTTGGAGGCATTTTAGTCACCTTTGCTCATTTTGCAAACCCACAACACAATCGTAATATTTTCTTAACTACTATATTTTATTTCTCAGGGATTATCGGGAAAGCTTGGAATTCAATCCGTTACGTGACTCAGATCCTGTGGAAGATCATCAAATCACAGTATGTGTACGGAAACGGCCAATGAATAAAAAAGGTTAGCAATTAATTTTCGTCGACTTAATTAAATATCTGCTGTTAAGTATTACTTACTAACATACTAGGTAGACCTACTGACCTTTCGCCAGACTCACTCTTTTGATTAAAATTTAAAACCTGACAAATTTTCAATTCGATACATTCCAGAAATAAGTAGAAAAGAAGTAGACGTGATAACAGTTCCAAACAAAAACGTGATAACGGTACATGAGCCCAAAACTAAAGTGGATCTCACCAAGTTTTTGGAAAACCAACATTTTCGATTTGATTATGCATTCGATGATGACTGTTCTAATGAAGTTCTTTACAAGTTAGTTATTAGTTAATTACTTCACAATACCAGCCTTGAAATATGCCCCTGACTGAATACTAAACTCAAATCAAAATGTTATTCACTAGATACACAGCAAAGCCTCTAGTAAAGACCATTTTTGATGGCGGCATGGCTACTTGTTTCGCCTATGGACAGACCGGTATGAACAAATCTACATTTGAGTGTGGTTGTTGAATCTCTGTTTGTCTAAGACAGTTAGTCTTAATTTTGATTTACCAATGTTTGCTGCACAGGAAGCGGTAAAACGCACACTATGGGAGGAGATTTTAATGGAAAGACACAAGACTGCGTTAAAGGGATCTATGCAATGACGGCCCGTGATGTTTTCACGCTTCTCAAAAGAAATGCCTCTATGAATCTCATAGTTGTTTGCTCTTTCTTTGAGATCTATTCTGGAAAAGTTTTCGATCTGTTAGCTCAAAAAGCTAAATTGAGGGTATTAGAAGATGGAAAGCAGCAAGTCCAGGTATCTAGATTCAAGTATAATAACTCTTGTGTATGGCACATATACTCTCTATTCTTTACATTTAGTTAATAAAATGTCTTTGCTATTGTTTAGGTTGTAGGACTAACCGAACGTAGAGTGACTTCAGTAGACGAAGTACTAAAACTTATTCAGATTGGAAACAATGCAAGAACATCCGGGACTACATCTGCAAACTCAAACAGTTCTAGGAGTCATGCTGTTTTCCAAATAGCTGTCAAGTATGCTTCAAACAATGTGACGCACGGGAAATTTTCTCTAATTGATCTGGCAGGTGAGTAATTACTATGCTTTCATGAATTTGATCATCTGATTTTCGATACAGTAATAACAGATGTATTTGTACTTAGTCTCTCTCAGTTTAGAATTGAGTTTTCAAAAAATCTTTTGGTTTTTGGTAGGAAACGAACGTGGTGCAGACACAAGGAGTGCAGATCGGCAGACTAGAATGGAGGGAGCAGAGATCAACAAGTCTCTACTGAGTCTCAAAGAATGTATCCGAGCACTTGGACGTAAAGGTGCCCATTTGCCCTTCCGTGCTTCAAAACTTACACAAGTGCTTCGGGATTCTTTCATTGGAGAAAAGAGCAAGACTTGCATGATTGCTATGATTAGTCCGGGTTTGAATTGCTGTGAGCATTCATTGAACACTTTACGGTATGCTGATCGAGTCAAAGAGTTGGCTCCCAACTTTATGAATCAAGCCCCAAGTGGAGAGAGAAATGCGCCTGCTGCTATGGGCACTTTAACTGAAGAGGAAGATTCTATGGATTATAATCATATGGATGAGTTTCAGGTTCGTGTTTTCACTTAACTTTAGATTGATATTGCGTTTACCCACTATATTGATGGATTGAACATTATTGTGCTACTCAGGATGCGGAAATGACTGGAGAAATGTTGACATTGCACGAAACCATTTCCAATCTACAGGAAGCTGAAGATGACATGGTTGAGTATCACAAATTGGTTGTTGACTCGCTAGCACATTGGTATCAGAAGGATAAAGAACTTCTTGATATCACTAATCAAGTTCAATACGATAATGAAGGTAAGGTTGGATTTTTGGATCAGTTAGTTAGTTGTAGTGCAGTTCAAGTTTAATTGGATGGGAGGGAGGTAGTAGTCGCAGTACGCAGTTAGGTAAAAAATCAATGCCAGCACAACTAATTAACAATCTCTTTATTTCCTTGATAAGCCTACACTACCCAGCTAGAAGAAATGTGTATAGAGAAAATGGAAGTGTTGAAAGAATTGCGAGAAAAAATTGCCAAATATCGGGAAGCCGTGCTTATTGAAGAGAACACATCTCGTCGAATCGTGTCTGCTTCTCATCTTGACGGTCTTGGTCAACGGTGAAAACTACCTGGCGATATTGAAGAGAAACCAAAATCTACTAAACTAACTAACTAACTATAATTATTTATATAATAACGTTGCTCCACCATTAATACAATTATGATATTTAATAATTTTATTACTACGTACGTATTTAACAGCAGCATCATCACTATCAACAGCATTATTAACAAACTGTGTTTCTGTTTTTGTAATCCAAATGCATGATCATTTTAGTCGATTCAATCCTCCATGTATTCCTCATTTCTCGAGTCTGATTGTAGTAGTAGTTGTAAAAATAAATTAATCCAGCTTTGTGTTGTCGCTGCTCCCAAGTTTTTTGCAGTAAGCATCAAGGCTGCTCTAGTTTAGTTTGTTTGTGTACTAATGCTCCTCCTCTGACTTTTTGTACTTTTTCTATAACCACTTGTAATTTTTTTATTCATTAAGTGAATACACCATGATCACAGTGATAATAGACAGGCTCTGTGTTTTTGTGTCGTAGTCCTTCAAAGTTTAGCTCAATATTTGGCTGTAAAATTTCATTGGCTGATAATATAAAGACTAATACCGGTGGTTTTGTTGAAATATGTTTCGTTTCGTTTAGGAGATCTAAATTGTCAACTTGTAGACTACGACACATGTAAACGCGTATTATAGTTAGTAAAAATGTTATATGAGGTGAATTACCTCTTTCACGAACTAACTACAGATACCAAGTTGCGGTCTACTCACTCAATAGATATTATTAAATGATAGGAGATTTGGTGTCTTAAGTTAAAAAATAGACATCTCGGGCTCAAACCGTCAGATGCTTTTTTTTTCGGTAATAAGGACATTAATATGGAAAATAACAATGATTATTATTACGATAACATTTGAAATAAACGACAAACGTACGATTTTAATTTCGAGTTGGCCTTGTATGCACATCTCAATAATCTGTATAAACTTATAATGCGATGCGAATGCATTTGGGAAATAATCGATATTAGCAATAGATAGACCACCTTTATTTCAAAGCAGGACCATTCACACGAAACATGCGCTCCTATTATCATCAATAATACAACTTGATAAACTTACTAAAAGGTAAACAACATTTATTCTCCTTTATGTAACAAAACGAAATAGCCTAAGTTAGCAACCGGACATGTCTTTAACTTTCCCATTTGGCTTTCTCATCCATCTGGTTTCATTGGGATCAAATCCTCTCTCTTCTGCACCATACACGGCCCATTCTGGTGTTTTCGCCATGTAGTCCTGTTACATAAAAGTATACCCAAACATGAGCTTTAAAAATAAACTCCCAACAAGAGTAGTCAATCAAAAGTACCATAGCTGTAAACGTATCCTTTTCATTTTCACTCTGCCTTTTGATAAGTTCATGGAATTTGTCATAGTCAATCCATGTGTTCCATTCCCCGTTCACTTTAAACTAAAAACATAAAATTACTAGAATTGTTCAGGGAACACGGACCAGATTGCAGACATTAGTATTTATATATATATGCACACCTTATTCTTAGCAATGAGAACACAATTAGAATGCTCGTGTTCACAAGCGATACTATAATCTGGTAATTGTTGACACAACTGATCGGCAAAATGAACCACTTCTCCATGCCATGGGACATTTTCCATGGTCAATGTAGAAGCTTTGGAAGTTCCGCAATAAGTTACACCCTGAATTAAACAAACATTGCAATTTAATTGCCGTTTTGTTCAGTATACAAAGTTCTAATTTCTTAGTCTACAAAAAAATCTCACCTTAAGTTCAATGAAGTCAGGTTGCCCCAAAGCCACAAGCCGAGAATAATTCTGAAGCTCATCACAATTCCAAGCCTTGACTAAAGTGAGTCGGTAAACAGTCCTCTGACCCTTTTCCTTGAGAGCTTTCAGAGAGTCAATAAATCGCTCCCAAAAGTCTCGGAACAGAGGACGGTCAATTTTTTTCAGACTATCTTTAGTACTGGCATCAACACTCACATATAATTGGGTAACGGGAGCTAGCTCTCTGTTAATTACAAACAAGCATACATGGTTAAACAAGAAGATATCCAATATCATCATAAGAATTGAGAATTGTTTGATAATCGAACCTAATAGCGTCAGGAAATTGAGCATTGGTAACCAAAAATGATGAAATTTCCTTCTCATGAAGTAATTTAATAAATCGATTGATTCTAGGATACATAATTGGCTCCCCAACCAGGCTAAGAGCACAATGCTTGGCATGCAATCCTTCCTTATATCTCTCTTCACACACACCAGGAACTCCTCGGAATTCCTAAACCCAAAAAATCACTATTTGTTTCATTCTGCTATTATTATCCCAAATACAAATCAAACAATGTTCAATCCATCATGACCACCCAGTTATACACAAAACTAACCTTTATCATCTTGTAATGCGCTGACAGGGCTCCTTCCAAAATTACTTCAGGCTCCTCCATTTGCCATTTCCATTCTGTGCCCACAGGATTAGAGTGATGGCGCCAACAGAATACGCACTTATTAGCACAAGCCAAACTTGGAGTCGCCTCCATGCATTGATGACTCCCAATTCCATAAAATGTATGCTTGTAACAACCACCCCTTCCTCGCAACATTGATTTCGTCCATCGGCAAAGTTTTACACCACTATGTGTTCCTGATCAGTTAGAGAGCATGCCGTTAGTGTTAGTGAAATAGTACAAGAGCGACAAGATTTACAAACTGCGAAAACCGCAAAGTGAACTTACCAATCAATTTGTACCCTTGCTTAGTAAGAGCTTTTCTCAAATCGTCATTGATCATCTCTTTAGGCTGGCCATTTTCAGCCTCCTTAGTTTTTCGCACTTTAGTGATTACATCGCCCATATCTTCCATATCCACTAAATCAGTGCCGGCATCACCAATCCCATTTTGTTTAGAAACCCGCTTGTTCTTGCGATTTTGGATGCCATTAGATTTCTATTTATTTCAACAAGATCATGGAGTTTTTACTGAAATATAACTACAATCCACAATGTTATTCATTGAGTCTTACGTGATCATTATTATCACCACCTCCATTACAACTTTCAGGCTCATTTTCTTTCTCCTCTTCCGAACTAGATTCAACAAATTCGACTGACTCTTCTCGCGCTTCAACTATGGGGAGAGGAATAGGAGACCTATCCCCGCTTCGAGCCACTGATGGATTGTTCGTTGAGGTTAGTTCGTCTGTCAAAACTTGGACAACGCTTTTCTTCCAAGAAATCATTTGCTCAAGCCAAGTGGCTGATAAAGATTCGTCTCCAAATTTTGATGGAACTAATTCTGTGGCTCCTAAGGCTAGTAGGTCGGACTGTAGTTTCTTTGCAACCTTCATACACAAAAAAGAAAATAAATTACAATGTCCAACGTGAACAATGACAATTAAATATATTTTAAACGATATATTTACTGTCACTAACCCGATTGAACAAATGATCTCCGTAAACGGATGATCCCAAACCAAATATAGAAAACCGGATAGCATTCAAAAGATTTTTGGGTACACGGAAGTCCGAAGCAGCATCAGAAACGGATTTTATAAACCATCGAGCATTTTCTGGGGGTTCCCCATCTTCATATGTCGAAATGACAAAAAAACAGTCCACATAAGAAAAGCGTTCTCTTTCTTCCGTAGGAGAGTCCGCCAATTGTCTTGCTGAATTCGCAAGCTCAATTAAACTATCTAATTCCATTCTTCCAAGAGAAATTGCTTCAAGATTTCTGTCCAATTTCCCACTCAGTCTTGATGCCAACAGATTTGCTAAATTCTGCAAAGTTATGAAAGCAAACAACATTAATGGAATTCAAGAGAGACTATATTACTATTAGTTTACCACGACCACAATGAAATATACCTTAGAGTTCCCAGTCATAGATCCATAAAGAACTTTTAAAGGTTTGGCACGGAGTAACAAGCCAGTTGTGAACTCATTCTTTGGTAAATCCAAAGAAAAACGTCGACGAGTGGGAGATTCAGGTGACGTAAGTGGGATAAAATCTCCAACAGAGTGTCGGTAATCTCCAGCACTACTAATATTCAAATGAACTGGGCCCAAAGAAGATCTACGGCTTCCGCTTCGACTTAGCTGAAAACACAATCATTTGTTTCGTCATACTGTGGTCGTGGCGATGAATGAAATAATCACTGAAGTTAGTAAAGCTTACAGAGTGTGTGGCAATTTTCTCATCTTCTGGCTCTTTTCTAAAAATTAAAGCACGGAGAAACAAATAAATTCCGGAAAACCATATGATGACGATTGATTCTATTAGAACCACGGCGTATGACATGAGAGATTGAGTGAATACAGCTATGTATGATAGTTTTGGTGTATTTTCATCGTCGTCCTTTTTTTCATCACCCCCGTTCCTCGTCCCTATGCGGTTCACTAGTGGCATTACGAAAGCTTTCGTGCCGGCCGACTGTAAAGAAATTCAGATTTAAGTCATTTTGAATGTTTATGCGTGGCAAGGTCACCGATATACGGCAGTTAAACTGTGACAAACAACCTTACCTTCAAAGTAAATTCAAAATCTGATCAGTTTGCTAGTTCGCATCAAATCAATTTTTAGTCAGTCAGTCATTATGGCTCACTCGAATCGTATAATCTGTTGATTCAACACAGTAAGTAAGTAATCATTAACTACTAATGAATGATAATCGATCGATCGTAAATCAACCCAGAACAATAAAATTAACAATCAATCTGTTAAATTTGAAAACACAAACTCGGAAACTGCATCTCAATTACCTGAAAACTAAACTTGAATGATGCACATGTGGGTCCCTCCGCCGTAATCACTCTATGACGAACTTTGCACCGTGATCGAAAGTGAACCGTTCCATAAATGCTCTAATCGAACTTTAAATCCTCCAAATGTATCAATTAATGAAAAAATGTCAAGTCAATGATTCCAAAACAGTGCTGTAGTATACTATGATAAGTATAAGTTCTTGATAGAATTAAACAGCGGAATTAAATGTGTCCAAAGGTCACAGTTTAATTACTGTTGATGCTCCATTTATTTATAAAATGAGTATTGAGTATTTTGCATATCCTACTGTCTGCTGATGCAAACTGGAGAGACTTAAGTGTAAAGTACAACCATTTAATTGCGTTGCATGCGATTGCTATATAGTATGTAGTAGCAATATGAAAACATTGCATGGGAATCCCAGCTATTGCCAATATATTGCTAAAATAACAGCTTCCATTGATTGATTCTCCTTGGTTTAATACATTAATTTATTCATGTGTAAATTTTATAGTACACAAAAGTCTTTAACTATCTTTGACCGAGTAATTTTATTTCATCATCATTGTTTTTGTTGCGATTCTTGTTCAACAAAAAAGCTCACATTCATTCACCATTCTTTAAAGCTGGAATTGCTGTCTGGGAGTTGCATACTCGGCTCTGTATAAGGACGCTTTACTACTCCGGAAATCTGGTCCAGCTTCATTGTCCGATTTCGGTCCATGGTGGTAGCCATTAGGACCTCCGTTGTGGTGATGTGGGTGCTGCTGGGAAGATGGAGGCATCAAAACCACGGGATGTAAATTCATGGATCGTTTTGTGCTGGCATAAGAATAAGAAACGCTCGGAGCAGTAGTGCTCTCCACAGTCCCTGGATGTGGGTAGAATCCGCCTCCAGGATACAGCATTTTACGGCTACCCGAGCTCCTATCTTCTGAATCGTCTGAAGACAAAAAAAATACTTCAGTGTTTTTTAAGTATAGTTGTGCAGTAATGTAAGACTATTTAAATAGCTCAGTTTACCTGAAAGTTTGATATGTCTTGATCCCAAAACAAAGGCTAATATTGCCAGTACAAGTCCATCCAGTAAAGCTATGATAGCTAATACAAATGCCCATCGGATGGAGCACATGCCTAAATTAAATCGATCGGCAGAAGCACCGCAAGTCTCCCGTACTTCAGGGGCATCCCAGCCCATTGGAAAAAGTCCAACACAAACTCCAGTGGAGATGGCTGTAAAATCATCATACATTGAAAGCCATGTGGGGGGATGAAGAATGAATTCAAACGAGATAAAAATTTACCAGAAAGGAGTTGCATGAATCCCACAAAAAAGTACGCTTGTCGGGCAGGAGCACAAATGAAGAGCACTAGTGCGAAAACAGTGAGGGATGCAATAACTGTAGAAATGCCTAGGAAAATGGTTGCCGTTTTAAATGTAAGACTCATCATGGATGAAAAATCATCCAAACGTCCATGGCACACAAATTCATTGCTAGTAGAACTGGAGGATTCTGAAGCTGTTGATACAATTGAGCACTGACGCCAAAGGCCAAAATAGCCTGCTGTGGGGTGGCCAATCCATTGGGGCTGGATGAAAACGACCATTGTGATTATTGCGTAGCATACTGTGAATACGGCCCACAGGAATCCTATGGCTGGAAACACAAATATTTTTAACACTGATTAAGACATACTTTTTTTAATTGAGTAGAGTATCAATTTTAAACTGCAACAAGCAAATTTTTTTATCAACATAGCTAAAAACTGACCTTTAGAATTTTTGACATAATTTGCAGCCAAAAGCTGGTCACTATGCACATACTCAACTTTGGAACCCATAATTTTGTTTACAACTTAAGGTTAAGATTCACACACACTGTATACTGTTATTATCATTTTGTGATAATAAGCACGACACGCATATTACATGTAAAATTGTATTATCAGTTTTAGCTGTATATTATGCATGCATGTGTGCTACATTCTATTTGCTGTTTTTTTCTCACGGTGGGGGCACAGTGACACTGATTTTATACCGTAGGGCACATTTGCTTAAAATGTATTCAAACTGAGAACCTTAAGTCTTTTCTGCGATATCAGTTTTCTCAAAGAAATACAAAATTTTGAACTTTCAAGTTCTTATGAATTTGTATATAGCTATCCAACAATAGAATTGCACATATCAATCAAATTTATGTTGGTTAGTAGTCACAATCACTGTTTGATTTCTGACACACAGTAAAACGGCACAGCAGCTAAATACGGAGTTTTTAACGGTATATATTTCTTACTGTAGTCAACTGTGTACATGATTAAATTTCAGTCTCAATCAATATGACCATTCTTTCACTCGATAATTATTCTACATTTTAAAGTTAGTTTATTTGAAAAGATATTTTTAAACAAAAAAATGTCTAACTAACTGATTATGAGAATGTTGGAGCTAACTTGAAAATGGAATAATAGAGGAAAGGGAAAATCTCTCTCTCGTTCGTATTCGTGTGCAGTGTGCATGACATTCTTTTCTTACATATGGTTATCTCAAACGTCTTACCTGCAACAATGCACCCCCACCCCTTTAGCAAAGTAACAGTTCAGGCTATATACAATCACTGACTTACTTTTGGGAAGCAAATATTTCAACCCTTTGGCCATTTTTCCTACGCACCCCCTTTCATACGTCGGTTTCTATTTGTTAGGCTAAACCTTTTTTAAACTATGTCTGCGAACTAAGTTCGAAATATACGATTTAGTTTGCAATTAGTATCTAATTATGGACGGTTGGACATTATAACTTTTACATGGTAGGAATAATTCAAAGATGCATAATTTATATCACAGAAGTAAATATTGCTATGAAACATGAATATTGACTAAAAGTCCGCCCTCTGAGAAATTCAGACAGAATAACAAATCAGTAGCAGCAAGCAATACAAATCCATTTCTTGAATCAAGTTATGCATGCATTTACTGCACCTTAATACTATCCTACAATATTGTGTGTTCTCGACTCGAGAATATTTCTCTCATGGTTTTTTTGGTTTGCGAGCTACCATGCATACACTTATTTTCGATTTACGGTCAATATTTCTAACTAACTAACCAGCTAGCTAGAATCTTTATACACAATAAGTGATGTAAGAAGAATGTACAACATGAGCTTATTATATACCGTTTTACTTCCTTCGCTATAATGGAAATGGGCACAAAGAAAAAGGCACACCTGGG
>Ga0210040_10004554_pt1 | contig 18050 bp, 18 predicted proteins | sample CryGeyCG12114_NA_FD_185462 | JGI IMG/M metagenome (GOLD analysis project Ga0210040, IMG submission 185462) | Groundwater microbial communities from aquifer - Crystal Geyser CG19_WC_8/21/14_NA (SPAdes) (version 2) | ecosystem: Environmental > Aquatic > Deep subsurface > Groundwater | place: USA...
GTGTTTATTATTTTTAATTTTATATGCTCCATTCAATTGTTCTAAAGTAGTTGCTGGTAAAGTTTATAATTCTCGATGTTAGTACAATTTGCAATTACATCAACTGATAGTTTTGTAATATCGCCTTGCAGAACTTTTATAGTCGCCATTTAAAATAATGTTTGTACCCCGTTTGCGATCTTGTTTTCGTGGTCCAGCAACCATTTTTTTCTCCATAAACCACCTACATAGCCAATAAGTGAATTATTGCTGCCGATAACGCGATGGCAAGGTACAATTATACAAATATGATTTTTTCCATTGCTTGCAGCAGCGGCTCTGATACAGTTCGGATCTCCCAATCTTTTTGCCAAAGTCATGTAACTAATTGTCTTACCGTAATCAATATTTAATAGTTCTCCCCATACTTTTGACTGAAACTGCGTTCCTTGTTGTGCTACCGGAATTTCAAAAGTGCGTCTGGCTCCATTGAAGTAAGCAATCAATTCTTCTATGCATTGTTGCAAAATTGGCGTTAAGGCTGATGTTTGTTCAATGTCTTCTTTGTTGTCTATAAAAGAGCTGTTGGTTATACAGCTTTCCGTACCGCTGATTTTGAGCAGTCCTATAGGTGATTGGTAGTATGTAAAGGAAGTCTCTGTCATCAGCCTATTTTGCTTCCATTTGTTACAGGTCTTTCCGGCTTTAATAAAATTACGTCATTGTTTTCGTCGTAAATACCCAAAACAAGACACTCGCTATAAAAGTTAGCGATTTGCTTTGGTGGAAAGTTTACAACAGCAATTACCTGCTGGCCCAGCAATTGCTCTTTTGAATAGTGTTTGCTAATTTGGGCAGAAGATTGTTTTATACCAAAAGCACCAAAGTCAATTCTTAATTGATAAGCAGGCTTACGTGCTTTAGGAAAATCATTAACTTCAACAATTTTTCCTGTTCGGATGTTAACTTTTTCAAAGTCTTCCCAGGAGATCATATAAATATTTTAAAAATCAAATTTAATAACAAAAACGTATGAAAAGAAACGCAACCGCTGTTTGGAACGGCTCTGGTAAAGATGGAAAAGGTACATTAAGTACGCAAAGTACAGTTTTGAGTAGCACGCAGTACTCATATAAATCAAGATTTGAAGAAGGTGTAGGCACAAATCCTGAAGAGTTGATGGCTGCTGCTCACGCAGGTTGTTTTACCATGAAGCTAAGCTTTGTTTTAGGTGAGGCAGGTTTTACACCAGAAAAAATTGAAACTGTTTGTGGAATAACCCTTGAAAATGGTGCTATTACAAATTCTCACCTTGATTGTACTGCAACGGTTCCTGGAATTAGTTCTGAAGAATTTGAGAAATGTACCCAAAATGCTAAAGAAAACTGCCCTGTAAGTAAGGCTTATAATCTTGAGATTACTTTGGATGCTAAATTGGGTTAATTTAATTCTCCAAAAAATACACAAAGGCCGCTTAATTGTAACGGCCTTTGTATTTTTAGCTAAACAAAAAGACAAAAAGGTAACTTTCAGGTTTGTAAAAATGGTAACCTGATCGAGAACTTTAGCATTTATTAGTATGGAAATTCTTCTAAACAAATTTCGCTCTGTAGCTTATTCCCGCACTACGCTTACAGAACTGATGATTCCCGGTTATGCTAATTTGGGTGGCAAAATACATGGAGGTATATTATTATCTTTAATGGATAAAGTAGCATATACATGTGCTGCCAAACATTCCGGCAACTATTGTGTAACAGTAACTGTAGACGGGGTAAATTTTCTGCAACCGGTAGAAGTTGGTGAACTTGTATCACTAATGGCATCAGTTAATTATGTAGGAAAGACATCTTTAACGGTAGGCATAAAAGTAATTGCCGAAAATATAAAAACCGGTTCGGTAAAACATACCAATACCAGTTATATTACGATGGTTGCTAAAGACGAAAACGGCAAGCCTACGTCTGTACCAGGCCTGATACTTGAAAACGACGAGGAGGTAAGGCGCTTCCTGGAGGCGATCAGAAGGAAAGAAATTAAAGTGAAGATGGAGGAGCAGTTCAATAATATTAAGTCAAGTATTCCTATAGAGCAGGAGGTTTTTAAACTGGAAGGTCAAAATTGCCGGATTTCCTATTAAAGGTTCTAAGATAAACTTCTGAACAACTTTTTCTACTTATTTAACAATAAGTATTTTAAGCGTTTATGAAAAAAATATTGTGTTTTACAATTTATATCGTAAAATATCAATGACAAATGTCACTAACCTTCCTCATGTTTGTCATATTTTATTTTTTTGTGGCGTATAACTTTATAGTATTAATTAAAACCGTATAAAAAATTTATTGAGAAAAAAAGTTGAAAATTTTATTTAATTAAGCCCGGTGTAATGTCGGCTGTAATACAAGTTGAACTTTTAAAATTAAAATTAGTAAAAACACTTTAAATACACTATCCATCTGAATAAAACAGAAATTGGTTGTAAAATAACCTGTTGAAACAAGCCGTAATCTTCCGATAACAATGTTTTTAAGAAGACGGAGAAATCGTTTCTGCTTTCAGTAGTTTTCATACCATTGTTTATTTTTTAATGATTGCTGTAAGTGCGATGTGTTTTTACTTGGATCCCTAAAATTGCCAGGGAGGGCGTGAAATAAATCCGGGATTTGAAAAAGACAACAGTACCTAAATAATTCGAAGAAATTTTTTCCCCAAATGCTCCGTTAGTTACAGGCCGCCGAAGTCTTGATAAGTCATCAGGAATCCGACGACCTGTTTTTTATTGAGGCAGCATTTTTAAAAAAATGAAGGGTAGTTCGTTATATAAAATGTATAGTATTAGCCACTATAGTCCTGTCAATCCCAGAAATCCTATTAATTGTGGTCAGACAAATTACTTCTTAATCCTCCAACAAGTTGCTCAGACTCATCAGCTCTTTGTACTTGTATTCGTACTTGGAGTTTTTAAAGCACTTGGCTAATTCTTCTAATTGTAACTGAATAATTCGCTTATGCGAAAGGGGCTTGAAATAGAATGGTGTCATCGGTACTGATATCCGCTTGAAGTAAGCTTCCATATCTTTATAAGAAAAGATGTGCCCACTAATAGCATCAATGTAAAAATGGATTTTCTGTTGCGGATTGGGATCGTTGTGTTGGTCGTAATCGTTATGAAAATAGGCAAGAATAAATTGTCTTGGAATATTTATCGCCTTTACATTAATATCTAAAAGTTCACAAAGAAGCAGGTATAAAACGCCATTGCTTAGTGCATTGCCTTTTTTGCTTTCGATTACTTTGTGAATAAAGAAGTCATCAGGGTTGTTATAACCCACTTCAACCCCTTTGAGGTTATAGTAATTATAAACAATACTTGAGATAACATTCGCCTGCTCAAGTGCGGTAAGAAAACTGTTTAGTTCAAGCCACACGTTTCTTCGAATACGTTCCAGCTCCTGTAGTACAGGCGCAGTTGCAAGTTCAGGATACTGAAATTTTGCAACCAGTAATGATCCAAACAGAAGATCGTGATAAGGATTATTTTTCCAGTCTGTAAAGTCTTTGCCTAAATCGGTGAAATGCAGTTTATGTATCAACATTTCTATTCGCTCCTGTACTTCTTCACTAAGCGTATTCTCCCAAAGATTCTCCAGGTTTGGTATTATACCCCGTCCGAAATTAACGATGCGATTTGATACTGTCGAAAATACCTCCTGGTCCGGATCGTCAATTAAAGAAAACAAAGCTGATATCTCACGGGTTTCCATCATAAATAAATCTTATCAGTGTGATTATTACATTTCAAACTAAGTCTATTTTTGTGAAAAAATCAATCATAAGTTATTCAACAAATGTTAATTACTTTAAAACTCTATTTCATTTCTATTTAACTAAAATAAATTTTATGCCTTAGTTTAAGAATGATGATTAGTACTTCAGCTTTTAAAAAACAAAAAACCTTTAGAGGTAAGTCAAAAAAAAGACCTAAGCTGCTGCAAGGTCTTTCTAAAATTTTTCAGTAGCTTTTACTTTTTAGCAACTGATTTTTTTGATGCAGTTTTCTTAGAAACTGCTTTTTTAACAGCTGTTTTTTTTGCAGCAGCAATTTTTTTAGTAAAAGCATCGGGTACTTGTGTCTCAATCATTTTCTTAACCTCGTCAATTGATATTGTTGCCAGTTCTTCTGCAGTATATTTTCCTTTTTCACCTTTACCTGTTATTTTCAGCATTTGCTTACCAAATCTTATAAATGGTCCCCATCTTCCATTCTCAATAGATATTTTTTCAGAAGGCCATTGTTGTATATATCTGTTGGCTTCTTTGTCCACCTTTTTTTCTATCAGTTCTTCGCAGTCTTTTTGGGTTAAGGTGTCAAAGTTGTAAGCTCTCGGAATGTTTATAAAGAGATCATTCCATTTTATAAATGGACCAAATCTTCCTTTACCTTTAGTGACTGGCTTGCCTTCAACTGTTGCTATAGGTGCGTCTGCAGTTTGCTTTTCGTTTATCAATTCTATCGCCCGGTCCATATCTACCGTCAGAGGATCTTCTCCTTTAGGTAGCGATACAAAATCTTCGCCCCACCTGACATAAGGTCCAAAACGTCCCATGCTTACTGCTACTTCTTTACCTTCATATTCACCTAAAACCATTGGCAATTTGAAAAGTTCCATTGCCTCATCCATTGTAATGGTTTCAATGCTTTGGTTGGATTTTAGTTTTGCAAAACGTGGCTTTTCTTCTTCGTTTCCTGTATCCCCGATTTGCACCATTGGTCCAAACCTGCCCATCCGGGCAATCACTTTTTTACCGGTCTCTGGTTCGGTACCAAGCACTCTTTCGCCCTTAGCCCGTTCAGCAGTTTCAAGTGTTACTTCAATATTATTATGAAACGGCTTGTAAAAGCCATCAATCATATTATTCCACCTGATCTTACCATCAGCTATTTCATCAAACTCTTCTTCTATTTTAGCGGTAAATCCATAATCCATTACTTTGTTGAAATGTTGCTTCAAAAAGTCTGTTACAACCATTCCTAAATCTGTCGGGAACAATTTAGCTTTTTCAGCGCCCGTATTCTCTGTAATTACTTCTTTTTTTATTTGATCATTCTTAAGTTTTAAGACGGTTACCTCTCTTTTTATTCCTTCTTTATCCCGCTTTTCTACATAGTTACGTTTCATAATAGTCGTAATTGTAGGAGCGTAGGTAGAGGGTCGTCCTATGCCTAATTCTTCCAGTTTTTTTACCAGGGAGGCTTCTGTATATCTTGGAGCAGGACGGGTAAATCTTTGTGTTGCTCTCATCTCCCTGAAATCAAGCACCTGTGATGCTCTTAACGGTGGTAAAATATCTTCTGAGTCGTCTTCTCCATCTTCGTCATCTCTACCTTCATTATAGACTTTTAGAAAACCATCAAATTTCATAACTTCTCCGGTAGCAGTCAGGTTGTCTTTGTTTGTTGAGATATTAATTTTGGCGGTAGTTTTTTCAAATATTGCATCGCTCATTTGTGATGCAATTGTTCTTTTCCAAATCAGTTCATACAACCTGCGTCCTTCGTCGTCGTCTGCCGAATGGTTTTCCATATAGGTTGGTCGAATAGCTTCGTGCGCCTCTTGTGCATTTTCATTTTTGTTTTTGTAAACACGGGGTTGATAATACTGATCGCCATAACTGCTTTTGACTTCCTTTTGAATATTGTCCATTGCGGTTTCACTTAGGTTAATACTGTCAGTACGCATATAAGTAATCTTACCGCTTTCGTATAACCGTTGAGCAATAAGCATCGTTTTACTGACACTATAGCCCATTTTACGGCTTGCTTCCTGTTGCAGCGTTGATGTGGTAAAAGGTGCTGCAGGCGTCCGTTTTGCAGGTCTTACGGTTACATCAGTTACCGTATACTTTGCACCTTTACAGCTTTCAAGAAATTTTTCTGCAGCTTCCTGTTCTACAATTTTTCCTGGGCCTTCTGCTTTAAAACCTACAGGTTTGCTATTAATATCGTTAGCTGAAAAGAGCGCCTCAACCTTATAGCTGCTTTCCGTTACAAAATGATTTATTTCCCTTTCTCTTTCTACTACCAATCTTACAGACACACTTTGTACACGACCTGCACTCAGGCTCCGTTGCATGCCTATTTTTCTCCATAATACAGGACTAAGTTCAAAACCCACCAGCCTGTCGAGTACGCGTCGGGCTTGTTGGGCATTAACCAGGTCCATATTAATTAAGCGTGGATGTTGAACAGCATTCCTGATTGCAGGTGCTGTAATTTCATGAAAAACAATTCTCTTGGTGGTTTTAGGATCCAATCCTAACTCTTCTGCCAGGTGCCAGCTAATACTTTCTCCTTCCCGGTCCTCATCCGATGCAAGCCAAACCTCTTTGGCTTTTTTGGCAAGTTGTTTTAGCTCTCTAACTACCTTCAGCTTTTCATCAGGAACTTTATATCGTGGTTGGTAATTATTGTTTACGTCAACACCCATATCATCCTTCTCAAGATCGCGGATATGGCCATAACAACTCTTAACTTCAAAGTCACTTCCCAGTATCTTTTCAATCGTCTTCGCTTTTGCCGGCGACTCCACTATTAATAAATTCTTACTCATTTCTTGGTTTTTTAAAGACTTTGGATACAAGCTTAATACTTCCTAACCATAAAGGTCTTGCCTATGCAACGTTGGCACATTAAGACTCTTTTTGCTTATAAATCTTTATTCCGCTACTTAATTCAACTGTTGCAATATTACAGCATAACTCTAAATAGCAAAATATTTGATGCTATTGTAAATGCTTTAACAATCTTTAGTATCCGAACTTAACAACAATAATAATTGTGGAAAAGATAAAAACTGCTTATCACATGATATAAAGAGTGAAGCTAACATATTAATTTATAAAACAAGAAGCACACGTTTTTGATTGAACTTATTTTTTAGGTAAGGCATATCGTTTAATGCCTGTTGCCTTTTAATGTTACTGATTTTATATTTAAGTCATAGATTGTTGATTTTCGTCAAGTCCGGATCTTTTATTGTTTGACTGTAGAGGTGAAAAAAGGCAATCGGAATGCAAAAATTAAGTGCGGGGATACTTGTGTACAGGTTTATCGAAAAGGAACTACAGGTCTTATTAGTTCATCCCGGAGGTCCGTTTTATAAGAATAAAGATATAGGCGTATGGAGCATACCAAAAGGTGAATATCTGCAAGGGGATGATCCGCTGGAAGCTGCAAAACGCGAGTTTACAGAAGAGACAGGAAACGAAATAACAGCTGAAAGTTTTATACCGATGGATGCTTTAAAAATAAAATCAGGCAAAATAATTTTAGCATGGGCCGTACAAAATAATTTTGAAAAAGCTTTTATTAAAAGTAATTTATTTGAAATGGAATGGCCACCAAAATCTGGCCGCAATCAGATGTTTGAAGAAGTCGATAAAGCAGAATGGTTTGCTTTAGAGGTCGCCAAAGAAAAAATTAATGGAGGACAAATAGCTTTGATTGAGCAGTTAGAAAAAAGAGTTGATATGCTTTAAAAACAATAATATTCTGATCCGGCGAAGTAAAGTATACCGAGTAGAATACTCGTGCCAAAAGCTGTAATTGAAAGAATTGGAGTTTAAATCTTTTAACTGTCTTCCTCTTCTATATGAGTTTTCATTTCCTCCGAAAGGGTTAATAAAACTTTATCAATCCTGTTGCCATCCATGTCAATGATTTCAAACTGAAAACCTTCCCATTCGAAAGTCTCTCCTGTCTGAGGAATAGTTCTAAGATGGTGGAGAATAAAACCTGCAAGCGTATTAAAGTCATGCTCGCCTTCATTCATAAACTCTGTCTTGTCAAACTTGCTAAGGAAGTCATAAAAAGGAAGTTGCGCATCTACAAGATATGTACCATCTTCCCGCTCAATTATTTCGTAGTCGTCTTCATCAGCAGGTCCAATATCACCGACAATAGCCTCAAGTATATCATTTAAAGTCATCATGCCCTCGACACTACCATACTCGTCTACAATAAAGCAACTGCTTGCCTGCATCTGTTTAAACTTCTCGAGCACCTGGTATACCGAATTATTTTCCGGAACAAAAATTCCAGGCCGCATGAGGTTTTTTAAAAGAGTCTCATCATCAGCAAGCAATATATTTTTGATAGAAACTATTCCTTTGATATTGTCAATTACGCCTTCGCAAACAGGATAATTGGTATGTACCACCTCCCTCATTTTTTGTTTAATGTCTGCTACTTTGCTGTTAACATCCATCCAAACAATATCGCTGCGGTGAGTCATTAAAGATGTAATGTTGCGATCGCCTAAATGAAAGACTCTTTCTATAATTTCCTGTTCTTTTTCCTCTATTGCTCCCGTTTCCGTTCCTTCGTTAATGATAGCCTTTATCTCTTCTTCTGTCACATTATTCTCAATTGGTTTTATCTTAAAAATAGTGACAATAAGCGTAGTGCTTTTTGTTAGCAGCCAGATAAAAGGGTAGGTGATAAGAGAGACATAACGCATTGGTGTTGCTACTATTTTAGCAATTCCTTCCGGGTTAGACATTCCGATCCGCTTTGGTACCAATTCTCCAATTACCAATGAAAAATAAGTAAGAAGGATAACGACAACAGCAGTAGCTATTCCGCTGCTGTACGCCGCTAAAAAAGGAATGTCAGCAAAAAATTTATGTATGCCACTTTTTAAATTTTCTCCTGAAAAAATACCTGTTAAAATACCTATAAGGGTTATTCCTATTTGTACAGTCGATAAAAAGGTGTCAGGGTTGTTTGCAAGATTAAGAGCTTTTCTTGCCAGTTCATCTCCTCTGTTTGCTTTAAGTTCAAGGCGTGCTTTCCGCGCTGATAATAAAGCAATTTCAGCCATGGAGAAAAGTCCGTTTAAAAGAATTAATCCAAAAATTATAAATACTTCCGTCATTTTTATTTATTGATGCAAATCTAAGCATAACCGTTTGTTCTACATTCTATATAAAAAGTATTCCATTTATTTTGGCAATAATTATATTGCCTTTTACGTTATATTTGCCGCCTTTATGGCGCAAAAAAAGAAAATAGCAGTTATCGGAGCAGGACCGGCAGGCCTCACTGCAGCTTACCTTTTGAGTAAAACAAATAATAAAGTAGTGGTTTTTGAAAAAGACCCTAAATATGTCGGTGGCATCTCCCGTACTGAATCTTATAAGGGATACAATTTTGACATAGGCGGTCACCGTTTTTTCTCTAAATCAAAAGAAGTTGAAGACTTCTGGACGGAAATTTTAGGAGACAATTTGATTGACCGCCCAAGAAGCTCAAGGATTTTTTATAATAATAAGTTTTTCTCATACCCTTTAGAGGGAATGGAGGCGCTGACTAAATTAGGTGTTTTTGAGTCTGCACGCTGTGTACTTAGTTACCTTAAGGCTAAAGCATTTCCTATTAAGGATCCTAAAAACTTTGAAGAATGGGTTATTAATCAATTTGGTAAAAGATTATTTCAAATATTTTTTAAAACTTATACAGAAAAAGTTTGGGGTACTCCATGTACAGAGATTTCTGCTGATTGGGCAGCTCAACGTATTAAAGGTTTGTCTTTATCATCTGCTATTAAAAATGCACTTTTCAAACCCAAGAACACAAGCGGTAATAAGGATAAAGTAATCAAAACGTTGATCGACACTTTTCGTTATCCAAAAAACGGACCTGGTATGATGTGGGAAGAGTGCGTTAGAAAGATTACGAAGATGGGTAATGAGGTTCGTATGAATACGGGCGTTACAGGGATTGAGTTTGTTGGAGGCAAATGGAACATAGAACTTCAGAATGCACCAAAAGAAGAAGGTTTTGATCACGTCATTTCTTCTGCGCCGATAAGAGATTTTATTCCAACTATTCATCCTGCAGTTTCTGCTAAAGCACTTAAAGCATCACAGGATCTTAAGTATAGAGACTTTCTGACAGTCGTACTTATTATGAAGGATAAGAATGTATTTACTGATAACTGGATTTACATTCACGATCCATCTGTAACTGTTGGTCGTGTTCAAAATTTTAAATCATGGAGTCCATACATGATTCCCGATCCTGCAATGGCTTGTTATGGTCTTGAGTATTTCTGTTTCGAAGGGGATGGTCTTTGGACAAGCAGTAATGAAGCCCTTCTTGAGTTAGGTAAAAAAGAATTTGAGAAAATCGGATTGGGGAAAGGTGAAGATGTTGTTGATGGATATGTCGTTCGTCAACCTAAAGCTTATCCTGTATACGACGATGTCTATAGAGATAATGTTGACATTATTAAAGATGAGCTACAAAAATATCCGGGTCTTTACCTGGTCGGTAGAAATGGTATGCACAAATACAACAACCAGGATCACAGCATGATGACTGCTATGTTAGCTGCGAAAAATATTGATGCCGGTGAAGAATTATTTGACCTTTGGAATGTAAATGGTGATGCTGAATATCATGAAAGTGGTGACAGGGGAGCTGAAGAAGGTGGAAGACTTATTCCGACCCGTGTGAAGGAAAAAGCATAAGCATAAGCTTTTCATTTATCTACTATATAAGGCTGTCCCGAAAGAGGCGGCTTTTTTTAATTATGCATGGTTTTAATTCGTTGCAATTTCATTTAAAATTTTCCTTACAGACTAGATCCACCGAATCTGCAATAAATCATTTTATTGCTTGCATTTCCGTTAAGAAGCTGTCTAAAATTAGTTTAGACTTAATATTAGAATGTAAAGACGCTATGAAAACCTACAGATGAACCGAGCGTCGCAACGAATAATCCAAAGAAATACAAATGCTGGTTTCCGAAAAAATAAAATTTAGACAGCTTTTAAAGATTCACGCAAAAAAATAAAGGAGCAAAGCTGCGAAGAGAAGAATGTTTTTGGTTGACCTTAATAAAATGCTCTTATTATTTTTGTAATTTAAAATTCTTAAAATTAAATGAAGTAAAAACTTGTATTCTTTTGAATAACTGTATGGAGAACTGTTGTTTTATTAATCGTATAAAAAATTCTAAAGGCTAATTACTTAACTTAACCAACACTATTTTTTTCAATTCTTTATCCCGCGTTTTTGGATTTAAAAAAGCTGCTTTAAGGACACTAATATGAAAATATGGAAATCTTTCCAATACCTCATATTTATAACCTTGCTTCTGTAAATCTTCTAAAAAAGACTCACTTGTATACACCGGTCTGCTGCTATCTTTTTGCAGAAAGTTATCCAGTTCCCCATAATTTCTAATATAATCAACATAGCCGGGAGCATAAAACTCAAAAGAGTAAGACCACTCCTGAAACATTGCGGGAGTTTTTTTAAAGTTTTGTTCATTTAACCATTTACCTGCCATCATCCCTGATTGGTACTTCATAAGGTTTGGGTAAAAGAAGTTAAGCATGTAAACAAACAACAGAACTATGGTGGTTACTGCAGGTAAAATAATTTTGATAATACCAGGTTTTGAAAAATTGAATAAAGCAAAAGCAACAAGCGCTCCTAAAAGTGACACGACAGCAGTGGGGTTACCAATTTTTGAAAACATAGATAGAGCAATCACAAGAAAAGGAGCAAGGACTAAAAGAACAGTCTGAATAATACCAAAAGTACGGTAAGTACTTTCTTTTTTAATTGATGTAAGATAAGCGGCAGTAATAATAGCAAAGTGTGGAAAAAGGATGGTGATATAATGTGGCAATTGAAAGCGGGAAAATGAAAACAATAAAAAGGTAATTAATGCACTACCATAAATTATCCATTTTATATAACGTTCGGTTCCGGTATTTTCCCGTTTTCTGAATAAATTAAATATGGCAACATAAAGAATAATTGACCATGGTAAAAATGCCCAAAGCGTAGTATGTAAAAAAAATGTTGGCTCACCCCTTCCTCTAATCGGTCCCGTATTAAAAAATCTTCCAAACTGGCTGTCCCAAAAAAAGAACTTAAGCCCTGAAACATTCGTACGTCCAAACACAATTTTTTCCGGATGAAGGTCAAACTGTGAATACAGGCTGTATAATTCCGGAGTAATAAATAACAGCGTAAATACTACCATCAACCACCATCTGTAATTAATAAACTGTTTCCATTGTTTTGTAATAATCCAAAATATTACAAATCCACCCGCAATTGTTATAAGTACAAAAATTCCTTTGGTAATAACAGCACAGGCTGCCAGAAATGCAGTTAGTACAATGTATTTCCACTTCTGACTTTTATAAGCCCTGTAGAAAAAATAAATAGCACCAATAGAAAGTGTTGTGAGGTAAGGTTCGGCCCGTACATCAAAAATATTAAGTATGCCGTGCAAAGAAAATATATAAACGATAACTGCAACCCGGGCAGTAAATTTATCATACAAACAGTTAGTAAGGCGATAAGTAAACCAAATTCCGATCAGCCAAAAAATATAGGCTGGTAATTTATAAGCAAATGCATTTATACCAAATAATTTAAAGCTGACAGCAGCCATCCAAAAAGGAAAATGGGGTTTATCAAGCCAGTCATGTCCGTCTCCCCATAAGTTTACCCAATCGCCTGTTAGGGCAATATGCTTGGCCAGTGTTGCATACAAAGCGCCATCCGGTTCAAGAATGTCGGTGAATAAACTATTTAAATTTAGTAATAGGCCTGCTATCAGCAAGAATGGAAAGTATTTATCAAACAGCTTCATTAAATAACTTTCGTTTTTTTGGTTTCAGCTATTACTTCTGTCTCACTGTTTGTCCAGCGTTTAAATAGATAGAAGTTGAGGTAACCAAATGCCACACCTAAAACCGCACCGCAAGCAATATCTCCCGGGAAATGAACCCCAACAAAAATTTGGGAATAGCCAATAATACATGCCCAAATAAAAAGCCAATACCACTTACGGTTTAATAGATGATGGATTATTAAAAACCAAAAAGTGGATAATCCAAAATGGTTGGCAGCATGTGAAGAAGGCATAGAGAAGAGGCCACCACATCCGGCAATATTGTTTATACCGCTAACAGTAAGATCATGACATGGCCGAAGTCTTCCTATAAACGGTTTTATTATACTTGCACTGGTAAAATCTGAAAGAGCAAACGTCAACAATGTAAGAACTACAATTGGTATAAAATATTTTCTGCAATTGCTGTAAAAAAATAACATGAAAAATAGATAAACAGGAATCCATGTAAAAGCTTCTCTTAGTAAAAGCATTATATGGCTTAAAGGGCTGTAATTAAATTTATTATTAATATAATAAAACAAGGTATGGTCAACATTATTCAACCATTGTATTAAGCTCATATGCTACTATTAATTACCGTCAAAGATAAGTGCAGGTATTTGTTTAAGATTAGTTTAAAATAATTCAAGCATGCAGTTTTATCTCATCTGACAATAATTCGTCTTAAATTAATTTTTATTTGTAAATTTATAAAATCAAATATTGTATTATGAAATACTTGTTATTGATACCGGTCGCAGTGCTATATTGTTTAAGCGGCAAAGCGCAAAAGATTGAGATCAACAAAAACAAGTCGCTGGATGAATGGCAGAGAAAGAAATTTCTCTCTAAAAAATTGAGCAATATTGCAATTGATACAATGAAGATGTATACAAATAAGCAAGAAGAACGACAAGAAGATCCTGGTGTTTTAAGAACTCAAATTAAAGCTAATTACTTGGGTATGAATAATAAGGGTGATGAGATTTATGCAATGACACCAGATAATATGCCTTGTCTTGTACCCGGCAAAAGCTTTAAATCTAATATGCCGATTGCAGGAAACGAAAAAATCAAAGAATCTACCCTGCCACCATCGATAAGGAAGGTGGAAATATTACCTCTCCAGCAAAAGATTATTGGAAGAGGAGATAACACAAACTGGTGATTGTCTTTTTAAAAGTTTAATTCCGCTATTTTGAAAGTTAAGTAGTTTTTCTTTCAGGCTTCCTCCGCCAAATTTTAGTTGAATTATTGTCCCGTTTAAGTCTGATAAAAGCTTTCGATGACAAAAAAATGGCTTTATAGGTAGGTTTACATATACTTGAACACTTTGTCTTTATATGTCTTCAGTTCAATTTCTGTAGTAATTTCATCTACTCTATAACTACTTCCATCAGTATTGTTACGAACGAGTACAACTGTTCCACCCTGCACAATAATGTTATGTGCTCTTTTAAGTATTTGTTTTAGATCCATCATACCGTTTGTCATTTGCAAGTCTTCTACCTGGTTAACGTTTATTTCAAATTCATCCATTATTTATCTTTTTAATAAAGTTACAGTTTTAGAATTTGCGATAGTAAATCGTAAGTTCCGGCTTGTCCATGATTTTAATGCTACTACCATAATTTTCGAAAGTTAACAATAGAAAACGTGTTAAATGAAAAATACGACCTAATAACAATTAAAGAAAAAAGTATTTTTACTTTTAAAACTATTCCAAAAGCGTAATTATACCTGTAGAAACTGTAATTTATGTAGAAGAGAGTAACCAATGAGGGGAAAATAAATTGTAGGAAAAATTCAACACTAATCTTATTTTAATATCTAAGCACTGGAGAATAACTAAAAATGTTTCCTTAATAATTTCTGGCACCATTTTGTCTTAAGAGATAGAAACGTATCCCTTTTTAAACATAAATGTCATTAAATGTCTTCAATCTACATCAATCACCTTGGACAAACTATCAAAGGTAATCATATTCAATCCGAAACTTCTGAACAACAAATAGCAAAAGAAGAAAGCAATACAGTATCTAATTCTGTAGTATTATCTGACTCTCATTCAGAGAATTTGACTTGCGAGTTTGATATGTTATCAGAGGGCTTGTGGTAAGTTAGTTATTGTTACTAAACAAAATAACCTCGGTCAATTCTTATAAATTTCTAAGACTAATTAAAATATTGCTGGTCGTTCTATCTTTTAAGATGAACATATTTTCATTGAAGGATGGAGCACTTGCAAAAGGTAGTATATTTTTAGAAGCGCCGTAACCTTCTTTAGGTATACCTAAGAAATTTCTGTCTATTTTGTTGTTACTGTTTGCGTCGTGAAAAACCATAACAGCATAATTCCCAGCCGTTATATTTTCAAAGCTTGCTTGTGCAGTCTTGTTTTTAACGGTGATTGACAGGCATTGTACCGGTTGACCTGACTCTCCACTAAATGCTGAGGAATTATTGAATAAGCATGTGCGACATACACCTTTGTCATTTTTAATATTGGTAATATTCACCACAATTTTTGCTTGGGCAAATGATTGCTTGAAAAACAGGCTCAATACAAATGCAATTATTAATCGGATGTTCATGGATTATTTTTTCTGATTTTTTCAAAACTGGTTCATTGTCCCAATTATCTTTTTAATTATTACAATCACTTTCAATTAAATTGAGGTTTTTAAAAGTGGCTTTAATATTGATCAAAAAGGCAGGCAGATGATACAACGATCTATTAAAAAGCCTTTACTATTAATTTTTCCTTTTAATGTATTGGCACACTACCTGCGTTGCCTTAAGCTTGCAAATCACCTCCAACCTTATTTTGAAATCCGGTTTTTACAGTCTGCAAAATATTGTTCATTTATTAATGCAGGCGGTTATGAAACTTTTGATTGTAACACCTTTGACGCTGATAATGTTCAAGCCTGCATAAGAAAGTTTGATTTTTCATGGTTAAATAAAAACGATCTTGAGAAAATCTATTTAAACCAGTTGGCAGTTATAGAAGAAATGCGGCCATTGGTTATACTGGGTGACACAATGCCAACTTTGAAGATGGCTACAGAGAAAACCGGGGTCAAATATATTTCTCTCCTGAATGGTTATATCAGTCGTCACCACGCTGATGTTCATCAAATGCCCGCAAGTCATCCCTTTTATAAATATTGCAAATTACTACCTTCCCGGGTACTCGATTTTTTGGTGGAGAAGGGTGAGCAGATGTCTTTCAAAGAAATTCACCAGCCTTTCAGAGAGCTAAGAAACAAGTATAAATTATCGGGGAAGCATTCGTATGAAGATGAGATGGAGGGTGACATTAATCTACTTTGTGACCTTCCTGAATTATTTCCTCAAAAAATTCTTCCTGCCGGTTATTACCATATTCCCCCTTTGTTTTATGAAGAAGCGGAAGCAAAGGACGACGTCGCTGAAAAACTTGATAAAAGTAAAAAGACCTTATTTGCCAGCATGGGTAGTACGGGTGATTGGAGTAAAGTGTCGTTTTTAAATCATTCTTATTTTGAGAGATATAATATTATAACGGCAGGTGACACAACTCATGTTGTCAATACACCAAATGTTATCAATCGATCTTTTGTAAATATTCATTCATTGTTTCCCTTTGTGGATCTGGTTATTTGTCATGGTGGTAACGGAACGGTTTACCAAGCGTTACTCTTTAGCATTCCCTTACTATGTAAAACTGCTCATTTTGAGCAGCAATGGAATGTTCATAAGTTAGAGACGTTGCAATTGGGAAAAAGCCTGGATGCCATAGATGCTATGGAAGACTATGTGATGATTGTAGAGCAATGGATAGGAAGAAAAAAAAGTAACAATTTTGGGCTAATAGAAAATCAGATAAGGAAAGCAATCAGCAGTTTTCCATTAATTATAGATGAGATAATGAAAAATGAATTTTACGAAAAGCAAGGTATCCCTACGCATTCAATAGAGGAAACAAAACAAATCGCTTAATTTAAAGAAGAGATTATTTTAAGAAACCGAAGTCGACTACTCTTCGCAAATATTTTTTATCCTGGATTACCCAGGTTACTTCATAGCTGCCTCCGGCCTCCTGCTTAAGCATGTAGACATAGATTTTGCGTCCGTCGTTTGAGAGGTACACCTTGTTGTTTGATTTTTGCGCACCTTTCTCGGTATAAGTTAATATTGGATTGCATAAATCAGTACATGCAGTTGCCGGAACATTGATAGTATCTCTGTCTACAATTACCGTTACCTCTTCTACATAGCTTTTGGGCACTTTGCCATAATCACCAAAGTATGGTTTGTTGTCAATTTTTACAACGTAGTCTTTTTCGTAAAAACCGAGTTTATGTTTAGTCTTATCAAAAGGGGCAGCAGATATTTTTACCTGAACATTCTCACCTGAGAAAGAAATGAAGTTGCTTCCAAAACCTGTGACAGGTATTGTTTTTAAAGGTAATTTTCCGATGCTTTCGTCTAAACCTCCCATACTAAAAGAAGCAATATCACTTCTGACATCTTTTTCCTGAACTCTTGTAAATATATCTTTTTTACTCCGGTAATCGGGGTAGTCTTCTGTTTGAGAGTAAGACAAATCGGTAAGAAGTAACGAGTATAAAATTAAAAAAAGGCGCATATTTATTATTTATAAAACTTCAGTTTAAAGTTAAAGGTTTAAACGGACCAACAGTTAAAATAACGATTGATAAAATTGAAATGTATGTTAATAGTATTTTCGTTCTTTTTTAATTCCTGACGCACACTTTAATTGCCGAATAATTTTGGGATAATTATATTTTGTTGGTCACTTATCTAAGTGGTTCTATTAATAAAGGGCTACGAGAGAATATCGTATCTATTCAATTGCTTCAATTAAATAAGCGTTTCCGTTTATCACCACAGTTTCATTTGGCTTAGCACTCATAAACTTTACACCTAACGGCGCTTTTGGTGAAATAACTATAATGGTAATATCTTCAACAACAATTTTTCCTAAGGGGATGCTAAGAAAAAATATTCCTTTGTTTGTCTTTATTAAGCTCCCTAAAGTTATTGCGACAGGCCTTATAGTTGGGTCTATTTTATCCAAGACTAATTTTTGTAACAGCAATTCTTTCAGTTGCCGGTTTGTATTTTCCTGCTCAATTTGCAACATTGCCAGAGCCGTTTCATGTTTGTCCCCGGCCGTACTTTTCGTTTCGTTTGAAGCACTGTTTTTTAAATCGTTTAGTGTTTGTTGTAGAAAACTGATTTTTTCGTTTAAGTGAACAATACAGTGATTGTAGACTTTTTGTTTATAAGACATTTTTAAAAATAACAGATTCCATTATAATAACAGATCATTTATATGGTATTCTTCATAGGCGG
>Ga0210040_10004555_pt1 | contig 18048 bp, 2 predicted proteins | sample CryGeyCG12114_NA_FD_185462 | JGI IMG/M metagenome (GOLD analysis project Ga0210040, IMG submission 185462) | Groundwater microbial communities from aquifer - Crystal Geyser CG19_WC_8/21/14_NA (SPAdes) (version 2) | ecosystem: Environmental > Aquatic > Deep subsurface > Groundwater | place: USA...
TTATATTCCTATATCTATATTAGCGTTATTATTAGTAGTAGAGTAGGTAGCTAGCTAGGGCGTAGTAGAGGCTTAGTGTAGAGCTACTAGTTCTAGTACTATAGATATGCGTTCTAGACGCGTAGCTAGCAGAGCGATATATATTAGCGTTCTTACTAGAATAGTTAACGTATAAGAAGGCTACGCTGCGTTCTAAGATAGCTAACGTATAAATACTATCTAGTCCTATACTAGGTAGTAGTATACGTTATATCTACTACGCGCTACTATATCTATAGTAAAATTAGTAAAGTCTATAGTAAAGTTATCTATAGGAATTTTGTCTAGGTCCTTATTATTATTATTAATTTGCGATTAAGCGCGCGCCTACTACTTTTTAAGGTTATTATATAGGCTTATTAGGATATTATAGTTTAAGCCTATAGGTGTAACCTAACTACTATAATTAAGTTTATCTAGATGTAGTATTATTAAGCACTACCTATACAGACGTTTAAAATTATTAAACGTAAGTAGAATAGATAGGTCTATACTAAGTATCTAATATACCTCTAAAGTAGAGACTTTATAGTAAAGTACCGCCTTATAGGCTATATACCTAGGTCTAGCTATAATACCTTACTAACTCTTACTCTATATAGAGTTAGTGTACTATAATAGTTTATACTATAGTTAATATATACCTTAGGACTAGAGTCCTAGCGTATAAGTTTCTATAGTATAAGATAATAGTCTAAAGTATGTAGTAGCTAACGCGCGTCTTATAAGCTTACCTCTTATATTATATAAGCTCTTATATACTTTACGATTAGATTATATAGTAGTATATATTAATTAGTTATAGGAGGCTAATTTAAATAGTTAATATAAAGGAAACTTATTAGTATTACGTAATTAACACGCGACCGTAATAGCACTAACACCTAATTTATCTAAGAGCTCTAACCCTAGAAGCTCTATAGATTAGCTCTAACACTATTATATAATAAGAAGTCCTACGTAGGCGCTGCGCTAACTTTATACTATTAATAAGTAATATCTATTATCTCTACTACTGTTAGATATATAGTTACTAGTAATACCTAAGCTGTATCTTAAGTAAACTTACTAACTATAGTACTTTTAATTCTACCTATCTTAACATTTACTATTATAGTGTATAACGAAGTTAGCTTTTACTTACTTACTTATCTTAATATTACTATTCTGCGCAGCTGCCTAATCTATTTAACTTATTACTATAGTAGAAGTAATAGCTACGCCGTACTTAAGAAGTTAATTATAATTAATCTAACTTATCCTATTACGCTTTAAGCCTAAAATATTAATAGTAAAGCTTTCTTAGTAGGCTAGGAGCGTATCCTAACTAAGATACGCTATATAATTATCTAGAAAATTATTACTTTCCTATTACTAATTAACTATAATATATATATTAAGCACTGCGAATTAACTCTATATCTACTCCTTTACTACGCCTCTTATATTCTAGAAATACGCAATATTATCTTTAAATCTCTATATAAGTACTATATATTTTAGCTATATGTATATAAGTAGGAGGTAGTAAAGTATTTAAGCCTAAAGGGCTATTAAGTTATAATCTACCTAAATAGTTTTATACGCTTACAAATCTAACGTTACGTTATTAATATTACTTATAAGCGTTCTATTTAGGAGTATATTAAGAAATTTATTAGTCTAAGTAGTATTATAAGAGCGTTTATTACTATATGCCTACACTACCTCCTTTATAGGTATATAAATAGTAGGTATCTAGGTAGCTAGTCTTATAGACTTAAGGGTAACCTCGCACTTAGACTTAATATATACTAAGAATTCTAGAGAAGTATTTTTAGTAATTTAGGTGTTATAGATATCCCTTATAAGGGTAAGATTATTTTCTTAGAGGATATACGTTTAGGGGGACGCTATAAAGAATTCTGTTAGGCTACTAAGATTATACTATAGTTAGATATTTAGGTAGATCTTAAGGCCTATATATATTTTAAGGTAAATTTAGAGGTAATCTTTATATTTCTAGAAACTACTTAGCTATAAAGAAGAGGATTAAGATAAGCCTAGTTATTCTAAGAAGGCTGTATAAGACTTAAAACCCTTATATAACTAATATTAAGATTTACCTTCTAACTAGGTTAGCGTAATCTAAATAATTAGGTAGCTATACTTAGTGCTTAAGACTTCTAGTATTACCTTAAAAGGGTGCTATAAGTCCTTATCTCTATTATAAGACACGTATCTTTAATAACTATATAAAGGAATGTAATAGTATTCTTACTTCTTATAACCTTCTATAATTAAACTTAAAGTAAGGTAGGATATAATACTACTGCTAGGGGTATTAAGATTAGACCTAACCTTAGAAGTATCTATACGTTATATAATTTTATATTAGTAATAATATTAACCCTTTTCTCTTATTCTCCCCTAACTCTACTATATATATTATATTATTACTCTATTATAAGTTATACCTTACTCTAAATCCTTTTAAAGAGGATTAACACTATCTTATACTTTATATAGCCTATAATTTATACCTATTATTCCTTATTATCTTACTTACTAAATAGCGTTCTTTCTAAGGTTTATTTATTTATATAGTAAACATAAAGTTATAATAATAATTAAACTATATAGTAATTAGCCTAATAGTATAGTATATCTACGTATACTTTCCTTACGTTTTATCTTATCTCTTTTATTCTAAGATACCTAGGTAGTAGTCTATACTCTAAGGATTAATTATATCTACTAGTCTTACTAAACGTTAATATATCTTACTAGTATATAACTATATCTCTTAAGATGTTTATATAGCCCCTTATTAAATACTAATCTTATTATTCTTAGTTACTAGGTTAACTATTAGCTGCGTTAAATACACGCCCGCTCTAATACTATTATATAATATATACTATGCCTAGCGCTGCACTTATATTATAATATCGCCTACTATATCTATTATTACTACTGCTAGTAGATATACTATCACTAAAGATACTTAAGATGTATCTTAAGCCCCCTTACTAATCGCTAAATCTCTAGCTATATCTATTCTAACTATCGCTATTACCGTATATAATAAAGTTAGCTTTTCTCTACCTAGTTACTTTAATATTACTATTCTATATAGCTACCTAATCTATCTAATCTATTACTATAACAGTAGTAGTAGGAGCGTTATACTTAAAGAGTTAACTATAATTAGTCTTACTTACCCTATTACGCTTCGTGCTAAGGATATTAATAGTAAAGCCTTCTTAGTAGGCTAAGAGCGTATCTTAACTAAGATACGCTATATAATTATCTAGAAGATAGTTACTTTCCTATTACTAATTAACTATAATGTATATATTAAGTACTGCGAATTAACTCTATACCCCCTCCTTAAGTACGCCTTATATATTATAGTAATATATAATATCGTTCTTAAATCCCTATATAAGCGCTATACGTTCTAGCTGTATATATATATATAAGAGGTAATAAGGTATTTAGGTCTAAGGATATATTACATTATACTCTACCTAAACGACTTAATACGCTTATAAATCTAACGCTACTATATTAACGTTACTTATAAGCGTTCTAATTAGAGGTATATTAAGAAGTTTATTAGTCTAAGTAGTATTATAGGAGCTTTTATTACTATATACCTCTATTACGCCCCTTAAAGATATATAAATAGATACCTTTTAAGAAGCTAGTCTTATAGACTTAAGAGTAATCTTAAGCTTAGACTTATAGTATATAAAGTATTCTAGAGAAGTATTTTTAGTAATAAGGGTGTTATAGATTTCCTTTACTAAGGTAAGATTATATTCTTAGAGAATATACGCTTAGGGGGACGCCTTAGAGAGGACTACTATACTATTAAAGTTGCGTTATAATTAGATATTAAGATAGATCTTAAAGCTTATACGCGCTTTAGAGTAGATTTAGGTGCAGTCTTTATATCTCTAAATACTATTTAGCTATAAAGAGGGCTAGAATAGGCTTAGCTATTCTATAAAAGCTATATAGAACGCAGATATACTAATAGAATAACTTTAGGATTCGCCTATATAGACTAGTTAATTTAAGGTAGTATATAGTAATTACGCTTAGGACTTTCTACCTAGGTATCTTATAATATATAAACCTTAGAACCTTAGAAGTATATACCTTTATTAAGGGTTTTACTTATTTAACGATACTATAACTAAATATAACTATAATTTAACTTACTATAATACTTAATAACTAAAACCTAAGTAGTATAAATTATAGTACTATTAGTACTGAGATTAGATCTAATCTAAGAATTATCTATATATAATAATTTATATGTTAGTAGCAATAATAACCCTTCTTCTAAAGTTCGCAGATATATATAGAGGTAAGATATATATAACTTAAGTCTATTAGCTATACATTCTAAGGTTAATAATAATATTATAGGTTATATAACGTAGTTAGCTAAGTAACTTAAAGCGCTACCTTATTAGCTTTATAAAATATATTTATCCTCTTTACCTAGCCTTTATATTACTATTACCCTACGTACTATAAGTTAATAGTATAGAATTTTGCTATTAAAGATTCTATTCTAGCGATAAATAGGTCCGCCTATGCTTAAGTTAATAGGTCTACTACTTAGGTTATAACGTCTAGAAACTTAGGACGTAAATATAGCTAGGCCTCTAATTAATAATATACCTACTAAGGTAAAGGTAAATACGTATACAGTCTATCTATACAGCCTTACTAAGTTTTAGTGATAGGTGTCATCTCTAATTACTTCGCTAGTTACTACTTTACCCTCTACTAGTATACTAATCCTTATACTACTATTACTAGCGGATCTAGCTAGAAAAGTCTATAATATAATATTAGATAAGGATATTAAACTAGTTAGTACTTAGTCTCTTATATAGGTTAAACAAACTAAACTCGTATAGGTAGATAACCTAGAAGAATAGGAAGAGGAGTTATTGTAGTACTTTACTTACTAAGATAAGTTCTTTCCTTTACTTAATAACACCTTTTAACATATAATAATCTATTATCTATACTACTCTTATTAGCTAGATAGATATGCAGTACTTCTCTAGTTTCCTTTATTATTAATACCTTCTAACGCTAGGGGAGATTCTAATTATATATATAGGTTCCTATATAAGGTTGTATTAGAGATAGCTAGGATACTTATAAGCTTAACTTTAGGATACCTCTCTATAAGTTAAGAATTATATATACTAGGGCTTTCTACTACTAAAATAGTACTCTAACTAGGTTACTACTTCTTCTATATTTCTAAGGACGACCTAACAGCTACGTTCTTATAAGTAAAGGACTCTAGTGTTAAATAGGGTAGAGATAAGAGTAGTAAGTGCTAGAGCAGTAACTGTAACAGTCTATTACTAATAATCTTTACTAGTATACGTTGTTAATATAGATCTTAAATACTTTAAACTAAACCCCTTAAATATTCCTAGTATATTTACGCTGCGCCTAGCGCTAACTAATCTTATAGATAGAAAACTATTTAGCTAAATCGTAGTAATTATAGAGAGTATAAAGAATACTAGTTATTATAGTTAGGTTATATAAGAGATTGCGTACCTATTCCTATCCTTATTATATAAATATTTTAAGGAATGTAAGCTAGATAAGGGTGTACTTCTACTTACTATATTATATTATAGTAAGTTTAAACGCATTAACTATCCCTCTAATCTACTTACTATAGAGGCTATATACTATTAAGCGTATAACTTTAGCAACTTTATTTAGTATCTAGTATAATTTATAAATAACTACTAGTATTACGTCTTTATATTTATATTACTCTAGAACTTTAGTTTAGTAGTTATAAGTACTCTCTATCTTAAGAAGGACCTAAGTAACTTATAAACCCTTTAACTCTATAGTCCTATTATATATATAGCTTTAGTAGTTACAGCACATTATTATATATATACGTTATCCTTTTTCCTTTTAGTTATAAAGATCTTAGAGCACAATAGTAAAGAGATTATACCTAAGTATATAGTTCGCGATTAAGTAAAGAGGGAAGAGAAGATATAGGAAGTAAAATAGATAATAACTAAGGAGATATACTAAAAGTAAGTAAGGCTATTTAGTAACTTCGCTGTAAATGCTAGTATAGTATAACTTAGTCTAATAAGTATACTTAGCTTCTCTTAGAGGCCTTATAGTCTAGATAAAATTAGAAGTACAGTATTAAGTAAACAGACTAAGTTATAGGAGTCTAAGAGTGCTAAGAAGGTACGTTATTTACCTAGTCCTAGTTTAGAAAGTAATAATAGGAGCTACGCTAGCTCTAGTAGCCTATCTACTCCCCTACTATCTATCTTAGACACCTTTAGTTACTATCTACTAACGCTAAACGTAAGTAAGGTTAAAGATAGGAAGACGTTAGCGCGTAGTTTAATGTTATATTCTAGTTCTAGTATATTCCTTACTCTAAATTAGACCTAGTTAGAAGCAGAACACGACCTTTAGTCTAATAGAGGTAATAACGGCTATATACACAGTCTTCCTCCTATAGGGTATTATCTTAACTACTAACGTATAGCTAGAAATAACAACTTCTCTTTTAGGAGCTTAACGTTTATTCTTATTACTAATTCTAAATATACTCTTATATATAGGTTACTAGGTAATATTAACGTATTTAGAGAGGTTAAGACGCGTAGTAGATAGCGAGAGAGATAATAGGATTATCATATAGTATCTTATAATATAGAAAGGTGTAGATAAAGTAGAAGGGGTATATAGGAAGATAACTGTACGGTTCAGCTATTATATAAACGTCTAGTTAAATTTTATTAAATAAGCGCATAGTATATATATAAGTACAATCTACTTAGTCTATATCTTTAGTATACTAATAGGCTTCCTTTATATAAGTACTATCGCTAGAAGTATTATAAACATAATAATTATACACTACTTTTTACGCCTACTTACTATCTAGTAAGTAAGGTAGAGCAGCTTTATATAGGGATTATTAATACTATATTACTAATTACTACGCCCTTACTCTTATTCTACATTACTTAGTCCTCTTCTACTTTCTACCTTCTATTCTTCTAATACTACTAGTCTACGCTATTATTAGAGTAGGACGCTAAGTATATAATATAGCCTTAAATACTACTATTATAGTATAGGTGTTATTGCCTACGTTATAAGCCTTCCTATTATTTAGCACGTTATACTAGTATACTATTAATAAGAGGCCCTTTTTATTTCTAGCTAAATCCTAATAATATTATACTTCTCTAATATCGTATATAGTAGTGTCTCTAAAATGCACTCTAACCTCCTCTAACTATTTCTTATTATTACTTATAGTATAGCTTATAAAACAGCTACCCTCTACAGCTCTAACTATATCTATATATACCTAAATAGTTAAAGTAAGCTTAGTTACTACAACTAGTATAGTCGCACTAAACGCAAAACTGTCTAGATTAGTAGGGTAATACTTATTAACTATACCCTTCTACTCTTCTACTACTAGGTTTACAGCCGTATATACGTGTCTAAAGTAATTAATAATAATGCTAACTTATAGCACTTCGCATCCTCTTAATACTAGTACCCTTCCTATATTATCTTTTATTATAATCTTTTTAGATATCTTAATATTAATTATATACACTAATAAGCTACTAGTTATTAAAGTTTCCTAGGCGTCTAGGATTACGTTAAAGGTCTACTAGTGTTAGGTTAGTAGTAAAGGCTTAAGTATAAGGATAGTTAGTTTATCTAGGAAGACTAAGCTAAATAGGGTAGTGCTAGTAGCACTATAGGGTTTAGTTTTATTAGAGTTAGTAGTAGTACTAAATAACGATAAGTAAGATCCTAATAATAATATTACTAATAATGAGGTTAATAGAGATAATATAAGGTTACTATATATAGCTATAGTAAGGTAGACTACTCTATTATTAATAAGCTGTACAGCTATATAAATTACATTTACTTACTAATTATATATATTACTTCTTATACAACGCGCGCTCTTACTACTTTCTTACTAGGCCCTATTCCTATTACTATAAAGGCATAACTATTAAGGCCTTCTATATTAATAATAGTAAAAGCTTCTAAATAGGTCTATCCTGCGTCTAATACTATAGTATTACTATTAAAGTAAGCTAGAAGGCTAAGTTAATATAAGTAGTTAAAGGTTATAGGAAGATAAACTTCTATACTAATAGCTACAGATAAGTCGTTGCTTATACGCATAATAATAATAAGTAGATTAGTATTTTAGCGTCGTGCGTAAGGGTATTATTACTAAATAGTAAAATAAGACGTAAAATTATATCTAGGCTTAGGTGTTAGTAGGTTAGAGGATTATAATTCTATTATAGTAGTTTAAACTATATGCGTAGCTACTAAGTATATACTACCTAGAGCTATATAGAGTCTAAGTAAGTAAGGTTTATAAGTATATTTAGAGGCTATATATAAAGGTATAGAGGAGGTTAAGAAATTATAAGATAGATTTAAATTAGGTAGTATACTACGTATAAAGATCTTAATGCGTCTAGTCTAGTATACCTAGGCAGCACTCCTTATAGGCGAAGATAATACTAACTTTAGCAGCGCTAACTTTACCCTATCTTATATAATAGTAATAGGAAGTATTATAACTCTCTAATAAGGCTTAAGTCTACGCCTATATCTACTCTCCTTTAAAGTAACTTATTAAGTCTAGTAGAAGTAGTTACTTCCTTGTCTTTATTAACCCTTTATAAGAATATAGTCTAAAGACAGATAGCTTTATATACTCCTAAAGATAGTAACTACTTTAATTACTAAACCTATTTATTATACTAGGCTCTATTATATCCTTTAATAACGCCTTCTTTACTAGGCGTATCTTTCCTCTTAGATATATAGTAGTTACTATTAACGTAGGTTACTATATACTAAATAGAGTATTTAACTACCGCAGTTTTACTATCATCGTAGTATTTAAGGAGATAGTAGTTATTAAACAGTTATTAAATAGCTATAGTTACCTTATCTATTAGTATACTACTACTAATAGTAATAATAGCATACTAAGATAACAGTGTAAGTTAGGCGGAACGCTTTTAATAGATCTATTTATACTTTTTACTTAAAGAGTATTTAGTCTTTAGAGTAGTAACATCCTTAGTTAGAGTTAGGTTAGACTTATCTAGAGTTCACTTACGCAACTAGTAATTAATAATAATATCTTAAATACTTATACTAAGATATAAATCTTCGCTATAGGAGTTAGTCTACGTAACTTAGTAGACCTTATGCGTAGCTTCCTTACTTTAGTCTAGGTCTACCTAAGGCTCTATAGGGTTATAGTACGTATAGACCTCTATATAGAGACAGCTAAAGTTCTAATATAGAGTAAGGACGTAAGTAATAATATTATTAATATTAATTTCTGCGTACATTTAGTATAATAAGGTTACCTACTCTTTAGTAGGCTTTATAACGTATTATAGGTGGCTTATACGTACCTATAAAGATAGCTTATATAGTAGGAAGAGCTAATACGTAAAGAAAGCCTATTAGAGGTTTAATATATCGCGAATCTTCTTAAAAGTTATATTATTACTATAGGTAAAGCTGATGCTAAAGTACTCTATTACGCCTATTATAGATTTAAAAGTATAAGTGTTATTACAGTTATATATTAGCTACTAGGATTATAAGAGTATTTAGTTTTAGTCTAGATATATAGGAAAGACGTTATTAAACTTACTAGCGTTAGCTTTAATTATAAGAGGCCTATTAACTAAGATAGTATAACCTTTAATTATAATTTAACTTTACTTTATAATCTACGCAGTTCTTAGCTTCTTTATTACCTTTCTTAATCTAAGGAGCTCTCTAGTTAATATTACACCCTCTAGTACTAGCTAGCAATATTATATAAATAATAGGTCTTAAGTGCCTTTAATTTAGTTAAAATCCTACTAGAAAAGGTTCTATCGCATAAGGCTATAAAGTAGTATTAGTCTAGTACTTACGTAGTTAAGATATATAGAATATATACTTTAAGAGGTTATAAAAGATCTATATAACGCAGCTAACAGCTAGGTTAGATCTATTATATTTAGCTAATATAATATACTGTATATAAGCTATATACGCTACTTATCATTTATTTATAAAGAGTAGTATTTAGGGGTTGTTATAAAAGGCTATATATAACTCGTTATTTAGTATTAGTACTAACTTAAACTTAGCGCGTATAGATACTTTCTAGATTAGGCTTAATCTTAATCTCGTCTTTAGCAACTCTACTTTATACCCTACTCTCTATAACGTTTTAGGTATAGTAATATTAACTTATACTATTATGCCTACTAGCGTAGATAGTAATAATCTTAAGTTAGAGATATTTAAGACACATAAACACGTAAGCGCTTATAGTACTCTATTAAGTAATAGCTACTAAAGTACTAAATTACGTAACTTTGTAATTTAACTAATACCTAAGGTAGACCTTACTACCTAAGATATATTAGGATCTTAAGAGTATACGAAGACCTAAGTAAAGTTATAGGCCTCTAGCTAACTAGTAGAATAGTTATTCTCCTTATGCCTACTAAGCCTACGCACTCTTCTTCTATATTAGTACTAGCCTACCCTATCTACTCTATCGTACGTCGTAATATTAACGAAGAAAGCCTATAGGATATAGGTAACTACTTTAGTTATTATAAGGTAGTAGTATAACTTTTATATAATAACTAGTTTTACTCTATTAAGATTATACAACTTATACAGCTTATAATATAGGGCTTTTAGAATATATTATATATAATAGTGTAGTCCTATACAGCTGTATTACTACCCTATATAGATAGTTACCTATCCTACGTTAAGTAACTTTAGATTATATAATTTACTATAGAGATAGATCCTAAGCTTACTATTAAGGCGGTATATAGCTAGTTCTGCTAATATATTTATAATATTAGCCTCCTTAAGCGTAATAACTATAAGGCTTTTATAACTCTTATTAATAGGTCTAGTTCTAGCTATACTAGGTTAGTTATAGACGCCTATAGTTATTACGATACGATAGTAGTATACGTCTAATATAATAACTGCACTAATTATATTTATTTATGTAAGGCTATACGTTAGAAGGTAAAGGGTAGCTATTAAGTTAGCGTTAGAGGTATAGCTCTAAAGTAACGTCTCTAATTATTATAAGTATATTAACGTTATAGGGTAATTTATAATAGTATTTTAATACTAGGGTTCGCAGCTAGTATAAATATAGTAATATAACTAACTTACTAACTTCTTTTATTTTTATTCTAATCTAAACTAGATATAATACTCGTAGTCTTATTATTATATAGTCTAACACCCTTATTATTACTTCGTTAATTATTATTACTTTATTAATTATTATTACTTCCTTAAAGTATATCGTAATATTATCCTTTGCGTATATAATCTCTAGTGTTACTTAATTAGATCTTGCATAACTAAAGGTAACTTACTTAATATAATAATTAATAGCTAAAACTTAATAATAAAGTCGCGACTTTAAAGCTTTTAACTACTACTATTCTCCTAATCCTTCTATTTATATATACCTTTTAATAAAGAACTTACTATCCTACTACGCTATATATAGTATATAAGATCTTTATAATACTATTAGCTATAAGGCCTATACTCTAGCTGCCTTAAACTACTTATACTAGCGAAGCTATATTACTTAATTAAATTATAACTATATTAAATTAGAAAAAGGCTAGACCTACTTATAGGCGTTTACAGTAGTTAATATAGAGGGCCTAGATAGCTTTACCTTTTTTGCGATAAGTTTAAGTAGTACTAAGAAAGAGGCGAAAGTAGTTATTACGTATAAGGCGCTGCGCGTACTTAGTAAGCTAGTATTATTCTATATATAATATTATATACTAACCTTCCTATAAGGGGTCTTACTATAAGCAAACGCAGTACTTGTATATTACCTACGCTAGCCTCGCTATTAACAATTTTATCCTCTATATTACGCGCGTCTTTATTTAGTGTTAGCGCTAACTCTAATATAATATCCTTATTAACTATTAGTACTATAAGTCTACTAAGTTCCCTTTCTATTAGTAAACTAGCTCTAGTAATACGCGTGAATATACCCTCTACCTTATACTATAAGCGCCTCTACGCTGTCCTTAATTATTAGGAGATAGATATTAGTAGCTACCTAATAATTTATACTATTACTATTAAGATAGCAGAGCTAAAGGCTAAGAAGGATAAAATAGGAAGGAAGAAGGTAGTAAGGCTAAGCGTAATATTATAAGTTAGTATTATTATAGACTAACTAGGAAAATACTATAAGGCTGTTACTCTTATTATAGAGGAACGTAGGTATTAGGAGAATATATACTACCCTACTAACCTAGATAGCTTTATATATAGTAAGACTATACTAGTTATATTAGCTAGGCTTCTAGTAGCTATATAAGTATATATTAACTAGGTTAAATCCTTACTAGGTTTATACTTCGTTAGCTATGTAGTAGGGAATAATAAGAGGTAGCTTAAAGACGTAAGTATTAATTTTAGAGATATAGTAATGTATAACGTTAGAGAGGTACAGCGCTTTTAGGATAGGACTAAGAATAAGAAAGGGCTTATAGTAATAGTATACTAGTATAAGGTGCTTAATAATAGTAAGGCCTATAATATAGAGAATAACGTATATACTATAATAGCTATGTTTAAGGCTATAGCGTATATAGAGTAGCTAGTTTTAATAATAGTATAGTATACTAGTACTAGCGCGCCTATATAAGAGATAGGGGTAGTATATAGGGTTATTATAAAAGGTTGTATAAGCTTATTATTTAGTATTAGCGCTAACTTAAACTTCTAAGGCTAGCGTATATAGGTACTATCTAGATTAGGCCTAATCTTAACTTTAGTCTTTATTAACTCTACTTAATCTAAACTAGATACTTATAGCCTTATTATCGTATAATATAATACTTTATTATTACTTCCTTAACTTATCTTATAATATCGTCTACTTAATATAAAATGCCCTTCCTATACGCCTCATTTCTAGCACTATATCTCTACTACGTTAAGGAGTCTACCTATATTATATCTTATATCGTATATACTAGTAGTGTCTTACTTTTACCCTTTATATATCTACTTAGCTATTACGTTAAGATTATACTAAGATTAAGCTAGCTGCATACTATATTAAAAACGCTCTCTACTTTATATCTAATTTAAAGCTAGGGTAATAAAATTAGAATAAGCGAATAATATTATTAAAGATATATATCTAATTATATTATATAACAGTTTATAAGCTACTCTATTAAGAGTAAAGGGTAGTAGATATAGTAACTGTTTAATAAACTATTCTTACAATTAGTAAGATTTTAATTTCTAGTTTAGTAGTAGTAATATAGGAAGAAGTAGGAGCGTAGAGTAGAGTTCGCTGCATTAGTAAGGTTCGTTACTAATAGTAATAAAGAACTAGAAGAGTTTACTGTATACGTAATAAAACGTTTTACTTCTAACTTCCTTTAATATACTACTAAATTAACTCTATAACTAGTATAATTATTTATTAAATAATAGAGTTAGTACTATCTAACTAAGGTTAGTTACGTAAAGTACTCTTTACTCCTATAAATACTAATAGCGTATACAGCGTCTAATATAAGAGTGTAGTCTCTTTCTATAGGCACTACGCTTAGCTAAGGTTTATTTCCTATTATAGTAACTAGTAGTATAGATACTTAGGCGCGCATAGTATTAGATATAGGAATATAGTATCTAAAAAGAGGCCTAGTAAATATAAGTTTATTTTATATAACTACTATTAGCTTAGATACTTACTACGCGCGTAGTAGATAACGATATAACGCTTAATACTAAATTAGAGGATAAAGATTTTAAAACTAACGACAAGGACTTAGAATTTAAAGATAAGAATTCTAGTACTAATAATAATATTATTAAAGTTAAGTACGTATACGCTATTAATAGAGAAGCTACTATTCTAGTATAGGCAGCGTTACCTATAGTAAAGCTATAAATAAATATTAGCTAATATATAATACCCTTAAATAAAGACAAGCCTATTACTATTTCTATAGGTACTTACTATATTATCGCTGTCGTAGAATTACTAGGTTACTAAAGATTAGCCCTTAATTAGGCTACTCTACTAGCTAAATTGCGACTTAAAGTATTAAAATTTATATTAGGTAGGTATATTATTAAGACGTAGTACTGCGACCCCCTCTTTATAGGCATTATTCTAATATACCTATATAGCCTTATACTAGCCCTTATAGATCTCTAGAGAGGAGGTGTTATAGGAGACCTTAAGGTCTAAGCTATAGAGGTATTCTATAAGTTAAACCTTTTCTAGCTAAATAGATTCTAGTGCATTAACTAACTAGAGTTCCTCTAGTCTAGGAACTAGATTTACGTTAAAAAGATTATCCTTAAAGGCCTTAACTAGTTTAGTAATACGTTTAATATACTTACCTAGTTAGCTAATTATAATAGACTTTATATTAATTATATTAAAGTTAACTTTATAGCGCTAGTTAATATATTTAATATCCTTACTCACTATACTCTAAAGAGCTATAAGAGTATATTATTTAAAGAGATAGAAGAGGTATTCTAGGTTTACTAAGATGTAATTCTAATCTAGATAGGGGACGTTAACGTAATTAACTTCCTATAGCCTAGTTATTATACGTTTAGCGTTCCTTAAGTTAAGCTATTACTATCGTCTAGTAATACTACTAGCTTTAAGAGTAACTCTAAAGAGGACCCTATTAGTAGCTACGCTTATAATAGTAATATTAATAGTAGATCTACTTAGTGCAATAGCGCTAGGGAGGCTTCTAGCGACTCTAAGTATAGCATTAGTACTAGCGACTTAATTAAAAGTATTAATACTAAGGACCTAGAAAGGTATAATAAGCTAGTTTAAGTCTATAATATTAAGTATAAGATAACTAAGGGGTTTATTAAATATATACTCTAGTTTAGAGAGGTATATATTAAGCCTATTTAGAGCTATAGTATTCTGTCTTAGCTATAATAGGTTAGGTTAGTAGTAGAGAAGTATAGAGAAAATAAACTAAAGGGCGCTTAGAAGGCTATAAAGGTAGTAAAGGTAGGCAGAATAGGTCTAAAAGGAGATTAGACGCTTAGAGAGCGCAAATAAGATATCTAATAATAATACTATACCTATATACATAACGCTCTACGTTACGTAGCGCCCTATAAATAATATACTTACTACTATAAAGATAAGGTTATTATAACAGCTATAATAGCTTTTTTAATAATATTTTTTAGTAGAGAGACTTATAATATACTTATAAATTATTTATATTAATTATATTTACGTAGAAGTTAAATAGCGCAGCTATAGGAGTTAAGTTTAGGTAGAGTAGCTAATATAGCTTTAAAGGACTATATAATAGCGAGAGAACTACGTAAGCGTCTCTTAGGCTTACGCTTTACTAAAGGCGCTTATAAGGCTTTACGCTTACCTATTTAAGTAGTTTAAGATACTCTCTTAGTATTTTAAGTTTTAATTCTAGCTGCGTAAGTAGCTGCTTATTCAGCCTTTATCTAATCTCTTACTACCTTAGCCCTCTCTCTCGCTACGCGTCTCTCCTTAGCCTCTTACTCTTAGAAGAGCTTAGTACCTACTTAAAGCTCTTTCTTATTCGCCTTTATAAGCCTCTCCTTATACTCTTAGTATTATACTACTACCTTATAAGTATAGGCCTCTCTTAGCTTACGCAGTAACTAGAAGATAGCACTACTATAATACTCCTTACGCTGCTGTAAGTTAAGAGGTTTACTACGCTTCTTATAGCTCCTCTTTATAGTAAGAGTATCTCTTAGGCCTCTATTTTTATAGTATAGTAGCTTATTTTAAGCTGTAAGTAAGTAGAGCGTTTAAAAGAGTATCTTAGAGTCCTTTATAGTAGTATCCCTTACTATAGAGCGTATAAGATAATCTATATAACGCTAATTACTCTCTCTAAGTACTAAAGGACTTACTTTACCTCCTCTATACTTACTAGAGCTCTCTCTCTTAAAGCGTTTAAGTATAGCTTCTAGCTCTATAGGCTATATACTAGTAGCTTTAAAAGACTTAAAGATTATCTTAGTTGTAAAGGTAGACTGCTAGGCACTCTAGAATAGTAGGAAGAAGTCTTCTTTTATAACTAGGATAAGCCTTTAGCTCTTTTAGAGGTAGCTTAAGAGGGCGGAGGAGTAGCTACTTAAGAGAGGTTTAAAGTAAATAATATTAAGTAGCTAAAGCGTGTAAGTACTATAAGAGGGAAATACTACTAGGAGTATATAATAAGAGTTATAGTAGTTAATAAACTCCTTTATAAGGTAACTCCTATAGCCGTTAAGTATAAGGAGACGCTAGTCCCTCCCTTAACGCGCTTTCTACTTCGTATAGTAATTAAATACCTACTCTAGCTAGGCTAATCTAATATTATTATTTATCTATCTAGAAGAAGATAAAGCTATAAAGACGTTATATTACCTAGCTTTAATAGCAGCTACCTATAACGCCTATAGTAAGCTATTTACTAACTAGTAGATAAGCCTAGGTAATAGAGCACTCCTATCTACGTAGATAGCTATAAGAAGGGTAATCTACTTATAAGAGCTATCCTAGAGAGCTGCAGTAACCTCCTTTTTCTCCTACATCTAATAGCTAAACACTCGTTTAGAGTAGCTAAGTATACTAATTATAAAGCTCTTCTTATCTATATTATATATATAGTAAGGCTCTAAGCTGTACTAAGTAAGCTTAGAGTATAGTAGCTTAAAGTACGCCTTATACTTACTCTTAGAGTTAGCTTTATAGCGTATAGTGTTTATCCTAAGGGTGTACTTAGAGGTAAGATACTTACTATTTTAGTATAAGAAGCGTATTACCTAGGTATCTAATACGCTCTTAGAGGCAATCTCTAAGGCGAAATTTCGTATTATCTCTCTTATAGGTAGTAGCCCTTACTTAGTTAAGCCTCTAATATACTATATAAGCTTATATTCTTATTATAGGCTAAGTAGTTACTACTTATAATCCTTAACGGCCTATAGGTGCTAACAGCCCTTATATCTCTACGTTAGTATACTATTTAATATATTAAACCTATAGGCAATTTCGCGGTATAAATAATATTCTTCTAGTTCTAGTAATTTAATTACTATAATTATATTATTAATTAGAGCTATAGTAGTTAAGCTATAACGTATTAAAGTAGGTAGCTTATCTAGTATTTTAGCGTTTATAGGGCGCTGCGCGACGTAGGGCGTTACGCGTATAGGCACAGTATAACTATATTTATATTAATACTAAATAGGCAGCTAGAGGTAATAAACGCTCTACTATAGTTTAGGTTTATCTATTTTATATTTATAGTTACTAATGTATACTCTATATATTTAGATATAGTAATTAGTAACTAAAAGATCTTAGAGGTATATAAATAAGATAGATAATAAGTTAGAGTATATAAAGATATTATAACTAGCCCTTAGTTATAGTCTATTAGAGCTTAAAGTAGTACTAAAGCGCTTTTAATAGGCCTATTTCTATATATAAACTATACTATAGAACTTCTAAGGCTTCTATTAAGCTTACTATACTTACCTATACTTACTTATACTTACCTACACTTACCTATACTTACCTATACTTACCTATACTTACTTATACTTACTTATACTTACCTATACTTACTTACACTTACCTATACTTACCTATACTTACCTATACTTACCTATACTTACTTATACTTACCTATACTTACCTATACTTACCTATACTTACCTATAATAATATTTACTAACTTATATTTATCTATTTAATATTAATATTCTATATTAAGTAGTATTATAGAGTATAATTTTTATAGCTAGACTATATTTACTACTATAGTAATTTTAGTAATATAGTAA
>Ga0210040_10004557_pt1 | contig 18041 bp, 18 predicted proteins | sample CryGeyCG12114_NA_FD_185462 | JGI IMG/M metagenome (GOLD analysis project Ga0210040, IMG submission 185462) | Groundwater microbial communities from aquifer - Crystal Geyser CG19_WC_8/21/14_NA (SPAdes) (version 2) | ecosystem: Environmental > Aquatic > Deep subsurface > Groundwater | place: USA...
CAGCGCGTCGAACACTCGCTCCCACACCCCGGCATGGCACCAGCGGCTGAAGCGGCGATGCACCGTCTTCCACTTGCCGTAACACTCCGGCAGGTGCTGCCAGTGTGCGCCCGAGCGCAGCACCCACAAACATCCGTTCACGAACAAGCGTTGTCCAATCCCGTGCGTCCCGGATCACCCGCCTTGCCCGGCAGCAGCGGCGCGATCCGGGCCCACTGCGCTCGCTCAACTCGTACCGCTTGATCCCCATCGTCCGCTCCGCGCCTCAACACGGAGCCTCATGAATCAGCAATCAGCCCGCTTGGGAATCCTGAATGTCGATCCGGCCTAAAGCGTCGGATCGATCAGGTATTTCTCCCCCGTCGCGCGGCGGGCATAGGCGGCGACGATCTCCGGCTTGAGCGCGTCGCGCAGGCTGATCGTCGCGGTGTAGTGACTGACGAAGGTGGACAGCAGCTCGCGGCCCACCCGCTCGCGCAAGGCGGCGGCGCGCTCGCGGCCGATCCGTTGCAGGAACGGCGTCAACAGCCAGCCGCCGACTCCCCAGGCGAACCCGAACGAGCGCGTCAACGTCGTCGGCCTGAGGTCGAGCGCGCCGTAGATATAGACCTGCTTGTGGACGGAAGAGCCATAGCGGCTGTAGTCGCCGCCGCCCCGGCTGGCCACCGTTTCCATCGCCTGGAGGATGGTGTCCGCCAGATCGCCGCCGCCCACCGCATCAAAGGCGATCGTCGCGCCGGTTTCGGCCACGGCGTCCGTCAGCCGGGCGGCGAAATCCGCATCGGCCGTGTTGCAGACGTGGCGCGCGCCGATCTTTCGCAGCAGTTGCGCCTGCTCTGTGCTCCGCACCACGTTGACCAGCGCGATGCCGTCGGCGAGGCAGATGCGGTTCAGCATCTGCCCCAGGTTGGATGCAGCCGCGGTGTGGACCAGCGCCGTGTGCCCTTCGTCCCGCATCGTTTCCACCATGCCGAGCGCGGTCAGCGGATTGACAAAGGCGGATGCGCCCTGCGCCGCGGTGGCACCTTCGGGCAGGACCATGGCGTCGCGAACAGGCACGGTCCGGTGCGTGGCGTACATCGCACCGCCGAGCAGCGCCACGGTGCGACCGATCAGTCCTTTCGCGTTGTTCCCCGCTGCCACCACCGTGCCCGCGCCTTCGTTGCCGACGGGCAGCGACTGGTCGAGCCTGGCCGCGACACCGGGCATCCGGACCATCGGCACGCTGGCGGTGAGGGTGGGGAAGTCACTGGTCCCGCCGGCGTGCATCGTCCGCAGGTCGGCAGGCCCGATCAGCAGGCCGAGGTCGGACGGGTTCACCGGTGCTGCCTCGATCCGCACCACGATGTCATCGTCGCCGGGGGGCGGCAGGGTGATTTCCCTCAGTCCCAGGTGCAGCTCGCCGCTCGCCGACACGCATGAGCGCAGCTGCAATCCGGACAGCGATTCGTTCCCCATCGTGCCTCTCCTCAGTCCCGACCCTAGCGGGACGGCGCCTGTGCGCCAGTCCCAGGCGCTAGAGCCTGCGATAGCGGAAGTACCAGACCTCGTGGCCCTGCCGTCGCGCCTTGCGTTCGTAGCGGGTCTCCGGCCAGTCGGCGGGGCGCTCCAGGAAGTCGCGGGCGTCGTTCGCCAGCCAGCGAAAGTCGCGGCGGCGGTTCATCACGCTCATCGCCCAGCGGCAATAGGTCGGGTCGTCGGTGCCCAGCCGGAACTCGGCGCCCGGCATCAGCTTGGCGGCGATCACGTCGAGCGGGCCGTCGTTGACCATGCGCCGCTTGGCGTGGCGTGCCTTGGGCCAGGGATCGGGATGGAGAAGGTAGACGCGCGACAGACTTGCGTCGGGCAGCCGCTCCAGCACCTCCAGCGCGTCACCCATGTGCAGGCGGACGTTGGACAGTTCCGCGTCACGGATGTGGCCCAGCGCCTGGACGACGCCGTTGAGGAACGGCTCGCAGCCGATGAAGCCGGTGTCGGGCCGCGCCGCCGCCTGCGCCGCGAGATGTTCGCCGCCGCCGAAGCCGATCTCGACCTCCAGCGGTCGCTGACCCGCGGTGGAATCGTCAAACAGGGTGGCGGCGTCGAGCGGGCCGGTGGCAGGAACGCTGAGCGCGGGCAGCGTCTCTTCCACCAGACTGGATTGGCCGGCGCGCAGCTTGTGGCCCTGTCGGCGGCCGTACAGGCGGCGGATGGTCGTGGGGTCATTCATCGCCGCCGCCTGTAACGTGGGCACGGGCGGGAGCAAAGCTGCCGTCGGCCCGTTACACCTCGTCGATGGCCGATCCTTCCGACAACCCTCCCACCCGCGATGTCGACGACCTGAAGTCGGCCGACGCCCGCGAAGTTCACCGCGCGGTCCGCGAGGAAGGGGAGGCGGAGCTTGGCCGGCCCGCACAATCGCTGTTCTGGTCGGGAACGGCGGCTGGCATCGCGATCAATACGTCGCTGATCGCCGAAGCGGCGCTGCACATGGCGCTGCCCGACCGGCCGTGGCGGATCCTGATTACCTCTCTCGGCTACCCGATCGGCTTCATGGTGGTGATCCTGGGGCGGATGCAGCTGTTCACCGAAAGCACGGTTACCGCCATGCTGCCGCTGGTGACGCGGCCGTCGTGGCCGGCACTGGGGGGCACGCTGCGGTTGTGGGGCATCGTGTTGCTCTCCAACCTGATCGGCACTGCGCTCGCGGGCGGCGCCACCGCATGGGGGCTGGTCGGGTCAGACGCTTTCCGCGCCGCCGCGCTGGAGGTGGCGGGCAAGATCGCCGAGCATGGTCCGGGCGCGACGTTCCTGAACGCGATTCCCGCCGGGTTCATGATCGCCATGGTGGCCTGGGTGCTGCCCAACGCGCGCGAGCAGTCGGTGCTGGTGATCGCGGCCTTCACCTATGTGATCGGCATCGCCGGGTTCAGCCATTCGATCGTCGGATCGGACGAGGCGTTCCTCCTGCTGTTCGCCGGCCGCATCGAGGCCGCGGCGGCGCTGGGCAGCATCGGGCCGGCGGTGCTGGGCAATCTGGTCGGGGGCGCCGGGCTGTTCGCGCTGCTGGCGCATGGCCAGGTGCGTGGCGAAATGCCGGCGGCGCTGACAGGGGACGATTCGTGACCGGCAGCGACACGCTCAACCAGGCCGGCAAGGCTCTTTCCGATGCGGAGGAGGAGCCGGCACGCGTGATCGGCGCCAGACGCGACACGCCGGCAATCAAGCTGATCGCGATGCTCGCCGAAGCGGGTGACCAGCCGCAGCTGATCTCCGCATCGGTGGGCACGATGGTAGTGGGGCTGCTCGCGCGCCGCCCCGATGTTGCCCGGGGCGGCGCGCGGATGCTGGCGGCGCATCTGGTCGCGACCGGCGTCAAGACGGCGATCAAGCACCGCTTTGACCGGCGGCGCCCCGCCGCCGCGGAGGAAAGCGGGGACCATCATTTCCGCCATGGCAGCAGCGACGACCACGAGGAGAACTCCTTTCCCTCTGGCCACACGGCGGGCGCGGTGGCCGTGGCACTGGCGGCGTCGCGCGACATCCATGGCGCGGCCGGACCGGCGGCGCTGGGCGCGCTGGCGATCGCCGCCGCGCAGCCCGCGACGGGGAGCCATTATCTCTCCGACGTTCTCGTCGGGGCGGCGATCGGATGGGCGTCCGAGGCGGTCGTCAGCGCAATCTTCGACCGGGTGGAGCCTGGAATCGAGCGGGCGATAGGCATCGCCGAGGAGCGCTGATTGCGATTGAACTCACCGCGCGAGCTTGCTGTCCAGCGTGATGTCGACCTTCTTGCCGCGAACGGTGGTGCGTGACACCGGCCGCCCGTTGGCGAGCAGGCGCATGACGAGTTGCGGCTCCGGTAGGCCGTCGAACGCCGGATAGGTGGCCGCGCTGCCGTCCACGTCGTTGAGCGTGGTGCCAAAGCCGCCCGTGCGGGGCAGGGTGGGAATAGCCAAACCCCGGAAGACCCCCGCGCTTCGCCCCGAGTCGCCGAGCGCGAGCATGTAGCCATCCGACGTGCCTTCCGGACGATAGACGCCGTATTGCGCGTTGGCGCTGCCCTCCCGACACCAGGACGTGCGCGGCTGCGCCTTGTCTGCGGGTGGCGGCGCCGCGGCCGCGCCCGCGAGCAGCGAGCCGAGCAGTGCCTGCGACATATCAGCCTTGCGCAGCTTGGCCTTGGTGAAGGCAAGGTCGGCCGGGCAGGGCGCCACGACGTGCGCTTCGGGTGCCGGCCGTGCATCCGATGGCGCGGTCGGCCAGCCGATCTCGCCGAGCAGCGCGCTGAGCCGGGCGTCGAGCGCGGCGGGTTCGAGGTCCACCGAACTCAACCGAACGGTCACGAGCCAGTCGCCGAGCGGCATCACGGCCAGCGCCGAAGTCTTGGTCGGGCCCCGTGCGGAAACGTAGACGCGGCGCAGCCCACTCCGCGTCGTCGTGCCGGGCAGGGCAAAGCTCGTCGCCGGGCTCGCGGCGGCGGCGCCGCCATATTCGGGGCGGTGGAGCAGGGCATATTCGGCACGGTCGAACCAGACGGGCACGTCGGGACCGCGGCGTGAAAGACGTATACCGTTGCCGAGGTGGCGACCGCCGGGTCGTTGAATTGCGCTGACACGTCCCATTCACCTTCGGTGCTGTCGGTGAGGTGCATGCGCGGTAGCCCGAGCAGCGTGGCGCGGAGTACCAGGCCGGTCGAGGCGTGCTGCCATCCCTTGTCGGGGGGCACCGGCAAGTCCCGTGCCGTCGCGCTCGATGCGGCCGCCAGCAGCAATGCCGCCGCTACGATCTTCATGCCCATGAAAAAAGCCTCCCCCGTTTCCGGGAGAGGCTAGATCGATCCGGGCGGGGATCAAGTGCTCAGGCGGCGACGGCAGCCTTGAGCTGGTCGACGAGGTCCGTCTTTTCCCAGGTGAACAGCGCGCCTTCCGGCTCGCGCCCGAAATGGCCGTAGGCGGCCGTCTTGGAATAGATCGGCGCGTTCAGCCGAAGGTGCTCGCGGATGCCCTTTGGCGTCAGGCGGACCAGCTTGGGCAGCACCGCCTCCAGCGTCGCCTCGTCCACCGTGCCGGTGTCATGGAGGTTGACGTAGACGCTGAGCGGCTCGGCAATGCCGATCGCATAGGACAGCTGGATGGTGCAGCGCTTGGCGAGGCCCGCCGCGACGACGTTCTTGGCGAGGTAGCGCGCGACATAGGCGGCCGAGCGGTCGACCTTGGTCGGGTCCTTGCCGCTGAACGCGCCGCCGCCATGCGGGGCCGCGCCGCCATAGGTGTCGACGATGATCTTGCGCCCGGTGACGCCGGCGTCGCCGTCCGGCCCGCCGATCTCGAACGCGCCGGTGGGGTTGATGTACACGGCCGTATCGTCGCCCATGAAGCCCTGCGGCAGCGTGTCGGCGAACACGCCCATCACATAGTCGCGCAGATGGGCATACAGCGCCGGATCGGCATTCTCGCCCTTTTCGCAATAGCCCTGCTTGTGCTGCGTGGAGACGACCAGCGCGGTCGCCTTGACCGGCACGCCGTTGTCATATTGAAGCGTCACCTGGCTCTTGGCGTCGGGCTCCAGGAACGGCGCCGCGCCCGAGTGGCGGTCGGCGGCCATGCGTTCCAGGATCTTGTGGCTGTAATAGAGCGTCGCCGGCATCAGGCCGGGCGTCTCGTCCGTCGCATAGCCGAACATGATACCTTGGTCGCCTGCGCCCTCGTCCTTGTTGCCGCTCTCGTCGACACCCATCGCGATCTCGGCGGACTGGCCGTGGAGATTGTTCGAGAAATCGAACGTCTTCCAGTGAAAGCCCGACTGCTCATAGCCGATCCGCTTCACCGTCTCGCGCACCGCCGCCTCGATCTCGTCGAGCGCGCCGGGCGCCCATGCGCCGTTCTCGTACACGCCCTTGCAGCGGATCTCGCCGGCCAGCACGACCTTGTTGGTGGTGCACAGCGTTTCGCAGGCGATGCGCGCCTCCGGGTCCTTGGACAGGAACAGGTCGACGACCGTGTCGCTGATCTGGTCCGCGACCTTGTCGGGATGACCTTCGGACACGGATTCGGAGGTGAAGATGTAGCTGGAACGCATGGGTTTCCCTTATCTGTTCAAGGATCGCGCGGCCGTTGCCATGCCGTTACACCGAGCCACGCCGCGAGGGGCGGATCCGATATAAAGCTTTCCTTATATGGCCTGCCCTACCGGGTGCGGCGGCGAATGGCAATTGCGATCGCGAACAGGGCAAGGGCGGTGATCGCGGCCAAGGCGTTGCCCAGCCTGGAAAACAGCGTCGGCGGCAGCGCCGGCGGAATCGGCAGTTCCACCGCGCCCGCCGTTTCATGCGGCACCGTTGCCAGCAGGCGCCCGTCGGCGGCGATGATCGCGGAAATGCCCGTCGGCGTCGCCCGCACGATCGGCAGCCCTTCCTCCATCGCCCGCATCCGCGCCTGCGCGAGGTGCTGCGGCGGACCCCAGTCGCCGAACCAGGCGTCGTTGGACGGATTGAACAACAGCCGCGGGCGGTGCGCCGGATCAACCACTTGGCCGGAGAAGATGATCTCGTAGCACAACTGCACGCCGATCTCGCCGAAGCCGGGCAGCGTCAGGTTGCGGGGGCCCGGCCCGGGATTGAAGTCGATGTCGCCGGGCACCAGCCGCGCCAGCCCGAGCGGTTTCAGCAGCCAGGGCAGGGGCAGATACTCGCCATAGGGGACCAGATGCGCCTTATCGTAACGCGCGATGATGCGGGTGTCGGGCGCCTGCGCCCACACCGAATTGCCGGCGCCGTTGATCTGGTCGTTTCGGTCAAAGGTAAGGCTGGTGCCGCCGGCCAGCAGCAGGTCGCGCGGGCCCAGTAGCCGGGTCATGCGATAGCGGGCGAAGAACGGGTCCCGCCCCTGATAAGCATAGGGGGGATAATCGTCTTCGATGAAGTCGCGCACCACGCCTTCGGGCCAGACCACAAGGCGCGGCACGGGCCCGGCCCGCCCCGATTGCGCGAGCAGCGCCGCCATGACGCGGTCGCCATCGTCCTCGTTGCGCTCGTTCTGGTTGATGTTGGGCTGCACCACGCGCACGCGCGGCGAGGCCGGGTCTGCGGCAGGAGCTCGGGTCAGCGGTGCCGATAGCGCCAGCAGCGCGACGCCGGCCGCAGCGATGCCCACCGCGCGCCAGTGGAGCACCAGCGTTCCTGCCACCAGCACCGTCAGCCCCGACAAGGCATAGGTGCCGACCAGCGCGGACAGGCGCGCCACCCCGATCAGCGGCAGCCACACCACCCCCAGCGGGTCCCAGGCATAACCGGTGAACATCACCGACCGCAGCCATTCGGTCGCGATCCAGGCGGCGGCGAAGATCAGGACGTAGGTCAGATCCGGCCCGACTCGCGGCCGAAAGCGCCAGGCAATGCCGGCGGCGATCATCGGATACACCGCCAGGTACAGCGCCAGCGCGACCGCCGCGAAATATCCAAGCACCGGCGGCATCTGATCCTGGAAGTCAAAGGCGTGCTGGAACCAGTTGTTGTTGACGGTGAAATGGCCGAGCCCGAACAGCCAGCCACGCCACAAGGCTGCCCGGATGCTCGGCGCGCGGGCGACCAGGATCATCCACCCGGCGAGGCAAACCAGCGTCAGCGGCCACCAGTCGAGCGGCGCAAAGCCGGTCGCAGCTGCCGCACCGAGCAGCAGCGAATAAAGGGCGGGGCGCTCGCGGAAGGGCAGGCGACGGAAGGGGGGGCGCATGGCGCGCGGCTATCAGTGCGGCGGCAAATCGTCTATGCTGGGCCTATGACCCTGCGCCCGTTTCACCTCGCTTTTCCCGTTCACGACCTCGATGCCGCCCGCGCGTTCTACGGCGGCGCCCTGGGGTGTGGGGAGGGGCGGTCGAGCGACAGCTGGATCGACTTCGACCTGTTCGGACACCAGATCGTCGCGCACCTCGATCCCGCCGCCAAGCCGGTGGCGGTGGAAAATGCCGTCGACGGCCACGACGTGCCCGTGCCGCACTTCGGCGTGGTGCTGACCATGGCCGACTGGCAGGCGCTGTCGGCCCGTGTCGCGGCGGCAGGCGTCACCTTTGGGATCGCGCCGCACATCCGCTTCAAGGGGCAGGCGGGAGAGCAGGCGACCATGTTCTTTCGCGATCCCAGCGGCAATGCGCTGGAGTTCAAGGCGTTCGCGGACGATGCCATGTTGTTCGCCACCGAACTGGCGAAGGAGCCGGCATGACGCAGTCGATCGAACTCGACATCCCCCACAAGCTCGGCCGTGCCGCCGCGCGGGCGCGGGTGGAACACGGTTTCAAGGGCATTGCCGACATGATCCCCGGCGGCCGCGTCACGCAGCACGAGTGGCAGGGTGATACGCTGACCTTCACGGTGGAAGGCATGGGGCAGCGCATCTCCAGTCGCCTGGAGGTGTTCGAGGACAAGGTCCATGCCGCGGTCGACCTGCCCGGCCTGCTGTCGCTGTTCGCGGAGCCGATCCGCGCCAAACTGGTCAAGGAGGGGCCGAAGATGCTGGAATAGCAGCGCCGGCTCGCGCTCGCCGCCGCCTTCAGGCCCGGCGCGCGCCAGCTATCACCCGGTGGCAGTGCCGCACGCGCTCGGCCAGCCTTACGCAGGCATCGGCCCGCTCATAGTCTGCGGTGGCGCGGAATCCGCGTGCCTTTGAATCCAGATACGCCGGTGCGTCAGATCCGTGCTGCCACATCACCACCAGCATCAGCTTGACCATATCGGTCATCCACCGCCCCCACGTCGGCCGGGCCGGTGTCAGCGGCCGGGCATCTCCCCAGGCCGGCCAATAAGTCGGAAAATGCGTCTTTTCCCTTTACCGGCGACAGTGCGGCAGGCTTGAGCGGCCGGAATGAATCCGTTTCGGAGATGATTGCAGCCGTGCCGCGCCCGGTCAGCGGCCAGCGGCAGCCGCCACCCGCCACACGCGGTTGCCGACATCGTCCGCGACCAGCAGCGCGCCGGTCTTGTCGGTGATCACGCCGACAGGGCGGCCGTGCGCCTTGTCGTCAGCGGTCAGAAAGCCGGTCAGCACGTCCACCGGCTTTGCACCAGCCACGGGAAAGCCCGTCGCCCCGAAGGGAACGTAAACGACCTTGTAGCCCGACAGTGGCTTCCTGTTCCACGACCCGTGTTCGCCGACAAAGGCGCCATGCGCCCAGCGGCTGCCAAGGCTGGCGTCACCGACGAAGGCGAGGCCCAGCGCCGCGACGTGCGGCCCCAGCGCATAGTCGGGCCGCTTGGAATATTGCTGAAGCGCCGGGTTGGCGGGGTCCACCCGCTCATCGCGGTAACCGCCCCAGTAATACCAGGGCCAGCCGAAGTGGTCGCCGAACTCCACCTGCGTCAGATAGTCGGGCGCAAGGTCGGAGCCGAGCATGTCGCGCTCGTTGACCACCGTCCACAGCTGGCCGGTGATCGGGTTGATCACCATGCCGTTCGGATTGCGCAGGCCGGCCGCATAGATGCGATAGGTCTTTTCCTTCGGGTACACCTGCAGGATGTTGGCGCGGTAGCGTTCCGCCTCGATGCCATTATCGGCGATGTTGGTGGATGACCCGACGCTGACGTACAGGGTGCGGCCGTCGGGCGCGGGGATGACGTTGCGCGCCCAGTGATTGCCGCCGCCGGGCAGCTTCACCACCAGCTCGGGCTTAGCCGTGATGCGCGTGTCGCCGTCGTGGTAGGGCACGCGGACCAGCGCATCGGTGTCGGCGATGTAGAGCTGCCCCTCGAACAGGGTCATGCCGAACGGCGAGTTGAGGCCGGTCAGGAACGGCAGCTTGACCTCGGCCACGCCGTCGCCGTCGGCATCGCGCAGCAGCGTGATGCGGTTGGCCGACGGCACGCCCGCGCCGACGCGGTTGAACAGCCAGCCCATGACCCAGGCCTGGATCCCGCCGCTCGCGCGCGGTGGCGAGTTGGATTCCGCAACCAGCACGTCGCCGTTGGGCAGGCGATAGAGCCAGCGCGGATGGTCGAGTCCGGTCGCGAACGCCTTCACCGCCAGACCCGCGGCCGGCGTCGGCGTTTCGCCCTTGGCCCAGCCGACCGGCTTGGCCGTGCCCACCGTCGGGATGGTCTGCACGCGCGGTTCGGTGAGGGTGGGGCGAGTGCCCGCGACGTCGGCAACGCTCAGCGCCGCGCGATCGGGCCAGGCCATGTAGGCGACGATGGCAATGGCGACCACAAGGATGATCGCGCCGACGCGCAGGACGTGCTTGAGCATGTCGCCAAGGTAGGCGCGAGGGCGCGCAAACGAAAGGGGCCGCCGGCATCGCTGCCGACGGCCCGTCGAGTGGCGGCGCGGGTGACTGCTCAGGCGGTCAGGTCGAACCGGTCGGCGTTCATCACCTTGGTCCACGCAGCGACGAAGTCGGCCACGAACTTGTCCTCGGCGTCGTCCATCGCATAGACCTCCGAGATCGCGCGCAGCTCCGAGTTGGAGCCGAACACGAGGTCGGTGCGGCTCGCGGTCCACTTCTTTTCGCCGCTATGCCGGTCGGTGCCGATGAACTCCTCGTCGCTTTCATCCGACACCTGTTTCCAGGCGGTGGCCATCTGGAGCAGGTTGACGAAGAAGTTGTTCCGAAGCTCGCCGGGGCGATCGGTCAGGACGCCATGTTCCTTGGCCTTGACATGGTTGGCGCCGAGCACGCGCAGGCCGCCGACCAGCACGGTCATCTCGGGGCCCGAGAGGCCGAGCAGCTGGGCGCGATCAACCAGCAGCTCTTCCGTGCGCACGTTGAACGGTAGCTGCAGGTAGTTACGGAAGCCGTCGGACTTGGGTTCGAGCACCGCAAAGCCCTCGACGTCGGTCTCCTCCTGCGAGGCGTCGGTGCGCCCGGGCGTGAACGGCACCTCGACCGACTTGCCGGCAGCCTTTGCCGCCTGTTCGATGCCAACCGAGCCGCCGAGCACGATCAGGTCAGCGATCGACACCTTCTTGCCGCCGCCAACCTTGCCGTCGAACTCCGCCTTGATCCGCTCATAGGCCGACAGGACCCTGGCGAGCTGCTCGGGCTCGTTGACGTCCCAGTCCTTTTGCGGGGCGAGGCGGATGCGGCCGCCATTGGCACCGCCGCGCTTGTCCGATCCGCGGAAGGTCGATGCCGAGGCCCAGGCGGTGGTGACGAGCTCGGCGACGGGCAGCCCGGACGCAGCGATCATGCCCTTCAGGTCGGCGATGTCGCTCGCCTCGACCGGCGCGTAGTCGGCCTTGGGGATGGGATCCTGCCAGATCAGGTCCTCGGCGGGTACCTCGGGACCGAGATAGCGAGCCTTCGGACCCATGTCGCGGTGGGTCAGCTTGAACCAAGCGCGCGCCCAGGCGTCGCCGAAGTAAGCCGGGTCCGCCCGGAATTTAAGCATGATCTCCAGGTACTTGGGGTCGACCTTCATCGCCATGTCGGCGGTGGTCATCATGGTCGGCACCTTGACGCCCGGCGTGTGCGCCCTGGGCGCTAGCGTCTCGGGCGGGTTGCCGACGGGCTGCCACTGCTTGGCGCCGGCCGGGCTCTTCACCAGCTCGTATTCGTGGTCGAGCAGCATGTCGAAGTACGTCATGTCCCAGGTGATCGGGGTCGGCGTCCACGATCCCTCGATCCCGCTGGTGATGGTGTGGTCGCCAAGGCCGGTCTCGTGGGTCGAGTGCCAGCCTAGCCCCATGTGCGCGATGTCTGCGCCGGCCGGCTCCGCGCCGACCTTGGACGCGTCCCCCGCGCCGTGAGCCTTGCCGAACGTGTGGCCGCCGACGGTCAGCGCCACCGTCTCCTCGTCGTTCATGCCCATGCGCGCAAAGGTCTCGCGGATGTCGCGCGCCGACTGCCGTGCCTCGGGCACGCCGCCGGGACCTTCCGGATTGACGTAGATCAGCCCCATCTGGATCGCGGCGAGCGGGCTTTCGAGCGCGCGGCCTTCCTCCTCATGGATACGGGTCTTGCTGTCCTTGTGGCCGACCCATTCGGTCTCCGTGCCCCAATAGATGTCCTTTTCGGGCTCGAACACGTCCTCGCGGCCGCCGCCGAAGCCAAAGGTCGGACCTCCCATCGATTCGATCGCAACGTTGCCGGCGAGGATGAAGAGGTCGGCCCAGCTCAGCTTGCGGCCGTACTTCTGCTTCACCGGCCACAGCAGCCGGCGCGCCTTGTCGAGGTTGCCGTTGTCCGGCCACGAATTGAGGGGCGCAAAGCGCTGCGAGCCCGAGGACGAGCCGCCGCGCCCGTCGGCGGTGCGATAGGTGCCGGCCGAATGCCAAGCCATGCGGATGAAGAAGGGGCCGTAGTGACCATAGTCCGCCGGCCACCATGGCTGGCTGTCGGTCATGAGGGCGGTGAGATCCTGCTTCACCGCGGCATAATCGAGTTTCTTGAATTCGGCCGCATAATCGAAATCGTCGCCATAAGGGCTGGCGGACAGGCCATGCTGTTCGAGGATCTCGAGCGAAAGCTGATCCGGCCACCAATCGCGCGTGGTGCGTCCGAGCAGTGCGCGGCGGGCGGCCGGTTCCTTCTTCGGGTCGGAAAGAGGGCTGCCTTCGGCGATCGCGTCCATGATCCTGCTCCTTGCTTGCTTGGTCTCGAACCTACGCCCGACGGGCCGATCGCGGAAATAGTTTGATCCTGTCGGTTTCAGCGAGGAAATCGATCAATCGTCGGCAGAACCGCCACTGGCAAGCGGCGGATGCAGGCGCAGGCGATTGACGCGGCGCTCGTCGGCGTCCGTCACTTCCAGTCGCCAGCCGGATGGATGGTCGACGCACTCGCCGACCGCCGGCACCCGCCCGGCAAGTACCGCAGCAAGGCCGCCAAGCGTGTCGACGTCGCTGTCCGCTTCGCCCAGCCGGGGATCGATCAATTCAGCGGCGTCCTCCAGTTCGGCCCGGGCGTCCGCCTCCCAGGCGCCGCCCTCGATCGGCACGATCAGCGCGGTGGTGGCCTCGTCATGTTCGTCCTCGATGTCGCCGACGATCTCCTCGATCAGGTCCTCGATGGTGACGAGGCCTTCGGTTCCCGAATATTCATCCAGCACGATGGCGAGGTGGACATGGCGCTGGCGCATGTCGGCGAGCAGGTCGAGCGCGCCGCGGCTCATCGGCACGTAAAGCGGCTCGCGGATCAGCGCGGCGATCGAGGCGGGACGCTCGGCGCCGGTGGCGAGGAGCGCGAACACGTCCTTGATGTGCACCATGCCGATCACCGCATCGAGGTTCTGGCGGTACACCGGCAGGCGGCTGTGGCCCGCTTCGGCGAAGATCTCCACGAGGTGGTCGAAGGTGGTGTTTTCCTCCACCGCGACGATGTCCGCGCGCGGCACGCCGACGTCGCCCGCATCACGCTCGCCGAAGTGCAGGAGGTTGCGCACCATGGTGCGTTCCAGAGGCGACAGGTCGCCGGGTTCGTCGGGGCCGGGATCGCCTTCGTGGCGGTCGATCGCCTCCTCTAGCCGGTCGCGGAGCGATTCCTCCGCGCCGCCGCCGGCGATCAGGCGTTTCAGCCCCCGCCAGATGCTGTCTTGCGAATCGCCGCTGCCCGCGGCGCTACTTCGGTCGTCGGCCATCGCCGGTGATCAATCCTCGCGCACCAGATAGGGATCAGCGATGCCGAGGTTGCCAAGCGCCAGGCGCTCCATCTCCTCCATCGCGTCCGCCTCGCCATCCTCCAGATGATCATAGCCTAGCAGGTGCAGCGTGCCGTGCACCAGCAGGTGCGTGACGTGATCGGCAAGCGGCACCCCGCGCTCGGCCGCTTCCGCGACGCATACGCCGTGGGCGAGCACGATGTCGCCGAGCAGCACTTCGCCGTCGTCCGAATTCTGCGTCACCGTTTCGAGCAGGTCCGGCTGGATCATCGGAAAGGACAGCACGTTGGTGGGCTTGTCTTTGCCACGGTACTGGCCGTTGAGCGTCCGGACCTCCTCGTCGCTGGTCAGCCGGACGGAGATTTCGACGTAGGCCGTAGTCCTGGCGAGGTCGCCGTGGGGCGTCTGTTCCACCGCCGCTCGGGTGGCACGTACGCCCAGCGCGGTCCAGTCGCTGCCATTGCCGTCGAGGGGCCAGGGCTCCTCGCGCGACAGCTCGACCTCAATCATTGGCACCCTCATAGGCTTCCACGATGCGGCCGACAATCGGATGGCGGACCACGTCGGCGGTGCTGAAGCGGCACATGGCGATGCCTTCCACGCCCTCCAGTCGGCGCGTCGCGTCGGCGAGGCCGGAGGCGGTGACGCCGCCGGGAAGGTCGGTCTGGTTGGGATCGCCGCAGATCACCATGCGGCTGTTCTGGCCGAAACGGGTCAGGAACATCTTCATCTGCGCCGGCGTCGTGTTCTGCGCTTCGTCGAGGATCACGAACGCGTCGGCGAGCGTGCGGCCGCGCATGAACGCGATCGGCGCGATCTCGATCTCACCCGAACTGATCCGCCGCTCCACCTGCTCGGCGGGCAGGCAGTCGTAGAGCGCGTCGTAAAGCGGGCGCAGGTAGGGATCGACCTTCTCCTTCATGTCGCCGGGCAGGAAGCCGAGTCGCTCGCCGGCCTCCACCGCCGGACGCGACAGGATCAGCCGCTGGACGGAGCCGGTGATCAGCTGCGCCACTGCCTGCGCGACCGCGACATAGGTCTTGCCGGTGCCCGCCGGCCCGAGCGCGAAGATCATCTCGTTGGTGGTCAGCTGGCGCATGTAGTGCGCCTGCGCCGGCGTGCGCGGCACGATGGTCTTCTTGCGCGTGCGGATGATCACCGACGGACCGGGACCGCCGCCATCGGCGCGGATGATGCCGTCGAGATGCGGTTCCGACGTCATCGCGATGGACGCATCCACCAGGCCGGTGTCGACATCCTCGCCGCGCGCGATGCGGTGATAGAGGTCATTCAGCACCTCGCGCGCGGTGGCGACCTGCTCGGCCGACCCTTCCAGCCCGACGCGGTTGCCCCGCGCGGTGATGTACACGCCCAAACGGCTTTCGAGCGCTACCAGATGCTGGTCATATTGCCCGAACAGTTGCGCCAGCAGCTGCGGCCTGTCGAACGTCAGCTCGGTCCTGGAACGTTCACCAAGCTGGGCGGGAACAGGCTTGCGGCTCAAACACGGTCCTTTCGAATCTGAGCGGCAAGGTGAGGGCTGCGCGGGCGTTTATCAAGCCGCCAGTCGCTAACCTGTGCTGGGTCAGGCGGCCGCGCGCAGGCGGGGGAGGCCGGTCAGCGACACCGGGCCGGCGGCGGTGAGCTCCACGTCGACCATGTCGCCGATGGCAACGTCGGCGAGGAGGTGGACCGATTGCAGCCACGGCGACTTGCCGAGCATCTGCCCCGGCAGCTTGCCGCGCCGCTCGATCAGCACGTCACAGGTGCGGCCGACGCTTGCCCGATTGAATGCCTGCTGGTCGCGGTTGAGCGCTGCCTGGAGGCGCTGCAGCCGTTCGTCCATCACCTCTGGCGCGACCTGGTCGCCCAGCGTCGCGGCGGGGGTGCCGGGGCGGGGGCTGTACTTGAACGAGAAGGCCTGCGCGTAGCCGACGGCATCGACCAGCGCGAGCGTGTCGGCGAACTCGGCCTCGGTTTCGCCGGGGAAGCCGACAATGAAGTCGCCCGACAGCGCGATGTCCGGCCGAACGCTGCGCACCCGGTCGAGCAGGCGGAGGTAGCCGTCGCGCGTGTGGCTGCGGTTCATCGCCTTGAGCACGCGGTCGCTGCCCGACTGCACCGGCAAATGGAGGAACGGCATCAGCTTCTCGACATCGCCGTGCGCGTCGATCAGCCCCTGGCCCATGTCGTTGGGATGGCTGGTGGTGTAGCGGATGCGCGCCAGCCCCTCGATCCGGTCGAGCGCGCGGATCAGCCCGTCGAGGCCCTGTGTCCACCCGGCGCTGTCGGTGCCCGTCCACGCATTGACGTTCTGCCCGAGCAGCGTGATCTCGCGCGCGCCGGCGTCGACCAGCGCCATCGCTTCGTCGAGGATCGCATGCCACGGCCTGCTGATCTCGGCGCCGCGGGTATAGGGCACCACGCAATAGGTGCAGAACTTGTCGCAACCCTCCTGCACCGTCAGGAAGGCGCTCGGCCCCACCTTGCGACGGCTGGGCAGGTGGCCGAACTTGGAGAGCAGCGGCATCTCGGTATCGACCGCCGCCTCCCCCGCGGCGGCGCGGGCCACGAGCGCGGGGAGGGTGTGGTAGCTCTGCGGCCCGACCACCACGTCGACCTTGGCGCGCGCGACGATCTCCTGCCCCTCGGCCTGCGCGACGCAGCCGGCGACCGCGATCATCGGCGCCTCGCGGCCCAGCTTCCGCGCGTCCTTGCGGAGGCGGCCGATGTCCGAATAGACCTTCTCCGTCGCCCGCTCGCGGATGTGGCAGGTGTTGAGCACCACCAGGTCGGCGGCGCTCGCATCCTCGGTTGCGGAGAGCCCCTCCGCCGCCATCAACTCGGCCATGCGCTCGCCGTCATAGACGTTCATCTGGCAGCCGAACGACTTGACGTGAAAGGTGCGGGGGGTGGGCTTCATTGGGCGGCCTTTAGCGGCTTCGGCTAGCGGAATGAAGGGGTTGGACGCCGCTCAAGCTATAGCTTCTGCCGATCGAGAGCAGACCTGCGCGCTACTCTGCACTACTCCCTTTAGCTGCCTTGTAATCGGCGACGATGCTGTATTTCATGAATATCCAGAACACATAGACCATCCCAGCCAGGGTGATCGCTCCCAACGGTATGGTGACGTAGAGCGTGGCTATCCCGACAAGATCGAATCCCCAGCAGATGAGCGCAGCCAAAGCCACCGGAATCACCCAAGGGGCCGATAGCCACTGCACCTCTGAAAGATAGTTCGGCTTAGCGGAGCGCGCCTTCGCCACGAGATAGGATCGATATCTGGTAAGTATGCGGCTCATTCCATCAACGTACTCAAGCCTCGCATTGCTGCAAGTGGCCGCAGCCGCCCTCACACCCGCATCCCCGACCCACTCGCCGCCATCGCCTCGACGATCCGCCGCCGCGCTTCGGCGGCGATGGCCTTGCGGGCGCCGACGGCGGCAGGGTCGAACGGCTCCAGGCAGTGGAGCGTGACGGCCAAGCGCCCTCGGCGGCCGAGTACGCGGCGCGCGTTGATCGCGCCGTCTTCCTCGCCCCAGCCGATCTTCGGCGCGGCGGGGCCGTAGTCGAGGAACAGCGGCTGCACGCGCACCCGCGGCGGCGCGGGGTCGAGCACCTGGAGCAGCGCCGGCTTGAACGGCAGCAGCATTGTACCGTCGTTGGTGGTGCCCTCGGCGAAGATCGCCACCGGGCCTTGGGCGAGGCCGGCGCGCACCGCCTCGATCTGCGCCCCCAGCGCGCGGCGATCCTCGCGCTTGATGAAGATGGTGCGGTTGAGGCGGCACATCCAGCCGACCACCGGCACGTCCGCCAGCTCCGCCTTGGCGACGAACGCGGCCCCAGTCGCGCCGCCGAGGATCAGGATGTCGAGCCAGCTCTGGTGGTTGCACACTACCAGCGAGTCGCGCCGCAGCGGCTCGCCGACGATACGCAGCCGCACCCCGCACATCCGAGCCGCCGCGCCGAGGAAGCGGCTTGGCCAGGGGGATGACTTGCTCGCCAGCTTCCACGCATAGTGCAGTGGCACGTAGAGCAGCACCAGCCCGACCAGCCCCGCCAGCCGCGCGGCGAAGCGGACGCGGCTCACTGCTTCCTATCGAGACTGACCCCGTACAGCTCCATGCGATGGTCGACGAGGCGGAAGCCCAGCTTCTCCGCGATCGCCTTCTGGAGCAGCTCCAGCTCGGGATCGACGAACTCGATCACCCGGCCCGTCTCCACGTCGATCAGATGGTCGTGGTGCGCTTCCGGCGCCAGCTCGTAGCGCGCGCGCCCGTCACCGAAGTCGTGGCGGTCGAGGATGCCCGCCTCCTCGAACAGCCGCACCGTCCGGTACACCGTCGCGATCGAGATGCCCGGATCGATCCCGGAGGCGCGCTCGTACACCTTTTCGACGTCGGGATGATCCTCCGCCTCCGACAGCACGCGCGCGATCACGCGGCGCTGTTCGGTGATGCGCAGGCCCTTCTGGTTG
>Ga0210040_10004558_pt1 | contig 18038 bp, 52 predicted proteins | sample CryGeyCG12114_NA_FD_185462 | JGI IMG/M metagenome (GOLD analysis project Ga0210040, IMG submission 185462) | Groundwater microbial communities from aquifer - Crystal Geyser CG19_WC_8/21/14_NA (SPAdes) (version 2) | ecosystem: Environmental > Aquatic > Deep subsurface > Groundwater | place: USA...
GCTCAAAGTGCAGCATACCCGGACGCAGACCACGGGGAAACTGCGCACGGACGGTCAGAAACTTCTCGTTGCGCTGAAAGATGCGAAAGCCTCGACGCTCCAACTCAGAAACCATTACAAAGAAAGGCCCCTGCTCAGCCCCGGCCTTGGTCTTGCGGGTGTCCTCGTTGGACAGCACGCACACAAAATCAATGTCCTTGGACTGCATGCCCATGATTTCATCACGAACCGCGCCACCTACCATGAAAAACTCCATTACGACTTTCTCCAATCTCGTCGCCTGGTGTTCTCAGGCTTGGTGATTAATCAACTACAGTAACAAGAACCGTAACCATCATTGACACAACAAATGTGAGTGTACTCTAGACAACAGGTACACCACTTCATTTCACCGCCGCAACCAAGATCGCATTCGATGTAGTCACCCTCATAAACGTCCATGTCAATCTCCTAGTTTACAAACCATCTTTGACCCGGCCCTTGCTGAGCCTTCGTTGTTCCGCAATCCCAGCAGTGTCGCTCACGAGCCCCGCTCTTGTAAAGAAACAACTGAGTCTGTGGACAAGAACAGGAAGTAACACCTGGGATTGGTGACAGGGGCATAGCCTTGTCCTGCAAAGCAGCCAACTCAGGAGAAACCCGGCGCAACTTTGCGCGGCTCTTGCGAAGCGTACGAATGGTAACATCCACGGCTGCCTCCTTCGTTGTTACTGAGACTCTACCTGGGGTAGCCCTCGCTGTCAAGACCAAAGTAGGCCATATCTCCATTCCACTGAGCATCAATATACGCACGCTTAAGGGCTGCAATGTGGTTAGAAGGTATCTTGCCGGAAAGGTCAAGATAGCCCGTGCAAAGATCGTAACCAAAACTGCAAAAGGCGGAACGCGCATCGCCAGACAGAAGAATCATTCCGTTAAAATCGGTAGCGACTGGCTTGTCCATTACTCGCTCCAAACGACGAAGAAATCAGACACGAAAAGAACGCTGTCCTCACCGAGGACCGTGAACCGGCCTTCGTTAACAGACTCAACAATGTACTGTTGCAAGTTGGCGCGGTGGCAAACGATATCTCCTGGCTTCATGACTCTCCTTCGTAGTTGGTGATGTGAGCCTAGCAGGTCAGTCTCTGGCCGTCAAGTCCCTAACCCGGCGCTCTTGTTCGTCAGTACGCTTGATTCTAACAAGATCACCAAACCAGCCATAAGTGATACCAAGGTTGATCCCAGCCACGTCATTAATAGCCTTTTCGGCATCACGGATACCAACTTGCCAACAAAATACTTCGTGGTTTGTCATTTTAGAAGGAAATGTCGGGGTGTCAAATCTCTTAACGTGAACAACAAGCCATGCAGCGTAAAATGCGCGTAGTTGGTCGTCAGACCACGGCACATCTTCTCTTTTTACGTAATTGTCCATGTTAATACCTGAATCCTGTCTTGTCTAAATACTTTACCTGGTCTACCAACATGATACCGGCCTGAGAAGGATGAGGATCATGAATCATCTTTCCATCTTTAGCAATAACCACATGATAAATAGGACACTCTATTGTTCCTCGGGGTGAGGGGCCACTGGCAAGATAAAAACCCGCCGGAACCGAGTTTGGTCGTGCATACTTGATTTCATAATCAAGCAGGCCAAGATACTTATCCGTCAGCCACCACCAATTAGGACCTCCGAGAACATCAATCTCTACAAAGTTAGGAACAGCAGCAAGGGGCAACTCAAGCAACGAGGCTAATGCTGCACTCCAACAATTGCCTCGTTGCTTTGCTTCCTCTACGCCGGATTCATAGAACTTGTCCTGAAATACAGGAATCATCTAAGATGTCCACCAGCCCGATGCGTCTTCACGAGTGGGAATGTTAAGGCCAATCTGAGCACAACGTAGCACAAGCAGCCGATAACCAATCTCCATAGCACGACTAGCACTAAGCCGTGAGTATGCATTACTGCCGCTCCCAAAACTTCTCATGATCAGACCATAAACCGCCGGGTCTAGAATAAATTGAATCACAGGATCACTTGGCTTTTGCATATTACCACCTAACCATAACAAAAGTAAGAAAGGGACCAATACGGTCATCCACTCGAAAAGGATCAAAATAGGTGCCCTGAACCTCATTGGCAAGATCGGGTCTAATCTCGTAAAGAGTGTTGAACAAAGCCTGGCCCTTACGCCATTCAGGGTAAATAACATTCATAACATGAGCCGCCCTAACAAACCCGGCAAAAGTAAGACACTCAGGACAAGGCTTGTTTTTCTCAAGGTTGCGCTGTTCACCGTTCATGGGGACTGGCGAGTCAATCCATCGTCGGTGTCCGCAGTGAGCAATAATGAGAACCTTCATGTTATCTCCTAAGTAAAGTTATGCCAAGGAAGCGGAATGGAAGTGTGGTCACGAACATACCAACCACCACCAACCGCACTACGAAGATAGTACACACCAATGGTGTGCCTGTCAACACGCAATTCGAGTCTGTCATTGAGCCACTTGCGTCGATAAATTACCATGTCAAACCTCCACAATCTCGATACGCTTCTTGTCGATCTTTACCCACGCCTTAGCGTGAGTCCCGGCTGTTTCCCGGTTCTTACTGAATCCAGTGTGAATAGCCTGTCCATTACGAATTACTGTCCACTTAAATCTAGTCCAAACAGAAGCAGTGTGGTCATAACTCCAAAGGTTGTACTCGGCCGGTGTCCTGGCAGAGGTAACCTGCTCATACTGAATCTGGTACTTGTCATTCTGAGTTCCGGTTCTCTTCGCAGCCTCAGCCTTGGCAATTTCCTCCTGAGCAATCTTACGCTCATGCTCTGCCTTGATATCGTCAGCGGACTTGGTGATGCAGCCGACGTGATTAATGATGTCTAGGCTCTGAATGCCAGTGATGGATACGTTACAATAAGGGCAAATGGGCTGGTTATCAATGACTGTCTTGGTAACCACCCGCGCCTTTGCCTTGCCGATAACGAAAGAAAAACCAGAAGCGATAAAGGGGGCGGCAATAAGAATAGCAAGATCAATCATCTGATGCTCCTTCGTTGTTGGTAGAGCCAACCTACCAGATGCCACCTGGTAGGTCAAGCCCTAGCCCAAGAACGCTTCGATCGTGTCCAGATGAGCCGGGGTCAGTCCATGATTTGTATTAGGACTAATTCCTAGCACATCGGGGTAAACACTCTTAACCCACTCGACTGAAACCCGGTCAAAAGCAAGATCATCATCAGTCCAAATCATCTTCTGGCCGGGTGTGTAAAGACGCTGCGCCACCGGACGCTTCCACCAATCGTAAGAACCACTGAACTTACGAAAGGCATTGTACTCATCCTCAGTGTTGGCAACACGATAGCCATGCCAATTGGTGAAAGGCAGGTGAATGATGTTGTCCCACCATGTAGTGAGCCAAACAATCTCTACTTTGTCGGCTGCAACGAGTGCATCCATTCGCTCAATAAGAGCCGGTGCGTAACGAATGACGTACCCACGACAAACGGGGGTTTCGTAATGCGGCCAGTCCTTTGAACGCTTGTCTAGTGCATTGAGCACACCGTCAACGTCAAGGAGCCAAATAGGCTTATTCATATCAAACCCTCGCTGCCGCAAAGATGACGCTACTCTCAGGGTGCTTGTTCTGGTTTAGTTGCTGGGCATGATTGATAGCACCAAGCCAGGTGAGAAACCGGCGCTCATTGCCATCACGATACATCTCAACCGGAACACCATTGTCCCAATAGAGTGCATCAACTGTATACTTGCGAATCATTATTCCTCCGTATAGTCAGGGTGATCCTGTCGATGCCGTAGCCTAGCATCTCTTAGGAAATCCTGTCTAATGCTTTTTGGATCAACCGGCGCATCATTGCCACCGAATCTGGTCGGATAATTGTATGTGTGACTACACCCATCAAAACTTACGCGATACTCTTGCATTTATCTCCTAGACGTACTTGTGAAAAGCGTTCCAGTCCTCGTACTGATCCCAGCCAAGGTCAGAAAGTCGCTCGCGGTCAGCAGTGGTGACAACTGAAATGTCATCCACATGAACCCAAATCTCATCGTGCTCTGCGGTGACATTGTAATTGCCACTAGCATAGCCGGACATAATCTTAAATGCCTCAAGCCACTCGTTCACTGACAGTCACCATCTTCTCAATGTAGTCGGCAATGTCACTAAAAGCATCGCCATTGTCATTCATAGCCGTGAGACGCCACGGATTATTCGTGGGAAGACCTGCCCATTTTGTTACCGCGTTAGGAAGAACTGCACTAGAAAGTTGATTGGAATCGGTGGGGTCAAGGTAAGAACGAGTAGAAATCTCATAATCGCCAGCGATAACAACCTCATAAACAATGCCCTCCTTTGCAGCAAGATCACAAAGAACGCCTAGGCAGCAGTATCCAATCGGTCCCTCATAGCCCTCAACTTGAACCTTCTTGAGCGAACCAGCAATCTGCGAATACTCACCAGATCGTAGCGCCTCGGTCCACTTCTGAATAACCTCTGCATTAGCCATGCTAGTCTCCTGTCTGAAAGTAAGCAAGGGCAAAGTTACCAAGGCCCTCGGGATGCGGAATGTATGTGCCTGTGATTGCTCCTAGGAAGTGAACACAAGGCTCAATGGCAAGTGCTGCAAGAAAACCAACCTGACGAACCCGCCGGTTTTCGAGAAGATTGAAAAGGTGCTGGTTCATATTAAACCTCTCTGAACTCATAAAGGGCAGAAGTATCTGAGATAACCCACCAGTCAACAAACGAATCCTCGGAGAACTCTACAACATAGCACTGGCGACCCTTGAAAAGTTCCATGCCAGTAAGGTTTGCCCACTGTCCCTTACGGAAGGCGTAACGATGATTATTGCGAATCTGTGTCATGCTACCTCCAAAGATGAGACATGGCCCGAGAAACAATCCGGCCCATGATGCGATTAGTAACACGCTCGGTCAAACGACCTCGACGTAGAGCATTGTAATCACCCAGTGCTCGCTCCGTCAGGTGCAGGAGTCGGCGGGTGTCATTGATATTCATCAAAACTCCTGTCCGGTAAAGTCCTTGTGAGGGGGCTCATGGTTAACGACCTTCGTGCAACGATGCGGGTTCATCATGGAGAACACTCCATTTGCAACCTCTGTGCACTTACCATCACTGTTGCCTACGAGAGTCTTCTCATCAATAGGAGGAACACCATCGGTGAAACCCGGCTGGCGCTCAAGAGTGTTCGCAGTCATGTGGACCCTTTCGTTGTTGGGAGTGCCAGCCTAGCAGAACGCCCCGGCTCTGTCAAGAGCCGGGGCGGGACAACTACTTGCTGACAGACTTTACCGTACCACCAGGGTACTTGGCCTCAAACTTTGCTGCTGCATCGTCCATGCTCTTCGCATAGATACCTTCGTTATGACTGGCAGGCTTGAGAATTGTGCCGGTTACGTAGAAGTACTGGTCTGCGGGAGCAGTCACCGGAGCAACCTTAGCCCCTACAGTAGGTGAAGGATTGAATCCACCAACACCGAAGTTGATACCAGCGGTATCAATACCGTCATAGCGACCCTTGATCGCTTTGGTGAAGTACTGACCAACGCTGGAAGACTTGAGCATTGCATTTACTCGATCAGGAGTAACATTTTTGTAACCGGCCACTGTGCCGGTGTTTTTGAACTTTACATAAAGTTCCTGGGCCTTGTCGTGATACCAGTAGTAAGAAAGAGCACTACTGGTAAGGGGTCCACCCTGGGTGTAATTAACTGTTCTGCTTACTGCCATCGTAATCCTCTAAGTATGTATAAACTGCTATCGAGCCGTCCTGATTGCGCTGTGCAATCAGACGACCAAGTTCCATCTGTGTATCTACGGGTTCATCATACAGATGCTTCTGCATCCCGTCAAGGGTCTTTTTAATGTCGTCTACGGTGGGAACCTGTAATTTTCCTGCGATAAGCCAGGTCCAGTTGTTCTCCGTGAACAACTGATGAATTTTACTTGAAACTGTTGTCATAGTCTTCCTGAGAATCAAAGGCCCCCCATTTGCGGGCGGGTTTGATTTTTTCCGGAACTGGTGTATCAATGACTACATCGTCCAATGTCTGTCGAGTTATGCATCGACAACCCGGCTTATGCTTTGGATAAAAGGCATTGGGATTGTATTCTGTCTTCTCTGAATCGCTAACGTCAATGCTTCGAACCTGACCATGACCTTCAATATTAGAGGTTATACTTCCCACTCTAGTATACAACCCAGCAAGGCTATCTGTTTCAATTTCTACAACAAACGTTACTATTTGCTTAACTGCCATGTTTTTCTCCTGTATAGATTTTGTATCTGTTGTCCCACTTGCGTTCCAGCAAAGGAAGGGATGGGTCCCACAGATAATTGTATGCCGCGTATGCTTTCGCACACGTCAAGGCTAGTCTAGCATATGTGTCTATGTCTCTTACACTGCCTGTTACTGGGAGATTGTTGTTCATCCACTCCAAAAACCGGCGGGTTCCGATAACCTCTAAAACCAGATACTTCCAGTTACCGTCTTTGCTTCTACTACCATATCTAAAGCAACCATCACCATCAATGTAACCACTAATAAATGCCTTGATGTTATCCTTACCAGTAATGTTTGGTGGCTCAAGCGTCAGGCTTTTGCGCGGGGTTATGTTGTAATGCCTGAGCAGATCGGCTGCTATCTGTGTAGAAGGAATAGAAAACTTAGCAGTGTTGTCTTTACCATAACCAAGGTTGGCATTGCTCTTCATATGCTTGAGCATCTTCTGTAAATGTACTTGGTCTTTTACGTTGACCGACACCTGCAAAACACGATCATTGACAATACACCCATCAGCAGCAATAAACCCCGCTATGTATGACGATAGCGGGGTTACTTTGGAAAAGAAAGCATGATCTACCTCAGCAGAATCAAGTTTTGACATATTTAGCCTAACAGTTGACGAGCAACACCACAATTCCAACAGTCGCTTGTGGCTTTTTCTGAGTACCAGAGAACGTTACATTCCTTGCACTCGAACTTGTATCGAGAAAAAGAGGGAGTATCACGATGTTGGTAAGGGAGTGGACCGAACACGATATCATTGATCATGGGGTTCCTATTGACTGAAAAAGTGGCGGGTTTCTTGAGCGACAATTTCTACTGCCTGCTCACGAGTGTCAGCCTCACCCCAGGCAATTGGCTCTGCGGTTTGCTCATCAATCTCGCCCACAATGGCGTACACAAAAACACCATCTTGTTCGTAGATGGTGATGTTTAATTCATACACGAGGGACTGCGGAGAATCGAACTCCGTTTCTCTGCTTGGAAGGCAGAAACATTAGCCGTTATGTTACAATCCCGTAAACGGATATGTGAGTAATCATCGTCTTTACTTAGCAGGTAAACGATGATTTCCGACCCGTTCTTACAACTATAGCAGTCTATAACTAGACTGTCAACTCATTAATGATGATCCACTTCTTTAGATCAGCACGAATATTAGTGGTGCTTGGACCATACTTAGGGTTGTATTTACCTTCCCATAGAATTTTCATCATGGTAGGAGTTACACTTGAATCTTTTGGTTCAATAAAAACAATAACCCGGCCAAAAGACAATGATGCTCCGTGGTTGCCATTAGACATTGCAACTGCTACACGGTCACCAAGTTCTACCTGTCTGCCTAACTTGTCTTTGAACATTAGACTACCTTTACGATATTTTTGCTGTTGGTGAAAGAAGATGAGTCTGAGTGGTGATATCCTCCAACAGGAGTTTTTTGGACATTGATTGCAGTTCGCTCGCGGTATAAAGTCTTGCTATATTTTAGCGCCACGACAAAACCGGGAATCCAGTCTTTTTCTCCTTGCGCATTGGAAGACCAAACCTCTACCTTGTCACCGACATCTAGGGAGGCACCGTCACGATCTACAAACATTGTTAGCCTTTCGTTTGGGGCGACTGACGGGATTCGAACCCGCTCTGTGCATAAATACACACAGGGTCACAACCTGGTCCCTCAGCCATATGGGTCCAGCCGCCATGCACGGTTTTAAAGTTCCGTAAACTTACCCTGCCTATTTCGTACAGTTAAGTACTAAGCGTTCGTAGGCTCACATACATGCGGGTCACACGCTAATCTAGTTGTACACCTAGATTAGAAAGTAGCCGAACAGAGAATCGAACTCTGCCTAGTTGTGTGTAAGACAACCGTCATTCCAAACGCTCGGCCTTGCGTGGGACTTTCACCCACTGTAGAAGGATTCTCACCTTTCTGCTTATACGACCATCCTAGCACATGGTCTGTGGCTACGTCAAGCGACTAGGATAGTCCCTTTGCTCTGGCCCATACTTTGATCTTACCGGCCAAAAAGTACGGTGTTCCGTAACGCTGGCTTAACGTCCATGCCCGAATAGCATTCCAAAGAACCACGTCGTCAGACGTTGCCAAAGGGACGGAGGGTTGAGGCATCACCACTGGTACGACCGGCGCGACTGGTGCTTTCAGTGGGTTAAAGATTGTTACGTCACCTTGCTCAGAAAGCAACTGTCGATAAAGATCGAAAGGAATGTAGAAGCGTCCGTTCTTTCCATACGAAGTTCCCCATGAGTTTGTAGCCCCGATCAACTGACGCTCTACATCAATTTCATCGAGGATAAACTCGTGACCACCTGCGCTAGGGCCATTAGGAACTCGATGAATGATACCGTCAGCATCCGGCTCAAAGAAACTCTCGTCCCAGTTTATACCAGTGATAACCGGTCGGGTTTGTAGAGCAGCCAGAGCATCTTCAAAACTAAATGCGTGAGAATAAGAGTCAATAAGACCCTTTTCTTTCAGAACCTTTGCTGCCGCCAGACCAGAGGAACCAGTGTCTTCTGGAGGATACGTACCAGGAAACTCATCAATTTCAGTGGCACGAGAGTAAAGCCTTACTGCTGCGTCCTCTGTCCAATCTGTCCAGAGAGTCTTTGTAGTGTCATAAAAAGGGCCGGTACCCAAACAGCCTAACCCGGCGTTGAGTGTACAGGCTCCTACGTTTTGATACCACACAGGAACGTGTCTTTGGTGTCGAACGGAAGCCAGCGCCTTGCGCGGGTTTCCAAGAAATGCAAATTCACGAGAACGCTCATCGTGAACAACATGACGACCCAAACGCGGGTCAGAAAATGGTAGTTGCTTATATTCAGTCATGAACACAGTATACCATGACAAAGTTTAGGTGCCTCGTTGGGATTCAAACCCATACTTCACGCTTAAGGGGCGTGCGTGCTTGTTGTCGGCAAACAACCTAGAGCGATACAGTCGGCTTTACTTTAGCCACCGGCTTCACCGGCTTCCATCATGACCTTGCCGGGTCATTATGTGTACTCACTCGACTAACCTCTACTTAACACTATCTCGGCGTTGTCCAAACGGGATTCGAACCCATAATAACTGCGTGTCGAGCAGACGTGATGCCATTTCACTATCGGACATTGTGTAGGCCCCGGCAACTATCTAAATACACCGGCCTACTCTGTTCACCTACGGTGACAGCAAATTTGTTTACTCGTCTCGACCAAAGGCTTGATCACGAGCCCTGCGAAGAACTCTGATTAGATCGTTGATTTCATCTCGGTTTAAATAAATATACCATCCAGGATTAAGAACGTCAACGTGAACTAATTTGGACTCACCAGTTTCAGATTTTTCTTTGATCATAACCCCACCATCGGGGTTGATACTCGCCAAACTAACACTGTCTGATACTTTTGACCAACCAACTTCTAGAAAGGTAGAGTCTCCTACTAAACCATTACTCTTAAATGTTTCCTTGGGCATCACGCCACTCTTTTCTGCCCATCACGGGCGTTTTAGTTGCCACCTGTACGATTTCCTTCCGGTGGCCCGAACACCTGTCTGTCTAATCTTCCGGTGTGAACAGGTTGACCGGGTAGATGACGTGAGATACATAGATTACCATAGCCTTAGCGCCGGTAGCAAAGTTAAGAGTTTCGTCGTAGCCCTTAATCTGCTCTACTATATGTCTCTACTCCCTACACCAACAAGCAGGTACCGAGTTGGTGTAGAAAGCCTTTGCCTAGGGCTTTTGTTCGCTGTTAGATGCAGAGGATATAAGGTCACTTCCCGCTTCACCATCGGTAATTAACCGGCCTAGGTATGCCTCTTGCGAGGATGTGGGGGATTCTTCCGTCTTACATCTGACAGTGGGTGACGAGCACCCCTGAGGCCACATATTTCTATGTGTGCTCATTGCTCCCGTGTGGGAATTGAACCCATATCTTCCGTCCTGATCAACGGACAGCGGCTTACCATTAGCCTATCGGGGATACGGCGGGTTTTTCGCACAGGTCCCGCCAAACCTGTCACAGCCTATCTCAAACTCGGTGAGTGTAGTTTGAGTTGGTGCGAAGTTACAGTTCCTCGGTCACAGTCTTAGTAACAGTAACCTTTACATCAAACCCGGCGGCTCGGTAAGTCGCAAGAGCCTGCTTAAAGGAGTCTGTAGGGTCAGCAGGACAAAGTTCAAGATGTGGCTCATGGACTCCATAACCATCTGGATCGGCACGATAAACATTATCAATATCATCAGACTCATACTCTTGTACGTCCTGGATAACAAAGGTCCTTCCAATTGGAAAGACATTAGACCAGAGTGTCTGGTTGACAACCTTAACCGTATCGCCAACCTTAAACTTTGCTTTTGCCATTACCCTTGCCTTTCGTCGGGAAGACTCGCTCTCGGAGCCTTGCGTTCTTGTGAGGATGAGCGTAGCACCCTAATGAGCAGTAGTCAAGACCACCGATAACGGTGGCGTGCGTGTTAAAAGCAGACTTGCAGGCATTGCAGTTCTTCATTTAGAATGGCGTTAAGGTAGCCAGTGACCATGAGTTTGTTTAATTGGAAGTTAAGGATGCCAGCCCGGTTACAGGTAACCCTGCGCCTGAGATTACAAGACTTTGGGCCAACGTCTCCCGACGCATCCCTGGGAATCCATCCAGCCTTGCAAACTTGTCCCGACGACGAGAATCGAACTCGCGCTGAATCGTTGGCAACGATTCGTGATACCATTTCACTACGTCGGATAAAAACCCGAATACAGTTGTTCTCAGTTCTGTAGTCCTTATGGACCTAGTTCGGGGTGCCGACCTCACGCTGTGGGTGCTATTCGGCTTGCAACTGTTTAGTGCTGAGACACTCCCACATTGTACCCCCGACGAGATTCGAACTCGCTACGCTTGTTTGGAAGACAAGCATGTTACCGTTGACAATACGGGGGAGTAAACGCAACCTGCGGACCATACAACACCGCCAGCGGTCTTAGATTCTCATTGCATTCAATTGGCAGTCGTGGATGCCAGCCTAGTCAAGGAAATTACTCTCCCCGCAGTGTTCCAGTTTTTTCAGGTACCCCTTGCAAGTTAAGGTACGGAACCACCTTTCCGTCCCCCCGACCGGCCTTGAACCGGCTACATCCTGTTTGGAAGACAGGCACTCGTCCACATGAGTTTCGAGGGATTGTGATTGTACATGGCTGGAATCGAACCTGGCCTAAGCCATTCTCCCCTACTGAGGCGCATAACACCAGTCATGCTCTATCCATGTACAATCTAGTGTGGCTACAAGGTATCAGATGCATTACATCTTACCCTTGGCTACGTACCGGCGACGGGATTCGAACCCGCATTTTCTTCGTTGAAAGCGAAGCATCCTGAACCATTAGACGACACCGATTTGATCCTTGACCGGATTCTGTACCGGCTCCTTCCGAGGTGTGACCTACGGTGCACTAGTTATGCTACAAGGATAATATTGCATGAACAGTTTAGCCACTTTTTGTTCAGGTGGGCCATACACAGGGCTAGAGCGTGAGTGCTACTCTACTCTAGAGATTCCTATGCGCGTATCGGTGAGGAGAATTGAACTCCCGTTTGATGGCTGAGAACCAACTGTATTTGCCACTATACGACACCGACATTGGAACGTTTTGTCAAGGTGTTCCTTCCTTGTGTAACCACTCTAGCAGGCTCTGCCGAGACTGTCAAGTGCTACTTATCCTTGATGCGAAGAAGCAAATATGGTGTATTAGAGCCATCAGTCACACGAATCTTGTCACTAACGTCTCTTACACTCTTTACATTGTCAAGAACACTGTAAAGATCACCGGCAGCATCGTCAAAAGAAACCCGGCCAAAAATTGCATGTACCTGAGCCGCTTCCTCAATGCTTAGAGTCAGTGTCACCACACTTTCAAGAACAGCAGGAATAACCCGCTCGGGCTCGACAACCTTCGTATTCAGTCTTGCAGTAGCCATTGTTTCTCCTTATATTGAGTAATTTATAACAAACCTAGTGCTAGTTATCAACCCGCGATGCCTGCACAAAACTACTTGCGACATCATAGTGACGCTGCTCATCTGAATCGAGACAATAGCCAACAGCAGTCTGCATGTCCTTCGTCACAATGTAAATACGACAAATCATTGCCAACTCAGAAGTATAATCCTCGGCCAGACAACCAATTGCAGTCCTTGCAGTACTCATGTTGACTCCTTATCTAGTGGCTGATGATGTAGAGACTCTAGCAGTGCTTGCCTAGTCTGTCAAGGGCTAGTCCCAGGGGGCAGGGTTATAATAATTGCCAATGGCAGTACGTAAATTATCCGGCTTATACGGAACATCAAACTTTTGATGTTCCGTATAAGCAGGTCCAGTGTGACCAGCGTCGATTAGAGCATTATACAGATGAACCGCCGCCGGGTGATAGTGAAGAATCGTAGAGGTACCATTACGAAGCACCGCCATAACCTGATCAATTTCCTTGTCGGTCATTTCAAGCGTAATTGAATGCACCTGCTCGGTAACCTTAGATGTTGCCTTCATGTTTCTCCTTAAATTGTAAAACTACCCTACCGCGAGACGGCTGATACTGTCAAGCGCCTTGGCATACTTCTTTCGAAGCCGGTCCTGAGTCTCGTCAGGCAAATAAGAAAGCCTCCACTCAAGAGTGTTATCAGAAATGTCTGCCATCTTGATCATTCGGGCATCAGAGTTTACTGCAATGTTGTTGTAGTAAATCTCTGTCTGAACGCTGTCCTTGCGAGTAACAAGATCAACAAGACGTACAGCAGCAGGACTAAAACCAAGGGCTAGCAGTATATCTAGAGTGAATGGAGTATCCTCTACCACATCATGAAGAACCGCCGCAATCTGCACAAACGGCCTACCGCCCTGAGCCTGAACATTAGCAAGCACACGAAGCGGGTGCTCGATATACGGAAACCCGGCCTTGTCCAACTGATTGCGGTGGGCAAACTTAGCAAGGTCGATAGCGTCCGGAAGGGTCTGAAACTTCTCCATTGATTACTCCTTTGTAGTCGATGTAGAGAGCCTACCAGGCTCAAGTTACGATGTCAATACCCTCTTCATGCTCGTCACACTGAGGAATGCTTGGATAATCCGCCCGGTCTGCCATAAGATTTACCTTCTGCTCCCAGGTGACTATGTATCCATGAGGACAAATGGCATCAAATTCAAAGAGTTGGCCTTGCTTGAGGGCAATACCCTTGGGTGGATCAGACAATCGTGGCACCGGCAGACTCCAATTCCTTGAGAGCCGTGTCCTGGTCGGCAACGGCGGCTGTGAGTGAAGATAGTACACGTACACTATAACCCATGTCAAGAGCGTCAAGAACAGTTGCCTTGACACAGTAGTCGGTGGCAATCCCACAGATGTCTACGTGGGTTACTGCATATGTCGTGAGATAACCCGCCAAAGTGGTGACACCGTTGTACATGCTCTTTGCCTCAAAGCCTGAATAAGCCGGTGCGTCCCATCCCTTGTGAAAAACATCATCAAACTGCGATGCATCTAGGGGAGAGGCGAATTCACTTCCTCCGGTACCAGCAAGGCAATGAGAGGGCCACGTCTCAATAAAATCCGGCGTCTTGTGAAAGTGTCCACCGTTGTCTCCGACCCGGTTGTGCCAGTCTTTTGTGGCTACAATCTTCTGGTACTCACGACGGCCACGAGAAAAAGCCGGTCCAATGAGAGAATGAACATTCTTTGCCACCTGTAGTCCACCGACTACAGCAAGACTACCGCCCTCGACAAAATCTCGCTGCACATCAACAACAATAAGTGCCTTAGACATTGAATCTCACTCCTTCGCCAATACTCGTAACCTCATAAGACACCAATAGTGCTTTACGAAGAGCCAGTTTCTGATGCAGAGTCATTCCCTCTGGAACGAACTCATTGATGATATTTGCCATGTACCAGTTGTGGTACTTTTGTGCGAACTCACCGGCATTGGCCGGGTTCCACCTAACGTTAGTTCCCATTGTTTTCTCCTTTTAGTGCAGGAAGCCGGATTGGGCAACGCTTCAACTGCTAGGTTCATTGTACTACTAAAAAGCCTTCTTGAGCAAGAAAGCCACAAGCATGAGCATAAGAGCCAGCGGAGGCCCACACCCATCATCACGATGATCACGCGATAGTGCCATTGTTACGCTCCAATCTCTTTGCATTGAACTTCAATATTGAAGTTCCAACTTTGTATCGAAGCCTATAAAACCACAACGGGCCTCGTTGATCAATCTTTGGGATAATCGTCCAACCAATTGAATCAATCATTACACACTCTCCCAAGAAAGACCCTCAGTAGCAAGGGCACGAGTCAGTCGTTCGTGGAAATCTTCACCAAACGAATCGCCGTCTTCATGACCATCGGGCCAGATGTAAAACGACGGGCTCTCACCAAACTCATCCATTGCGTGCTCTCCTTTTCGCTAGTTTGACCTCATATTTTGCGCGGGTTACGTCAGGGTGTTTCTTTGCAGAACGCAATGCATTCCACATGTCATTAAAACATACTCCACAACAACCGCCATAACTTTTAGGGTGGCGCTCTTTACAAAGTACCGCACCTGCCAAAGCAACTCGTCTTCGATTGCGGCAAATTTGCCCAAACGGATGCTGATGATTAGGGGCATTAACCCACGACTGCCAAAGCCTTCTCACGCCTTCTCCTGTTACGAATGTTCTTGCACACAGCCAATGCCTTGCACTGCTTACGGGACAGATTTATGTACTTGTCTTGACGTACGCGCTTGCATTTCCAGCACTTCACCATAGTAATCCTCCGCTGTGCTGCCGGGGTGGGTCGAGAGCCAATCTAACACGCGGGCCTCCCGCTGTCCACACTCTAGACAAACATCTTCTTTCTCGTAGGATTGATCAAGATCAAATCTGTCGAAACATATACAGCACATAAACTTTCCGTCTGGACAAACCGGCCCTTTATGCATGGACCTAGGTTTGCCACAACACAACTTGATAAGGTCAATCATGGCTGCCCGTCAGTAAGTTGCTCTAATGTCCAATGACCAAGAACAACGTTGACCTTAGTTTCTGAACAAAAGCAAACACACAAAATTCTAGTCTTGTGTGTTCCGACTTCATAAGCATGTTCTTTTACTTCCTTAAAGGGAGAAGCAGCAACTTTACGCCAAACATGGCTGTGCTTGGTGTCCTTATCGACATCGTTTGCTAAATGTCCAGCAACAAAACCACCAAGCACAGCAACTATGACAGCAATAGTAGTGAACACTAGAGCGTCCTCAACCACTCAGCAATCTCATCCTCGGAAACCGGCTGGAGATTGTGAACATCTACGCCTACGTTGTATTGACGACCACGGGTAGCAAACTCGTCATGAACATGACCATGAACAATAGGAGTAATTCCGTCGTCCTTCATACGGAACTCAGCGTGACGGTCCTGTTCATGACTGTCACCATCGTAGGGGAAGTGAGAGAGATTTACCTTAATCCCGCCAATATAGGTAGAGAACCTCTCAGGCAGCGGTGCCCAACCGTAACTGGCATAAACCTCATGCCACTTTGCGGGCTGCTTGGCTCCACTCCAATGACGGTCGTGGTTTCCTGCAATGAGAAAACGCTTGCCATTGAGACGGTCAGAACAAGCCATGCTGTCCTTGAAGTTACCCATAGCAAGATCACCAAGATGAATGACTGTATCATCACGGCCGACCACTCGGTTCCATGCCTCAATAAGCCCCTCGTTCATTTCCTGGACACTATTGAAATGTCCACGAGAAGCCGGGCAGAACTTGCGAATGTTCTCATGGCCGAAATGAGAATCCGAACTGAAGAATCTTGTCATCTTAAAACCAATCGTCTAGGTCGAACGAGGTACCGCCACCGTCACTTTTGACAACAATGATACCAATTGCGATAATAATGAACCAAATCAGCCAGGCCACCCAAAAAACAACGGTGGGAACAAACAAAACAGTGAGTAACGCTGCAAAAAAGGCAAGAACCAAATCAAGGCACAGCGCAATCAAAAACTCCATTACTCAAAGTCCTTTCGAATGAAAACTAAATCGGGAATAAGACCACTACCCACAGAAAGGTTATGAGCCTTAGCAACAGTCAATACTTGATCGTCTTTATATCCGTGGCGGTGACATTCAGCGATGAACTCCTTTACATCACCTAGGGTAATTGCACCCCACGTACCACTGACAGTGTTTAGATATGTTCGTACTTCTGTTGTCATTACTTCTCCTTGGTGTAGGACTTACGATACACGTCGCTATAGGGATCGTCAAGGGGTACCAGCAGATGACTGATATACTCTGCATGACCCGGCGGAACATGGTAAACCTCTAGACCACAATCAACAGCCAACTCAGTTTCGGACCGAGTGCCATAAGCCGGAACACCGGGAGGGGTGGTGAAGATAAAGACATCGCGGGTTTTGATAGCGAAGTCATTTACTTCCTGGTTAACCTCATCCCAAGCACCCTTGAATGCCTGGTCGGGAAAGTACACCGAATGTCCAGCCTCTACCAGCAGCCGACCAATTTGAGCGTGCCACAAGAGAAACTTGTAGTGCATCGGAGTATGCCAATTCTCGTTCCACCAGTAGTCGATGGGGCGAGCAAGAAACACCTTCATCGCTGCAACTCCTTAATTCCCTTGATAACCAACTCGGCAAACTCGATGTCAGATCGATCAACTGTTGTTTCGGTGTTCTGCTTGTGCTTTAGATTTTCAACAAACTCGCGGCGTTCATACATAGCAGCCTTAACACTGGCGACAGAATCTGCGTGACCGTCTAGTTCGTAAACCTTAAGAATCAGAGGCTTGGCAATTGCCTTGTTCGCCAAAGTCAAAGACTGGTAGACCGAAGTAATTGCCACACTACTGTATGTATCCTTTCCACCAATAGTGTACTTAGAAAGTAGAAACTTGTTTCGAAGGGTATACGCAAGAATGCTGAGAAGAACAAAAAGACCAACAAAGCCTGCGGTAGCACTCACCAAAGAAAACAGAGCAATTAGCCATACAGGTGAAGACACACAGAACACTAGCAAGGGAAGGGCGAAGGGAAACGGCTCATCCCAAAAAGTTCCCCATCGGTTTTCGATCTTGAATACCTTCTCCGGTGCGTCAATTCTAAGCATGTTTCTCCTTAGATAGGAAGAATTGAAAGTGGTTCAAGGAGAGTGTTGCAGATAAAGCAACCACCTTGATAATAAAACCCGCGCCGGACGGAGAACTTTCTGTATCCAAGCATACACGGTTTACAGTACATCACTGTGTTCTTACCGCACTTACACTCGGCCCAGGTAACCTTCACAACCGCCGGGTTTTCACAGAGAGGAAGTTGACACTTAACAACATCCATATTCCATAGTTCTTCTAGTAACTCTAAGTCTTCTATACTAGTAACACTCATTAGATACTCTCCTAAGTACTATAAAACCTTAAGTACTAAGAACTTAGTCTACACACTCTCTTTGCCTCTGTCAAGAGTCTTCATCAATCTTTCGAACTCTTGCCTGACGATCTTTCGGGTGTGATCATCTGCCTTCTTTTGCTCAATATCAGCATGGCTGTGCTTGCAGTCCTCAAAGTTCTGCTTACAAACCGGGCAGACAAAATCGTTACGACCGGACGCTCCCATTTGCTTACTTCCTTTCTCGATACCAGATTCCTAGAGCCTTTTCAATATCATG
>Ga0210040_10004559_pt1 | contig 18036 bp, 19 predicted proteins | sample CryGeyCG12114_NA_FD_185462 | JGI IMG/M metagenome (GOLD analysis project Ga0210040, IMG submission 185462) | Groundwater microbial communities from aquifer - Crystal Geyser CG19_WC_8/21/14_NA (SPAdes) (version 2) | ecosystem: Environmental > Aquatic > Deep subsurface > Groundwater | place: USA...
TGGAGGATTACTGCCATTGCTTCTGCTTGTTCGTCAAGAGGAAGCGGCTTCGTGCTGGCGTGCAGCGACTTGACTCGTCTGGTGGCTTCAACTTGTACATGTGCGCCAGTTCAAACACCCTAGGGTTTCTCGACCCTGAAGCACGAGTACGATTGTTCCATCAAATGCAGCATGGTTGAGTCATCGAGCGCCGACATCTGGATGCATCGTTCTGAGTGTTATCAGCAATCCACGAAGTTCGTCGCGCTTTCTGAGATGCATAAAACTTCACCGAGGCCACATGTCCGCACCACAGGTCCGCTCTGGATTGCCAGCCCGCCGGCAGCGGACAATGGGGCTGCGGAAAGACGTCTTAAGTCGACCAGATACGCTTATCAAGGTTGCACAATGTTGCGGCTGGAGAAGCTCTGAGACGGATGTAGTGGGGCGATGGCGACAAAGAGTGCAAGATGAAGGCGTGTCGATGGAGCAGCGGAGAGGGTTGCGAAAGCGCGCGAATTGGTGGTTTGTATCGCGCAGCCGTCTTGGGCGCATTTGGGGCAACAAACCGACCAGCTTCAACGGATTGCAACGACGAGACGTAAGATGAGGAGTGTGCCGGCAGACATATGCGCCTAGGGACCGCGAGTAAAGCGACTGTCTGCACCAGTAACCGTGGCAGTGCCGAAATACTGACAGATCCGCGCAACGGCTTCGACGCTTGGGCTTTGCACCAGGCATGATGTTATGGCCAGCTCCGACCATGAGTGGATGGCTAGCGGTATGGATGTTCGGAGTTGGAGGCCATGCTTCAAACGCTCATACAGGGCCGAGTCGTTGAAAGGCGGTGACGTCCGCCGAAGCACCCATAGACAGTGAAAGCAGTCCACCGCTCGCATCTTTTGCAGTATCGGCATCATCATCTCCACTGACAACTCCACCACCATCCTACCCACCATCGCCATCGACGCCGAGCTCATCATAAGCGATCCGATCATCAGTCTCTGGGTGCGGACTGGTGAGCTGCCCACTGTGGTAAGTGTGTGACACTCTTGCTGACGTTACACTCCCCATATCACTGACCACTGTTCTATGGTAATCTGCTGACCTTTCTCGCAGGCTAATATCCAGCCCTGATTGCTGTCTGAGCTGCGCAGTACAGGCAGCCTTACGCATTCCCTCCCGCTTGCGCGACGCGACCTGCCTTCGAAAGCTACGGCCTACAATGAACAAGAGTTCCAATTGCACCACCAGCCTGGGAGGTTGGTGCGGCGGTGAAGCCCCTGGTTACTCGTCCGAAGGCAACAAGCTCTTTGCTGAGAAGAAGTTCGTTGATGAAGGCCAGACCGGCCACGCTGAGATCCTCGCTTCGCCCAGCAACTACGAGATTGGCTGCGCCTGGGCTGGAGGCATCTGGTGCTGGTACGTCGCGTAGGCAAACACCGTCAAATGGCATTGAAGGCGAAGTTGGGGCCCTTTTCGGACATACACCTTCCCAAACCACAACACACCAACGCATCGAAATGCCATCAATCCACTGCAAAAACGCCCAGCTACACCATCAGCTTCGAAGAACCGAAGAACAAATGCGAAAGACGAACCCCAACATCGGAGTTTTAGTCGAGCACAACCCCACCTCACGGCCCACCGACTTCATTCGCCATGGTCTTGTTGCGCCTGGAGCTACACCGATTGACAAGCAAGTACACCGCGCGACCATGCGCCCAAGGTGGACTCGTTTCTATCCCAACACGCGATGAGCGTCCCGTGCTACAACGAGTGGGGCTGGACATCGGGGTGAGCACACACGCGAGGAATGGCGACATGACGCTCCCGCACGACGATATTCCTCGCATCACGATCTCGAGCGGGGGAAGCTGGCCACGGACACGATGTAGATTGACACCCGTATGAAGCTGTGGGAGAGGGTGTGCGTGCCGGTGAGCTTGTCTAGGAGTATAATCTAGCACTCGATCGCGAACCACCAAGGAAGACGGTCCACTGCCTGGAGAAGTCCGAGGCCATAAGTACGGGCAAGGAGGTGGGCCTGAGCACGAAGACGGGGTCGGACGCGGACTACTGCGAGGGCGACTACATTCTGGAACCACACCCCGGCCTGGTTTGAGGGGAGGGGAAGAATGGATGGGCGGGTGGGCATCAAGCAGGAACGCGTCTTTTGGGTGGAGTGGGCAGCAGATGCTGAGTGATGGATTTACTTTGACTTTGGGATACTGACTGAAGTGACCCGTTGTCGTCGAAAACGACCCCTCCATGACCGCATGTGAGATGGCTACACTAAAGGTTCATATGTTGAAATGAAAGACAAAGTTGAGTATGCGTGGGCCGCTAGGCATATAAAAAGCCATCAATCCTCCAAACATCCTACACTCCTACTAGCCTGTCGCTGCTTTACATTCTAAAACTCAATCTCCTCAACTTCATGTCTTCAAAGGCTGGACGACCTCAAAATCAGAATTGCAGAGTTGGCATGTGGTTGAAGTGTTGACGTCTCGCAAAAGCGATTCTGAAGACATTCATGGATAAGTTCCGTATCACGGAGACTTATTACTCTAAATAAGACGCGATTTCGCGACATGTTCGGACCAAGCTCGCGTAAAAGCCACAGTGTTCGAGACCTCTTCCACTCCCATCCATCAGTAGTGACCGCAACCTTCTGAGACCCTCATACTGTATCTTGTCTCACCAGAAGCAGCTCGTTCCTGGAATGCTTCTGCCAGCGATCGATGATCTAGGAGGAGTCAAGGGATCTGAACAGAGCGATCAAAAAGGTGTAGGCTTGTCAGTTATGTTTGTGTCTCGAACCAGATCGCGATCTCATCAGTATTTGTGCCTAGCGGGCATATACACATCACCGAATACTCAATTTCCTTCGCCCTCATGCATCCGCGACGCTTTCATGATCATCAAAATCGCCAGTCATACTCTCAATGTCCTCGAACAAAAGTGATCCTCGGTTGTTTCCATGCGACTGAACGGTGACATCAACTCAAAGTTTCCAAGCGACGGATTTCGCTTATGCTGAGGACAAGCAGGCATTTAAAAGGGACTTGGTTCCTTGAACTGCTACAACACCCCACGCACTCAATAACATCCACGGCGCTTGCATGTTCATCGAAAATCGTCAGACACACTTTTCCATATCCTCTGCAAAGGACCTCTTGATCTTGTCATGAGCTAGAAAGCAGCGTGTCGCACAAACCTGAGACTCGTTCCAAGTCCTCGATAAAAGCTATCCTCGGATGTTTTATGAGAATGGAAGCAGCGCGTCGTCTTTAAAACACACCGAGACCAAAGTGCAAAATGAACCGGATGATGACCCTGGAGTCTGCGCGTCCCTAAAATTCACTACTTCAACAACACGACCTGGGTGTGTTCAGGCCTCTCGACCTCCAGCTGGCGCGAGGCGACATGTCGCCAAAATCAGTGCGTTGCCTGCGCATGGGATGTACCACTGAAGGGCTCAAGCGGGTTGAGTTCTGTCTCCAAAAGCAAAACAAACACGCCGATGATCCTGGAGGCAGCACGTCTCCAAAAGCCCACCACATGACCCGGTTTGTTCAAGCCTCTCGACCTGGCCTCGTGAGGCAACATATCGCCAAGATCAGGGCATTTCCTGCGCATGAATGCGCCGCTGGAGAGTATAAGCGCTTGCTGAACAATAAATGCAAAAGGAGTTGGCGCGATGCATCGCGTCAACTTGTACCTTGTGTTTTCAAGACCTTCCTTGGGTTCCCCAGATGAGCTCGCTGAGACCCTTCAAGCTCTATTATCATTTTGAACGGTAGGCGAACCGGTCGAGCTGTCGGCCATCTCGCACTTCTCAAGCACCCGCACCCGATCTGCTGTTGGAAAGGCAAAGTCGCCAGCTGTATGGCCGGTGCTAAAGGTGACGCGACGCATCGCGTCAAAAGGCACACCACCATGTATATCATGCAATGCATTGAACGGCGGATACAAAACGAATCTCTCGCATCCACTCTCTGCTCTTATCTTCCATTCGAAGGCGTCAACTGCTGTTCGAAAAAAGCCGTTGTGCGAAGACGCCATGAAATATGCCTCCTAGATTGGCATGTCTAGGCATTCTCTGAACGGCAGCGCAAAGATTCTGATGATTCAGAGGCGGCGCGTCTCTAAACACCCATCGTCTCGACCCGATGGGCTCGAGGTGTTCGAACCTCGCGACTTGGAACTTCCGTGTCGCAATCGCAGAAGCAGCACAGCTCCAAAACTTCACCGCCTTGATCCGTACGAGTTCGAGGTGTTTCAACCTCTCAGACTGCAGGTGGAGCTTCGAAACAACACGCAGTATCGCGCATGTATACCGCTACCAGCCATTGGAGAACCGGCATCTCCCTCATCTTCTGCAAGCTTCCCACATCCCTTCTCGCTCACTTTACTCGCACAATCCAAGATTCACACGCGAAAGTTCAATGATCTGAGAAGCAGCGCGTGTCGCAAAAGCGTGAAGCTTGAAGACAATGTCTGCGGAGTAGGTACCAAGGCTTATTTATGGTTCTAAAATACTCGTCAGCTACAGCCATGTTCGTATCTCGAAACATGAGGCCTCTCGCACAATGTTCAGCTCAGGCACTTGTATAGCAGCCACCGCATTATCGACATCTCGTACACTCCCATGCGCTCGCCGTGTCTGCATATCTTCAAAAGCCACTAGTTTCGAAGACCGCTATCTCGACTTTCCCGGGGAACTCGTCTCACTGGCTACAATTTGATGTGATGCGTCGCCTCGACTAACGAATCGCGCTATCTGCGCTACCTTCCCGAGGTCCTTCGCCGCAAAGCTCGCATACACGTAGTCTTCAGCACCTGAAAAGCTTCCCCGCCTCAAGTATGCCAGTTCCCACTCATCCCTTCACTCTTATGTTTCCGAAAAACAAGCCGTGTTAAGAGCCATGAGGCGGAGCGCCGAGGAGGCTCGTAGATCCAAAGAAGCGACAATTTTAGGCGTGTTTCAACAGTGGGTGATTCGTGCACCGTAAGGCAGATGAGGCGCGTGTTGCGGTACTTCAAACTTCATGCGTTGATATTGCACCATACTCTGCAATTTGCGGCAAAGCTTCTGCATACGATACGGCGGTTTTGGGCGCATTGGAATCAATAAATCGTTCAGTCATTCAACGTGATTGTTCAATCATTGAATCGTTCGATCAAAGAACCGTTGACTCATTCAATCCATAGCTGTACCCTGCCGAGATCCTTCTTCTAGAGGTTGAAGCTAAGAGGCAAGCTTAGGGTGTCGTAAGAAGGTCTATTAGCAATTCGTAGTTGCGCTCAAAACAGCACTAATGCCTCAAAGTAAGCGGCGTGTTATTGATGCGCCCACGGAACCGAGTATTGTGAGATGCTCACCAAGCCTATCAGCTCTTTTTCCTTTGTGATGACGTGAAGCTTATGTACGTTTATAGGGTGGGTGCGCAGCACACCAATGGGATTCTATTCGATAACTGCACTGGTTGACAATTTATAAGCTATCGAGTTCTTGCGCAGCTTGAAGTGGCAATGACAATGTGGTTCAATCTTGCTATCCTTACGTGGGATGTACGCCGGAGACAATCATCCTGTATTTACAGTTGAACATCCTACTAAGCGTATTATTTTCTGATCTAGGTATCGTACCTGTATCGATCACTCTATGATCGCTGCGGGTTGTTGAGTGCGGCCTTCAACTTTGGGAGGTAGGAAGTCTTCGAGTGAAAGCTCGATCTCAGGTTGACGTCCACATACCTGATCGAGAAGAAATTTTTGGAGATCCCTCTCAAATTGCGTTCCTGGAGGTGAAAAGATACGTAACTGGCCCGTAACCATCTTGTGGATTTCCGAAATCCAATTGGATAGCTCTGGGTAGATAGAGTAACCCGATGGATAACGCTGAGATACAGTTAACAGTTCCTCAATTGCCTTGATAATATCGACTAGAGCATGGGAATACCAATTCTCCTCCAGCTTCTCCTCCAGCTTCTTCTTAAGTTCAGTATAGCTCGATTCTGTGTCCTCAATAAGCTTCTGGCAATATGAATTTACCTTCTCCACAAACTTCGTGGTAAGTAATCCATGTTCCTTGAGTGGATCATGACTATACCGAATCTGCAGTGCCAGGGTCTGGTTAAAGTTCTTTCTAAAGCGAAAAGCAAGGGACACATACAACAGCTTCGCATGGTCCTGCTCTGTAGTCTTAATATCCAGCCATTTATTCCAATAGTGAGGGAACCAATCGGCTTGGAGCCGCTGTCGCTTAAACCAGAGGTTCGCAAAAGTCGACGTATGCTTACCCTGGATGCCATAGAACTCTACAATGCGAGCGATGCGAATGATGTCGTCCACTGGCCGCAGCTGCTCGATTGCCTTTGTGTCTCCATGCATAATCTTGAGTACGTTTCGCATTCCCTCAGTGTGAAAGCCGTCTGCCGTAACATGCAACAGTCCATCGCCAGAAGGCTTTAGATCTTGGAACATCGTCTTCCAGACGTCGGAGTACTCGCATAACACCGCTGCCGAGACTTTGTAGTGTACTTCATAAGCACCGCGTACATCTTTTGGCTTCGGGTTTTGCAGGACTAGAATGGCATCGCCCTTCGGATCGATGGATACTTGGTGGACGATTGGCGCCATGGTTCGATTTCAAGTTTCCGTTGAATGGGGAGACTGCTGGTGTTGTGGTTGTTCGGTAATGGTGATGGTGATGGTGATGATCGTGCTTGTGTTGCAATATTCCGATGAGGGAAGAATACGATGGAAAAGTTATATCATGTTCTCAACGCATCATAGTAGCCGAACATGTTGCAGGATTGATTCATAATGTTTAAATCGCTCCACGGGTGCGAAAGAACAAAGAAGTCGCACACATTATGTTGCGCCTTCCTTTCTTTGTCTCTAGAATTGCAGTGCTCTCACATTGTGGTCTTGAACGGTTTCTCCAAGCTTCAGCCGCTGTTCTCATAGCTTGTCGACCCACTTGATAAGGAGGAGGTTGCTTTCAGCTTCCTAGATGAACTGCGATCGCGGTGGTTTGCTTTGATGAGAGCATGCAGTAGCCCACTGCATGAGTTTAAACAACGAGATAGCTCTGGCTGAGCATATTAATATGTATCCTCTCACTTTCATGGCGCTGAGGAACCCATTGCCACTGTCACTGCAGCCGACGGCGTACTCATCGACATCAATGATGACGATGTTCGAGTCATCCAGCTAAAAGCCCTGCGCCTCTGCTTCTTCGAGAGGTCTCGACGCGCGTGTGCTCAGGGTCAGTCCCATATGAGCTTGGTCGCTGAACGCTTCTGCGAGTGATGGATTTGTATCCGATTCGACTGCGGTGGTCTTTATTCGTGAGAGTTGACCTCAGTTCAATTCTGCGAAGGCGGCGGCGACGCCCTGGATTAACTTCAACATGCGCATCGTTGAGGCAGACTCTGCCCACAGTGCTGGAGTTGAACAAGATTGGATAGAGTTGAATGGCTGGAGTTGAATGGCTGGAGTTGAATGGCTGGAGTTGAATGGCTGTAGTTGGATGGATCGATTTGGTGGGATGGAGTTATATGGAATTGAATGGAGCCAGAGCGCTCTTCTGCGCTCGAAGTTAGCAGCGTCACTGCGACTACAATCGCGGTTTTCGAGTTCGTGTCGTACTTGGAGAGAGGCATTAAAGTCAGGTTCATCGACCCACGGAGGGCGAGCTGAGGGCTTAGTATGGGCGAGCAGATCCCAGAAGTCTTAGCCTTTAGCGAGCTTCTGACTTATGAGGGTTAAGAGAATATCACACTGTAATGACATAACAGTTCCACAGATGAGAAGAAGTGGGTCTGGCCAGTCGGTTAATCTTATTTTTGGAGAGTTCAAGCATGTGGCAGTATACCTTTGTAACTGCTAACGTCCTTGCATGCTTCAGTATATAGATTTCGACAGCGAAAATTGAGGAATGTCTCTCTCATTGCCCGTTAATACTAAACAAGAGTGATGAAAAGCACGGCTTCAGTTTTGTAGTACGTCAGCACGAAGCCGCTTCCCCTTGACCAATCTCCGTGCCACCGCGCTCCTTCCTGCAAACTTCACTAAAGCGCACACCTATTTCCTCGCACACGCGCATGTGTGTACGTCTAAGATTATTACAGTTTGCTATCCATAATTCGTATGTGTACGCGATGTCACTTCGAGGAGCAATCCGGCATGCGGCTCGTACAATGCCGCCTGTACATTGCCACCCGTGCAATGCCGCCTGTATAATACCGGCTCAACTCAAGTGGGTGATTCCATCAAGTAAGCTTTGTTTTCTTCGCTACGGAGAAACGGTCTTCTGGCGAATACCGGAACACCTGGTGACGGCGCAAAACCCATCGGGTAGAGCCGCAGCCCAGTGGCCACCACGCCAGGGCAAAACGTGGGCATCGGCCAGAGAAGTATTCGAGAGATCGAGGTCAACCGTCCATCGCAAAAGCAGCCAGAACCATTGCCAACTTCGTCCAAATACCCCGACAATTTTACGTGCACGCGTCCACCAGCCGCCACCTGCACCATCAGTACCCTGATCAGTCCAAAGATCCTCATCGGCCATCTCAGCAGCGTGGAAGAGACGGCGCTGCGCTACCTCTGACCGCAGGATAAGCGGGAAATCCAGCCACCATTGGCTCAACATCTCGACTCAAGACCGTGACGAGAACCTCATCGCCGTCTTCGGAGGTGCGTCCAGTCTCGGCCCTACGCCCAGTGCGCTCACACTGACGAGCGAGTTTGCGCTGGTGAATACCGTTACGCTGTCCTGAGTTGCCGTCAACATCTTTGTCATCTCCAATGCCATCCTCAGCAGGACGTGCTGACAATCAGCTATGTCGCGGTCGATGTCATAAGATCATCAGGGAAGGGCGTGCAAATACACCACCATCACCAAAGGTGCGGCCGGGGCTATCGTTCACAGGCGCCGAACGATCAGGCGGAGTATCCACCGAGAGATGCCCATAGCCAGCAGAGAGATGCGCGATAGAGGAGATGTCGCAGACTTTCATGATATTGTCGACTCTTGGCCACTTGGAGTTCTTGCTGATGAGGTCGGAGCTCGTCCACGCGAAGATTGACTCAAGTATCCTGGTTATAGTGATCATAAGCGCGCTCTTACCCTCAGTTCCCTTGTTGCCGTAGAGTATGATCGTGCTGAGAGCTTGTTGTGGCTCAACATCATATTGCCCATCATCCACATCAAGTCGAGTCTCTGGCCGTCGTTGAGGGGCGGAAGATCTTGTTCAAGATGTAGCTGTTCATGTCGACCAGGATCCTCCTTGGGACGGGAAGTGCAGGAAAGACTATCCGCGAGACACTAGTATCTCCTGTAGTGGTCTTGCGAGATCAAGTTCTCGAAGACGATCGAGCACATCTTGTCGAATGCGATGTCGAGGGTAGGTCCACACGTGTTGATGCGGATGCTCCTCTGCAACTTCCTGACCAGCACTGGGATCATGCTTACGAGCGGGAAGATCCTCCCCAGGGCCGCCGCATACTTGACTGGAGCGTTGGTCTTCGCGAAGTTGCCACTGCGCCGATCCTGGCGACCTCCATGATGGGGACTCTGTCGTTGTTGTGTAAATCATTGGAGCCGACGCCGTTGTTTGGGAGTCGTCCTTCATGCACAGGTTGTCGTTCTCCCCGAACTCACCGTCATCCGACTTCGAGTCGCTGAAGCTCTCCTCATCACAGTGGACCGAAGTGATTCCGCAACGAGTTGCTACCATTAGTAGGTAGCGGGTCGCGTCTGACTGCTTGAGTATGATCGAAAAACTTCGATTTCATCAACCCCTTCCGGACCATGGAGGGTTACGAGATCTTCGAGATCGTCTGCGCATGCAAGGAATCGCCGTGGAGGATGTTATCGCCCGAAGACATGATCGCAATGGCGGCCATAGACAATCTCAGGGATGACGGCTGGCTCATCATAGCAATCTGGACCGAGGATAGGGAGGAGTGCTGCGACGAAACGGAGTACGCTACTATCGTCTCGTTCTGGGCATCGCATCAAAGTCCTCGGGCTGACCTTCTCGTTCTCCAGCTATAGCGAGGACACCGCCCTCGCTGATCTCGAGACACAACTTGCAAGTGCCCAACATCGATGCGGACGAGCATCTGCCTTTTGTTAGTGCCTGCCTCCCTCCACAACCCTCCAAAACTCACACATGTCGCTTCAACGTTTTGCCCTTTCCCACACACCACTTCCCAAACCCACTACTTCCCCATGGCACTTCCCTATCCCCATCCCAGCACTTCCTCAGCCCAAACTCCCCTATCCCACCACTTATACCACTTCCCCATCCCATTTCCCCATCCCATTTCCCCATCCCACTCCCCATCCTATTTCCCCATCCTATTTCCCCATCCCATTGCCGGGGAGACTCCATTTGCTCATGGCACTTCCTCATTCCACCACTTCCCTTACCCAGCTGGAACCCAGCTTCTGCCCTCGGCACTGAGTCGCGGCGCGCCAAAGGCAACCCTGTGGCCCGGCTCACAGTGTGGACCATGAGCGACTTTGACGAGCCATCGTCAGTGTCGTGTCACCCTTCGCCGATGCTGCATAGCTTCAGCGAGAACAAGCTCCCATTCAATGCCAACGGCGAACCCATCATCAACCATGTCCCTTTGCCGTGCGTTGCTTCAGCGCGGCCATGTAGCCCATTCAACCCCTCACGAACGACATTCAGTACAAGGTGTCAACATCCACGACTGGCTTCACCATCTCCTCGCCTTCTCTCCCACCTCATCCACCATTCCCCCATCTCATTCCCCATCCCATCTCTTGTTCCTCCATCTCATCCACCATTCCCCTTGTGTCCACTCATCAATTGGAAACGCGGCTAATCAAATTGTTCGCCCATGGTCTAGATTCGCAGGAGTGTAGTTGAGGAAGCTGAGTATGAATGACGATAAGACAAGAAATGAATTGGAGTGTGAGTGAAGGAGAGGGGAAGAGAGAGGGAGGAAATGGAAGAAGAAGAAGAAGGGGAAGATGGGGAAGATGGCGGATGAGACGGGGTGGATGGGCGACGAGGCGGAGGAATGGGTGTAGAGAAGGGGAAGGGTGAAGAAGAGGTAGCTGTATTCACCTGACGAACTACATGCCTGCAGGCTAAACCGTAGTTTACCACAACAGTTCTCACCCAGTATACGACTCTCTTGCTCTTTCGTAGTATCCATGACGAATCCAAGTGCCAATCATCGACATGACCGGCGTCATTTCTCGACGTCATCGAACTATTGTGCACTACGTACGTCCATTGATCCAGGAAGAGTGTTCGCCCGCATGTCGATGGCCCCTCACCTGCCTTGCTGGTTTGCTGCGCGGTCTGTCGTCCGCAGTACTCGCCCGTTGATTGTTCTGCGCCTTATGGTCGGTGAGGTCGCGAAGCTGTGTTGCTTCGAACGAGCAAGCTTGGCGGCGCAGTCATAGTCAGCTGCCTAGCTGCTGAGGCGACTCGTCATCCAAACATCTGTGTTGGGTTTTTCGCAACGGTGAGAGAAGCTGTGGCAGCAGTAGCGCATTTGCGCAAACGCACATATAATGGTTTTGGTAGCGATGTGAATCGTTCGTGTCGCAAGAGAGGGCGAGAAAAGAGCAGAAGATTACCTAGTAAGAAACAAACTTCTAGGGCGCTATTACACTATGCTACCCCGCGCAACACCCCACGTGACACACCACGATGCTGTGCGCCATCTCCCCTCGCGCGCACTTTCCTAATTGTGTAGGCAGCGGCTAGAAGGGCTCGCGGAGGTTGAGAGACGGCAGATTAGCTATAGTTGGCTGGGAAGGTTTCATGACGGGCCGGACGGGCCGGACGATGAGATTGCCGCAGATCAAGCCGTCTCCATCATCACTACCGTACCGCCCAGGTGGGTATTTTCAGAATAATGTACACCCTCTGTATACACTATTTTATATATAAATAAGGTGTTTAAACTTTATAGAGTGTTTATTCTTAATATATCTATAAATAAATATTAAGATAGATAGAGTATACGCTTAATATTATATTAATAGAGTGTTTATCTTAACATTATGTTAATAGTTAAGGTCTACTAGCGTAAGAATAGGCCTATACTTACCCTAACTAGCGTATACGCAGCCTTTTATAACCTTTCTACACGTATAGTATACGTATAGTATATACATATCTTAGTATAGTAGGGCAGCCTATATAATATTATAACTACGCTATACCTTATAAGACTAGTTATAGCTTATTTATATAAACGCTTATATAGTAAGAGGCTAAGTAAGGTCTACTAAGCCTACTAAGCTTACTCTATATTAGCTTTACTCTACTTTTTTAAGCTACTCTACTTAAAATAGGATATTTATCTTAATATAGTAATAAGCTTAATATTATATTCTCTAAAAATAATTATATAAGTATTTTTACTTAATACTATACTTAGCTTATTAGAGTATTAAAATTTAATATCTACTACTGCTAATATAGTAAGGAGATTATATATAAATCTAAGTATACTATTATACTTATATTAAAATTAATATACTTATAACACTATATTTAAAATATAGCCTTAGGCGCTATAGTAGCTACAACCTCCTCGCTTTCACTATTACTATTACTACCTTTAACTTAGTAATTTACGACGCTAGGCTAGCTTTAGTATATAAAGTATATAAGTTAGATCTACATATACTATAAACTTACGTATAATTTAAGTTTAAGGTAGATACTAATAGTAATATAGATAAAGAAACCTTACTATATTTCTTTATACGTAAATAGACGACATCTCTATATAATAAAGATAGCAACGCTAATATAGTAGTTATTACCTAGCGCTAATAGTAGCTGCTTACTACTTCTATATTAATTAATAATTAGCGTATTATAAAAATCCTATCTATAGCGTATAGTAAGCTTTAGCTAGTAATAGTACGTAAGATTAACAACTGTAGTACTATCTTATCTAAATAAGCTCTTAGCTATAAAGCTAGTATAGAAGATAATCTAGCGCAGCGTAGTAGCTACGAATAACTAATTACTAAAGACTAGTTATCGTAAGATAAAGGTGTAGACCTTATACACTACTAGTAGTCTCTAGTAATTCTCTATAAATAACTATACTACTATTAGGCCCCTTTTATAAAGTATACTACAAGGCTAGAATATAAGGTAGATAGTAGAGAAGTAGAGTAGGCTTATAATAAAAGCGAAACTAGCTATAACTAATAACACTACCTACTAAAACGTATAGGCTAGATCTTATAAATAGTAACCTAGTTTACCTTATCTATACGATGTAAACACTAAATAGGTATAATCCTAAGCCTACTAAAGTGTATAAGATAGTACAGCTATTACTAGAGGAGAAAGTAGTAGTATTAGCTACTATAGCTTATATACTATAACGATAGATACGCAGCGCTTATTAAGAGAAGCTAGATACTTAATTTATTAATTAAGAGGAAGCAGCTTTATACTAACGTACAGCGACTTAATATACTAATATCTTACCTAGTAACTTAGATAACTTAGGCTTTGTATATAACTACGCCTATAGGTTAGTAAGTAGAAGTAGTTTATATAAGAGCTATAGCAGATATTAAATATAGATAATTAAACAGACCTAACTACGTAGGTCTAGCACACTCTACTTACTTTCCCTAACTAACGTATTATAAATAATATATTTATTAGTAGGCTTATCTACTTCTATATATTACTTAGTACTAATAGTAAGACTTAGCACTTATGTAAAACAAAGTAGTCTTAAATAAATTAGACTTATACGCTACTTTTTATCTATTTCTACTCTTATCTAGTATTGCGCTGCCTACTATAGTTATCTAAAATAAACTTTCTATAACTGTATATAAGAGAGGAACTGCGCTATATAATAGCGTATCTACTAGAGCTAAGGTTAATTAGTACTCTAAAAAGGAGAGCAGTTTTACGCATATTCTAGACTATATTAGTATATTAACGTAGCACGATCTAGTTATTAACGCAACGCATCTTATTAAATAATTAGGGCGATGCATTATATTAAGTAGTTACCTAATACATTACGTTAAGTAAGATAAGAAGATAGTTTCCCTAGTAAATAGAATAGCACTTATAATATTTTTTATATACTTATCCTTCTAAAGTGTTTATTATATAAGGCCTATATCTTCTAAAAAATATTAATCTTAATTACGTTTAGGGCTAGCTAGTGTATAAAAGCTACTACACCTCTTTACTCTTATCTATTTATAGTACTTACATACTAAAAGCTACTATAAGACTATAAAATTATTTTATAAGTAACTATATCTCCTAAATTACTATTTAGACCGTTTATAAGAAAGAGGTAGTAAGCCTTATAAACTAAACTAATTAATATTAATACCTATAATCTAAGAAGCTTATTAGCAATAATAATGTTTATATTCTTAATCTTATAGGTAGTTTCCGTATACTTTAGGCTATTAAATCTAGAATACCTATTAGCAACAGTAATATTCGCGTTTAAAAACAATAGATAGTATTATATATATTTAGGCTAAGCAGCTATATAGAAACTAGCTACCTAGGTATCTTCCCTTTTAGAGACTTTCTACTAGCATCTACCCCCTTTACTTACATCTCTAAAAAGAATAAAGCAGCAGCTATATATCCAAAAGCGCTATTCTAAGCGTTAATAAGAAAGAGGTAGTAAGTCTTATAGTTTACACTAATAAGACGTATAATCTAGTGTACCTATTAGCGACGATAATATTAGTATACTAAAGACTATAGGTAGTATAAATCTATCTCTTTTATTAAAAACTTCCTACTCAATCTACCTTACTAGAGGTAAGTTTCAAATATACTGCAATACGCCTACTAAGATTATTATCCTTTACAGTAGACTTAACGCTATTAAGGCTGAATATCTAGGTATTACTATATTATAGTGCTCGTTTAATAGTAGGTTGCTCGCGTCTTTAAGAAGAACTAAAGAAGAGGTTAATAGTGCTAGAAGCACCCTATTACTAATAGATTTAAAACAGTTAGCAGTTTCGCGCATGTTCAGCTAGTGTAGCTATGTAAACATTACTACCTCCCTGCTCCCTTCGATCTAACGTGTTTCGAAGTTACTAAATCTAAGAGATTTTAAGTATAGATATAATGCAAGAGGCAGCGTAAAGAACCCTAAAGAACAGACCTAGTTTCAATATGGGCTGGATGTATTCAATACTCTATGGACTCCTCTCCTCTGAACCACTCGTCCTGCCTCCAGATGTTCGAACTCGATTATCAAGCTCCTCTTGAAGCAGTGGAGAGGCACTTCGTACTCCTCGAAGAGCGAGCACCCTCTCGACATGTGATCAGCGTGTTTAAGCACCCACGCGATGTCTTTGTAAAGGTGAGGTCGTAAACATGTATGACTCGACCGCGAGATTTGGGATGTTTGTCAGCGTCCACGGCCAGCAACTTCAACGGTACCCGAGCCGAGCCAGCGTAAAAATCTCCCCGGCCCCGCTTTACCCTTTCTCCCTCTTCAACCTCTGCCCTAATAGTTCTCGAAAGCGAGGCGAAGAGACGTTCATGATTTTGGAAACATCAGTGTCCAAAAAGATCATTTTGTGCTTAGATGAAAATCTACGCGATGCATCGCGTCATCTGTCGCGCCACCGAAGAGCTCGATTACATACAACAGATGCACGCCTCCAAGGCTTCAAGACGGTCATGGTTCTGGAACCACCAGCGTCTAAAAATCCGTGTTTTGGAGAATGAACTCGCCGCACCTGCACCGTTAAGCAGTCGGCGGTCTTGCGCATGTTTGTGCGGCGCCTCCGAGACCTCAAAAGCGCAAACGAAGCTACACATCGTCTTGAAGACAGCGCCTTAATCTCCGAAACTCAATAACGAACCGGTCATGTGCTTGGTGCGTTGAAGTCTTGTGAGCATGGCAACCAAGACACGAGATCTGGAAAGCCTACTTGTGACGCTGGCGCATGGCTTCAGAAGTACCGGATTTTGCGCCGTGAGGCTGGCGATGACATGTCCACTGTACTCCACCTTTTGGAGGGACGGCGACATTCATAACAATTACATTTCGAAATTTTGGATGAGAAAAAAACGGCGCCATGGCTTTGCGCCTTTGAAGTTTCTGTATTATGAGAGAACCTTGGAAGTCTGTGTTGTAACAAAGACGACGGGTTCAAGCGCAGCAGAAGACTTTATATACCTCATACAAAGGTTGATCGCTTGCTTCTAGGCAGAGAAGGACGCCAGTCCCATCGAAGGTGCTCAAGACGACTCTTAGCAGAGCTGAGGCGCAGATCTCATGTACAGGCTGTTCGGAGCTTTTTCGAAGGGAAGAAGGGAGCACCATCGCGTGCTTGGATCATGATTTTGGAAGAAGAGAAACACATAAGATTAGGTCTGTCTTTTTTCTCGGAAGGTGGAATCATGAATGTACGAGTGGAGGAGTTGTGTTGCGTTGTTTTTAAACTAGAAAGTGGATGCGTCTACTTTTTAAAATGTGGACGCCGCAGGCATGCCCCTTCATGTTCTGAATGCAACGCGTTTCTGAAGCATGAGCTACCTGTGTGTGAGCATATGAGCGTCGTCGCTGCTTTTCGAACAGTTGATCGAGGTTTCTGAGAGGAAGGAAGGGAAGGGAGCACGTCGTGTTGCGGAAACAACCCCCGCGGCATCTGACTGGCCAGAGGCGTTGGCTCCGCGCCCCACCATAACCATAACCATAACCATAACCATCACGCACAACTCCCTACCTCACCTGTGACATGGCATAAGCGCGCTGTATTACACCTCGGCCCCAGCTGTACGAAAGGCAGGCGGGAAGTCGCGCGGAGCGATCGCAGCCCCAAACTAGCATCGATACCCTGATAAGAGCATCTTCAACACTATAGACGCGGCGACTAAAACACAATTGGACGAACGCGCAAGGCGCTAAGCTCAGGAAACTCGTGCTACCGCCGGAGGCGCAATCCACGTCGACTTCGAACACGACGAGCTGTGCGACTCTACGACGGAGACGGCAGGTAGAGAAGGCCATCTATATAGCGCGAGACCAGGACGACGAACTTCGCCACAGAACATAAAGAACCCTTTCAACCGCGTCCTACCTCGCGTCGAAGCCTCCTACGGAGATTTCCACGGCCTCTCCATCTCTTGAGAACATCTTTTAATACTTTCTATCCGACTTACGCTGTTTCATCCGAGCTGTTCCACCCAAGCGCTCACTTACTCGCTCGCCGCGTCGCCTTACGGATAGTCTACTGCCGCCATAGCCTCCTATCCTCGTCCTATCGTCATCTGTGATCGTTTGACTTCACAAGCCAGCGCACGGTATCTAGCAACGACTAGATTGCTAGCACGATCTCTTTGATGGTGATGGATTGTGTTGGCCGTGGTGTTGTGGGGAAGACGCCTCTGGCCGCTGGCGTGCTCGCTATTGCGCTGGTTTGCATTCATTGTGCAGGGTGCTGTTCATTGTGCCTAGTCGTAGTTCATATCCCTAGCGATTGCCGGTTACCGGAAGCGGCGCCACGTCGCGTCGCTGCGCTGATAGCTGTGCCAGTAGACTGGCCCTCTGGTCGAGCTCAGCACGACAATGTTGCGCATCGGTGGCAAGGTGCGCCGGACGGGGGTTGCAGGCGTATCTGGTGTGAAGTGATGCAAAATAGAAGAAGTCGAGCGCGATGCTGCGGGAGCTAACTAAACCTTCCCATGCCCAAGGCCGGAGAAACGTGGGGTAATGTTCGTCGCGGAAAGATTTGACATCATATATTCGCCGTACATTGTAGAGAAAGGAGGTACTGCGAGTCATTTCATTAAGGCTGCGGCAAGTCGTGCGAGTCATGCGCTTGAGACTTGCTGAGCATCCTACAATGCTATGTTCATCTACCTCTTCCTACCTAACTTCTTTGTTCCAACTTACAACTGTTAATATGCTCGCACAATTTCAGTTTAGGGCAGCTATAAAACACTGCCTCACTATTGTTCCTACCTACTTATCATCCTAATACCTCTCGAGCGCTTCCTAAGCTACATCTTC
>Ga0210040_10004560_pt1 | contig 18035 bp, 14 predicted proteins | sample CryGeyCG12114_NA_FD_185462 | JGI IMG/M metagenome (GOLD analysis project Ga0210040, IMG submission 185462) | Groundwater microbial communities from aquifer - Crystal Geyser CG19_WC_8/21/14_NA (SPAdes) (version 2) | ecosystem: Environmental > Aquatic > Deep subsurface > Groundwater | place: USA...
TCAAACGCGCTCTAAGCGACCATTAGCCAACAATGCGGCCGCGAACGGCACCTCAAGTGTGCTGCGGGTGATAAGGTGATACCCTGATCGATCACAAGCAGCGCACAAGCAACCGGCTGATGAAGATGCCGTAGAGAAGCGACATCTCCAGAAGAGGAGATTTGGTTTCCTCTTCGAGAGACCGATCCTTATCTCCTGGGGAAGGATGGGGACGCACGCGGGCTGCGGCGCTGCTCCCCATCCTTTTTCCCTTGAGGCAAGGGGGTCGGTGCCGATGCGGCTCAGAACCCGACGTTTACCGAGACCGAGACCGTGCGCGGCGCGCCGATTTGGGCAAAGGGCGCCGAGCCCGGATTGCCGGTGAACTGACCGGCTCCGATAACGCTGCCCTGATTGAGGCCGCTGGTGAAGCTGCCGACATACAGCTCGTCGAACAGATTATAGACGTTGAGCTGCACGTAAGTCTGCTCATCGATGCCCGCCCATTCCAGTCCGACTCGCGCGTCGAGGTTGACCAGCCAGTAGGCGGGCGTCTTGGCGTCGTAGATCTCGAACGGAGCGGCCGGCGTGCCGCCGTAGATCGGCAGATTGGTGTCGTAGATGTAGCGCCCGCCAGTCCGCTTGGCGGTCACCCCCAGATCCACCGGGCCGAGCAGGACGCGCGCCTGCCCGCCATAGGTGTATTCCGGAGCGCCGGATTCCCGATTGCCCGCAGTGGCCACGAACAGCGGCGTCCCGTCGGCGGCAACGCCGCTTTGCACATCGTCCTTGATCTCGGATTCGGAGAAGGAGCCGAACGCATAGAGGAACAGCTGATCGACGGGCTGCCAGCCCAGGCTGGCATCGACACCGTATTTCTCGACGTCGCCGAGGTTGCGATAGACGTTGCGCTCGGTGACTGGATCATAGGCCGAGGCCAGGCGGTTCTTGTACTTGGTGTACCACCCGACCAGCTGACCCTGCACCCGACGGCTGCTGTAGCGCAGGCCAGCGTCGAAATTGTCGGTAGTCTCCGGTTCGGGCCTGGCCGAAGGGGTATCGGCTGGGAAGAAAAACGCGTTGTAGAGCGCGTCCGTACCCGGGACCTGCAGGCCCTTGGAGTAGTTCGCGAAGAGCGATACCGGCCCGAACACGTCCAAGGTAAAGCCTACGTTCGGCAGCACGTCCTCATATTTCAGCCGACGCTGCTGCGGGCCCTGAACCGTCGGATTGGCGGCGGCATAGAGGGCGTTCCTCGGATCGTCCGCGCTCCCGAAGCAGTCGACGAAGCCGCTGTCGCTGGTGGTGAAGCAGTAATTGTTAAGCTCGCGCTCGAAGAACGGCACGCGCAGGCCCGCCTGCATCGTCAGCCGGTTGTCGAGGAAAGACCCGCGATACTCGCCGGAAACCTGATTGAGGATGGCGAAGGACTTACGGTCGCGCTTCTGCAGGGCGGCGCCGGTCACGTCGGCCAGCGCGACATCAGTCGCAAAGACATCGACCGGCTCGCCATTGGGATAGAGCGCGCCGACCTCGCCGGTCTGGCGATGACGCGCATGATCGAGCGTATAGGCGACCCGCACCGAGTGGTCGGGCGTGATGTCCCAGCGTACGTTGGCGATCACGCCATAGCGATCCGTGGTCGTCTGGCTGGGCGCGAGCAGCGTCACCTCATCCAGCAGGTCACCATCGCCGTTCAGGTCGAGCCCGAAATAGGGGCGGCCGCCGATATAGCCGGACAGATCGTTGCTCAGCCCCTCGCGCGCACCGACCGTGCCGCCGCCATTCGCCTTCGTGTATTGGTAGCTCGGATCGACGGTCAGCGTGATGGTGTCGGTCAGCGAGAACAGCGAGGCGGCGCGGATGTTGCCCGTGTCGGACGGATTGAAGCGGCGATCGAACTGGGTGCCGCAGCTATTGGGCGTGTCGGCGACGCCCGCCGTTGCGGCCTGGTTCGTCGTGCACGGGAACGGGATGTCATATTCGCGCTCGTCATTGCTCCGGGGGAAGCGGTCGCCGGAGTTCGGGCCGACCACGCGCGGCGCGCTGTTCGTGCTGCTTTGTGTCAGGTCGGTGCGCAGCGGCAGCGAGCCGAAGAAGTTATTGCGGTTGCGATTATAGTGTCCGGCTACCCACACGAAGTCGCCATTCGCGCCGATCGGCTGATAGATCTTGGCGTTGACCTGGGTTTTGTCGATCTCGCCATAATTGTTGTATGGGTTGTCATAGTCCGACTTGCTCGCGGCGATGAAGGCGCGGGTGCCGAACGCGGTGAACTCGCCGGTGTCGATCATGCCGAAGGCGCGAAAATAGTCGAAGTCGCCGACTGAGGCGGACATCACCACTCCAAGATCCTCGCCCGGCGTGCGGCTGCGATAGTTGACGGTCGAGCCGGTCGCGGCGGCCGTCGGGCTGTCCACGTCCGTCGTGCCCAAGTTTACGTTCACCTGGTCGATGACTTCGGAATCGAGCTGCTGGTTCGAATAGATCGCGTAATTGCCCGAATCGTTCAGGGGCAGGCCGTCGAACGTGAGGCTGACGCGATCCGACGAGAAGCCCCGAATGAACAGCTGGCCGCCACCGGAGCCGTACGCGTCATTGTTGGTGAAGCTGACGCCGGGAATGATATTGATGCTGTCGAGCACGCTTTGCCCGGGCATGTTGCGCGACAGCTGCTCCTGCGTCAGGATCTGCTTCGCCTTGGGTGTGTCGGGCACGATAATCCCCTCGACGCCCTGCGTGCTCCCCGCGCCCGTGACCACGATCTGGGATTGTTCGAAGTCGACGGAACCGGTCGACTGGGCCTGGACCGCAGCCGGGATCACCAGCGCGATGATCGAGCAGCCACCGAAGAGCATGGATTTCATGGTAGGTCAGTCCTGAGAAGCGAAAGGGAATGTCACATGGAAGCAGGCCGGCCAGCGAACTGCCTTCCCGGCCAGCGTTAAGAGCGAGGTTTCGTGACGAAAACAAGACAAGGCGCTTTTGCAGGACATGGAGCCTAAACGGCTGAAATCCGCCAGAACTCGGATCCAGACGCGCTTCTGGAGACCGGAATTGCGCTGACGGCGTGGCCGCTGGCTTTGCAAGTACGGCGATTATTGCTGCGCTGCGGCACATTGGCAACGGTCGGGTCGAAGCGCCGCCGCCGCTGATGCTGCTCCTGGCTGGGACATCGGTCGAGCGCTCGCGACATGTGGAACAGGAGCAAGGGCCGAATGGATTGCCGATCGCGGCGAGGTCGAGCGGGCGAGCTGCGTACTGCCGTTCAAGGCTTTCGAGGCGTTGCGCGCAGGAGGACGGGTTGTAGAGCGCGCTGAGGACGGCTTCCAAGTAAAAGGCTGCGGGCCCTGCACCAATGCGCCCCCCAGGGACGTGCGCCGAGCCTCCGAGGTCGGGTCGCCTTGAGTCCGGAAGCAAGCCATTCGCCGGCGGAGCAGCGCCATGATCTCAAGCCGTCCCGGTGATTCCTGCCGTGCCTGAAAGGTGCCGTCCAGCCACGGACTCGAAGGTATAGCTGGAACCTGAACGAATGCGCGGAGCTGGGGAGTGGGCAGGGCGGTCAGAGCGTCTGCAAATGGGTCTTGCCGCTTGGCTCAGATTTCCGTTCGCTCCGACGGCTCCAGCGCGTCCTCAACGTCGATCCCAGGGTAGCGCACGGTGCTCTCGATCTTCGCATGCCCCAGCGGAATTTGAGCGGCCCGCAGGTTACCTGTCGCCTTGTAGATGATGGACGCCTTGGTGCGCCGGAGCGAGCGGGTGCCGTACTCCTGGGCTTGCAGACCGATACCGGTGACCCACTCCCTATCGACTTGGGCATGCTGCCGCGTACTCATGTGCCCCATCTAGTCGTTGCGGCTCGGGAAAACGTAGTCGTAGAACGGCCGGCCGGGGCGCTCGAGCCAGGCGAGCAGCGTCTTGCGCGCAGGCTCGACCAGCTCGAATTGCACGGGCCGCTTGGTCTTCTGCTGCACGACAACGGCGCGACCCCGGATGCGGCCGCCGGCGACGATTTCGCCGATGCGAACCTCAATCACATCGCATCCGCGCAGCTTGCTGTCGATTGCAAAGTCGAAAAGCGCCCGATCGCGCAAACGGCGATGCTGATCGAGCCAGAAGCCGATCGCCCAGACCTGCTGCGCATTGAGCGCTGGCTTGGCGCCGACCACGCACCCTCGTTCCAGGGCCACAATTCGTAAAAGGCAGGATCTAATGGCGAGTAGCCCACCGCTCGTACCCGTGAAGCCAGCTAAATGTTCAGATCCACTGCATCGTCGTTAACAGGGAATCACTATCGGCCGAGCGAGGCGCTCCACTCGATTGTCGTAGCGATCGAGAGTGCCCCGCAATGGCAGCGCCGCTTGCGAAGCTGGAGCTCGAAGACAGCGCAAGTTGGTCGCGAGGTGCTATGCCGCCCCGCCAAGCCGGCCTTTGCTGTCACCTGCCATATCATACCAACCGGACGGCAGGCCGCGAATGTACGCTACAGGTTCTAGCCATGCACAAAGGCTGCACGTGGAACTGGTGATGCTGCCGGCCTTGCTCTCGGATTTCGCGACCCTGACGTCCTCTCGCCGCAGCGCATGAGAAAGCGGCTTTGCGTACGGATCGCCGCATTCGCGCGTCTGGCGCACTTCGCAGAACCCTTGCTCGGCCAAACTCCGCGGCAGTTCAAAAAAACTCAAGCCGATCGCGCGGCTCCTCGCAAAGGTCGAGGAGCTGTGCGGTGATCCCTACCAAGCGATTGTGTGGTTCCGCCATCAACCGCTGCCAGGACTCAGTGGTGAGACTGCGCGGCAACTGGTGGCAAAGGGCAACATCGGAGCCGTTCTGACCTACATTGAGGAGCTGCGCGACGGCACCTACGCGTGACCGAAAGGCGCTTGGAGGACTGCACGAGGCTGCAGCCGGAGGGGCGGTGGTGGCGCATGCTTAGCCCTCGTTGGCACCATGAACCACCGTCGGGGGCGGGCGCGGCACGAACGGCGCTCGGTGGAATGCCCCGGGCATGCCCGCACTGTACATGTCGCCGACGCATTCCACTGCGATCGCAGAGTACATGCAGTCGCTCGTTCGCCTCGGTACGCTCGTTGGCTACCAAGTGAGAGCGACCGCTATCCTCGACGTGACCAATCTCAATGTGCGGGCCCGACTGATGGTCGATGAGAGCTTGCTGACGCTCGATTGGCGACATGCCCGCGACATCGGACGAGGTACGCCTCGAAGCTGGGAGTTCACCGGGCAAGCGGTTGCTGCAGGCCTCGACGGTATGCGCATGCGCCGGGTTGGTATCCTGGTCACAACCTCGTGCTGTGGCGGTGGCGCGCGAGTTGTAAGTCTCCGGCGGGAGCCGCCTTGCTGAGGGCGATGCCGGGATAGAGGACGTCCTTATAGTCGCACGTAAGGACGTCCGTTTTGAGCGTGGCGCAGATGACGATATTGGCGGGACCGGAGCGTCGCCGTCGCTGGAGCGATGAGCGGCGCGAGCGGATCCTTGCGGATGCGTTTCAATCGGGTGCGCGGGTTTGCGACGTGGCGCGGCGGCATGATGTCGCTCGCAGCCTGATCTACCAGTGGCGGCGTGCGGCGCTGCGCGAGACGGAACCCGCCTTTGTGCCGGCGGTGGTGGTCGACGAGCCGGTGATGCCAGCGTCCGACCCCACACCCGCGCTTGTTCTTGATCTGCCGGATGGCGGGCGGCTGAGGATCTTCAGCTCGGCATCGCCGGCCTTGGCGGCCGCGGCGCTGAAGGCGGTGCGGTGATCCCGTCGGATGCGCGGGTGTGGATCGCGATGGGCCACACCGACATGCGCAAGGGCAGCAGGGCCTGGCGCTGCTGGTGCAGCAGGGGCTCGGGCGCGATCCGCACGGAGGGGACCTGTACGTGTTCCGGGGACGCGCCGGATCGCTCCTGAAGATCATCTGGCATGACGGGATCGGCATGTCGCTCTACGCCAAGCGGCTGGAGCGTGGTCGCTTCATCTGGCCATCGGCACGGTGTCGCTGTCGCGTTCGCAGCTCGCCTGCCTGCTCGACGGCATCGACTGGCGGAACCCTCAGGTGAGCTGGCGCCCAGCCAGCGCGGGGTGATGATGCCTGCGTGAGCATCGGCGCATTTAGGAGTTGCCGCAGGCGCGCCGGGATGATTGTGCTTTGCACGCCTTCGGCTCCACTCCGTCCATGGCGACCGCCACCCCGGTTCTTCCCGATGACATCGACGCGCTCAAGGCGATGGTGTCGTCGATGCGGGTCGAGCTGACGGCAGCTGAGGCGCGGGCTTCCGCTGCTGACGCACTGGTTGCGCATCTCAAGCAGCAGATCGCACTGCTGCGGCGTGACAAGTACGGTGCCAGCGCCGAGCGCAGCGAGCGCCTGGCCGACCAGCTCGAACTGCGCCTGGAAGAACTTGGGGCCGACGCCGGCGAAGACGAGGTCGTGGCCGAGCAGGCCACGCCTGCAACCGACCGTGTTGCATCCTTCGAGCGCAAGCGCCCGACCAGGAAGCCGTTTCGGACGCATCTGCCGCGCGAGCGCGTCGTTGTGCCTGCGCCGTGCGCGTGCCCGGCCTGTGGCGGCGAGCGCCTGTCCAAGCTGGGCGAGGGACGTGACCGAGACGCTGGAGGTGATGCCGCGCCGGTGGAAGGTCATTCAGACGGTGCGCGAGCGGTTCTCGTGTCGCGACTGCGAGAAGATCAGCCAGCCGCCAGCGCCCTTCCATGTCGTGCCGCGTGGTTGGGCAGGTCCCAGCTTTCTGGCGATGCTGCTGTTCGACAGCCCAGCCGCTCAACCGGCAGGCCGAGCGCTTCGCTACCGAAGGTGTGCCGCTCAGCCTGTCGACGCTCGCCGACCAGGTGGGCGCAGCGACCGCGGCGCTGATGCCGCTGTTCAAGCTGGTTGAGGCGCATGTCATGGCTGCGTCGCGCCTGCACGGCGACGACACGACCGTGCCGGTGCTCGCCAAAGGCAGGACGGACACGGGTCGGCTCTGGGTTCTATGTGCGTGACGACCGCCCCTTTGCCGGCGCCGACCCGCCGGCGGCAATCTTCCGCTATTCGCGCGACCGACGGGGCGAGCATCCTCGTGCGCGCCTAGCAGGCTGGACGGGCATCCTGCAGGCCGACGCTTATGCCGGCTACGACCAGCTGTATGCGCCGGGACGCCTGCCGGTGCCGCTGGTCGGGGCCAGCTGCTTCGCGCATGCCCGGCGCGGGTTCTTCGGACTTGCCGACATCGAGGGTGCCGCGCGCCGGAAAGCCAGAGGCAAGGACAGCCCGATCTATCCGGTCGCGGTGGAAGCCGTGCGGCGCATCGACGCGCTGTTCGACATTGAGCGCGGCTGCAACGGGCTGGGCGCGGAGGCCCGACTGGCGGTCCGGCGCGAACACAGCGCACCGCTGATGGCTGAGCTTTATGCCTGGCCGACCAAACAGCGCAGCCTCCTGTCGCGTCATCAGGGTCTCGCCAAGGCCATCCACTACATGCTGCGCCGCTGGCCGTCCTTCACCCGCTTCCTCGACGACGGCCGGGTCTGCCTGACGAACAATGCAGCCGAACGGGCGCTGCGCTGCGTGGCTTTGGGCAGGAAGTCATGGCTGTTCTGCGGTTCGGACCGTGGCGGACAGCGTGCCGCCATCATGTACTCGCTCATCGGCACCGCCAAGCTCAACAACGTCGACCCGCAGGCATGGCTCGCCGACGTCCTCGCGCGCATCGCCGGTCATCCCGCCAGCCGGCTCGATGAACTGCTGCCGTGGCGCTGGCGGCAAGGTGATCGCGTGCTACCGCTTGCGGCATGAAGCACGACCATCTCGCCGGCTGGATCAGGTTCCTGGCGTCAACCGCGGCTCCGCCGACGGCCATGCGCCCGCTGGAGCTGGAAGGTTACCTGACCGGGCTCATCGTCGCGCCCGACCTCGTTCCACCCAGCATGGGGATCGAGGCGCTGTGGGGTGAGGACGAGCCGGTGTTCGACACCGCCGATCAGTTCCAGGCCGTGCTCGACAGCGTCATGGGCTACCACAACGAGCTTATCGACACCATCGACAGGCAGGGCGCGGGCTGGCGACCCATGTTCATGGACAAGAGCGGAACCTCCGACCTCGACGAGGCCGCCATCTGGGTCCGCGGGTTCTGGCAGGCGATGTCCGCTGTGCCCGCCTCCTGGTCGGCGCTGGCCGAAGACGAGCGCACCCGGATCCTGGTCCAGCCATTCGCCACGTTCGTCGACCTTGGCGCACTTCATGACGAACCCTTGCCCGACAACATCGACGAGATCCGGCAGGAAAGCGCCAGCCTGATCCCGCGCGTTCTCCCCGCGCTCCGCAAGCCTCGCCCAACTGCGTTCCGCCAACCCCTCCCCCCGCGCCACCCGCAAGACCGGCCGCAACCAAACCTGCCCTTGCGGGTCCGGCAAGAAGTACAAACGCTGCTGCCGCCTCAACTGACCCCGCAGCCCCCACCGAACGATTACGGGCGAGCAGGGCGCCGCGGTTGAGCTGATCGACCCCTCCGGTGAGCTAGTCTAGCCTCTCAGTAAGCGTCATAGCGCTAACCCGCCAATAAAAGATGAGGCGCCTCGAGAAAGTTGCAGACATGAACGGGCGTCTGATTACCGGAAGGTGGCCGGCGCCGCTGTACGGCCGATTATGGGTCGGCGCCGCGCGAGGACGAACATGCTGCGGCGCCCATTGCTCGGCAGCCAGGCGCCCTAAGCCGCATTATCCGCCCCATCTTGCCTGCGCGCAGAAGCGGTCGTCGTTGTTCTACCCGCGTATTCGAGGACTATACTACTTTCCAAAATCACAGGTGCCGCAGTCCGACGGGGCATGGACAACCATTGCGTCAGGTGGGCAAAAAGACGCGGGCCGCGATCTTTCCCCGATGAAGACATGAGACAAAGCCCACCGGCCACTCGGCCCGGCGCTCGGGCTCAAAGCGGGCGCAGTGGCCCGTTCGCGACCGGCTCACCGAAATCGGGCGTGCCGTCGGGGCGATAGCGGAAATACTGCACTCGCGTGTGCCGGTTGGGATCGAACAGCGGGTCGCCCTCGATCTGCTCGTAATCGCGCCCGTGATAGACCAGCACGTCGCGACCCTGTTCGTCGACGGTGAAGCTGTTGTGCCCCGGACCGTAGACGCGGTTGCGGGCCGACGAGCGGAACACCGGCTCGGGCGACTTGGACCAGCTTGCCGGGTCCATGATGTCGGCATCGTCGCGCGCGGTCAGCATGCCCAGGCAATAGCGCGCATCGGTCGCGCTCGCCGAGTAGGTCATGAACAGGCGCCCATTGCGCGCCAGGATCGCGGGGGCCTCGGCCACCTTGAAGCCCCGGATCTCCCACGGCAGCGTCGGCACCGTCAGCCGCGCAGGCGTGGCAGCGAAGGTCAGCGGCGAGGCCATCGGCGCGAGGTAAAGGTTGGAGTTGGTGTCGATCCCCGGCTCGCGCTGCGCCCAGGCCATGTAGCGCGTGCCGCGGTGGGTAAAGATGGTCGAATCGAGGTTGAAGCTGTCCCACGGCGTTTCGAGTTGCCCCAGCACCTCCCAATTACCCGCCATTGCGTCGGCCGAGCCGGTCGTGACGGCATAGGTCCGGATGCGGAAGACGTCCTCGCCGCCGCCGCTCGGGCCCGCCGCGAAATACATCACCCAGCGCCCGTCGACGAGATGAAGCTCGGGTGCCCACAGGAACCCCGACATCGGGCCGTTCGCCTGGTGCCGCCAGAGCACCCGCTCCTCGGCGGTGGCCAGCCCGGCGAGGGTCGGCGCGCGCCGCAGCACCAGCCGGTCATATTCGGGCACCGACCCGGTCATGTAGTAAAGGCCATCGCTATGGCGGAAGATCTGCGCGTCGGCGCGATTGCGGACCAGCGGATTGACAATGGCGCCCCCTTCGGACCCACCCCCGTCGGACCTGCCGGCCTGGCTCGACATGGCGGCGCAGGCGGACAGGCCAGTGGCGGCGCTGCCGGCCAGGAACAGTCTACGGGATATGTCAGTCATCGGTCTTCTCCCGTGTCTCGCCTGCGCTCAGGCGGATTGCTAGCATTGTTCGGCGCGGTTCGCACCCGCAGTTCGCCACGACCGACCCGTCATCCTCGCCCGAGCGCACGCGATGTCGCCGGTCATGCGCGCGTTCAGCGAGGCGGGCGCCGGCGCACTGGCCACTGACGCTGCAGGTGCGTCGCCCGCCTGCCCGTTCGGCGGGCGTGGCAAGCGCGAGGCCAGCAAGCGCCGCTCCCGCTGCCGTCAAGCCGGGCGCGAACCCGCTCATCGCAGGTAGAGCGTGACGACAGGCTTGGCAGGCGTCGGCCCCATAGCAGCGGGCGCCGTTCGGCGCGGTCCTGGAGGCGCGGACGAGCTTCCCAAATGCACGGGACGCTCGATAATCATGCCGATGCTCTCCAGTTCTGCGGCATCTTCGCGTTCAGCACGAGCAACCATGGAAGGGCAGCACTGCGTCGGCGGTGCCGTCGCGTCAAGTCCATGACTGCGACTGCGTCTATGGGCAGTCATGGTCCGTGGCTATTGGCCGGCCATCTCGCGCGAGCATGACTGCGTCGGCCGATCAAGAGGGTGACTTCGCCCCGGCGCGAGCGCACCATCCTCTGCTTGCGCCTGCTAACGAGATCCGGCGGTGGTTCGCAGTGCGGGGCTAAGCGCTGATCGTACGAGCGGCCGATCTTCTCGGCGCGGCTGGCCTACAACCACCGCTCGGACTTCGTGACCGTGATCCCTCTAGGATACCGCATCGAGCCGCTCGACGCGGCGGCCGCCGGATCGCCGCGCACCCTCCACTGAGGGAGCGGGGCCGCAGCCAACTCGACTTCTGACCACGGCGGCCCCGGTGCCGAATGCCACGATCGCATTGGACATGGTGAATGTGCTCGGCGCCCCGCTGCGCCGCTACCGCGAGTTCAACGACATGGGCGACGAGTTCGCGCGGCAGATCATCTATCTGGAGCGCACCTATTCACCAGGCGTGCGGTTCCGCTTCCGACCGGGTTGGGCGGAGAGCGCGGGTGCCACCGCTCGATTCCCATGGGCCGGTCCGGCCGGTCCTAACGCGTCCAATAGCGCCTCTTCATCATGTCGGCGCATCACGCTCCCCATGAGCCTGCGCATGCGAGCGGAGTCTGAGTGTGCCTAAACAGGCGACCGGGTTCGCCCCAGCGTCCGTCGCGGGATGACTGACGAGCGGCGTTGAGCCGCGCATTCTGCTGATCAGCACAGGGGCGTTCGAAAGTCCGTTTTCCGGGTCTCACGGCCGCGGGCGAGAGGGCTCCAGGGGATCACGCCGATCCCTCCGCTGCGCAGAGCGGCAGCATCTCGCGCTCCTCTTCGCGGTAGAGCAGGTTGAGATAATCCTGCATGGTCGAGAAGCGCGTCCCCTGGGACCTGGAACAGCGCTGTTGTGCGCCCAGAACGACCCACAGGCCGACGCTCGGCTCATGATCGTGCGATCCCGAAACTGGTCTTCCTCGCCGGTGTGAGATGCGGACGTATTCGATGCTCGGGGTAGTCATACCGCTGACATAGGCTGCGACTAGCTGCGGCGTCCGTGGATGGGCGTGGGGGCCAGGCCGAATGGCAAGGAAGTTGGAGATTGCTCAGTGGCTGACGCCATTGCTTGCCTGTGCACCGCTGGCGATAACTCAGCCGGCCCTCGCGTCACCGCCCAGCAGCCTCCCGCTTGTGCAGAATGGTGGCACATGGGCATCGGGGCACGTGCAGGGTATCGCCGTGGATCTCGAGGGCGGCTACATCTATTATTCCTTCACCAACCTCCTCGCGAAGTATGATCTCAGCGGGAAGCTCATAGGCACGCTCGTGGGCTGGACGGGGCACTTGGGGGACCTCGATTTCAACCCCGCGGACGGGAAGGTCTACGGCTCGCTCGAATACAAGGCGGACGAGGCCTTCTACATCGCCGTGATCGATGTGAGCCGGCTGGACCGGATTGGCGTCGAGGCCCGCGAGACGGAGATCTTCCGCACCGTCTACCTGCCCGAGGTCGCCAGCGACTATTCCGCCGACATGGACGGCGACGGCCAGTTCAACGGCAACATCGCCGGCACGCCCGATCATCGTTATGGGTGTTCGGGGATCGACGGCGTTGCGTTCGGCCCGGCATTCGGAGAGACGGAGGGGAAGCGCTTCCTCACCGTCGCCTATGGCATCTACGGCAACACCGAACGCGCGGACAACGACCACCAGGTGCTGCTCCAGTACGACATCGCCGAGTGGGACCGCTTTGCCAGCACGCTGACCGAGGCGGCGCCGCATCGCAACGGACCCGCAGGGGTAAACGGAAAGTATTTCGTCCGCACGGGCAACACGACCTATGGTGTGCAGAACCTCGCCTATGACCCGGCGCTGCAGCGCTGGTTCATGGGGGTGTACCAGGGCAGGAAGGAGGCCTTCCCCAATTACCTGCTCTTCGCCGTCGAAGCCCGAGAGCGGCCTGCGATGGCGGACCTTGTCGGTGTGCCCGGTCAAGGCGGAGCGGAGTGGGAGCGGGGCCTGCTGCTGGACCTGGCGGAGGACGGCTTGGAGGATCCCTCCACCGGCATCCGCGGATGGCAGCAGAAGGCCGATGTCGGCCTCCAACCCGTGGGTGGCGGGCTGCACTATCTGGCTGTGAATTCCGGCGGCGACAACAGCCAGACGGCCGACCTGAAACTCATGCGGTGGACCGGCGATGCGCAACAGCCATTCGCGCCGCTCCAGGCGGACAAATAATCTGAATCGTCGCAAGGGCCCGGCCGCGGCATGATCCGAGCAAGATCGCGTTCGTGTGACGCGAACCTGAAACTATACCAAAATAAAGCTTGATCTGCAACGACATATTCCCCCGAAGAACAATAGCTTACAGCGCGGGCCTGTCATGTTGTCGTAACGTCCCCCTGCTTTTGGACCGGCACCAGTTTCGGGTGTCGATACATAAAAAGGGGGGTCGACCAATGACAGTCAACCATCGTTCAACGCGTTCCATCCACGCTCGGGGGCGCGCGCTCCTGTTCCACTCACTGCTCGCGACCACCGCAATCGCCCTCCAGCTGCCGCTGGCGGCTCAGGCGCAGACACTGGACCCGCAGGACCAGCCGATCGCCACGGGCGGGCTGCGCGGACGCGTGCTCAACACCGCGACCGGCAGCTATGTGCGCAACGCCGAGATCCGCGTCGAAGGCATGTCGATCGTGGCCTATTCGGACGATGGGGGCGAGTTCCGCCTGACGGGCGTGCCGGCCGGCGATGTCACCATCGTGGTGCGATACACGGGCCTGGAGGAGGCGAGGGCTTCCGCCACCGTCATCGCCGGCCAGGTGACGACCCGCGATATCGAACTGCAGGCGCAGTCCTTTGCCGGTTCCTCGGGCAACCAGATCATCGTCGCCGCTCAACGCCAAGGGCAGGCCAGCGCAATCATGGAGCGGCGCGCCGCGATGAACGCCAAGACCGTCGTGGAGGCGGACGATTACGGCGCGCTCACCATGGGCGACGTGGGCGAGTTCATGAAGAACATGCCGGGCATCTCGCTGGTCTACACCGAGGTGGACGCCACAGCCGTGCGGATCGGCGGGCTCGATCCGAAGTACTCCACCTTCACCACCGACGGCGCGCGGATGGCGACGGCCACGTCCAACAACAATTCAGGCCGCCAAAACTCGTTCGAGCAGATGTCCATCACGGGCATCGATTCGATCGAGCTGAACAACACGCTCACCGCTCGCCTGGATGCGGATTCCCCAGGCGGCAACATCAACCTGCGCAGCAAGTTCGCGTTCGAGCGCAGCGGGCGCGAGCTGAACGTCCAGGTGGGCGCGGTCGGCACGTCCGATGCCGGACTCTCGCCGATCTACCTCCCCGACGACGAGAAGCATGCGCGGATATACCCCTCCGCGCAGTTCGGCTATGCGGACGTGTTCCTGGACGGCGATCTGGGCATCGCGTTCAACGCCAGCTACAATGCCAATTACGTCCAGCAAGACCGGATCCAGACCGACTGGTCCTACCTCGCGGATGGGCAGGTCCTGCCATATCAAGTCATGTGGCGACCAGGCCCCAAATACACGCACCGGATCGCCGGTAACCTGGCGGCCGACTACAGGATCACGGACGATCTCACCTTCGCGCTGCGCAGCAGCTATTCCTTCTACGACGTCGAGTATTTCAACCAGTATACCTACCTGACCTTCGGCAGTTCCACCGTCACCCAGACGGAGGCGGGAAGCACGCCGACGCATATCGTGGTCGATCCGAACGGGACCAACACCCGTCTGCGCACGCAATATTCGCACCGCTACGCCGGCACCCCCACGATGCTCATCGCGCCGAGGCTCGAATACCAGGGCGATACGTGGGAGGCGACGCTGCGCGGAAGCTACTCGACGGCCGAGTTCAACTTCCGCGACAACAGCAAGGGGTTCTTCCAGCGCACGGACAGTTGGCTGACGGACATCGGCTTCACGCTCGACCGACCTTCCGAGGATTCGCACGAATGGACGCTGGCGCAGACCGCCGGGCGACCCTGGGGCGACCCCGCCAGCTTCAACCGCGATCATGACATCGGCAACAATGTCCGCACGTCCGAATCCGACGCCAAGAACAAGATGTTCAGTCTCTACCTCGACCTTGAGAAGGAGTTCGCCGTCGGCACGCTGCCGCTCACCGTGCTGACCGGCTTCGGCGGCCGCACCAATGACTGGGAGACCGACGAGGGATCGTATCAGCAGTTCCAGTATGTCGGCCCGACCGGCGACCTGACGCAGACGGCGCCCGAGGCCGTGATCCCCTGGACGCAGAACTACCAGTTCCAGTTCATCGGCCTCGACGCCGGCAACCTGAACGCGCAGAACTGGCGCGCGGACAGCAACTACGCGATGTACGACATCTACCAGGCGCATCCGGAATATTTCGTGCCGGACACGCTGGGCAACCTGAAGCGCCAGCTCGATAACGACAAGCGCATCAAGGAAGAGATCTACGCCGCCTATCTCGAGGGGCAGACCCGCGTCGGCATCGCGCGGTTCGATCTTGGCCTGCGCTATGAGAAGACCAAGACGGCGTCGCGGATCGCCGACATCCGACCGCTGTCGGAAGTCAGCGCGGCCGGCTATCCGGTCAGCGCAACCGCGCCGACTACCGTTGAGGGACTCCTCTACCAGTACAACAACGGCACCTATTCCACCCGCCGCGGTGAATATGGCGACTGGTTCCTCAGCGGCGGCGTCAAGCTCGATTTCACGGACCAGCTGGTGGGGCAGATCGCCTTCAGCGACTCCATCCTGCGCCCCGATTACGGCAACCTCGGCGGCGTTGTCTCGGTCAATGACGAGACGATGGTGGTCACCGTTCCCAACCCGGAGCTCAAGCCGGAGCATTCGACCAAGTATTACGCCAGCATGCAATATTTCCTGGAGCCGTCGGGCATCGTCGCCTTCTCGTATTTCAGGCTGGACATGACCGACATGCAGGTCACCGGCATCGAAGTGAGCCCGGAAGCTGTCGGCTACGATGCGGATGATTATGCCGGCTATTTCTTCCGCAGCGCGCAGAACGTGCCGGGCAAGAGCACCAACACCGGCATCACTCTCGAGTACGACCAGCAGCTCACCTTCCTACCGGGCGCCTTGAGGGGGCTGGGCGTGCGCGCTTCGTACACCCGGATCGACCCCGATGGCGAGCGGACGAACCTGCCCAAGGACTCGGCCAATTGGGGCCTGCGCTACGGCTCCGGTCCGTTCGACGTGCAGCTAACCGGCAACTGGCAGTCGGAATACCGCACCAGCGGCTTGAGCAATACGGAGACGACGGCCAATAACGGCATCCTCTACCATACCGATCGCCAGCTCTGGAACCTCAGCGCCAGCTATCAGATCAACGACAATTTCGAGGCGATCATCGCCGGCCGCAACATCTTCAATGCGCCGGATGTCATCTACTCCAATGTCGAAAGCCGCGTTCAGCAATACACGATCTATGGCTCGCTGTGGAACGTGAGCCTGAGGGGCACCTTCTGAGGGACCGCCAATGGTCCGCCCCCTGCGGCTGCGTGGCCTACCGGCCATGTAACCGCGCGAGACCTGCCGGCGCATCAGTGCCGTCCGTGCATCCTTGCGGAGTTTCGTCATGGTTCTGAATGTCGACCGGCGGAGCCTCGTCGCCGGCGCCGGGCTGGGGTTGGGGGCGCTCCTGCTCCCGGCGGGCCGCGCCCTTGCGGCCGGCCTTCTCGGCGCGAAGGGCTTTACGCACAACGTAGCAAGCGGGGAGCCGGCTGCGGATTCCATGCTGCTGTGGACCCGTTTCGTGCCCGCGGACCGCCACGCCGAGGTCGGGCTCACCGCCGAAATGGCGCTGGACCAGGATTTCGCGCAGGTGGTGGCCGGCGGCACCGTGCGTACCGGCGCCTGGCGCGACTGGACGGCGAAGGTCACGGTCGACGGGCTGCGGCCGGGGACGGTCTACTGGTATCGCTTCATCGCCGCCGACGGGAGCCGGTCTCCGGTCGGCCGCAGCAAGACCCTGCCAGTGGATGACGCGCCGCGGTTCGGGCTGGGCGTGTTCTCCTGCTCGAACCTGCCAATCGGCTGGTTCAACGCCTATGGCCATGCCGCCGCGCGTGAGGATCTCGATCTGTGGCTGCATGTCGGTGACTACATCTACGAATACGGAATGGCCTCCTATCGCGCGGAGCAGCTGGTCGCCGGGCGCATTGTCGATCCGGACAAGGAGATGGTCGCGCTGAACGATTATCGCCTGCGTTTTGCCTGCTACCGAGCCGATGCCGACCTCCAGCGCCTGCATCAGATGGCGCCGATGGCGGCCCTGTGGGACGATCACGAATCCACCAACGACAGCTGGGAAGGCGGCGCGAAGAACCACCAGCCCGAGGCGGAGGGCGACTGGAGCGCGCGCAAGGCCTCCTCGATGCAGGCCTATCGCGAGTGGATGCCGGTCTCGGATGAGCCGTGGAAGGCCTACCGCCTCGGCTCGCTGGCCACGCTCTACCGCACCGAATCGCGCCTGCTGGCGCGCACCCGGCCGGCCGATATCGGCGCCGCTTACCGCGCGGCCGACGCGGACGCGGCGCTGCGGGCTTTCCGCGACGGCGCGTGGCAGGACCCTGCGGCGACGATGCTGGGCGCGGAGCAGGAGAACTGGCTGGCGCGCGAGCTGGAGCGCAACGCCCGCTCCACCGCCTGGCAGATGGTCGGCATGGGTACGATCCTCGGGCGGACAATGATGCCGCGCGAGGCGATCGACTGGCTGCGCCCTGACGTGAGCGAAGGCACGTTCACCAGCTTCGGGAACAGTATCCGCGCCGCAAGCCATGGCTTGCCGATGTGGATGGATCGATGGGATGGCTATCCCGCCGCCCGGTCGCGGCTGCTCAAGGCGGCGCAGCAGGCCGATGCGGACTTGGTGATGCTCTCGGGTGACAGCCACAATGCGTGGGCCTATTCTCTAGTCGAGGACGGAAAGCCGGCAGGCGTCGAGTTCGCCGGACAGTCGGTCACGTCCAGCGGCATGGAAGGAAACACGGGCGCCGATCCACGGATCGTCGCGCGAGGCTTCATCGCCGCCAATCCCGAGCTGCAATGGGCCGATACCAGCCGGCGCGGCTACATGATGATCGAGATCACGCAGCAACGCGTGACGGGTGAGTGGGTTTTCATGCGGACGATCAAAGCCCAGGATACCGCATCGGCCGGGTCACACCGGATGCATGCCGAACGCGGGCGCAGGGAGTTCGGCGTGTGATCTGCGCTGCGCGTCATCGCCTTTGCGTTCGTGAAGTGTTTTCACCGATCCCGCTTCAGCCGCGCTGGTAATGACGGACATCGGGGAAAGGAGAGGTTTGGCCCGCGTCGGCACCCCGCGGCATGTCGCTTGCAAGCTGCCAGCTGGTTCTTGGCTAGACACGACGGCCCATTGAGCCGCCAGAACAAACGTTCAAAACATCCACTCTTGCCCGAAAGCTGATGGGGTGGACGCCCCCCGACGGCATCGATGTGCCAGAGTGGAGGTGTTGATCACCACTGAGAGCGCGTTTGG
>Ga0210040_10004561_pt1 | contig 18034 bp, 17 predicted proteins | sample CryGeyCG12114_NA_FD_185462 | JGI IMG/M metagenome (GOLD analysis project Ga0210040, IMG submission 185462) | Groundwater microbial communities from aquifer - Crystal Geyser CG19_WC_8/21/14_NA (SPAdes) (version 2) | ecosystem: Environmental > Aquatic > Deep subsurface > Groundwater | place: USA...
GTACGTCACTCCCGGCGCTAACGTCGGCCACATGGACTTCACCCTCTCCGCCAAGGCCGAGGACGTCAGTGGCCGGATGTGGGACTTCATGCGGGACCAGGTCTTCCCCGCTGAGCCCGTGTACGAGCAGTGGCGCGCCGCGCGCGGCCACGACGACCACGCCCACCCACCGATCCTGGAAGAGCTCAAGGCCGAGGCGCGCTCGCGCGGCCTGTGGAACCTCTTCCACCACGAGCTCGGGGGCATGAGCAACCTCGAGTACGCCTCCATCGCCGAGATCATGGGCTGGTCCCCGACGATCGCGCCGGAGGCGACCAACTGCGGTGCCCCGGACACCGGCAACATGGAGACGCTGATGCTCTTCGGTACGCCGGAGCAGAAGCAGCGCTGGCTCGAACCGCTGCTGGAGGGCGAGATCCGCTCCGGTTTCGCGATGACCGAGCCCGACGTCGCCAGCTCCGACGCCCGCAACATCCAGACCTCGATCGTCCGGGACGGCGACGAGTACGTGATCAACGGGCGCAAGTGGTGGACCAGCGGCGCCGCCGACGAGCGCTGCCAGGTCTTCATCGTCATGGGCAAGACCGATCCCGAGGGTGCGCCGCACCGCCAGCAGTCGATGGTGCTCGTACCGCGGGACACCCCCGGGCTGGAGATCGTGCGGCACCTGCCGGTGTTCGGGTACCAGGACCAGCACGGCCACTCGGAGCTGCGGTTCACCGACGTCCGGGTGCCGGTGAGGAACATCCTGTCCGGCGAGGGCGACGGCTTCATGATCGCCCAGGCCCGGCTCGGCCCCGGCCGCATCCACCACTGCATGCGCGCGATCGGCATGGCGGAGCGGGCGCTGGCGCTGATGGTCGAGCGCGCCAAGTCGCGGGTCGCCTTCGGCCGGCCGCTGGCCGAGCAGGGCACCGTGCGGGAGCTGATCGCCCGTTCGCGGATCGAGATCGACCAGGTCCGGCTCTACGTGTTCCAGACCGCCGACCTGATCGACCGGTTCGGCGCCAAGGGCGCTCGGACCGAGATCTCGGCGATCAAGGTCGCCGCGCCCCGGGTGGCCTGCGACGTCATCGACCGCGCCATCGAGGTGCATGGCGGGGCAGGCGTCAGCAACGACACCGTGCTGGCCCGCTTCTACGCCAGCGCCCGCACCCTGCGCATCGTGGACGGCCCGGACGCGGTGCACATCCGCGGGGTCGCCAAGGAGGAGCTGGCCCGGGAGCGCCCCTTCGCCGGCTGATGCAGGACGCCGGCTCCCGTCGGCGGGGCAGGCCCCCCTGCAGGGGCCCACTGCGAGCTGACGAGCGGTGGGGGGCAGGGGGGCCCGTCGTCAGGGCGTGAGCGTGCTGCCGAACGACCCGCCGGCCAGCTTGGCCATGAGCTGGGTGCGGTCCAGCCCGACCGCGGTGAGCGCGTCGGCGTCCCGGTCGGTGTCGATCTGCTCGGGCAACTGGGCGGCCACCGCCTCGGCCCGGTCGTTGTCGCCCTCGGTGCGCAGCAGCTGCACCAGCTTGTCCCGCTCGATGTGCACGGCTCCTCCAGGGCTCGATGTGCTCGCCATCACACTGCCGCCTGTCCGCTGATCGCGCCAGATGGTCACGGTCCGGTGACGGCGCCACCCCTCGACGGGCCCTCAGCGCGTCGGCAGCTCGCGGCCGAGGCCCGAGGACGGCGGACGTCAGCGCGGTCGCGCCCGACGCACCAGGAAGCCGCCCACCGCCGCCAGCACCAGGCCGAGCACCACCTGGCCGATGCCGACGCCGCTGCGGTCGCTGCCGAACCAGGTGACCGAGGAGACCAGCAGGACGACGGCGATCCCCAGCACGAGGAGGCCGATGAGCCGCTCCCGGCGGGCGCGGGGCTCCGATGACGTCATGCGCCCGACCCTACGGAGCGACGGCCGGCGGACCGGAAGCGGTTCCAGCTCGCCGACCGGCCCGGGGCCGCTCCCATCGGTGACAGGACGGACAGCAGATCGTCCTGCTCGGCGGCCCGCCCTGGCTGTCTTGCACCGAGCGACCGGTGCCCGTGACCGCTCCGCGATGCGCGCAGCGGGATCACCGGCACGGGTCTTGCCCGGCGACTTCACCACCGCGAGCGCCGGGCCAGGACGGCGGAGGCGCTCCACCACTGGCCGGACACCGACGCCCGTCTACGGAACCTGCGACGAGGTGGCCCTCGGGGCACTGCAGGCGTCGGGCCGGCAGGTGCCCGGCGACATCGCCGTCGCCGGCTTCGACGACATCCCGGCCGCAGAGTTCAGCGGTCTGGGGTAGACCACGGCGACCCACACGCAGCACGACCGCAGGGGGAACGACGGCTCCGGCCGAAGGCACGGCCGGGGCCGCCGCACCGTCAGCGGGCGAACCGACGCAGGGAACGGTGCCGGCGGCGACCCGAGCGCCGGCCCAGCGACCAGCCCACCAGCACCCCGAGGGTCAGTCCGACGCCCAGCGGCGGGGCCGCACGCTTCGCCGGCACGTCCAGACCCGCCTCCGCCGGCTGGACCGCCGTCTCCAGCCGCTGGGCGACCGGCGGCGGAGTCGGCTCGACCGTGGCCTGCGCGATGTCCGACGGAGGCACGGTGCGCGCGGCGGAGCCGAGACTGCCCTCCTGGATCTCCCGGGACAGGTTGGCCGCGAACTGGTCGAGGACCCGCCGGCTCACGTCGGCCATCACACCCCGCCCGAACTGGGCGGGCTTGCCGGTGATGTCCAACTCGGTGACGACGTCGACGGCGGTCGACTCGCCGGCGGACTGGAGGCTCGCGGCGATCCGTGCCCGGGCCGTGCCGCCGCCCTTGTCCTTGGCGGCGGCGGAGAGGACCACGCGGTGCGCCCGTTCGTCGCGCTCGACGAAGGTGATGACGCCCTGGTAGCGGACCGCGATCGGACCGAGCTTCACCGTGACCTTGCCGGAGATGTCGTCGCCATCTACGGAGTCGACACTGGCACCCGGCATGCACGGCGCGATGCGCTCGACGTCGAGGAGCACCTTCCATGCCTCGTCGACCGGTGCCGGGACGACGAACGAGTTGCGCAACTGCATGTCAGACCTCTCCGTGGATGGTGGTGTCGCTGGGACCGGCCCCGGATCGGGCTGCACTGAGAGCGGCGACGATCTTGGCCGGACTCAGTGGCAACTCGGTGATCCGCGCCCCGAACGGACGCAGGGCGTCCTCGACCGCGTTGGCGATGGCCGCCGGGGCCGGGATGGTGCCGCCCTCCCCGGCGCCCTTGGCGCCGAGCGGGTTCAGCGGGCTGGGCGAGTGGACGTGCACCAGCTCGACCGGCGGGACCTCGACGGCCGAAGGCAGCGAGTAGTCCAGGTAGCTGGTGCTCTGCGGCTGCCCGGACGAGTCGTAGAACGACTGCTCGAGCAGGGCGTTGCCGATGCCGTGCGCGAAGCCGCCGAGGACCTGCCCGTCGACGAGGAGCGGGTTCACCACCGTTCCGCAGTCGTGGCCGATCACGTACGCGACGATGTCGACGGCGCCCGTCTCCGGGTCGACGTCGACGACGGCGACGTGGGTGCCGCTGGCGTACGCCGCCCGCTCGGGGGCGAAGTAGGACGTCGTCTCCAACCCCGGCACGACGCCGGGCGGGAGAGTGATGCCGTGCCGTCCGACGTTGGCCACCTGAGCGACGTCCTTCAGCGTGACGGACCGGTCCGGGTCGTCCTTCACCTGCACCCTGTTGCCGACGAAGGTCAGGTCCGAGGGGTCCGCCTTCAGGAGCACCCCGGCCACAGAGAGGATCCGTTCACGCATCAGCTGACCGGCCTGCAGGGTGGCCGGCCCAGCTGTCGCGGTGTTGCGCGAGGCGAAGGTGCCCTGCCCGAACGGGATGGTGCTCGTGTCACCGGTCCTGACCCAGATGTGCTCCATGTCCAGGCCCATGGCGTCCGAGGCGATCTGGGCGTAGACCGTCTCGTACCCCTGGCCCTGCGGCGCTGCGGCCAGCGTCACCAGGATCGTGCCGTCGTTCTTCAGCCGGAACCTCGAGCCCTCGTACGGGCCCAGGCCGCAGCCCTCGACGTAGCCGGCCAGCCCGATGCCGCGCAGGACTCCGCGGGCCCGGAGCTCCTTCTGCTGTTCCCGCTGCTCGTCGTACCCGACCCGCTCCAGCACCCGGGCCAGCAGCTCCGGGAAGTTGCCGCTGTCGTAGGTCAGCGGGCTGCCGTCCCGGAAGGTGAGCCCGGCCCGGTAGGGGAACTCGTCGGCCTGCACGAGGTTCCGTCGGCGCGCCTCCGCGGGGTCCAGGCCCAGGTGCTCGGCCATCCGGTCGACCATGCGCTCCATGGCGACCACGGCCTGCGGCCGACCGGCGCCACGGACCGAGCTGGTGGGCACCATGTTCGTGTAGCAGGCGTACAGCTCGCTGTGGATGTTCGGGATCTTGTACTGGCCGGGCAGCGTGCTCAGCGTGATGGTCGGCACCTGCAGGCCGGCGCAGTAGGCGCCCTGGTCGTGCTCGAAGACGTCCTTGACCGCGAGGATGTGCCCGTCGTCGTCGAACCCGATCTCCACCCGGTGGGTCTGGCCGCGCTCCATCATCGTGGCCAGGAAGTTCTCCCGCCGGTCCTCGATCCACTTGACCGGGTGCTGCAGCAGCCGGGCGAGGAAGGGGATCACTGCCTCCTCGCCGTAGAACTGCGCCTTGGGGCCGAAGCCACCGCCCACGTCGGCCGGCGCGATGACCCGGATCTCGTCCTCGGAGAGCTCGTACAGGAAGGCCAGCATGTTGCGCACGTAGTGGGGCGACTGCGTCGTGTCCCAGACCGTCAGCTGACCGGTGCCGACGTCGTACCGCGCCGCCACCCCGCGGGTCTCCATGGAGTGCCCGCCCCCGCGGTGCACGGTGAAGGTCTCGCTGAGCCGGTGCGGCGCCTCGGCCAGCGCCTGGTCCGGGTGACCGGCCCGCTGGGTGATGTGCACCGCGACGTTGCTCTCCAGGTGCTCGTGCACCAGCGGCGCGTCGGGCGCGAGCGCGGCCGCGGTGGAGGAGACGGCCGGCCTGACCTCGTAGTCGACCTCGATGAGGTCCAGGGCGTCCTCCGCCACGTACCGGGAGACCGCGACGACGACGGCGATCGGCTCACCCACGAAGTGGACCGATTCCGGCGGCAGGGAGTACCGCGGCACGTCCTGCAGTTCCGGATGGGTCACCTTGGGCGGGATCGGCTTGGCCAGCTGGGCCAGGTCGTGGCCCGACCACACGCCCAGCACACCGGGCAGCGCCGCGGCGGCCGAGGTGTCCATCGACAGGATGCGGGCCGACGCGTGCGGGCTGCGCAGGAAGGCCGCCTCGTAGGCGCCGGGCAGCTCGATGTCGTCGAGGTAGACCGCACTGCCGGTCAGCAGCCGCCGGTCCTCCCGGCGGAGCACGGGCGAGCCGATCATCGCCGTCCGGCCACCGTCGGCCGCCGGCGCGACCGTGCTCCTGCGTGCCGTTCGTGGGCTACTCGCCACCGGGGGCCCCCTCTCCGACCTCGAGCAGCGCCTGGACCATGCCCGCGTACCCGGTGCAGCGGCAGATGTTCCCGCTGAGCACCTCCCGGGCCTGGCCCGGCGTGGTCACCGGCCCCTCGCGCAGCGCCGCGGTGGCGCTCATGAGGAACCCGCTGGTGCAGAAACCGCACTGGACGGCGTGGCAGCGGCTGAACGCCTCCTGCAGTGGGGTGAGCTCGCCGTCGGGTTCGGCCAGGCTCTCGACCGTCTCGACGCTGCGGCCGTCGACCTGGACCGCGAGCATCAGGCACGAGCGGACGGCGTCACCGTCCACCAGCACCGTGCAGGCACCGCACACGCCGTGCTCGCAGCCGAGGTGGGTGCCGGTCAGGCGCAGCTGCCCGCGGAGGAAGTCGGCCAGGGTGAGGCGGCTGTCGACCACCTCCTCGTAGCGGGTGCCGTTGACCGTCGTCGTCAGCCACAGCACCTCGCCGGGCTGGAGGCTCTCGGGGCGGGGGGTGTCAGGCAGCATGCTCGGATCCCTTCTCGTGCGGAGCGTCCTGAGCAGTCGCCGCCAGTGCGCGGCGGGCCAGGACGGAGACCAGTTGGCGTCGGTAGTCGGCGGAGGCATGGACGTCACCGGTCGGGGAGACCTCCCGGTGTACCGCTCGCTCCGCGGCGACCAGCGCCTGCGGCTCGAGCCGACTGCCGAGCACCGCGTCCTCGGCGGCGCGGAGCCGTTGCGGCGTCGCGGCCACCCCGGCGGCGACCAGGCGGCAGCGCTCGACGGTGCCGTCGGCGGCCCGGGTGACCACGGCCGCCACCGAGGCGAGGCCGAAGTCGCCGTGCCGGGTGGCGAACTCCTGGAAGGAGGTCCGGGTCCCCGGAGGCAGGTCGTCGATCTCCACGCCCAGGAGCACCTCCTCGGGCTCCAGCGCAGTGGTGAGGTGGAAGACGAAGAAGTCCTCGGCCGCGACCGTGCGCTCGCCGGACCGCGCGGCGACCTGCATCCGGGCGTCCAGCGCGGTCATCACGGCCGGCAGCTCGGCGGACGGGTCAGCGTGGGCCAGACTCCCGCACACGGTGCCCCGGTTGCGGATCTGGGGATGGGCGACCTGCACGAGCGCCTGCCGGAGCAGGGGCAGTTCCCGGGCCAGTTCGGTAGAGCGTTCGACGGCTCGTTGCCGCACGAGGGCAGGCAGGCGCCAGCCGGACGGCGTCCGCTCGGGGGTGTCCAGGCCGGGCAGCCGGTTGATGTCCACGATGTGCTCGGGAGCGGCCATGCGGAAGGCGAGCAGGGGCATCAGGCTCTGGCCGCCGGCCAGGAGCTTGGCCTCGCCGGCGTGCTCGTCGAGCAGGTCCAGCGCCTCCGCCACCGACGTGGGGGCGTGGTAGGAGAACCGGCCGGGCTTCATGCGATCACCTCAGGGGTCGGGACGGTGGACCGGGCGTCGTGCCGTGCGCAGCCACAGGAGGCGTCGTGGGCTCCGGCAGCCGGCAGCGGCTGATCGGTCAGGTGCGCCGCCACCAGGTCGGCCAGGCCGGGCGCTTCGATCAGCGACAGGTGCCGCAGCTCCGGCAGGACCACGGCCTTCCCGGAGCGCACGTGGTCGGCGATGTGGCGGCCCATGGCCGGTGGGGTCGCGTAGTCGTGCTCGCCGGTGAGGCTGAGGGTCGGGGCGGTGATCGCCGGCAGCAGCTCCCGGCCGTCCAGCCCGCCGAGGGCACGTGCCGCCTGAGCGTGCGCCCGGGAGTCCGTGCGCACGAAGACGTCGACCACCCGCTGCACCTCGTGCGGACGGCGCGCCCGGAACGGCTCGGTGAACCACCGGTCCACCTGGAACGGCACCTGTCGCGCCCGTGGCGTGGTCAGCGCCTTCTCAGCCCGCTCGGCCCACACGGCCGGGGCCTGGTCGCCGTACCAGGCGGTGGTGTCGGCGAGCACCAGCCGCTGCACCCGCTCGGGGCGGGAGCCGGCGAAGGTGAGGGCGACGCTGCCGCCCATCGACATGCCCAGCAGGTGCGCGGAGCGCAGGCCGAGCCCGTCCAGCAACGCCTCGACGTCGTCGGCCAGGTCCGCCGCGGTGAAGGCGTCGCCGGCCCAACCGCTGTCGCCGTGGCCACGGGCATCGGGGGAGATGACGTCGAAACGCTCGGCCAGCCGCTCGGCGAAGGGGCCCCACACCTCTCCCGAGAGAGCCAGCGGGTGCAGCAGCACCAGCGGTTCGCCCTCGCCCGAACGGCGGAGCGCCATCGGACCGCTCGGGCCGTCGATCACATGGGCCTCGCCCACGAAGGGCACGGCACCTCCGGGTGCTGCTGGCTCAGGCACGATGACCTCCGGTGAGAAGACGGGTGGCGTTGCCGCCGAGGACAGCGGCGGTGTCGGACTCGCCGAGGCCCGCCGCGCGGACGGTGGCGACCGGGTCCCGGTCGCCCAACGGGAAGGGCTGGTCGCTGCCGAGCAGGACCTGCTGTGCGCCGACCGCATCCACGAGGAAGCGGATCGCGGCGGAGGACATCGCGACCGTGTCGTAGAACAGGTCGCCGAGGTACGCCGACGGGCAGCCACGGTCCAGCGCGTGTCCGGCCAGCGCGTCGGCACGGTGCGCGCCGTCCAGGCGCATCGCCTGGTAGGGGAGGAAGCCACCGCCGTGGACGGTGACCAGACGGAGCCCGGGATGGCGGTCGAGCACTCCGCAGAGCACCAGCGTGGCGACGCCGAACGAGGTGTCCACCAGGCGGCAGTAGGCGTTCCCGAACTCCTTGCTCCCCGGCAGCGACCGGGCCGGGCCGTCGGCCGGCGGGTGCAGCATGACCGGTACGCCCAGCTCCTCCGCCGCCGTCCACAGCGGCTCGAGCCGAGGGTCGCCCAGATCGCGGCAGTGCACCGGGTTGGTGCTGAGCACGAGCCCGGCCATCCGCAGCTCCCCGACCGCGGTGACGAGGTCGGCGGCGGCGTCGTCGACGTCATCGAGCGCGACGGTGGCGAGCGCGGGAACCGGTCCGTCAGTGGTCGCCTGCCCGGCCTCCGCCAGGAGCGCCTCGTTGATCCGCCGGGCCCAGTCGCGCGCCGCGGCCGCCGGCATGGAGGCAGTGGGCTGCAGGTCGAGCCAGGGGCTCAGCAGCTGGACGTCGATGCCGCGGGCCCCGCGCATCGACGCGCGCCGCTCGGCGAGGAACATGCCCTCGCGGATCAGCCGGTCGTCGCCCTCCGGTGTGCGCACCAGCCAGCCCTGCTCGGTCCGGCGCGCTGAGAACGCGTGAGCGGCGCCGGTGTCGGCGAGCTCCTCGAGCAGTGCCTCCGGCACTGCGTGGGCGTGGCAATCGACCACCGGGGACCGACCTTGGGGCTGCGGCATCGTTGCGCGCACCTCGCTCTCACTACGTGTGAGACGACCGTATGGCGCTGCGCGGCAGGGACAATCGAGAAGATGTTGGGTCAGGCATCAGCAACACTGGGGGCTGCGGTGCAGGCTCCGGTGGCCACCTCGTGCAGTACCTCGAGCAGTTGGACGACCACCGGGTCCCGGCGGGCCTCGCGCAGCCGTAGGGCGCCGATGCGCCGCGACAAGGCACGGTCGACGAGCGGGACGGCGACCACGTCGGCGTGCCGGGCGGTGAGGGACATCTGCGGCACGACCCCCACCCCGACCCCGGCGGCGACCAGGCCCTGCACCGAGGGGTAGTCGTCGGTGGTGAAGACGACGTCGGGCTCGAAGCCGGCCTGGCGGCACATGACGGCGAAGGCATCGTCGTACGGCTTGCGGTGCCGGCGCACGACCCAGCCCTCGGTGCACAGCTGCTCCAGACGAACCGGAGTCGCGACGGCGCCCGTCGCGCCGTCCGCGCCGAGCACGAGCGGGTGACCGCGCGGCACGAGCACCCGCAACGGGTCGTCGAACAGGTGCTCGTAGACCAGCCCCTCGTGCGGCTGTGGGGCGAACGCGTAGTCCCACACCATGCCGACGTCGATCGAGTGGTCGATGAGCAGTCCGGACACCTCGGTGGGCTGCGCCGGGACGACGACCAGCCGGGCGTCGCGCAGTCGCCGGCGGTAGCGCTGCACCACGGACGGGATGATCTGCAGGCCCGCGGTGGCGAAGGTGCCCAGCCGGGCCTGCCGCGGCCCGTCGGCCAGCCGGCGGAGCTCCTCCTCGATGTCGGCCAGCGAGCGCAGGAGTCCGCGCGACCGTTCGGCCAGCAGCTCGCCGGCGGGAGTGAGGCGGACCCCCCGGGGCATCCGCTCGAGCAGCGCCATGCCCACCTCCCGCTCGAGGATCGCCATCTGCTGCGACACCGCTGACTGGGTGAGGTAGAGCCGGTCCGCCGCCGCCGTGAAGGAGCCCTCCTCCGCCACGACGCAGAACACGCGCATCCGTCTGGTGTCGAGCACGGTCGCCCCCGTCAGTCCGTCCTGGCCGGCTGTGCCGGCACGCCGCCCGAGTGCACCAAGGCGCTGCGGGTCAGTGCGCCGGTCGTCCCCAGCGCGACCGCCATCGCCCAGAACACCCCCGCCGCGCCCCATCCTGCAGCGCACAGGCCCGCCACCGCGGGCAGCACGGTCTGGCCCAGCCTGTTGCCCGACAGGCGCAGCGAGAGGGCCGTCGCCCGCACCGGCGCGGGCGCCAGCTCGGCGACCCAGGCCATCGTCATCGGTTGGCCGACGCCGAGGGTCAACCCCACCCCGATGACGACCACCCCCATCACCAGGACGCTCGGCCAGACCGGGAGCAGGGCGACCGTGGCGGCCGCCCCAGCGAGGCTGGCGATCAGGACCGGCGTGCGACCGAACCGCCGGACCCAGCGGGCGAGGAGGACCCGGGAAGCCATCGATGCCACCGCGCGCACGGTGAGCAGGGCACCGACCACCGAGGTCGCGAGGTGCTGCTCCGTGCCCAGCACCGGGAGGTACACCACGAGCAGGTCGACGCTCGCGATGACGGTCAGGCTCGCGAGGATCGCCACTCGCAGGTCCGGGATGGCCAGCACTGTGCGCACCGCTCCGCCGGGCGGGCGGGTCCGCCGGCCCGCTCGCGGACGCGCGCCAACGAAGCCGGTGAGCGCGGCCAGGGCAACGGCGGCGCACGCTCCGGCGAGGAAGAGCCGGTGGGTGTCCGGGCGGGCAGCCTGGCCACCCAGCACGCCCATGACCACCGGACCGATCGCCTGACCGAGGGACTGGGCCAGGGTGAAGCGGCCGAAGGCGTGCACCAGGTCCCGGCCGGGCTCGCCCCCGGCCACCACGCTCTGCTGGCCGAGCATGGTGAGCAGGTGGCCGCAGCCGAGCAGGACGCTGCCGGCCACCAGGACCGGGAGCGTGTCCGGGAGGACGAGGAACAGCAGGGCCGCCAGGACCAGCAGGGTGGCGCCGGCCACGAGCACCGAGCGCTCGCCGCGGGCGTCGGCCAGTCGTCCGGCGAGTAGGGCGATCGCCAGTGGCACGATGGTGAAGCACGCCGCGAGGCAGCCCAGCCAGGCACTGGGCACACCGAGCGCGATCGCCTGGTAAGAGATCGTCGGCCGGATGATGAAGACCGTGCACTGCAGCAGCACCGCGTGCAGGGCCAGGGCGGTCCACCGCAGGGACCACCGGTCCGCGACCAGGGCGGGCACCGTGGTCATCGGCGCGTCATCCGCCCTGTGAGTCTGCGGCCGGCAGGCTCGGCATCACCCCGTCCCACCCGAACCTCTCGATCGCGGCGAGGCCGCCCATGACCAGTGACTTGGTCAGCGCGGCGGCGAGGTCGCTGTCCCGGTCCTCGTAGGCCCGCAGCAGGCGGTCGTGATCGGCCACCGACCGGTCCAGCCGGCCCGGCTTGGACAGGCTTACGTGCCGCAGCTGCAACATCCGCAGCCCGAGGCTGTCCAGCACCCGCCGAAGGGTGCCGTTACGGGAGATGACGGCCTCGGTGTTGCGGAACTGCACGTTGACCCAGAAGTACAGGTCCACGTCGCCGTCGCGCGACGCCGCGGCGAGTTCGTCCTGCAATCGGCGCAGCTCGGCCAGGTCGTCGTCGTCCGCGACCGCGACCACGGCCCGGCTGACCATCGCGTAGAGCTCGGCGCGCAGGTGGTAGAGCTCGCGCACCTCGGCCATGTGCAGCGGCGCCACCCGCGGACGACGGTGCGCGGAGATCTCCACGAACCCCTCGCGCTGCAGGGTGAGCAGCGCCTCCCGCACCGGGGTCCGACTGCTGCCGAAGGTCCGGGCCAGCTCCACCGAGTTCAGGTCGTCGCCGGGCCGCAGTCGGCCCTCGATGATGTCGGTGCCGACGCCCACGATGATCTCGTCGACGATGCTGGTGCCCTCGTCGCGGTTGAGCACACGCAACAGCTCACTGTGGCCGATGCTCTGCCCGGCTCTGGACCCCGCCAACGGCACCACGTTCGTCGGTCTCCCCCGCCCATGGGTCATGCACCACCGCCCAGGACCTCGGGCCACTTGCGCGTCACCCGGTCGATCAGGGCCCGACTGGCCTCCGCCACCCGGGGGAAGCCTTCCAGACGTTCGTACGGTCGGCAGGCGTCGATCACCGCGCGCGTGTTGTACGCCGGGGCGCCCGGCTCCCGCAACGGGTCCACCCGGCTGCCCCAGGTGTGGTGCAGCACGTCGATGTCCCGGCCGGGCTCGGTCCGGGTGCAGACCGCCCACATCACCTCGGTGAGGTCGCGCGGGTCGACGTCGTGATCCACGACGACCACGAACTTGTTCATGTACGCGGCCGCCGGGAGCTGGGAGGTGAGCAGCCCGGCCTGGCGCACGTGCCCGGCGTACCCCTGCTCGATGGCCACCGCGAGCAGCTGGCGGCCTCCCCCGGCCTCGTGCGCCCACACCCCGTGGAGGCCGGGCAGACCGGTGGACTCCAGGGCGTCGTGGATCATCGCGGACTTCATGACGCTGCGCATGTAGGAGTAGTCGTGCGGCGGCTTACCGGGGGGCGCTCCGAGCAGGATGGGGTCGTTGCGGTGGTAGACCCGCTCGACGTCCATGGTCAGCACCGGCTCGATCCCGCCGCTGTAGTAGCCGGTCCACTCGCCGAACGGCCCCTCGTCGGCCCGACGGTCCGGGTAGAGCCAGCCCTCCACCGCGATCTCGGCCGTGGCCGGGATGGGCAGACCGGTCACCTCACCGTGCACCACGTCGACCGACCGACCGAGCACCGCGCCGGCGTAGTCGAGCTCGCTGACGTCGCGTGGCACCTCCGTCCCGGCCACCACCAGGAGCAGGGGATCGTGCCCGAGCGAGGCGGTGACGGGCGCCCGGCCCTCCTTGGCGAACCACTCGCGCACGTGCATGGCGCCGTGCTTCCCCGACTCGATGTTGACGCTCACCGCGCGCCCGCCGTCCTGGACCTGCATGCGGTAGGCCCCGGCGTTCACCGCGCCGGTGTGCGGATCGGTGGTGAACACCGCACAGCCCGTGCCGATGTAGCGGCCACCGTCGCCCTCGTGCCACCGCGGCACGGGGAACTTCAGCAGGTCCACGGCGTCACCGCGGTCGACGTTCTCCAGCACCGGCCCGGAGGTGACGTAGCGCGCCGGGTAGCGCCCAGCGTCACTCACCCACTGCCCGGGCTTGCTGCGCAGTGCCTGCACCAGCGAACGGTCATCCAGGTCGGTACCCAGCCGGAGGGTGATCCCCAGCCGCCGGGCGTTGGACATGCTCGCCGACAGCACCCGCGAGCCGGTCGGGTACCCCGGCACGTCGTCGAAGAGCAGGGCCCGGGGCGAGGGGCGGCGGTAGTTGGCCTCCGACACCGCGCCGATCTCGAGGTCCCAGTGCGCGCCGGGCACGCGCTGCACCTCACCCAGCTCGTCGACCAGCTGCAGCCAACTGCGCAGGTCGTCCACGTCGCCCAGCCGGGTGGCCGCCAGCGGCGGGCGATCGGCGGTCGCGGTCACTTCTGGTACAGGGAGTCGATGAAGCCGTCGGACTGCAGGTCGTCGACCATGCTGTTGTCCACGTACTTCGAGGTGTCCGCCGGCGCCTTGTCGCCGTTCTCCGCCGCCGCCTGCTCGAAGGCCTCGGCGAGCAGGTCGGGATCGACGGTCGGCGTCTTCGCCCAGAGCGGCTCGAAGAAGTCGTAGGCGTACTCGGCGAGCTCCTGGTCGTCGGTCCCACTGTGCTTCACGATGCTGGCGACCGCGGTGTCGCGGTCGTTGTGCAGGATCGACAGGCACTCGGTCTCGGCCTTGACGAAGGCGGCCACGGCCTTCTCGTTCGACGTCAGGTAGTCGGCCTTGACGGTGTACGCATTGGCGGCCGCCGGGTACTTGGTGAAGTCCATGACCTTGACGAACCCCTGCTCACGGGTCTTGGTGCCCGTCGGCGGCTGGGTGACGATGGCGTCCACCGCGCCCTGCTCCAGAGCGGTCACCTCGGCCGGAGTGCTCTTGAGGAACACCTTGGTGATGTCGTCCTCGCTCCACCCCTTGTCGGCGAGGAACGCGTCGACGGAGGCGTCGCCCAGCGAGCCGGGGGAGCTGAGCCCGATGCGCATGCCCTTCACCGCGTCCGGGGACGTGATCGTGTCCTTGCCCCACATCTCCAGGTAGTAGACGGGGATGGGCAGTGCGATGTAGCGCAGGTCGATGTCGCTGCCGAGCACGCCGGAGGCGGTGGACTTCGCCACGCCGGCGCCCACCTGGACGCTGTTGCTGGCCAGCCCGGCGAAGAGCTGCGAGCTGCTGTTGAGCAGGGTGAGCTCGGCGTCGAGTCCGTACTTCTCGAAGATGCCCTGGTCCTCGCAGACGTAGAGGTCGTCGTACGCGGCGCCGATGGCGGTGTAGCCGATGGTCATCTTCATGCTTCCGGCGTCGTCCGAGGACGAGCCGCCGGCGCCTTCGGGAGAACCGCAGGCGGTGAGGGCGAGTGCGGCGACAGCCGACACCGCCAGGAGCAGACGTGCACGCATGGGGGTTCCTTCGTCGATGAGGGAGGGTGCGGCGTTCAGGCAGAGAGCGCGAGCGGGCTCAGACCGAGCTGGACCAGAAGGTGAAGCGGTGCTCGACCCAGGCGACGCCGCGGGTCAGCACGACGGCGAGGACGGCGATGACGGCGATGGCGGCCATCGCGTCGTCCATCCGGAAGTTCGACGTCTGCAACTGCACGACGTAACCGAGACCCTCGTTGCCCATGAACAGCTCCGCGACGATCGCGCCGACGAGGGCGCGGCCGACCGCCTGGCGGACGCCGGCGAGGATGTAGGGGAGCGTCGCGGGAAAGGTCACCGCCCGCATGGTCAACGTAGGCGAGGCGCAGAAGACCCGGGCGACCTGCAGGTAGTTGTTGTCCAGGTTGCGCGCGCCGGCCACGACGTTGATCAGCAACGGGAAGATCGCGCTCCAGACCACGATGACGAGGCGCGCTTCGCCGCCGATGCCGAACCAGAAGATGATGATCGGCAGGAACACCGCGAACGGCACCGAGTACATGATGCTGATCAGGGGTTCGGTGAGGCCGTGCAGCAGGTGGCTGCGTCCGATGACCAGGCCGATCGGGATGCCGGCCACGACCGAGATCGCCATGCCGATCGCCACGGTCTGCAGCGTCGAGAGCAGCGGCGGCCACAGCGAGCCGTCGGTCGCCATGCCCCACAGCGCGTGCACCGCGCCGAACGGTGAGCTGCTGAAGTCCGCGTCCACCCAGCCCAACCAGGCCGACAGCTGCCAGGCCCCGAGCACGAGGACCAGGCCGATGACGCCGAGCACACCGGTGCCCAGCCGACGCTGGCCGCCCCCGGTGGCCCGGCTGGCGCGGCGCACCGGCGCGACGGCGCCGATCTGACGGTCAGCTGGCGAGATGTGCGTGGCGGTCATCGGACTGCACCCTCCATTCGGGCTGGGACTGCTGCATGACGAGGTCGGTGATGCTGTCGCTGAGGGCCAAGAAGCCGGGCGAGCGCTTCAGCGAGGGGTCGCGCGGCCGGGGCAGGTCGATCGCGATGCTCTCGACCAGGTGAGCCGGGCCGTTGGAGAGCACCAACACTCGATCGGCGAGGAACACGGCCTCCGGGACGTCGTGCGTGATGAAGACGGCCGTCTTGCCCGTGGCGGCCCCGTCGGCCTGCCACACCCGGGTCAGCTCGGCCTGCATGACCTCTCGGGTCTGCGCGTCCAGTGCGGCGAAGGGCTCGTCCAGCAGCAACAGCTGGGGATCTGTGGCCAGGGCACGGGCGAGGTTGACGCGTTGGCTCATGCCCCCGGACAGCTCCCGCGCGTACTTGTCGCCCTTGCCTGCCAGCCCCACCAGGTCGAGCAGCTCGCGCGCTCGGGCGCGGCCTGCGCCGTCGAGCCGGCCGTGGGCTTGGAGGCCGAACTCGATGTTGCCCAGGACTGTCCGCCACGGGAAGAGCGAGGCCTGCTGGAACACCAGCGACCGGTCGCGCCCGGGGCCGTTGATCTGGTGGCCGTCGAGGCTGAGCTGTCCGGACTGGACAGGCACAAGGCCGGCCACGGCTGAGAGGAAGGTCGTCTTGCCGCACCCGCTGGGCCCGACGATGGCGATGAACTCGCCCTCTTCCACATCGAAGCTGAGCCCGTCGACGGCGAGCGCGAACGAGCCGCTCCGGCCGGAACGATGACCCAGCTGCAGGTCGTGCACCCTGAGTTTGGCGGCATTGCCTGACATCAGGCCTCCTGGGATGGCGTCGTGGGGCGCGACTAAGTGTCGACAGTTGCAGTGAATCAGGCCACACCGGCACTGTCCATAGAGTCGACGCGAAAATGTCGACAGCTCGGCTAACGCCCCCGGAACAGCCGGAATTCATCCCCGCTGACAGCCCAGACGAGGCGCAGGCCTGTCACACTCGAACGACGCATGGTGTCGACACTGCAGTCGTCGCGGTTGGAGAAGGGGACGTCCCATGACACAGGCGGAGACCGGCTGGTCCCGGTTCCTCACCACCCAGGACCAGGAGCTGCTCCAGCGCACGCCCTGGGCCAAACAGCGACCATTCGGACTGGGCGTCCGACCGGCGGTCGTGGTCGTCGACGCCTACTACGGCGCCCTGGGAACGACCCGCCGACCACTGCTCGAGGCGGTCGCCACCTGGCCGGGATCCTGCGGGCTCGAGGGCTGGGCCGCCGTCGACCGGACCGTCCCACTGCTGGCCGCAGCCCGGGCAGCCGGAGCGCCGCTCTTCTACCTGACCGGACTACCGGCCAACCCCAACCCGTGGAACCGGAAACGATCAGGCCCACGACCGCCGGTCGAGGGCGTCGCCCACCACCAGATCGTGGCCGAGCTGAGCCCCCAGCCCGGTGACGTCGTCCTGGAGAAGGCGACTCCGAGCGGCTTCGCCTCTACAGCCCTGGACCTGCTGATGCGCGCGGCCGACATCGACACGGTCATCGTGTGCGGTGAGGCCACCAGCGGCTGCGTGCGGGCGACGGCGATCGACGCCTGCGTGCTCGGCCGGGCGGTGGCCGTCGTCGCGGACTGCTGCTTCGACCGCTTCGAGGCGAGTCACTGGATGAGCCTCTTCGACCTGGACCAGAAGTACGCCGATGTGATGGACGCCGGCGCTGTCGAGCAGTACCTCCAGGAGGTCGTGTCGTGAGGGTCGTGGTGGCCATGACCGGCGCGAGCGGTGCCGCGTTCGGGGTCCGGATGCTCCACCTGCTCCGCGACTCGCCCCTCGTCGAGACGCACCTCGTGGTCTCCCGCGCCGCCGCGCTCACTCTCGACCAGGAGTGCGACCTGCGGGTGCCCGACATAGAGGGCCTGGCCGACCACGTGCACAAGGTGAGTGCCGTCGGTGCCAGCATCGCCTCCGGGTCCTTCGCCGTGGACGCGATGCTGGTGACCCCCTGCTCGGTCAAGACCCTCTCCGCGATCGCGTACTGCCACGCCGACGACCTGATCACGCGCGCGGCGGACGTCCGCCTCAAGGAGGGTCAGCCACTGCTGCTGATGGTGCGCGAGACGCCGCTGCACCTGGGCCACCTGCGTGCGATGACCGCCGCGACGGAGGCCGGGGCCATCGTCATGCCACCGGTGCCGGCGATGTACGCCCGTCCCCAGTCACTGGACGACGTCGTCGACCACACCGTTCGGCGTGCGCTCCAGCGGGTCGGCGTCCCCGTGGCCGGCCCCGAGGAATGGCAGGGGCTCGAGCCGCGATCGAACCGGGCCGGGCAGTCGGCCCGCACAGCCGGCTGATCCTGCGGCCCGGCCCGGCCCGGCTCGTCCGAGTCGCCGAGGACGAAGTAGTCGAGCACCCCCAGCACCGGCCTTCCCCGTGTCCGCGCTGTGCGCGTCGGGGGCCCGGGCTGCGGCCCCGACACGTGGGTGTCGCGCAGCCGCCTCTTGTCAGGCAAGTAGCCGCTTGCCTACGGTGACGCCGTGGGCGACGTGTTCAAGGCCCTCGCCGACCCGACCCGGCGCGCGCTGCTCGACGAGCTGCAGGACCGGGACGGCCAGACGCTGTTCGAGCTCTGCGCCCGGCTGATCCACCGGCACGGGGTGGGCTCGAGCCGCCAGGCCGTCTCCCAGCACCTCGACGTCCTGGCCGACGCAGGGCTCGTCAGCCGGCGACGCGAGGGCCGCTACACGTTCCACCACCTGCACACCGCACC
>Ga0210040_10004562_pt1 | contig 18031 bp, 15 predicted proteins | sample CryGeyCG12114_NA_FD_185462 | JGI IMG/M metagenome (GOLD analysis project Ga0210040, IMG submission 185462) | Groundwater microbial communities from aquifer - Crystal Geyser CG19_WC_8/21/14_NA (SPAdes) (version 2) | ecosystem: Environmental > Aquatic > Deep subsurface > Groundwater | place: USA...
TGACTGTTGTTCTGTCTGAAATCATTGGTGCCTGAATTGCTTGCAGTTACTCTCAGCAGCATACAGAAGGCTCAAGGTTCACTCTTCGAGAACCACTATGGACCATGGATGTGGGGAGCTTGGATTTGTTCGACAAGACTCAAGGGAAAGTGGCCGCTGGCTAATGGATGCTGAATCCTTTGATCCTTTAAATGACTATCAATTCCGTCGACAAAGATCATGGGACAGTGTCCGTTTTGCACGTCGCTACAATCCTCGAAATGTTTGTCATGAACGACTAGCCGAGTCAGATGAATCTCTCTGCAAGTCTCATGATCAATCTGCTCATCCAAATAGTAAGTTGCATTTTTCCATGCACGTGTGCATTTCAAAAATGAGCTCGCCCAAGTTTACGTTCCATAATAATGTTGTCAAATACTATATGAACGAAAGAAATGGATTTGTTTGGCTTGGCAGGTTACGGGAGCCCAGGAGAGTCAAGGAAATTGCCGGAACAGTCCAAGAGCGCCAATTCTGATAACCTCAAAGATTTATTTCAACGACTTGTTCAATTAGAACAGAAGGACCGTGAGAAGGAAATCAAAATAGAAAGACTCGAGTCGGAGCTGTCTAGTGCCCTCTCCCTTTTCTCCTCCACTACGAACATCATCAAAGATTTGACAGCTCGATACTGCCATGGAGTATTTGTATGGAAAATTTCAGATTTTAAAAAATTAGCAACGGATATGAGAAAGAATCCAAATAGTATTATCAACTCTCCTGGCTTCTACACGGACACATTTGGCTACAAATTGTGCCTACGACTCAATCTAACTGCACCCAATTCCCTCTCCTCAGGAGCAGTCTCCAATATTACTCCAGTCGACTGTCCTGTAGAGCATGGTACACCTTTTCTTTTCATCCTTTTCTATCTTTCTACTTTATCCATTCATGAAAAAACCGGGGATTTTTACTCCACGACCAACTAATCAGCCTGTAATTCGTAATGCCAGCCAACTCCATTACATATGTTTGTAAATGTAGGAGGAAACTATTTTTGCCAACTTTACACATGAGTTTACTTGCTTTTATAAGACTCTAGATGTCACTACGCACTGTGAATCAGTTGGCAAATAATCTCAATCAACCAGGTGGAGCATTTAGATTTGAGATATAATTTAAATATTGATATCTTATATAGTGAGGACGAGGAGTCAGGCTTTTTAATCTCCTTTAAGTTACAAAGTTGCCAAGCTTCTAAGTTGGACTTAATTATGCATAGAAGAACGTGCAGAAAGAGATAGGGACGTGATATTTGTGGAGTTGTACAGTTATTGAATGGTTTCTTGTAGATGAGGACACGTACTTGAGTTTGTACGTTCATTTCATGAGAGGGGAATTCGATGACACCCTACACTGGCCATTCCAAGGGGAGTTGAAACTGAGTGTGATCCATCCAAACATACCGGAAGACTCCATTTCGGAAATCATCTTCTCCAAGAAAGAGACCACAGCTTTTGACAAGCCCAGACTGCCTAGGAATCCCAAAGGAATTGGCTACCCTGAGTTTTGTCCCTTGTCAAAGCTCTTCTCAGGAGCTTATCTTCACAATGACATCTTAGTATGTAAAATCCTAGCTAAGGCCTACTAACTAAAGCTTCACAATATGTAATACATTAGTTGACAATCAATAATGTGAATGACCGCAATAAAAACGGAAATATTTATGTTGGACCTGTATACACGGTGTATGTGACCACAGAGCACACGTTTGAAATGCTGATTACATTTTCTAAGATGATTGAATATCACTAGTGCATACAGCCCCAGATAGGAAAGAAGACATCCAAGCAAGTGCGAGTTTACAAATGCCATTGCACTGTGAGTTGACTCGAGCCCTTTTCAGAACTTGCAACTTTTTTTCTACATATATGTTGCTCACAACTGAAAAGCATTTACTGATGACAAAAATCTCTGTATGTTTGATGAAACAATTTACAGCCATTTACAATCAAGTCATTAGTTTTGCAAGAAAAAAGGCCATCTCGGTTAGTTAACCCTTTGCCACGGTCAGTTTTGAAACAAAAACAAGTCAATTTCTGGGCGATATGTTTCTCAAAGCAAGTTAAATTCTGGGCATCTTAACTCTTTGCCATGGTTTGGCATCATATGATGCCATGGACTGCAAAGGCTCTCCCTTGGTTTGGCATCACATGATGCCACCTTTGAATTACATTCACAATGTTATTTCAATGGACCAAAACCGAAGTCAATTTTTTGGCTGGTTTTTCTGCCAGTTAACCTTTCAGAATTTTGCAAAATATAATTTATATTTTTTTGGTCCTTTATATTTTTTTGTTCCTAAAAAGTTAAAATATGCTATAAAAAATTCTGCGAGGTCAAATGGCAGATTATTTGTTTGAAGTTCTGACTTTGTATTTCGCCCATGTTAAAATTAAGATGAGGCATTTAACACACCAATTGAGAGATCATTTGGGGCTTCAAGACCCCCAGAATTGAACTTGTTTTGAGATAATTATCGCCCAAAAATTGACCCGTTTGTGTTTCAAAACTGACCATGGCAAAGGGTTAAAGCCTTAAATCATCTCTCGGTTGGTGTGTTAAATGCCCTATCAAAGTTTTAACATGGGCGAATTAGGAAAAGTCAGAACTGCGATCACACAATCTGCCATTTGACCTCTCAGAATTTTTTAAAGTTCATTTTAACTTTTTATGAACCAAAAACATAAAAGACAAAAAAAAATTGAATTTTATTTTGAAAAATTCTGAGAGGTTAACTGGCAGAAAAAACAAAGAAAAATATTGACTCAATTTTTGCCCCATTGAAATAGCATTGTCAATGTTATTTAAAGGTGGCATCATATGATGCCAAACCAAGGGAGAGCCTTTGCAGCCCATGGCATCATATTTATGATGCCCAACCAAGGGAGAGCGTTTTAAAAGCATGGCATCATATGATGCCAAACCGTGGCAAAGGGTTAATTTGCTGGTTCTTTTGAGTTTTTCTTTGAACTACTGTCCATTTCAGAATTAATGGCAGTTGCTCTGTGTTATTTGGCGACCCAGGTTAAATGGCCAAATACTCAAAATCGAACCGTAAATTCCAAAAATGCTATGCCAACTAAATTCATATTTTCTACTTTTCATTTCATTTTTTATCATTTAAAACTTTACTTTTTGTTAGCACCAAACAAACATTGCCATGTAACCTAGCGAGCAAATTTACTGCCTTTTTTTTGAAATGGACAGTAGTTCATTCTATTGATTAAAATATGGGTCTGTGCAAGTCCCGCAAGGTCTGTGCAGGGATCCACATTCCCACCAGATCACGAAATGGGAAATACTCTGCTGATCAAGTACATTGAAGAGAATTTTAAGAAGTAAGCACCCGAGTCCCGAGACAACTGCCATGCACTCAGTCAGTCAGTCCTCATTTTCTCATTCCCATTTTCTTTAGTCTTTAGCCAGTATATTGAGTATTTGGTGACCTGGCAGAAAGGTTAGATTGCTATAGACAGACTTGATCACTAGAGTAGCTAAAACTTGATGTGTCTACTCTATATAGTTAAATCTAGAAATTGGGATTTCCATTCGTCTGTTGGGCTAGGTGAGTTGAAACCATTAAATTGTAGTCATACTTGAGGATCGTACGTTTCGAAGACTGGCTACTGAATTGAACAAAGCAATTTGTTGCTTGCTTACTTGCTTGCATAAAGCAGACTACACATATTAGCCTTCTTGCATGCTTACTAATTTACTTGACATGCACTATGCAGTGACTGAGAGAATGGATTATGCTTGGACTGTTTGATGAGGCAATTAGAGGGTTAAGTTGTAGTTGTGTAAGCAACGCGCGAAAAAAATAGAAATAACACATGTGGATAAATTGGCCAAGAACACGCGTGGGTGAGAAAATGAGTAAAATAAGAGATTACAATACAAGTGAGACGACAGGGCGTTTTCTCCTTCCCAATCCATATGCCAATCCATATGCATGTATCCATATGGACGCTTGAGGATAGAGTAAGAGTAGTCATGAACCATGCGGTCGAGACATTACAATCTCAAGGGTTGAAAAGGTCTACAAGGTCAGAATGGAAATCGATTAAAAAATACTATACCATCCAATAATTCGTGATGACACTACTAATGCACAGGTTTTATAAAAGCTCTCAAAGGTCAGACTCTATTGCCAACCATGCCAACCAAGAATTCTATTGATTGTTCATGAAACCTCCATGTGACTTACGTACTATTCCAACATGTTTGAGGCTATAAAAAGCTATGAGCTATTTACAAACAGCAAGTTTTTTTTATTTATAGTAGATGATATTTTTGGGATTTTTTAAAAATAATGATAGGATATAATGATATTGTCGGATTGACTTTTGGGATGGATGACGACCTGTGATGACTGTGATTGAGGCCCTGCTGACCATTGGCATTCATAGGGAAGACAATGGAAAAGTGAGTTGGTGAGGCTGGATGGTTTTTGTGACCACGATGGCGATGGACATTTTTGGCGACATCACACATAAATATATAGACTATAGGAGGATGGACACCACGTTGGTTACAACGTTCGACACCCATGGGGATGAGGCAAAAACAATAAATCCAATAGAAATGGACAGATGATCTCCTTAATTGTGCCAACAAGGTCACAGTTGTGTGCGAATGCGAAATCATCTTCCTTTCCATTTTTTGCACACAACTCTGCACATTGTCATTGTGTTTGGCAAAAAAATGTGTTCTTAATAGCCATTCATTGTCCATAATTATTCAGTGCAGTCAGGACTCACAATTGAATCACTTGTTCCTTCCAGATTGTTACAGAGTAAATCAAGTTTAAGGTAAAATTTAGTTTGGTTCATGACATGATACCAACCAATCCCACTTTATAACTTCTACATAGTGTCTATTCAAATCCATAGTCTCCTCACAATCCATAGACTCTACATTTTGAAAGTATACTTAATCAATATCATTTGGCAAGAACTCTTAGGTTCAGGTGCCCACTCTATCCATTTCATTTTCAATGGCCCCAGTTGTTTAGAGCATTTTCACCGTTTTCACGTTTTCAGAATGATCATTTCTTTATTCAATTGTCTATGAGGATGTCAAAAAGTAGGAATATTAGTGAAAAGTGTGTTTAATTTGGACATGTGTGTTCCATGCAGCTACAAGAGAGAAGTTGAAAGAGGAAAGTGAAGAAGAAGAAAATGAGGGACGTGGCAACTTTGTTGCTTTGCATGGCAGTTACTGCCGGTGCACAACGTTATTCTGCACGTAAGTCAATTTGCATTTCCCTTTCATTCTCCATATTCTACATATTCTAACGTATTCTACATAACATAATCCATTCCATGTCATCCAATCCAATAAGTCCAAAGAATTATCCTCGGCGTGCTCATTAATTATGTCAAATAAAGTACATGCATTTTTTGATCGCTTACTGCTTAGCATGCATTCTAAAGTTTTTACTCCAGTTACTCCGGTAGAGGCTATAGGAAAATTCCGAAGCCCTGTAGAATTTTTTGAGCTCGTGCAGCGAGCCAGGGTAGTTTCATAATTCTTAAAAGAACATTGTTGAGCCGAAAAGGAACTTAGAAGCATGCAGGAGTCAGGTTAAATTGCGTTTCAGTAGAAACTACCCATATTAGATTTAGATGATTTTGGATCGCAAATAGAATAAAACCTGAATTCATCTATGCCTACTCCTAAAATATTTAAAACGATAAAAAACTAAATTAGGAATGTACATTATTTGGCACGCCTAAATCCTATTCAACCCACACTTTATTGGGTGTAACTAATATTGCAAGTTTTTTTGTGTAATTCAACACTAGTTGTATACATTGAATCCTCGATCTGCAATTGATTTTAATGATTGAATAAAGTAATCATTTCCATTTCATAACGTCATTATAAATATTAAGAAAAGTTCCTGCACCCACAAGTGCATCTCTGTGGTCAGCCGAATTTCTGTTCAATTCAAACATTTTTTTGAACCGAGCCTTACACAATGCAATTGATTTAATAGCTCTGTGACTACTCACTTTTGAATCCTTTGTTAATCTATCTCTGTGTAAATGTATACTGATCGTGTTTGGGAAAATAGCTGTGAGCATAAATATGAGCGTCTGTAACGAAAATTATTTTGGAACAAAGGAAGCCTAGATGTTTGTCACCCATCTCCATGCGGCCCCAATACCCAGTGCTCTGTGAATTCAATTGGCACTGCAGTGTGCCGTTGCCAAGCAGGTTTTTATCCCAAACCGGACACAATCACCGGTTGTGGACCTCAATGTGTCCATGACTACGAGTGTCGTTCTCATGAAAAATGTCATAGCAACCAATGCAAACCTGCCTGCTATCCAAGTCCATGCGGTGTAATTGATTTTCAAAATTACAAAATTCCCACAAAAATGCGAGTGTCGGATTTTTTGCGCTACCAATATTGTTATCTCTATATAGGTGAATGCCGAGTGCGAAAGTGTCAATCATCGAGCTGTATGCAAATGTGCTAGAGGATATTCAGGAGATCCAGTAAGTAAAAAAGACGATGAAAATATTTTCTCACTTACATATAGTCACATACAAGTGAGCTCATTTCCGTTATTCCGTCTACTCTGCAGTTCTTCCAATGCCGACAAAACTCTCCAATTGCTCGCAGAATAATTTCCGCTCCTCCACCTCAGTAAGTATAAACTATAGTCATCAATATGTATGCTGACATACTCGATTTTTTAATGGATAGACTCGATTACTCGATGAACGATGAACAGAAACTCATAAGTTATAACCCATGTAGCCAGAATAAAAGAAAACAGTCCTAGTTCATAATCATAGTTCTCGAGCCTAACACTTTTCAATTAACTTTCCAGAGCAATTAGACAAGTAAGGGATCCTTGCTCTCCTTCTCCATGTGGCACGTAAGTTTTTTTCCTTAAAAATTACAATCCATTTCATTAAATTTAATCAATTTTTCAAACATACCTAACATTGAGAATGCAGAAACGCAAGATGCACAGTGAGTGGCGACAGACCTGTGTGCACAGTAAGTGAGAAATGATGCTCAATTCTTAATAGTTATAGTCCATTAACAACGATTCATGACAATAACACAGCTATATATTTTTATAGTGTCTTTCAGGGTACTATGGGAACCCACAATTTAACTGCCGCAGAGGAGAATGTGAATGTGAGCATATTGAATCTAACGTGTGTCACTTTGAGAATCCCATTTATGAAGTTGATTTTTGATTTGATAACATTTTTAAATGATGTAAACAGCTAATAGTGAGTGCGCATCATTCCAAGTGTGTGAGAATTTCAACTGTGTCAACCCTTGTACTAACGCATGTGGTAAATACTCCTTCACCATATGCCATATAGATATATAGATTATCTCTCCGCCATTAGTTCGTTCATAAGCTGCGTTAAATTGAGCAACTTTGACTATATTTAGGTTCAAACGCGGAATGCAGTGTCAGAAATCATATACCCGTTTGCTCATGTCCAGCTGGCTACACTGGAGATGGTTAGTGTTGTTACTAAAATATCATTATTTCATCTATATCTGAAATTTCCAATCCGTTCATTGTTCTCTTTTCATAGCTACCCGAGGATGCAGAAGATTTGATCCCAGTAAGTGTTTTTCACATATAATTGTGCTAAAAACCCATAGAATTAATAGAATACCCCCAAATGTAGAAGCACCATAGTTTTCAACATTATCTACCTCTGCCATAGGAGACGAACCAGACTCGCATATCAGCGCATAATCCTACAAAAGTGTCTAAGTCTGAGTCATTTTTTAACACACGCTAGATACAAAAGGCGCGTTTAATTTTCAAACTGGCCAATGAGAGCACCCCTAGCATAAGCTAATTGCACCAATTAGTGTGCGAGTGTGCGCCCTGCACAACTGCTTTTGCCTTGAGTCACACACAGTGCTCTGCACTCTGCACTTACTGTACGCCTCTCGTAGAACAGTCCTTGCTACAAGTGGGCATTCTGCTGTCACCATGGGCGCCCCTCAACGCCGGTATATGTGCCTCCCCGTGGACATATTTAATATGCGGCGCACGAGTGTCGCCCATGAGAACCCAGTAACACCAAGTAACGCCAAGTTAGCACAGCGCTAATGCGACGCCTAGGTCGTGGGTGACACATGTTACCCACCGCAAAGTGAACCCAAATTAGCGTCTGGTCTGGGGTAACAGCCAGAATTTAAAAAAGGTAGTTTAGTTGGACGCTTTTTCCGTTTCCTTTGCTTCTGCTGAATGCGTGTGGCATTTTAATTTCTATTCTGGATAGTGTATCGTTCAGTGTCAGTCACAAAAGTAAGGAAATATTTTTGCAGATTAGGACGCCATTTTGCACAAGTGGTCTGTGGTGAACAGCATGTGACCAATGTGACATATGAAAATGGACGAGACAGGCGGGCAAAAATATTTGCTTACTGTGATGATTGTCAAATTGACAATTGTGTCATTTGTAATTGTGCTGTGTAGATGAACTGTGCTATCCAAGCCCATGTGGACAGAACACGAAATGCCGGGTGGAGAACAGTCGACCCATTTGTAGTTGTCTTCCATCGTTTATTGGGGATCCACTGAATGGGTGCAGACATGAATGTGAATCTGATTCCGAATGTCCCCACAACCAAGCTTGTCGAGATTTTAAATGCAGAAATCCGTGTCTCAACTTCTGTGGCCAATATGCTTCATGTGAAGTCAGTTTTATCCAACATCACTAACTATCAGTATTTCTCACATTTTAATTTGACATTCTTTCATAATTGGACACTTTTTAATTGTCCTTTTAGGTGAGCAACCATCGTGCGGTTTGCAAGGTAGTCAAACTCCATTATTATCACCAAAATAAATCCACGGAAAGCAATGTTTTATGTTTGATTTGATCGCATTAATGCATGGTGTTGTTTTAAATTTATTGTTATGTTTTGTTTAATGAACTTATTAGTGTCCTCGAGATTACTTGGGAGATCCATACACAGGATGTTATCCAGAGTGCACATCTCATTCAGATTGTCCTGCTAATCGGTCATAATTTTACGCTCAATGAAGCAGACTATTTTAATGCACTGTAGGTAGGAAGCTTTGTTTGGCAGCAAAAATGATAAAAATAAAACTTTCATTGCAGAGCTTGCATTGGGCTCAAATGTGGAGATCCCTGTGAAGGAGCTTGTGGAATTGGAGCTGGTAACTAAATTAATAATTGAATACATTTTTCCAATCTGTTTTTTAGTATTACAAGACTTACATTGATATTGTCATTGATCTTCACAGATTGCCGAGTAGATCGATCAAATCACAAAGCCATTTGCTCTTGCCCTAAAGTAAGTCCAACTTCATACTCATACTAATCTAAACTAATTGAATGTGCAGAAGCCTGTACAGTTAGTGATTGTGGGTAAGACAGTAATTTTTACCATGCAACTTCGCTTGGCCTGAAAATGTTTTTATATTTGGTGTCATAATATCTTAGATTCGGAATAAAGAGCTTAGTACTGTGAATTTTTCGATGTATTCGAGCCCCTTATTAATTAAGGAATAATTTTTCAGGGTTACACAGGACATCCATTCCATGAGGTATTCTTTTAAATGTCCTAAATTAAATGCTATCTGTTCACAATTACTAATTTTTGCTTATTTTTGCAGTGCCGAAAGCAAACCCCAGGTAAATTAAAGAGATTTATAAATATATCAGCTTCCCATCATGCAAATTGTTCAAACAATTTTAGATCAAAGAAACTATTTAGGAATGTAAAAATTTATTTTCGCCCATTTCTAGCTGATTTGTGCAGTCCAAATCCTTGTGGTTCAAATGCAATCTGTAGACCCGGTTATGACAATTCTGGACAAGATAGACCGGTTTGCACTTGCCCCCCAGGTAAACGTTTTGAGGATCAACATGAACATGTCATGTGTTCATTTCCAATGTAGACTTACACTGAATGATATTTGGTACGTTGAAATGTAATCAGGATATGTGGGAGATGCCCTCGTGAACTGTAGACGTGGGGAATGTTTGTCCGACTCGGAATGCTCGAGCTCACGGATTTGCAGAAATTATCGATGTGAAAATCCCTGCACTGGGGCTTGTGGGGTCAATGCCAATTGTGAACCTAGAAATCATGGAGCCGTGTGCAGTAAGACTCAAAATTCATTTATTCAATTCGTCGTACTTGCGATAATATTATTTTGCTAAATATTAAGTATCTGTGTTTGGGTTAGGTTGTCCCGCCGGGTACAAAGGGGATCCGTTCTTCCAATGTACATATGATCCATTGAGAGCTAAGAGGAAAGCTGACAATGATCAATCTGTTCCTGCCCTTTTTTTCGGTGGTCCAAATAATAATAATTCATCTGCACAAATTACACCTTTGGAGCCACAAATTGAAATATAATCACCGTCCACGGACTACAAAGTTTATCAACATTTAACAATGTTCAAAGAATTATATATTTTATTCGAGAATCTTCCATTTTGGCCACACCTTATTTGTGTTTTAGTTCCGCTTTTCTAACACTTAACTCATTTTTTTAACTGAAATTTGAAGATAATGCTTTGAGAATAAAAAAAGATTATTCTGGCGTCGCGTTAACCAATTTCATTGCTGTTTTCTTCAAGAGTTTTTTGCAATTTGTATTTAAAATTATTATTATTATCTTCAATCTCTTCTTTTCTTAAAATCAGCGTTTCTTGCAACAAATTATTTCTGCTGTGAAATGTAAACAGATGTACAGAAACACAAGTAATGATTACTTTAACTCATAGATGGCACATCATAAGATTTCCTGAAAAATTGGAGAGTGCCCAAATAAATCATTTTAAGGTATTTCTCATTTCAAGACTCCAACTACTCGCCTACAACGCCTCATTCTCACATTGTGGTGGTAGTGGTGACAGGTGACTTGGTGAGTACAGTAAATGTGTAAACTGCATGCATATATACGGGTTGTTGCATAATTTTTTTTAAATTAGCATGGCGGCGTTCCACTTGGTTTGTGACCACCAGTGCATTGGGCATAGTGCAAATTAGGAAATAAAACTGTTTATTCTTTTGTTGGCTTCAAACGCAAAATGTATAGATCGCATTATCAACAAAACTGATAAAATGAGTCTTCTTGAGCGAAGAATAGCATTATTCGTTTCATGCAGAGCCCGCTTTTTCCAATACTGCAATTCAAAGTGGGTTTTTTAGCTCTTTCTATATAGGCATGCATATTTGTCTATTAGCATTAGCAATGGGATAGACACGCTGCCTTCTGGACATTTTGATCCATGGCTATGGCATGGAATAAAGCAACAGTTACATGTGAGCGATAGTTTGGTGAGTTCTGGCAAACCGTTCGACAGCAACATTAGTCCATGATGAAGTAGTCACAATTATCATCAGCCAATAATAATAAAGTATGGAACCTAATATATTTCTACAAGTTTTGCAACATCCATTTATATTAACCAATATTATGACAGGATGATTCCTAAAAACTTGTCATTAGCTACAGTTTTAAAATATTCATAGAAAATGGAAGAGGAAGAAAAATGTTTTTTTGTTTTTATCAAATCCCCCGAAGTCTTTTAGGAGAAAAGTACGCATTTTCGATTTCGGCCACTTTTAGAACTCATAATCCGTAACAACAATGAGAATGTGAGCAATGGCGGATCCCGCGAAAGCACCTCGATGGTAAACTTCCATTTTAAGTTCTAGTTCCACGTCCTGTAAGAAAAATATACATTTGAAAAAATCTTTTGAGATTCAGTAGCTAACCAATCTATGTTTTAAATCCTTGAGATGGAAGAAAATAGTGGGACACTAAAGTAATAAAGTAGCAGACGACTTTGTATTTGATTATATAGAGTTGAGCGCACCTGCGGACCCTGGATAGGTTTCGCGAGCGCCAACACGGCCTGATAAGGGGAAGGCCTTCGAAGTAAGAAATGATCCCTTCCGGCGGTGGCTCTATTCTGAGGATCTCTGAAAGCCCCTCTGGAGTTCTTGACTTCCAGAGTAAAGTGCATGACAGCTCCAGCCCAAGTGGGGCCCCGCATTGTGAACATGTCCACATAGCCAGCACTTGGGATCCGGATATTGGATGTAAAACTCAAATAGTTCTTGGAAATGGTCAATGGTTTCCGGAGACAGACCTCATCATCATCCTCACAAGTTTCAGTTCTCTTGCATCGGCTGTGCCAAAAAAAAGGGTTCATCACATTTGGTTATCGCACTCAACGGCGAACTGTTATTCGTGTTTTTTTTACTCTTTTTGGTCATCATCTTTGCCATAGCCGGGTGGACATGAGAGTCGATTGCATCTGAACCCTCCTCGCGTATTCAAACAACTCTCATCGGATCGGCATACCCCCTCTTCACATTCATTTACATCTGGAATTCAGAACCCACAAAACATTGTTCATACGCTCGATGTTAACAAAGCGAAAAGCAAATTTTGTTCTGCTAGCTCTTTTGACCTTGACAAGTCCTGGAGTCGCTACCCAGTCGGTAACCTTGAGGACAAGTGCATCGGTAGGAACCGCGAGTATTCTCACAATTGCCCACACACAAGAAGTTGTCCTTCTCTTCACATTCGTTCACATCTGCACATGTTCTGCAGTACATAGAGCAGTAAAGTGTACAGGGCTCACTCAGTCAGTTAGTCAGTATCAGTATATAATCAGTGGGGAAAGGACTAGGGTTTTCACTTTCGTGTTCATCTCATACCTTTGGTCAGATGAGAGGGTGTAGCCCGCTCCACAAGTGCACTTGTACGAGCCCCATGTATTCTGACAATCTTGTTCACACAGGCCGCGAATTGTCTCGCACTCATTCACATCTACATACATTAATTACATATCATGTACATTACACCACACAAGTCAAACGCACATGGAAAGATGAAGCCTCATTTATATAGAAGCCTTATATGTTTGGGGATGGAATAGTTAGTTAGTTTAAAGAAAGGGACCTTCGCAAGTGCGATTGTCAGAGTGCTGAGCAAAGCCATGTTTGCAAATGCATCTGAATGAGCCTGGACTGTTGTGGCACTCCGCGTTGCTCGCACATACTCCACTGATGGTCTCACATTCGTTCACGTCTGTGTAAAAAAGGTAATGTTTACATACTTTACATGGGTTCGGTCCCTATGACTCGGATTCGGACTGGAAGCTAGGATGAAGTTTGTAATACCTTCACAGTAGCCGTTAGAGTCGAGGTTGTGACCCGGAGGACATTGGCAAATGAATCCTCCACCCCGATTTCGACATTGTTGATTGGCTTTGCAGTTGTGCGTCCCGTCTGCACACTCGTCAATATCTGAATACATGCAAATATAATAAAGAATATGTATCTTTTTAACTAATATAGTGGTCCTCCTGTCCGCGTTTCTTTGTAATGTCTCAACGCTACATATAAAAACTGTACTACGAACTAGAGCACAGTATGGCATATACCAATGCAACGAGTGCCTTCAGAATTGGGCTGGAACCCAGTGGGACAAATGATCTTGGACAGGCATTTGTAGGATCCCTCCGTGTTCACACATTGTTGTCGACTAGAGCACAGTGGCCGAGCATGCACGTCCAGAGCCCCTTCCTCACATTCATTCATATCTACAGCGTACAGTCAAACAAGTTACATTTTAAATATCGTTTTTTGAACCTTCCTGACCCCTTTGGAGACATTCTTTGGACCATACCGACACAGTCACCCCGGGGATTAAACTTGTAGCCCGGAGAGCATTGGGGTCGACATTGACCACTGGGTGCAAGAGCCAGACCAACTGGACACTGGGTGGCCTCCACTCGCTCACATCGGAAAGAGCCCGGAAGATTCTTGCAAGACCACTGGGGTCCTAGTCGGTCACAATGGTGGCGTCCAAAGTTGCACTCGTCATCATCTTCACACTGCCCAGTCTGTGCGTTCAATGTGTAGCCTGTCCCACAACCTGTGATTCGAATGCACCGGAATGACCCGGGGGAGTTGTCGCATCTTTGGGAGGGATAACAATTGTGTTGGCCCGTTTGACACTCGTTGATATCTGTACAAATAGATAGCCAAGCTATTGGAACTAGCATGAAGATGCAAAAAAGTAGTGTACCCTGAGAGTCCTTTTGTAAGGGACATACCAATGCAGGCAGCAGTGACTGGATCCCGGTAGTAGCCCTGAGCACAAGTGCATTTGTAGGAGCCTACCGTGTTCTCACATTTCTGGCTCGAATCACACACGAACCCTTGCTCTTCACACTCGTTGATATCTATTCACATCCATAGTTGTAGTTAGCACCTTGGGCTGTGCACACGTGTACGTGTACACCCAATTGAAAAGAACCACTATCATTACATACTATATTTCATATATTTCCCTATACCTGTGCACTTTGAAGAGTATGAGGTTCGTCTGAATCCCTTGGGACAGGGATAAGAGTCATCTATCTCGTTCTCACGGTCCAGTTCTGCTACCTTTTTTGGAATCACTGTACACATCCCACCAAGGTTTAACACACGGGAACATTTGGGGCAACATGGGACTACGAACTGCTCTCACCTGGATGAGTGAAGTAGTCCGGCTTGGAGGTGGCGTAGTAAGAAGAGCCAGCCCTTTGGGTCCGATCGGAGTGGCCGAAGAACGGATCCTCGTCAAGTTCGCTGGTCATCCCGTTGGTCCATTCCGTGGTGGTATCTGTTGAATCCTCCGGAGCCTCACATCGGTAGCCACCCACTTCGTTGACACAGGTCTCTGAGTAGGCACATGTGTGCAATCCCAGCATGCACTCGTCTCGATCTCAAAAGTAAAGAAGACATTTTTTTCGAACGTTATTATGAACAAGGTCAGTGGTTAGTTAGTTCTAGTCAAACTACTACCTTGGCAGAGAAAAGTGAGATTCTGATTGGGCTCATAGCCAGGGGGACAGGAGTTGGTGGGATCACTATTGGAACTGATTTGATGACATTGGTAACTTCCCTGGATGTTCACACAAGTCTCCGAGTCTATCTGGCAATCATGAGTTCCTTCTGTGCACTCGTCTACATCTATACTCATACATGAAACAACCAGCGGAAATCAGTTGAGGCCCACATCAATCATAGTTATATAGCAGTTAGTTAGGTAAGTTAGGTAGTGCATGCCTTGGCAAATTCGAATCAGAGTATTATAGCGCATCCCATCCTCACAACGAAAATCGCATTCATATGCCCCAGCAGTGTTGCGACACTCTTCTGTACTTTTGGAGCAGCTGTCCAGGCCTTCCTCACATTCGTCCACATCTGTGTATATGCAGTTCAGATCATTTAGCAATTGTTTAATCCACGTTTCCCTGCCGGCAATTGCAAAATAAAGTGCTTCTTTGGACTTACCTTCACAATTGAGTGTCACATTGTTGAATTTGTATCCCGCTGGGCAATTGTAGCGAGAGAAATCCTTTTTACTCTTGCAATCGAATCCCCCCGGTGTGTTGATACAGTACTGGATCTCCCGCACACAGATGTCATATCCTTCGGCACACTCATCAATATCTTAAAAGACAAACAATATGATACAGATCCGTCCGTCTGTCTGTCCCAGTAGTTTTGTTCAACTGACTGACCAACACAATTAGACGAGTTGTCATCATAGCGGTAGCCAGGTGGGCAGCGCACATTATTGTCCGTCTCCTCTTTTTCCTGGCAAGTGTATGAGCCCACTGTGTTCACACACACTTTGTACGGGTAGCAATGGCGACCCTTGTTCTCTTGCTCACATTCGTCAATATCTGAATCCCCAAAAACAAAACTCACTCAATCATCAAATAATAAATGCACTGCGTGGATTGTGGATACAAATTGGACATTGGACACAGTGTCAATCTGAAGCATCGGAATATAGAAGTGCGTACCTTCACAGATGCCAGTGTGTCTATTGATTTGGAATCCTATAGGACAACTATCGGGCTCTGAAGAGGTTCTGCAGGATGAGCATATAAAGAAACGCATTCACACTCACTCCTATACTTAAATCTCAAGAATTGCGCTTTGACGGCTTTGAAGTTAGTTGGATAGAGGGAACGTACCCAGACGGTGGATTTTGGTCGCGCACACAAGACTGGCCATCAGGTAACAGGGTGTACCCAGAGTAACAGGAGCATTTGTAGGAAGCACCTTCTGTTGTACAAATCTGTGCACACAGTTGACCCTCGAAAAGGGTGCACAGATCCTCAGGCCCTTCACTTGCGTTCTCTTCTCCCCTCTGTCTTTCTGTGGGCCCTACACGACAAATGTACAGTGTGAATAGTATCGTCCATTCATCCTAAAAGTCATCACAATAAATACAAGTATTTGGCTCTTCAGTAGCCCATGAGGGCATTTACGTGACAAAGAATAGGAGGCTTGTGTGGACTCGCGAATCGAGTTCAGGGATAACTCCTCGTCCGGAGTAGTGGTTCCATATTGACCGCCTGCCTCCAGACAACAAGTAGTCAAGGCGGAGCCCCATGACGAAGGACCAAGGGCTCCTTTGAGCGACTCGAATTCACAGTGCAGTCCCATGGCTCCGGCGATCAGACCCACTTTGCATCCTTCGCAGCAGTCCTACGGAAAAAATTCAACCAATTAATCCCATCATGCAGTAATCATAATTTTATAGTATAGCAGCAAAAAGCTTCGAACTGACTTTATGAAATTGATGATCAGGATTTGTGGAGGGTTCTGCACATTTGCCTCCAGATTTCGCTATCTCCTGCCCCGTAGTGCATCGTCTTTCTCTGTACAATTTATGAAGCACATTTTTTATTTTCTCTTCACCTACAATCGTTGCACAATGCGGATCAACTTAACTTGGAAAATCCAAACAAACTGGATTTTCTTAAATTCTATAGTTTCTATAATGGAAGAATTGGAAAATGGCAGGAAAATGTCATATTCGCTCGGAAGTCTAGCATCTAGCTTATAGGCACACAAAAATATCCTTGAATAGATTCTGAGGAAAAAGAATCTTCAAAGCGTTACAATCCAGAGTAGCAGAGCATTTAAAACTTAAAGCACTGATTCCACATTTCGGTTTGCACATGGGAAAAAATAAGGTAAAATCTGGACATGGCACATGGAGCTCAGTGCTTATTTTATACTTCTCATGTACTAAATGGGTTACTTGAGATCCCTTAAGAAGCAATAATAAATGGCCGTCCCCGTATAGGGTACCATTGAGAGACCTGTAGGTTTTTTCGCAACACGCTTCAATGGTGGACAGACAAGGGGCCTGATGTTCTGGGGACACGGCTCGCACAGGGGCCAAGTAAGCCGAGCAATTCTGATTACTCCAGGACCAACGGACGCCCACGGTGCAACAACGACTCAGGGTGCGCACCAGTCCTTCAGTCTCTGCGTTGTAAACAAACACCCAAAGAAACGTTCACCCATACGCAAACAAACATCAAACAAACTGAACTGGACCAATGAGAATGAGATGGAGCAGAAAACTGAGAGAGGGACTCACCAGTTGGAATGAGGGTCACTGTCGAGAATAATAATAGGATGATGGACCCAAGAATGGAGCGCTTACCACAAGACTCCATGCTTGCACATTTTTGTTTAAATGCCATGTTTGTGATTTTCGAGCATTTTAGGAAATATAGGAATAGGAAATACGAATTACGAATTACGTAGAATGGACTAGAGTGTGCTCATTTTGGATCTGGAACACACTCACTCATCATCGTCATCATCATTCATATTCATGCATGTGTTAGTGAAATATATGTGGAGTGGACTAACTAACCTTAACCTATAGTAGCCTGCAATGTGCTTATTGTGTCAAAGATCATGGGAGCTCCTATGGCTCTTATGTCTGTGTAATCTGAGACTGTGTGTGTGTGTGGTGTGCTAAGTGCTAGGTGTACTGTGTATAGATCAGGCATTCTCAGCTAATAGGCGCATGCTAGCCATCTATGAGCAAACGCGGAACCACGGTGTTTTGCTCAATGTAGAAACAAGGAACACTCGAGTTTTTGCTCTATGCAATTATCCGCG
>Ga0210040_10004563_pt1 | contig 18029 bp, 10 predicted proteins | sample CryGeyCG12114_NA_FD_185462 | JGI IMG/M metagenome (GOLD analysis project Ga0210040, IMG submission 185462) | Groundwater microbial communities from aquifer - Crystal Geyser CG19_WC_8/21/14_NA (SPAdes) (version 2) | ecosystem: Environmental > Aquatic > Deep subsurface > Groundwater | place: USA...
TTGGCCGAGAGAGGAATCTACTACAAGGCGGACGCGTACACGTATCTCGACATCAAGGGCCAGAACGAGTGGAGGCTGAAAGCGAGCATGTACTCGAGCAGGGATCTACTGAAAGGGATCAGGTGATTCGATGTTGCGGAGATGGGCTGTCGTCTACCAAGCGGGGAATGACTTGTGATGCACAGAAAGAAGTTACCCGTCAAGAAGTCTGTACAGAACATGGCTGTTTTGTTTGATCAATCGAGAGCAAGGTATTGTGGTGTTCAATAATGGACGTATACTGAGCTGCCGGTCATAGAGTGTTGATGGGCTTTATCGAGACATGAAATCAGACAGGCATGGAACATGGCATTGAGCGGAGGTGGTTGTAGAAGTTTCATGGACGAAAATGCTGTAGGGGGGACCATTTGTGCTTTAAGCAAGGCTGATTGTGGTGGGATAGCAGAGTGCTTCACTTCAGACTTCTAAACGCTTTATCGGCGTGTCAAATGATCAGGATCGGAATGTACGCAATGTCTTGCCTCGTGCACCACGGCCGAGTTCGTCATCGTGCTGCCGCCGTTGGTGGATAGATGTCGACCTTCTCAATCGACCTTCTCATCTGCCACACATGCCAGCAGTTCTGTACCACACCACACCCAACTCCGGGTGCGCCTCCTCTCGGGAGGTCCGGGTGTCGGTCTACTTCTTCCCCTTGACCTCCTTCTTGGCCTTGGAGCCCTCCTTGCCACCCATGGCGGCAGCCCTCAGCTTCGCCTCACGGTCATTCTTGGAGTTTGCGTCCATCTCCCTGGCCTCGCGCTCTTCCTTCTCGGCGTCCTTCCTCGCGGCCGCTTCTTCCCTTTGCTGGCGGATCAGCCTCAATCTCGCGAGATCGGCTTTCGCCTCGTCCGTCTTGCCCTCGGCATGCAACTTCTGGTACCGCTCCTTGGCCTGCTGGGCCTGCAACGCCTCGCGCTCCCGTCTCGACAGGTTCTCCTTCTCGCCGCGCTTCGGCAGCGGCGCCTCGTTGGCCGGGCCCGTCACGGCGCGGGCCTGGGTGCGCGCCTTGGTGGTGTGGTTGGGGTTGGCGGGCATGTCTCCGTCGTCGGACGACGACTCTTCTTCCGACGACGTGGGCAGGTCGCCGACCTCAGGCGCCTTTTTGTTCTTCCGGGCGATGGCGGCTTGCTTCTTCTTGCGCGCGAGTTCTCGGCGTTGTTCGCGCGACAGTTCCTCGCCGGCTTTGTTGGTCGTCGCGGGCCCCTCGCCGGCCGAGTCGTCTTCTTCGGACGACGACGTCTCCTCTTCCGAGGACGTGTCGTCGTCTTGGGCCTTCTTGTCGCCTGGCTCGCGCCACATGCCCATCTGGTTGCCCTCGGCGTCGAGGGGTTGGAGGTCGCGTGAGAACTTCTTGCCGCCTAGGGAGGAGGGTTAGTGGGGTTGTGTGTGCAATCAGGGTAGGAGGTACAGTACCGCCTCGGGTCGGCTTTGAAAATTTGCCTCCTCTGCCTCGTGGAGCCATGGTGATGCCTTGCTCTTGATGCTTTGGTGGATAGATGTTCAGTTAGGGTGGGGGAACGTGGTCGTCTCGATTGAAGGAGGGGTATCTGGCTGCTGAAATGAACGCTGCGCCCCAGTGTTGTCGATGGTTTGTGTGGTAGGAAGTAAGCGGCCAAGTTGTGTGTTTGGCAAGTCTTGCGGGCAGGGTCAGCAAGAGTCGATGAAGGTAGTGGTTAGTGGCGAAGGGAGAGTGATTTGAGGACCACGGTGAAGACTGGTTGCATGCCAATGGGTGCAAAATGTTCGGATCCAGTCACACTCAGGCTGCAGGTTGCAGGCTTTGTTTCTAGGGGATGACGTACATTGTAGGCGGGCCGTACCTTGTGCAACCCGCTTCAAGTTGTTTCACCTGAATTGCAGGTAGCTTCCAAGCTGAGGTTCCCTGCACTGCACCTGAGGTTTGGCAAAAGTGGCCTTGGAGGGTGTATCAACCATATCACGCTCTACAGAGCAAGAGGTGTAAGAAGAGCACATGCTTGTCTTTCAGTGCTATGCTATGTTTGCATGGCCAATCACAACGAGTCCAAACAACAATTCACACAACATTGTATCGCGCCGACCACTCTCTTTATATCCATTCAAACCAACTCCGGCATGAGGTCGCAGCTCTATTGTACCGCTGACAAGTCCAAATCCGATCCGTGCTGTGCGGCCCTGCCCACATGCTACCATACCAAACGTACACCTCGCTAATGCAAGTCCAGTGACATTCTGTCTGCCAGGACGTAACGATGATCGGCCGTTATATCTTCGTGATCTTTGTGCCCACGATCACGAATCTCGTCGCCAACAAAAACACCGTAGACAACATCATCGTGGTACCGGCAAAGATTTGCATGCCCAAGTAACTGCCGTCCAGTAGCTGTATCAGAACCCCAGCTATTGGCGGTCCTGTCAAAACGGCGATTGACATAACGCCAAAACCCATCCCTGCTCTTACCCCAGTCTTCTTTTGATCCGTGGTCAACGAGGTTAGTACAACAGGGAACAAACCTTGGATTCCAGCTCCGAAGAGCCCGTAGATTACCGAAAATACCCAAAGCCCTGTCTCGGATGTGACAGTCGTCCAACAATACAGAATAACTCCAGTTGCACAAACGATAGGAATAAGCATGTTCAGCGGTCCAGTAAGCTTCTGAGCCGCATAGTTGGGGATGAGTCGACCGGGCACACCAACGCCATTCATTGTAAGGAGTACGCTGATGCTCGTTGACTGTGAAGTGCCCACGATATTTCGTCCATATGAGCCAATGAAGTAGTAGCCGAGATAGACGCCCCAGAAGAATAGAAATGCGCTAGCAAGATACAAGACGTACGCTGGCTCTCTGAAGGCCGACCACTCGACAATGGGCCCACCTTTCCGTGGGGGAAGACGAGGCTAGATATCCGGTCAGTGAGCAGGACACAATAGAGGAACTTGAGTTCGTACCTTCAAGAATGTCGCGCAGACTATAGCGACAGCCATTTGGACGAACGCCATGACCCGAATTGTCCATGGAAACCCAACCTGTGGCAACAGCCTCTCTGCTATAGCAGGATATACCAAGCCACCAGTCGCACCCCCAGACACCGTGATGGCCAAGGCCATCGACCTTCTGCTGGAAAAGTATGTGCTCACTAGAGCGAGGCTTGGCACAAAAAGGCAGCCGAATCCCAAGCCTATACAAATGCCCTGGGCAAGGAAAATCTGCCAGTATGTTTTGCACAGACTGAGCATGAACATGCCGAAGAGGGTGATCACAGATCCGAGCATAAAGGTTGGTCTGAAGTAGCCAGCGTCTAGGGCTCTGCCGCTGAAAGTTCCCATGAAGAAGAGGATAAATACTTCGAGTGAACCAATCCATGCCACTTGAGACTCGCCGCCAATCTTCATGGTGTTGACATAGTATGTTTGAAACAAGCCAAACGAATTGATAAAGCCCCACGTATTGAAGACGACAAGATGCGCGACAAGAGCGGTCATCCAGGCTTTAGTGCCTCCATCTGGAGCAGGTCCTGGTTCCAGTGTATCTGACGTGCGTGAGAGGGTGCGAGACAGAGTTGCGTATAGTCCTCGGGACTTGGAGGGTGTTTGTCGAAGCGATTCGCCATTCTGTTTTCGTTGTGCCTCCGGGTCAGGTCCGCAAGTCTCAAGCTTATCCTGGTACGCAACAGAAGTGTCATGGTCATCCGCTGTGGTCTGGGTTGTGGACGATGTTACCGACGGACTTCTTGCTGCTGACCTCCCGATGCCAGTATTTCTTGACATGGTCAAAATCAATTCTTGTCGAAGAGGCGATTGACATGAGTCATACAAAACGACAGACAGGCTGTGAAACCAGCAAAGGGATCAACTGCACCTCGATGAATCAATACACATAAACAGTAAAGATGCTTTGGTAACAGCAGACTCGGGACACCCGGTATCCTGTCGATGCCTAGATAAGGTAGATTTCAAGTAGTACAATACACTACAGGTGGTTAGCAAATGGATGCAATGTACCAGAGTACGGGTATCACGTCGAAGAAGCGTGACGGTGACGGTGGCGGTGACGGTGATGGAGGTGGTTGATCCAAAGCAGAGTCATGTCAGGCACTTGTCAAGTTGTTGGGGAAAGAGCGATCTGGGGATGAGCCTCGTGTTAATGCATGATGAACGAGCATGTCGCAAGCGCGATGGACTGGTGGAGGATTTGCAGTTGACGTTGATAAATCTCCCCACCCATCTTCCGTGATTGGTTGGATAGAGCCCGGAGAGAAGAGCGAAAGGCTTAGGCATATCCAGTGCTGCCAGTGGTTAGATGGGATTTCGGTCGTGCCGTCCTACCCGTTCCCAGGATTCATGCTTCGAGACAAACAGTTGGTATGCAGCCAGCAGTTTGCAGTACCTAGATAACGTTACCACATTAATTGCGGTTCATATGCTCATGGTCACTTTTGGTAGCTCAACACTGCCTCGCGACCAGTGGGCCTCACACCTCCAGAACGCGCTCTCTGGGCTGTCCTCTGGATGTATGATCACTATTGGACCTCCTTCACTTCTTCGTCTTCCTCGAGCCGCGATCGGTTCAAGGCAGCAATCGACGCAATCACATCTGCAGGTTCTAACAGATGGCAGCTTGCCAATGTCCGCTTCGAGCTTGCACCCACTGTGCAAGAAAATACATGGTCTTTCGGGAGATCCGTCTTCAACAATGCACGGAACATATCTGCAACGTGATTAGCACGCTTCTAAACCAGCTTCGCTTTTGCTTACCCTCATCTGTTTGGTCGTCGCCAAGACAGAGAACGAAGTCGGGCGCATCATCCGTCTCGTATCCATATTTATGGACCAACTTGTTGGCGATATATCCTTTGTTCACGAACTGAGGTCTGACTTCCAAGTTGGCCTTCCCAGACATCACTTCCACATCCCATTTTCGGAGAACGCCATTCTCGAGGGCTTGCCGGCACTCTTTGGCTTGGTATGCTCCGAAGTCAGGGTCCGCCTGGCGGTAGTGCCAGGTTAAAGCCACCCGTTTCTTCTCGATCCAACTACCTTGCGTTTTCTCGGTGTAATGTCCAAACACATCCATAACTTCTTTCTGCCAACCCATGTCCATCTTGGTCGTGAGATTCTCCCACTCCTCTTCCTTCGGATGTCGCATAAAACAGCCATGCTCAGCACTTAGGCCAAGCTCAGGGATATGACCCATCCATTCGTTCAGAAATTTTTGATCTCGGCCACTAATGATCCAAACATGGTTTTTTGGATCCGCTGCCAAAGTCTTAATTGTCCGCAATACGCGATCGGTAGGAATGGCAGCATTGGGATCTTTGACGATGGGTGTCAACGTCCCGTCGTAATCGAACATGAACAATCTCCTTTTCGCCTGCTGGTACTGCTTGATCATCCGACTGCGGTCGAGTGCCGGTGTAAGATCACTTTGACTGAACGACGACAGATTTGTCAACAGTCGCTTGAAGAAGCTGTTGCACCAATGAGACACGCTATGAGTCTTGACAAAATCATACAGCTTCTCGTGGTCCTCAGCTTTCTTCTCTGGTGACTCCTCAAGGGCTTGCTTGAGAGTGTCTGCCACTCCACCCAAGTCCCAAGGATTGATATGCATTGCATTGCTAAGGCTGGCAGCTGTCCCGGAAAACTCCGAGAGAATCAAAGGACTGTGGCTATCTTTCTGGCAGATGATGAATTCCAAGCTTGTCGTGTTCATGCCATCTCTCACACTCGTGATAAGACCCGCATCCGCAACTCGGAGCAGCGCAAAGTACTCCTGGGGTGATAGATATTGTGGATAATGTTGCACTGGCGAATGGCTCAGCGAGCCAAACTCTCCGTTGATGCGCGATACCAGACTTGATATCTTACTTTCCGTTCTGTGCCCTGGATCTTCCTTCTCTTCCTCAATACTCGTCGGGCTAGTAACCTGGATAAGCACAACCTTATCCCGCCACTCCGGATATCTATCCAGAAAGACTTCGAACGCCATCAACTTCTGGGCGACGCCTCTAACAGTGTCCAGTCGGTCACGACCGACGATGATCTTCTTCCCAGCATAGACCTGCTTGAGCGCAACTATATGTTGCTCAATAATCGGGTCTTGGAATGCATTTTTCTGTACAGCTTCGACATCGATGCCGATCGGAAACACGTCAACAGCAACGTGCGCGCCATATGCATCAACTCCAGCAGAACTCGATTCAAAACCCAGAATACGTTTGCAACATGAGTTGAAATGACGGGAGAAGCTGTATGACTGAAACCCTATCATCGTGGCACCTAACGCCCCGGTCAAGATTTCCTTGCGGCGTGGTAAGCAGCGCATATATTCGCTGCTGGGGAACGGCACATGGAGGAAGTAGCCGATGTAAACATTTGGAATACGTTGGCGGAGCATGTTAGGAAGCAGCATCAGGTGATAATCGTGAATCCAGATAATGTCGCCTGGTTGGTAAATGTGGAGAATTCGGTCGGCAAATGCTTGGTTCAGACGAACATAATCCGCCCATGATTTTTTCTCCGCTCTACCATCGCCCGGTTCATTCTGCCGATAATGGAAAAGAGTATATAGCTCGTGCTCAGCATATCTCCGCCATCGACCTTGATCCTTGAGAATCAAGTCCGCATCGTCATCACCGCCATCTCCAAGCCAGACAGGGATGGATCTGCCGTTTGGATCATGGTGCAATGCTTTCTCGAGACGGCTCCTGTCCTGTCTGGATATTGTCAAACTGTCCGTTTTCGAGTTGTACGGGGTCTCGGGGTTCGCACCATTGATTGGCAAAGGAGCAGCGGACTTGTTCAATGGCAAGGGTGGCCGACCGCCAGGAGTGGCATCAAGCTTTTCGGTTGGCGGCATTGCATCCGCGGCATCTTGAAAGATTGACTGGTAAGTGTGGTTGAGGGCCGGCTGAATTTCTCCAGTCCAGCCTACAAGGGTGTGATTCCATGGAGTCCGGCCCGAAGATAGATGGGTGAAGGAGTCGAACAGGGCTGATGTGCCTCGACGCGATGTTAATTCCCACTCGCCACCCGCGCGGTGACCTATCTGGTAAGGCAAGCAGATAGTTGCGCTGATGACATTTCCGCTCAATCGCAAGTCTGGATAGCTGCTTTTTGGATCAAGGTCGAGCGTCTCCGCCGGAGTGGTCTCGACAAGGCTTAGTCTGCGTAGTAAGTCGGCTCCAGATTTAGCACCCTTCGTTACATCAATAGGCGATTGCGCAACGATGGACGCTGGTGCATGTTGACCTTGGGCGAGGGAGAAGTATGAGCTGGGGTTGCTAGTGACTTTTGGTCTCTGTGCGTTGGAGCTATTCTGAACTTGGCCATCATGTTGTGAGGACGGAGCAGTCATGCCAGGCTGGGGCACAGGTGCGCTTCCCATCTGTCTCAGTACTGGATGAACCAGGAAGCCTAACGTAATAAGCAAGGGAACAAGGATATGACTGACCGTTACTTACAAAGCTCATGCAGATAGACTAAGCGGCTGAGGGGATAAAAATGCAGACAGATATTTGATAGCCAAAGCTTTGAACTGTCACACTCCAAATGAATACAGCGACAACACAAGTAAAGGAAGAAAGTGCTAGCGGGTGTTGTTCCGGAGGAAGGGGAGCTCGTGAGTTGGTTGGTTGGAGATGTACTGTAGCTCGCACTGGCACTGGCACTGGCACTGGCAGTGTGAGATGTGAGAAGCCAGGATGCAGCCTCAGTGGAAGACCCTGCGGGTTTCTTGGCTGCCAATCGCTCGCACCGTCGGCGGATAGTTCTTTGTCTGAGGTGGGTTCGGGCGGTCAGCTAGAGCGGTCGAGGTTGCGGGCAGCAAGCTCTGTAGGTGCAAGTAGTGACAAGGGGATAACTTGGAGCTGGGTATGGAATAGGCTGGTGGTGGGTTATGTCTACGGATTGCGGGTGGTTGTCGCTGGCATATGGTCATTTGGGCATTATTGTTGTTGAAGCTTCAAGCATGGCTCTTGGGGCGGCTTACTAGTACCTACTCTAGGTAGACTTTCTACTTAGGCTGGCAACCTTGGAAGGGTCCGAGTCGTCACGATGTGCTGCCAGCTGGGGTGTTCATGTTCAAGCTGCCCAGGTGAAGCTGCCCGTGGTCATTGCTTGTGACTTTCGGCTTCCCAGTTTACACCGTGCAGATGCAATCCGCTCTCTCCCATGTGCCGGTGCCAATTGCCTGCAACCTGCACGCACTCACTCGCACTGCAACCTGAGACTGACGCTGACGCTGACGCTGACTCGGACTCGGAGGTCGCTTCGGCCTATGACCTCAAACGCCAAGTCTGATCAAGACGCCTCTGCCACTGCAGTGAGTGCTACTAGTAGTGGGCCCCACACTGTTTCGGACTTGTCTTCCGCACGAGCATGACTGCAAGCCCTGGAGGCTGGAGTGCACCTGGGCAGGTGGCATTTAACTTACCTACAGTACCTAGCTGAGTTTAGTCGTTTCACAAACCTGCAGGTGAACTTTGAGGTGCCCGCTGCCGACCACACGCCGACACCGAGGACGCGTCTTGCTGAAGTTGTTCAGGGTCTTGAAATTCGACCAGACGCATTTTCGTACTTGTGAATACCTAGGTACCTACCTTAGGTATTTTGGTCCCGCCGTCCAGCTTTTCAGCTCGAGACTCTTGACACCGTCATCCGGGCACATCGCCACGATAGATGCCATTACTGCCGCCATGCGCTCGTTCACTGTTACACTTTCGTAGCCTCTCTCTTCAGCAACCGCTTTATAAAGGCCTTCTTGCTGGCCGCCTCAGTTGCTTATGGATAGCTCATCCTCAGCGTCGTGCGTGCCTTTCGAACTGCTCTCCAACACGACGTAATGACGACGCGGACAAGGCCTTGCCTTTTCAGAACGACCCCAACGTACACGTTCATAGCCTCCAGGAAACTCTCGAAGCCCACCGGGACGCGAATAGATCATTGCTGATTCGCAAACACGATGGCGCGGGAAAATTCATTCCACTGTCTCAGTCGTTGCCGGAGCAGCATAGGTTGGGAGACAGCAAGCAGAAGAGGGATCAAGTGCATGCTCCTAGCCGAAGTGTCAGGCTGAAAAGAGAGCACATATTCAATCGCCGCGGAAAATCACGCACGTCCGACTACATGGCCACGAGACCAGCGGTGTCACGTCAATGGCAAGCGAAGACCTCCGTCCCAAAGCCGCTGCAATGGCCTTGGCTGTATGTATCCGGTCTTGCCTCTCAACTTCAAGACGGTGTTGCAGCAGTCGATCGGTTGGGCGCCGAGATCCGAGCATTCGAGAACTACCAATCCCCCACAAGCGAGGAAAGAGCCGCCGCGGACAGGGTGGTCGAAGAAATCAAGGCACTCATGCAAAGTGTGCCAAAGGAATACACGGTCAAGCTCATTGGCTCCCGTGCCTCAGGTCTCGCCGGTCCACTTTCTGATATCGATCTGAACCTTGAGCCCGTCTCGGCACAAAAGTTCGCCGACCACGCTCCTGAATCATCTCGAGTTTTGAAGAAATTGCATACCGATTTGAGAAAGGGACGAGTTGATCCAGCTTTCCGCACAATTCTTATCCACTTTTTCATCCAGGGGGCTCGTGTGCCCATTATAGATTGCACACACAAGGCGACAGCTCTCGATTTTCAGATACAATCTACAACAGAATCTTTGGCGTCTCTCGAGTACACCAAGAGCTACCTTGCCGAGTTCCCTACTCTCCGTGGCTTGTTCAAAGTCGTGAAGCAGATGCTCAACATGCGTGGCCTCTGCGATGGCTCTCAAGGAGGAATTACTTCCTACCCGCTCCTAATCATGATTGTTGCAGCACTGCGATTCAGTGAAGGAAAAGTTGGTCCGAGTGATATTGGCGGGCAGCTTTTGTATTTTCTTGACATGTATGCGACCCTCGACTTCTACGACACTTGTATTTCCATGGTCCCTCTTGACTTGGTGGCTAAGCGCAAGCGGCAGAGTAGGAGAAATTCTACGAGCGTTGGCGAAGTCAAAGACGATCCTGTCGACTCACCAGCATGGCAACCGTATCAGAATGAATCATGGGATAAGTTGTTCCGCGTGGTTGGGGATCACCATTATAAAATGGTACTGCAGGACCCAGCGAATCTATTCAATGATTTGGGAAAGGCCGCCTATTTCATCAAGGACATCCAAGCGACGTTCGCGGAAGCACGGGACGCGTTAGTCGCGATAATGCGTCAATGGGATGGCGAGCGTGCGGAAGGAGGCCGCGACCACCCGCCCTCACCTCGTGCCCTGCTCGCACCCTGTGTCGGCGGTGATTATACCTTGTACCAACACGCTAGGCGAGATTTGCGTATGTTTGCGCGAACTGGCATGGAAAGCTGAGGCCGGACTCAAGAATCTTTTTCTATAAGGGCAGGAATTGCAGCAGGCAGAGTTTGATGCTGTGCATCGAGGGTGTCCTGTAGACAATGCGAGAGTAGTGGAACAAACGCGTCTCTTGCCTCCTTGAAATTCTGGAATCGACCACTAATCTGTCATGTACCGCTGTGCACCGTATGAAGTGGTAGAAAAACAAAATGAATGCGAGCATACCACGACCGTGATACTCATCGCAATCATGACTTTTGGTTATCGACCAGGGCTTTTACGCCAGCAGCAATGGGAATTTACCACTCGCCAGAGATGATTGACGTGAAACTTTCCAATTGTGACATTGGCTGAAATCGTGGTGCCCCTGTGGCAAGGGCTATCTTGAGGTTTGAGACAATTGAAAGCCGTGGCGAAACTGACGCATACACGTTTTATATCTGAATGGAGCTTTTTATTGCAGCCTGAAGTAACCGAAATTCATGGTCACGACGAGTACCCAGGTACCTACCTAGGTACCTAGGAAGTGCATTGACGTCAGTGACTTGACTCGTAATCACCCTGAGGTTTGCTACGCATGACTCGCTTACAAGCTGCGCGCGCAAGCAACAGTAATAATAAGGCCAGCGCCCTGCAGAGAACTGGTGACAAGACAATTCACAACGACAAACTCTGAAACCTGGGCATACATCACAAATACCCTCTATCCACGCTTTTCACGTCTCCCATTCTGTGTCCATGAGCAGTCCTCGTATCGCCACACCACGTCCTTATGGCGGGCCTTCCTTTGCTCTCAACGCGGATAGGCGCCGCTCAGAGGTGCGCATGCCACGTTTCTTCAAGAGGTATGCTGGACACCAGGAAACTGAGCATACTGCTGCTGACACTTTGATGTTCAAAGGTTATTCAAGTTCCCTCAGATGGACTTCGAATTGGCAGTTTGGGAGATGACTCACCTCCTCATTGCGCCGAAGAAAGTCTTCAAATCCATCTACTATCATAAACGTCAGTTGGTTGGCAGTGTCGCAGTGAGATCGCACTGACGGATCGTAGAAACTCGAAATACATGGCACAGGCCAGATCCCTCGTTTACCTACCTCCTTTCGTTCTTCCTCCTGCTTACGTCCTTCGCATGGTCACTCGCTTACACGCCTTCCTTCGGTGCGGTTGTCAAGCTGGCATTCATGTTCATCTTCGTCCATTTCCTAGCAGGCTCATTGATTGTGTCTACGATAGCATATCTGGTTGTCGGACGCTTGCTAGGTCCTGGAATAGCCGGCTTACCGGGTCGAAGGCGACAAGGGCTCTTCGGTCCTCCTAGCGGGACAAGAGACGCGGACGCACTAGAGTTCGGATATTGCTTCGACGTGTCGATACGGGCGTTCTTCCCTCCATATGTCATCCTCTACATCTTGCAGTATATCCTCATGCCCGCCATCAACCACCAAAACCGAGCCTCGACATTCTTCGCCAATCTACTGTACCTGGCTGCTGGGATATACTGGAGTCTCATTACATTCTTAGGCTACAATGCGTTGCACTTTCTTCACCATACACAACTGCTCCTGTCGCCTATGGTGGCATGGATCATTATTTGGCTGGTTTGTACTATACTGGGGATCAACCTCGAGATGTGGAGCATAAACTGGATGTTCCTAGGTGTCAAGGGCTGATTCGAAGAGTGGCCATGGGCAATATTGTTCGAAAAACCTCTCTCTAGCATGGAATGCATAGATGACGGAACTAGACATTGCTTGGCCATCAGTCAAGCCACCGAAAGGAATACAACGCCGCAGTCACTGCCGGTTGGTGCAGTGACCACGGCACGGGTCTGAGGAACAACTACTATGAAAGAAGCAACGCCATAGGACCGGACGATGAGCGACAGCGAATCTACAACGAATCGATAAGACGTCGGCAACGCTCTCGGGGACTCTTTTCGTGTGTCTAGCAGCGTAACAGAAGGAGCTGAGATGCGAGCATCAGCGGCCAGCAGGCATGATGTGGTTGAGTCGAAACCAGTACGATGCCATGATTGTTCTACTACAGGACGACCATGGTCCGTTGTCTCGTTCTTTCCACCACAGCATACGGTCAATCATGCGGCGCACGGTGCAAGGCCGGGGATACTTCTGTTTGTGAACAAGGCTGTTAGCAGTCCTTCTCGAAGGGGTAGGGGTTAGCCAGGTACGAGCCTTGTCATAGCGTGGAGCTAATGCAAGTACTTTGAGCGTGGTGGACCCCTGACAGGGGGCTCACGTCAGGATCGAGGCGCTTTCAACACGCGCCATCATGGAAACAAGAGTGTATCGAGACGGATGTCGGACCATGATGCTTGATAACTTTTCAAACACCTGCAAAGACCGGGCAGGCCGTCTTGTGTACACACATGGAATTTGCGCCGTAGATTTTCTGGGCGGACATTGATTATGATGCGCCACCAAAGCTAGGGCACGAGCATACTAGATATGAGTAGATTGCCGATTCGAGTAAGGCCAAAAAGGCAAGCGAGTGCCACTTTAAGCACTGACCGAGATGCAAGGGTGCCAGTGAGTGGACTAACCACCTGCAGGGGTCTTAGAGAGGCCGAGCAGTCGATCATGGAATATTTGTGCTATGTTGAGCATAAGCTAAGTCACTAGTATGAGTAGCCTCGCTAGCTTCGTCCGAGGCGACCATGTGCCTTTGTGCCGTGCTTGTGGATTGTTTAGTCCAGCGCCCCTGAACCCCGAAACTGCAAAGTGCGCACCCCGCGCGGTGCCAATAACCACGAGACTCGTCCTCAGCTCCTGGTCAACAATGTCCGTGTCCGTGTGAATGTTGCAGAGCTATACTCGTACCCGTTGCTTGTGCTTTGTCGCACCTCCGTGACAACGACTGTCTTCTAACAAGTCACTTCAGTATCTCAAGTTAGACAAGAATATACTAAACTCACGCCGTCGAAACTCGTGTGCGCATTCTACAGCATTTCTATCTGACCAGCTCATGACAGCAATCGGGCATTCAACTTCCATCCAACCCTGCACAGGGCCCTTGGTCGCCCAGAGGAGGAGAAGTTAACCTCTTCCTGCAGAGACTCGTTTCCGGAATGATCAAGCTGCGACGGTGCCATCACTCTGCTGACCTGCGCCATGCCGAATAAACCCCCTCCGCCCTCGTCCAACGGAGTGTCTACTGCACGGACCTCGTCAGCGCAAAACGTGTCACGACAGGATATTTCTCGTGGGCCACAACCTCCTAGAACACCTTCTCCTTACAATCGTATTCACTTCTCTGTAACTACCTCTCATGTCCCACACGCCAACGAGCACACGATGGCCGCCAAAGGGATCTCTTCTGCGGACATGTCGTCTCCCATCAACGACATCGATAATGAGGATGGCGATGACCCCCATGATCTAGCCCTGTCTTCTAGACACGCGCCACGAGCGTCGATGATGGACAACATGGTCATGGACTTGGATCAGTTCTCCTTTGGACAAGGAGACTCTCCGTACGACGATATTGACCTACGCCACGACCACGACTACAATGCTATTTCCAGACAGAGAGGTCATACCTTCTCCTCCTCGGTGTCCTCTACGAGTGATATACGAGATCTCAAGCCCGACATTTCAGCCTCACAAAGCACACCTAGGCCGGCCCGACCAAATAGCAGCAAGTACGGAAAGAGCATACAAAGACTGCCGAGTATTTTTGGTGAAGATGAAGATTCTGCAAGAGCTGTGGTGTACGACGCGCAGCGAGCGGCACAGCCAGCCAAAAAGAGCGGTCGGGTATATGCCCGCAAGGCAGCCACCAGCAAGGATAGTAGTGGATCTTCAAGTATTGATCTCGGGGACCTAGCTGCTATATCTGGTCGATTGGGTGCAGCAGGCAATCGGAGGTCGCGTAGTTTTGACTTCGGGTCAAGGCAACGCAAGGAACCGAGATTAATTCGTAATCATACAGATGAACCCCTCCCAACAGAGCCTGGCCCTGCCATGGAAGTCGATGTCCAGAATGGCCCAAATAGTGCGCCACAAGCCCCGCCCATGGTACGCAAGAACAGTGCGAAGTCTGCGAAAAGCGCATATGCGAGGAAGGGAATAGCGAGTTCCGTTGGTACCTCAGCCATGAGAACAAGGACTCAAGACTTTCCATCTGCGCTACCATCGATGAGGAGCTCATCTGCATTAAACAATTTTCTTTCTGAGCACAGAAGCTCGTTTCACGCATCCTTTGAGAATCATGCTACGCCTCGGCCCGGGTTTTTCAGGCGTGTCTTTGGTGCGTCGAGGCATACAGCCAATCTTTCAGAGAACCCTCCTCTGCAGAACGTAAACAGACCAAATCTGCCTCAAGAGTCCAAGGGCCAACAGACCAAACTAGCCGAGCGACCTGTTACGCCTCCATTGAGATCGCAGAAATCGGTCGCCACAGTTTCTTCTGATATACCAGCCAACAAGGAGAACCAACCAATCGTAACAAAGAAATCATCTACATTCTTCCGACGCAGGAAGAAGTCGATAGCCAACCTCATACCTCCTCCCATGCCATTGACGCTCAACAGCAATACGCAAGCAGACGTTGTCAGGGGGGAAATAAGTCCTGTCAGCAGTCTTCGAGCCTTTATGGATCCCTACCTATCGGATAATGGGATGTCCGGTTTAAGTGGAGGGCATCGACGGGTCGGATCCACAGGTTTTCACAAGCACAACGACGGTAGTCCTGTTAGATCCAGTGCCAAGGGAGGGACACAACAGAGTGAGAACAGCCGCGGGAATGGATCGGAATCCACTCGCGAAAGAGAATTGCGGACGAAAGGCATGACATTGCTGCGGATACCTCACCAAGATTCCTTCCTGGCAGACACTAGCAGCGCTGAGGAACCGGTAAAGCCGTCACCTTTTAGAGACAGTCCAGTGAGACCTCGACTGGATCGTGGTCACTCATCTGTCGAGGATGACAGCAGAGAGAATATCCCGAAGCTCGGATCATCTACGTCCTTGACATCAAGTGCCGCGACTCCGACCACTCTGCGACCTGGTGTCTCGACAAGAGAACAATCATGGCAATCTGATTCTTCTCCTCTGAGGATCTCCGCCGCTGCCAGGGCCCTTAACTCACCACAGACGATGGATGACAAGGCCAAAGCCCATGCAGCTGGCGACGGGCCTTGTAGAGAGTCAGGTGCAACTCCGCGTATGTCAGAATCTGATGTTAGTGACTACCGATCTGCACCTAGCACACCTACTGTGCTGGATGTTTCAGAGACCGAAACCAAGCGCTCGCTCTTCGTTCATGTTTCGCACCCAAGCGCATCCATGGGTGCCGATGAACTTGACCGGGAGACCGCTCGGAAGATACTCGATAACCCCGATCAAGACATGGATGGCATGAGCCCAGGGGCATGGCTGGGCGAGACAGGCACTCAACGAGAAAGAGTCAGAAAACTATACATGGAGCTCTTTGACTGGAGTGGACATAACATCCTCGTGGCCTTACGAGGTCTTTGTGATCGTATTGCTTTGAAGGGAGAGACTCAGCAGGTTGACCGCTTGTTGGATGCGTTTGCAAGGAGATGGTGCGATTGCAATACCCGGCACGGTTTCAGATCTTGTGGTAAGTCCCAACGTACAAATCCAGAAATGATACTAAGATCTGCAGATATTGTACATACCATCTGCTATTCATTGCTCCTCCTCAACACTGATCTACACCTTGCAGATATTGGTCACAAAATGACGCGCACGCAATTTGTCCGCAATGCAATGCCAACTCTTCGGCGTCATGCTCATGAAGCAAACGGAAATAACAATCTGACTCCTTCGGCGGAAAGACCATTCACATTTCATTCTGAGGAAGCTGCAAGACGTCCTTCTGTGGATCAAGACACTCCAACCGCTCTACCTAATTACAGGCCTGTTGATAGATTGGCGAGGGAAGATTCTGCAGACTACGATGGTATCCATGGCAAATCTGGACCATTGGTTGATGCACCCTTCATAGGCACGGAGAAAGGCTGGGAAGAAAAGATCGAAGAAGTGCTCAAAGCATTCTACACGTCCATTTCGAGACAGCCCCTACCATTGTATGGTTCACAAGCTGATCATAACCCCGCCATGCAACAAAGCGGCAACTTCTTATCCCTGACAGGTAACATGCTACGCAGAACACCTAGCACGCTCAGTAAGGCACAATCTGACACTTATCGTGGTCGATTAGGCGCGGACAGCAGGTCTCTGGGCACACGTTGGCCTGGCAAAGCACGGTCAAGACCTAGACTATCACAAGCAGTGGGGATGGGCTCCAGTCGCACGAGTCTTGACGAACAATCATCAGGATGGAGTCCATCAATATCTAGCACATGGAGCAAGGCGTCGCTTGGCAAGACCCTGACCTCAATGTCTGTGGAGTCTTTCGGTACCGAACATACTCACGGCGACTATCAATCTTCGATCGGTTTTGCCAATGCTCTCAGTCAAGCAATAATTCGTGATGACCAACTTGAAGTCCCTGTGGACGAAGGCGTGAAAGCTGCGCCACTTCTGGAGGATGAGTCATTGGAATTGGATGGAGCTCCTTGGGCCAAGGAAGGCATTCTGAAGCACAAATGCCATCTCGAAGGCGTCGACAAGAGGTCCAAAGACAGAAATTGGAACGATTGCTTTGCCGTCATTGAGAAGGGATGGATGCGACTGTTCTCATTCTCGATGACTGCCAAGTCCCTCCGCAACAAAGCTCGTAACAGGACACCTGGTGGGGTTGTTGGTGGCGGCAACTGGCAAGACAGTGCCGAAGAGGTCTGGAAGCTTGCGCTCCGTCACACTATTGCCAGCTCCCTACCACCCCCCGGTTATTCAAAGCAACGCCCTTATGTATGGGCTTTGAGTCTTCCCACAGGCGCAGTTCATCTATTCTCGGTCGGCACACCAGATATTGTCAAGGAGTTTGTCACGACTGCCAATTTCTGGAGTGCCCGACTGTCGAAAGAACCCATGATGGGCGGCGTCAGTAACATGGAATACGGTTGGAGTGATGGAGTGGTCAACCAAGCACTAACCTCCGGTGCCGATACGTTCAACGGAATAGCAAACAGGCGACCAAGCACTCAGATGTCGATGAGAAGTTCCTTCGACCACAGCGGCAACGCCTTCCGGCCAAAGTTACCAGGTGACAAGACGCACATTAATGATTGGAGTCCTCCCCAGCAATCAATGTTCGCGTCGCAACTGCTGGAAGTAGACCAGCTAAAAGCGCTACAAGCCTATGTCCATAACGTCGAGGAGGAATTGCAGAAGCACAACGAGCTTAGGGGGTCGATGTCGTTGGCGTTCACGCCACGGCTCGCGAACACCGCCAAGGCGATGAACAACTGGGAGAAGAAGAGTAGTTACCTACTGCGCGAGATCGTCAAGTTTCGCACGTACATTGATGCGTTGCAGGCGGCGCAAGGCACCAAGGAAAAGATATACAAGATGAGGCGCGAAGAGGAGGAAGCGAAGCGAGAGGAAGATGACTCCAGGGCGTTGGGCGGCAGTACTGTGATGCGCTGATTGGTCCGAGAAGGGAACAGAAAAGGCGTTTTGTGGTCGGTTTGGTGATGATAGAGGAGGTTTGTCGTCAAGAGAGAGTCGCGTCCGTCTCGCCGTTTGTTAAAACTGTATATTTTCTTCGACACGAC
>Ga0210040_10004564_pt1 | contig 18028 bp, 13 predicted proteins | sample CryGeyCG12114_NA_FD_185462 | JGI IMG/M metagenome (GOLD analysis project Ga0210040, IMG submission 185462) | Groundwater microbial communities from aquifer - Crystal Geyser CG19_WC_8/21/14_NA (SPAdes) (version 2) | ecosystem: Environmental > Aquatic > Deep subsurface > Groundwater | place: USA...
CAACATAGTGGTGATAATGGACTGACATTTTCAATCAGTATACGGTTCCGATGGGACTAAAAAATTTCAAAGTTTTTGGTCTCCAAGGGCATCATTTTTTCAACGATAAAGGTAGCCTAAGGGTTAATATATGCTTACGCAAAGCAGCAGCCTTTGTGCTTCTGAGCTTTTTCCGTTGGATAACTATTTTTAGTCTTGTTATCCAAGAATGCTTTGTTTACTTTTTGGTCATTTATGAAGTTACTAAATTAACTTATGTGTATCGAGACATTTCTGTGTCCGATACAAACCTATATAAGCAATCTCCATTTACCGGAACGGGGCTCATTTAGAACTTAGTTGTTTGGCTTATTTCAGGTCGTTCAGTTATTATTTGTCTTGTTCATTTCTCTAAGTCAGTCACCACAGAATAAATTCACTTTGTTATTATTATTATTATAACGATAGTTTCGTTCGCATCTTTCTTTCATCCAGAAATCTTGCCCAGATTTATTCATCTGTGCGTTGCATTGTTAACCAACCAATTCCACGTCACAATATCCTAGGCTCACATTTTAATTCATATTAGCAGGTCGTCACAAGGAATTGAGATTAACTGTTGAGAATCTTCCTCGACTAACACTATTAACCTAAACTAACTGCAGCATTTAGTTTAATTCATTCCAAGGCATTCATTTGCTCTTTATTTGGTTTAATTATTTTTTACTTTTTTATTAAGTTGAAGCATAATATAATTTTACGCGTTCTACTGTGCATAACACTGTACACGGCACAATATACGCACATAACTTGCATTTTGTTTCATCCCTCTCTATTGAAAGTAAAACTGATTTAAATAAAACATTCTTTTGTTTCGTGTATAATTGTGGTATGTCAATGATTCAAAACTACGAAGAGATCTGAGGTATTCTAGAAGTTGTCCGGAAAATTAAAAAGGCACCCACCCTCACACCAAAACGTCAAAAAATAGGCAAAGTAGAAACACATCTACACTCACACCAAGATTGAAATGCACTTTGTGATCAGGATCGACAAACCACCAACCACCAAAATTCCAACCACCAAAAACTTTTTGGTCAGTTGATATACATACGTAAAAAATTCAATCACTAGCTTCATAACGTAAAGGTCGGTTTTGGTTTAAAGTAAGACGAATCTCTGAATGCTTGTAAAACACTCGACCAATGCTCCCGATATCCTATCTCACTATATGGGAGACACTGACTCCCACATGCAGATCGCTCAGTGCTAAGTGTTTAGCACCGAAGATTTTCCTATGTGTAAATCCCAGCATGTCCGCACCGAGCCGATACATATTCAACGCTCTCAAGCTCCCATCAAAATATGGGAACTCGTATGTTTTAAATGCAGGTTGCTCAGTGTTAACATTTTAACACTGGACAGTTTACCAAAAATAATTCTAGGTTGGCCGAGACTTACCTTAGGAAGTTGAAGGCTAATCGTAATTATATGAGTCCTCCGGAGTCCGAGAGGCATCACTTACAATGTAGTACAATCGCAGATCACAGGAAAAGAACCTCCTTTCAAAGCATGCGCAAAGCGAAAATCTTCGGCATGCTCCCTACGTGTGCGTGCTTGCTAAAATCGTCACTAGTTCAAAGAAATCGAAATAACCTTACCCTATAAGGGGGTGGATAGGCGGAAAGTGATGCCTCTCGTACTCCGGACGACTCATATAATTACGGTCAGCCTTCAACTTCCTAAGGTAAGTCTCGGCCAACCTCAAATTATATTTCGTCGTCCTACATCCTCTAGGCATCACTTACAAATGTAGATGTTTAAAGTAGTAAGGTTATGAGATAACAACGAATGTTACACAAGAAAATAACTTTTAATCCATATTACTAATACTTCACAATGATAGTCTACGATTTCTATAAACATCCGACATATCCAATGGTTTGTCATAAAACTTTGCAAAAACTTTAGATTTAGGAGTCCATCCTGCATTTTTAAACACAAAATCTATAGGAACTCCTAATTTCTTAGATTCAGAAAAAGAGGCATGCCTAACGCTATGACCTTTAAAAATGTTTGTGTTAATACCCGATAAATTCAAAACAGTACATAGCTATCAGCTTATTGATTGACTTGTAACCGCCGCATATGGCTTACAAAAGCTAATAAATATGTTATCTACATTATTATTATATCTTGTGTAAGTGCTAAATATTTATGAAGAACATCTACAACACATAAATTAGAATCAATTGTTTATTTTTTTAAAACAATAGTGTGACTTGAGCTTCCTGGTCGGGTAGTTTTAATCCTATCTGCTATAGCGGATTGCACTGAATTACAGTCTGCATCAACTATCATGTTAGATATTTTGAGACAGCTTAAAGTTTGGATCCGCTGAGAAAAACAAGAGCCAATAATGAAATTAACTTCAATGTACATTGCTTAAGCGATATATTTTCGTTTGAAATAGTGGATAAATACAAAAAGACTTTACTAACGTCCCAAATAGATTCATATTTTGGACCCGGCAGTCTATTTCTCCATATACCTTTCAACATTCTAGCAACTAGAAGGTGCTGACCAATAGGATAGTTGTCAATGGAAGGGAGAAATAAAGATAATGTGGACCTCGCCGTATTCATCGTAGAATAGCTTAAACCAGTGTTAAACAAATAAGATCAAATAACAAAACACTACCAATACTTGGGTTGAAGGAATCTATCTTCTGAATCTGACAAAATTCTTGCCATTTAATAATAAACTGTTTATACTGCTTTCATGTTCTTTCACTGCAAAATTGCAAAAGCAAATCCGCCACTTTACTGGGAATTCTTTTCTCAGCAGAAACTCCCTGAAACAATAGCTGCTAATAGCTGCAAACTCGAGTGCGAGTGGATGTGTCCTGAAAGAGTAAGGACACAGCAATAAACTATCCTGTGGCCCTAGCACAATATAGTTAGTCTCGACGAGATATAAAAATTTTGGGAACCAAGCTTGCGAAGGCCAAAAAGAAACAATCATAATTTCTCTAGCTTTTTCCCGAGAAATCTTTTGCAAAGCTTTCGGGATCATAAAGAATGGAGGAAAACAATAAAAGAAAGAATTCCATTGGTACGTAAATGCATCAACACCTACACATCTTGGATCTGGTTTCCAAGCATAAAAATCTTTGCATTTCGCAGAATATTCTGCTGCAAATAAATCAATAGCCGGCTCCTCATAAATATCTACAACTTTTTGATATTTTTTTTTGTCTTAAGTCCAATCCGAATCCGATTTTTTTGTCCTAGACGCCTTTATGTTACTACAATAAAAATATTACGGGACTCGCACTATTGCCATATCCGCTTGACAATCGAATTCAAAGATTTCACTTTAGTTCCTCTCTGTCTATTTAAACAAGCGATTGCTGTCGTGTTGTCGCACCGAATCAAAATGCACATATTTTTTAGACTATCAGCTAACGCCATAAGCGCATTTTCCACTGTCAAGAGTTCTAACTCATTTTATGTAACCTTTGAAATTTTATAGGCCAAAAACCATGAGCAACTATCGAATTGCAGTTTGCTCGTCAACCAGTTAATTATGCGTCGGTTTCTATGACTATAGAGTGCTCATAATGCATTGGAGATTGACTTTCACCCTTATGTGCTAACCACCATAATATATCAGTTTTCGAATCATTTGATAAAATTATTGGCTGATTGTAGTCTGCAAATTTCCGTAAGGCCTGAATCTTATCATATTCCAGGGATCTAATGAACAAAAACCCGTATGGTATAGCTGGGCAAGATGCCACCAAGCTTCCTAATAATGAAGCGACGTCCTGTACTAATACAATAGAATCTGACAATACTTTGGAGCAAAGATCTTTGATTTTTACAACTTTTTTATCAGGCAACCTAATAAACATGGTACGAGAGTCAAAATGAATTCCTAAATATTTTACAGATTGTGAAGGGATGATACTTGACTTCTTAAAACTTATACGAAACCGCAATCGAGATAACAATTCTATTTTTGCATTAACATTTTCCTTACAACTATTAAAAGTATTACCGATAGATAATATATCATCTAAAAATATAACTGAAGAAAATTGTTTCGCTCTCAAAGTGGCCATAACCGGCTTCAAAAATTTGAAAAAAATAAATGGAGCGGAAGACAAACCAAATGGCACACAGTTACAATGGTATAATATCCCTTGCCATCTAAACTTTAAAAAAAGTCTATGTTCTTTGCATATTGCGATTGAACGGTAAGCATCTTGCAAATCTATAGTTGCGAGAAAACAATTATGGGAAGTTAAAGACTTTGCCATGCGATAGTCTTTCATTTTGAAGTGAGACTTCTCAATTTATGCATTTAAGCATTTTAAATTTATAACTAATCAAAAACCCCTATTGGATTTGGAAATAGAAAATATTGTTGACGCAAATCGAAAATCTTCCTCTTTGCTTAATGAAATTGCTCCCATATTCAATAATCGCATTATCAAGTAATTTCCAATTTCAATTTTAGTAAAAACACGCTGTTTTGGTTCACTCGATTGATTTGGATCACCAATAAAATTTAATTTATAACCTCTTACTATTTCTAGATCAAATTCGTCTTTAGTAATACTTTTTCATTCATTATAAAATAATGATAAACTACAAGCAGAGATACTTACAGGCTCATTAATTACTAATGCTGGCTGTGAGTCGATGGACGTGTTTCTCGCCTGCCGCATCGGTTGCCTCTGGCTCCTCTCTCCCTTGGAGCCTGGCCCCGGTAATTTAAATTACCGGTGGAGTGTCCTGTATGGTTTTTTCTGTACGGCATATAACGTCGATCACTTTCATTGGACGATCGCTTGGAATCCTGGGACACTAAATTAAATGCCTTCTTGGCTAGTTTGAGCTCCTCAGCAATAGAGTCACCAAATAAAAATTCTGTAACAGGAATCTGACTGGAACAAATTTCTGCAAATGCTGGTGATATAACACTCTTTATATCACTTCTGCTACGAGTATTCAACTCACGCTTTGCTATCTCCAGCAACGATGCTGCATCGATGCTTTTTTAATTATTTCAGAATTTGTCGATCTTTTACTAGTACAATCCTCTACGATTTTCAGGACGCTAGCAAAGCTTTTGATATTGGTTGCTGCACAAATTAAAGTTTTAAATCAGAAGACTTCACAGTAACCGGAAGTTGAGACCAGAGTTCTTGATTAACTTTTGTTAACTTCCAAACTTTTACAATTTCTGGAAACTTTGTATTGACTCTTCAGTGAATCGATTTTTTTTATTACTTGTTGTGGAATCGCAATAAACGCTTTAGAAATAAAATCTGCAACTGACTTAGAAAATTCTTCCGGTGGATAAACCGTGTTAAAAATTTCCAGGATCTCAGGGCTCACATCAAATATTGAGCGAATAAATACTCGTCTTTTATTTTTTTGGAGTTTAATAATTGTCTTTCTCACCAATCACATTGGTTTCGACAGATCCATTTATGAGTATACTCAGAATCTCATCATTGGAAATTTTTTTTGGTGTAGCTACGCTATCACAGTTTCCATCATTCTTATTTCCACCGTGTTGTATTAAAGCTATTGAAACTTGCAAGTGGTTTAAAATTGCTGGAATGCCTGCAAGGCCTTTCAAAGCTTCAGAATTCGTACGAACTTGTTGTTGGAGTGATTCCATCATCCCCTCATCAGACCCAGTTTCCGAACCCATTTCTTATGCTGAACGCAAACATCACTAGTTAAAATGTATTTTATACACCCGTACACTTTTTAATATCCGTTGAAAATTTAAAAAAAGTCACAAAAATCTTTTGTTAGCAAGGCACGTCCTTCTCCCGTAAACCTAAAACGATCAATGACGATTTTAGCAAGCACGCACACGTAGGTAGCATGCACAAGTTTTTCGCTTTGCGCATGCTTTGAAAAGAGGTACTTTTCCCGTGATCTGCGATCGTACTTCATTGTAAGTGATGCCTAGAGGATGAAGGACGACGAAATGTAATTAACATTCTGTTTTTAAGGACATGATTTGTATCAAAAATCAAATAAAATGTTAATAAAAAAATTTTTGAACAGCAAACGTGATCACTAATCGAGACTGCGTGGCTCTTTGTTGACCTGCCTGCTAAACTTTGAGTCGCTACTTACGTCCAAATTTTGAATTTCTTGTCCCGCATTTACTCAAAACTAAGTGCAAAAATGTCGACCTTAAATACGATGGAGTACTTCTTCTAGGGTATAGAGTATACCTTTTTCTATGCCCTGGGCTAACAAGTACTAACTACAATAAAATTAGCATTTGCACACTTTACCATATTTTTATTTTCCCTGTTAAGTGAGCTGCAGATGTATTACTATGTAAGAATCAGTCACTAGACCGCTTATTGACTACGAGTGCAAAGTAGGGCAGACAGTGAGCAGAGCACGCCACGAGCAAGCTTCTTTCGTGTGCTCCATGAAATGAATGTACCAAAAAATATTAACAATGTTTACAAATAATTTCAAATATTATGCGTCGTTTTATTGTCGTTTCAGCATTTGCATCCGATGTCCGTGTCTAAAGCCACTTTGACAACTTAGACCACTTTGAGACCTTCACAAAGTAGATAAAAAGCAGCATCAGAATTGAAAACAATACCATCCATGGGCTGGAGAAAAACCATTCAACAAGTGAGGTTTCAGAGCTGTAAACGTTAACAGATGTTCAACATAACGTCGATATTGCCATCACTGCATGATAGTCTGAATAATCATTCCCTGAAATTCCTACCAGTAGTTGGCTGAGCTGGTTGCTATTTTTCTTTTCATCTCCACGAACAATGTTAGATAGACATCGATAAAAGCAATTACCATCCGGTGCCACATTTTTGCACAATCGAGGAGCAAACAAAATCTCTTTAAAATTTCCAGAAAAACTGCGCTTTGGTGGTTAATTTATAAATGAAACAAAAACGGTGTGGCCAAGCAATTGGTGTTAAAAAAATCGGAGCTGATCTAATTGCTCGTAAAATATTTGCGTAGAAGGCAAGTTCGCACGTTTACTCAAAAATTTAGTACGATTAGAAGGTGTGAGAGCTTCAGAAGTTGTAACAGAAGACACAGAAACAATTTTAGAGGTGGTGACAGAAGACGAAGGAGCAATTGGAGAAGTAGGTTCAGGATTACTAAAAACGCTCAGGGTTGGGGTGAGAATTTTGGCGATCGAATTTCGTACGGTATTTTTACGTTTAAAATAAGTACTCCATGATATTGCCTGAATTCTCACCTTATGAGTCGTTAGATGTTTCAAAAACTTAGCCCTAACCTGATAATACCATGGACCCGCTATAGAATCGTCGTAACTATAGCATTCAGTTGTTTTATATGCTCTACAACAATTATTCATAGTGGTAGCAGAGGCATGTGGAAATAAATTTAAGATAAGATTGTTAAACGGCGATATCTTGAGAGCCATATTGATGGTAAGTGTTTTCCTTGATCTTCGAATGGGCTGGTCCTCGAATGAGCTGGTCTTCTAGTCTTCGGATGAGCTGATCTTCTGGTCTTCGGATGAGCTTGGCAATCTTGAACTCCAGTTCAAGAGAGCGCAATCTTGAAATCCAATTCAAGAAATGGAGTCTTGAAGTCCAATTTCAAGTCTCCTAGTCTTCGAATGAGCTGGGCAATCTTGAACTTAAGTTCAAGAGAAAGCAATTTTGAATTCCAATTCAAGAGGGGGAGCAACCTTGAAACCCAAATCAAGAAGAAAAGCAATCTTGAAGTCCATCAAGAAGTAGGAAGTGAGCTGTAGAGCGTAGGAGAGCTCGAGCGCGACCGACTCTCTGCTGCTGCTGTAGGCTCTTTTATACCTGAGCAGAAGGGTCCTGCAGCCACTGAAAAGGAAAAGAGGCGGAACAATGTTTTTGTCTGCGCTATTTCAGCTACTATATGCTCATATTTTTTCCCTCCACATTTGTAATGAGTCTTTTAAACTAATTGTACGAAATTTTACACTAATTAATATTAGAGCAAAAAAGACTTTAATTTTCAATTTGAAGCAATCGATTAAAACATGCGATTTCCCAATCGATCCCTTGAATTATGTTGACCAAATTTTACACACGTTATTATGAAAACATTTGAGTTTAATTTTTATACTTTTTAGATTGAAGCCATCAATAGGGAAAAACATGGAGTTAAAAACTTGTTCCATGTCATGGTTCCATTGTTCAATAATTTTGTATCGTGTCTTTTCCCAACCGCTCCCATGTATCATGTTAACCAATTTTTATAAACGATATTAAGTAACATTTGAGTCTCATGTTTATACTTTTTAGATTGAAGCAAACAATGGGAAAAAACATGGAGTTAAATACTTGTACCATGCCATGGTCCCATTGTTCAATAATTCTGTGTTTTGTGTTTTCCCAATCGATAAGCATCCAGCCTTTGTTGTTTTTTATGCATGAACATTCATAGCAAGGACGATGAACTCAACTGATGAAAATACGAAAATACAGATGAAAAAAATTGAGGAAACAAATTCATTAGTTGTGGTTTAGTTTTTATCGAATCAGTAGTTGTGTTCTAAAAGTACTTCCCCAAAAAATTAAGTTTAAAATAAAGTTCTAGCATGAATGAAGGAAATATTTGTTGAGTTGAACTCCTTGAATTGATGCTGGAGAGAGAAAAGGCCGAATTGAGCGAAAACCAGAATAAGTTTTGAAGGACAATTTCAAAAATAATTAAAGATAAGGTCCAAGAAAGACCAAAGAAAAAAAAATTTAGGAATTGGTCCAAAAAAAACCAATCGGAAAGACAGCAACATAGTAGTGAGCAAATCCTCAAAACATCAAAAGCCCGCAGATGTCTCATCTTTGAATGGAGCAGTGATAAAGAAGAAGAAACTATTACCTGTAAATTGCATTTTGTCGTTGACCATACAACTTGACATACGAAATTAGGTAGATGTTGATGATAAGCAAGGAATACCTCTAGGCTTAGCTGAATAGAATATTGCTAGTGAAGTCCCATCATTCTTAGCTCTAAAAATTTTTCATCATCAAACCCGATCATGAGATCTTTTGCGTTCGGAGAACCGTCCCACTCAATATATATAGTTTAGAAAATTTTCCAGCAAGTCTTTAAAGACATATGCTATGGACAGTATCTTGATCACCCTCGTATATGTTTTTCAACAATCGCCTTTAACATAAAAAAAAATTGATTAGGAGGGTAGAGGGATGACGTACATTTTTTATGTAAATATTAATATGAATATATCATCTGCATGTCTCCTGTATGAATGCTGATATGGCTATGATAATGGCTGATAGATTTAGAAAAACAGTACTAATTTCATTGTTAGATACAGAGATGAACATAACCAAATGTTAGATAACTGCAAAAGCAAACAGGTATGCTTTTCAACTGGCGAATGATTTTCTCCACCTTCACAAGAATGTCGTTCACTCATTTATAATCGTACCAAATTTTGATTCCAACATTGAACAACAGTATGAATAAAATGAACAAACCTTCGTTAACAAGTTTGGTCCATCTAGAATTCGAAGTTAGAAAATTGATTTTTTCAGAAATTAATACAGATCTTGTGAAACAGTTTATAGAAAAAACCGATAGGGAAACAGAGAAAGCATGAGGCGAAGGCGAAGCAGCAATAGGAGGGGAAGCAGAATATGACATGGAAAGGGAAGCTGAATTTGAATGATACCCTGGGGACAGAATTTTAAGTGAAAAGTCCGAATTTCTACAGTGAAGTGCCGATGAAGTTCTTAGGATTTATAAATGTGATAAATGCGGTAAGAGATCAATCAATAATAATTGTATAGTTGTTTATTGAATGGCATAATCATACAATAACAACACAACTAGATTAAAGAATAATTAATTGTTTTGCAGACAAAAAATACAAGTGCGCAGACGAGTTAGCTCGACACAAACATATGCACTCCGAAGTAAAGCGTTATAACTGCAGAACATGCAATTATGCAACAAGCCGATGGGACCGATATAATCGGTACAGGGTTTCCAAAGGGTGCTTGGAGAAAAATGCTTTGTCAAGAATATAATTTGTACAACTTACAATTACTTCACTTTCTACTTACTAACTTACTTATTACCGATTTCTGCTTCATTGTGAAACTCACGGGCCACTGTCCTTAAAAAATTCTCCTCTTTTCACTCTGTTTAGTTCAAAATACATGCATTTCAAATTTATTTATCGGCATTTTGTTACTCTTTATTTATTCTTAGGCAATCAATAACTCACAAGTCAAAAATGAGGTAGTGTAGTAATGTAAATGTTCCTCCTGTAAAGAGTCATGGATACTTCTCTAGTCATCATACTTACCAAGTAGACATAAATAATTGTACTAAAAACTGGTACAATGAGCAGCAGTCAAAACTGTGTTTGGTGCCATTACGGTGCAGCCACAGAAAGGTTCAGAGTTTTCACTGTACAGTCCGCATCTGGTCAGGAAAAAAATGAACACTTTATTACAAAAAATGTAATATTTAATCCTTCCGGTGTAAAATAAAGTGTACGAAATGTGTACATTGTATATTCTCATACCTTCATGGGAATTCTTTCACTGCTCACTGCCTGCTCTTTCACAATATCACAATTATGACACCCTTTACAAAGAATCGATTTTTTTCAGTCAACTCACCTCACAAAAAACAAAAATTAATGTAAAGCTTTTTTTCACATGCATTATTCGTAGTTTTGTTTTAGTTTCGTTTTATTTGTAGTTTTGTTTCCATGTGGTTTCTACATGTTAGTGGATAAGGTGGCGGATTAGTCAACTGAAAAAAGCTGGACACATTGAAATGTATGTGTAGCTATAATAGTATGTGTAGAAGGTTAAAACCAAAACACAGAAACACTTTCATCTAGATCTAAGAGCGCAATGAATCCTGAGACCGTCACATCCAAAGGAAGGTCCAACTTCAAATCTTTTTTATGCCATGGCTACGCGAAAATAATACTCCCCACTTTTAATAAAAACATAAAAACTGAAATATTTATTTTAACTTCACATATTTTGGTTTACATAACAACTCTCTTTGCAGTCTTTTTTTATGTATTTACCTTATTTTTTTACATTGAACTTTATTTTTGAATTGAAACTTTGATCGTCAACCGTATTGAGTTGGTTACATCTTACGTACCATAGATACTTATATCATTAAAATAAATTATTCGTTCCAAATACGATTAAGTAGATGAAAAGTCTACATCTCAGCAATACTGGTATCCGTACTTTTCCTATGTTTATGCACAGTAATAAATCCAGAAAAACTAGACAGTGAAAGCCATCAAATTCAATTGTAAACAAAATTATCCATATTATTGTTTTGTGATTTCCACCTCGGAGTCGTCCGAAAAAGACATTTCTTCAGTTCCTTTTAAGGATCTACAAGACCAATGTTTAATTTTCAAATGCTAAAAGTTCAAAGTCGTCATTTGCATTCAAAATTTTAAAATCACCTTCGGATACGGTTTACAGGGTTCTTGTTGTGGTTGTTGTTTGGTTCGAATTTTTTCTACGATGTTCACATTTTCACATTGAAGGGACACACAAAAAAACTGGACTTGAGTGGTCTTTTCAAAACAGTTGCTACGATTGACTTCAGGACCAAAACAAAAAACGAGTTTTTTCTATTGCATAGCAAAGCTTTGTTCACAGGTCTCATAAAAAATTAATTTGGAAAACCGAAATATACCATCTATGGATGGGATTTTAACACGGCCGGAAAAGTTTTAAACAAGAAACTAACCGTAGTAATATTCACTTAACTATTTCTATCAATGTAAAGCCCCTACATGGCCCACAGTATAAAATAGAGTACAATATACAGCAACGCAAGAATATTACATCAAGTTTGTAAAGTTCGAGTTTTTATTATGGAAAAGAAAAAAACTATTCCAAACCATTAGATAATTTCAGCTATAGCCTTCAGAGAGCATATAATTGATCTTATGTAGAAGTGTTCAGAATTTTCAATGAATAGTAATGGAAATAAGGCCACCTAAAATATTCATTCATAATCAAATGTACATATTTAGTTTGGAAAGAATTTGTCTATCACGGTAAGCTGAAAATTCATACGCAAAATGCGTTAACTTACGACGCCGAATGTTTCTACGATTTGTAAAAAAACGCAACACTTATAGAATCATTAATTGGTGGGCCATGTATGGGCTTTACATTGATAGAAATAGTTAAGTGAATATTACTACGGTTAGTTTCCTGTTTAATACTTTTCCAGCCGCGTTGAAATCCTTTCCAAAGGTCTTTTCGGTTTTCCGAATTAATTTTTTATTTTAGGCTTTTAAAATTTTCTTGTTGTAGATAAAAACTTTGAAAAAAAAACACATTATAATAGATTTAGGGGAAGAGCTAGTATCCATGGTGTAACTAAAAATGAATGAAAAAAAAGTTGCGTTCAAGGTATTTTTTCACATCGTCATTTACTGAAACTAAGAGTGTGATATTGCAGTGATATGAAATAGGATAATATATTTGCACTTGTTGCAGTCATGGGAAATTGAAAGTTAGCCTTCTCCTGTGTATATATGGACCCACTTTGTGATGAATATCATTTCATTGTGTGGGAACAGGTAGATAGTTAGAGTTTTATTTGTCTATTTACAGTGTGATGAAATACAATGGAGTCTGAAGATAGTAATTTGTCATACAAAATTAATAATTGTTGGCAATGTGTTGGTTTGAACTTGATCTCAGTGCAGAAAATATTGTGATTTCATGAGGGATAAGCGGCAAACAAAGATAAAGTAAGTGAAACATGCAAATTTTTTTGGATCAAAGTGAGTATGAGTTTGCATGCTCACAAAATGCATGTCTGGTGGTGATAGGATGATTTTCTGGTTTTAGTTTTTACATATGGTAAGTTAGGTAGCTGTACATTCATCTTGTATTGGAATGAAGTGATAGAAAAACATGAGCTTCTTTTTATAAGTGGAATAATTTGACTTTTTCTTTTGAGAAATGAGGTGATGGCTACATTTTATTTTATTATCCATTAATTCATGATACAAATTTAGTAAAGTCATATTTATTTGCTATGCAGTAGCATGCATCAAATAAGTACATGTCCATAGGCTAATGTAGAAATACCATCGTCACAAATAAATCGTTTGGAATCAAAACGATGTAAAGCTGTTTTTACTACTTGACTTGTGTATACACGATGTCTATTATCAGTTTGAATCATGTTACATCTACGCATAAGTTTCTGCTGAGATGATAAAACATCCTTGTAAACATTATGATTCAAATGTTGTTTACAAACGCTATAAGGTACACCTTTAGCTGCTGTTTTAGAAGCCCCTTCAATCAACAAAGAATCACATTTTGGACCAAGACCAATAAATTCTGAAATAATTAGGCCATTTACTTCATCTTTAATTTTTCCAATACCTTTTTTGTTAGTTTCCGAGTGTAAAAAGTAAGCTTTAGGATAATTACTAGAATGGAAATACTCTAGACGGCTCCTCATATCCTCATAAATATCATTAGTCTCAATATGATAGCACAGAGAGTCAGTATCTGTGAACAGTAATGTAGCTTTCTCACTAAACCAATCTCACTAAACCAACCGATCATTTCCAATTTGCTCCCACGATTTCTAGTGGGGTTTTGATACATACCACAAAGCTTCTTCTAAGTGATTTGATAATTCTACTCTTATTCTTTCCCGCTTGTTTCCCATTGTTTTTCCAAACACAGCATTATTCAATAATTTAAAAAAGGTCTTTTCAAATTCATTTTTTGCCAGTTTACGCTTTTCAGCATTGAAATGTATATATTTTGCAAGCCATGGACTTTGACTACGACGCATTCCTCTATGAATTTTTACTATATCAAGACCACTTTTCAGCGTTCCACACGAAATCGTCGAAAAAAACCCGTCGAATTAAAACTCGTCGAAAAAATACTGGTCGAAACAAAAGTGGTCGAAACAAGAAAGTCGTCGAAAGCTTACTCACCGAAAATTAAAAAATTAACAAGTATTTTTAAGTATCATATGTTTATTAGGCACATTTTAAACACACATTTAACCCTATAAGCCCCAAGGTGTACCAAATCCCTATTAGTCCCACCCGGTTTACAATTGTAAACAGCGAAATTCAAGTAGCTGACTCGAGCACAATCTACGTCTAGAGAAGCAATTATGAAGCACGGTCATCAAACAAATCTTCCTTCACCCATAGCAAACAATTATTTAGATTTAACTAGTGTTGAACAGCATTAAATTAATGCTGGACAATATAGTGTGTCCCAGAAGTAGAAAGACAACTTTGACGACGCTCATGTTTTTCACACAACAGTAATAGCCAAACGTACCATGCATATTCTGATTCTTTATAAAATTTGCCTTCATTTCATTGGTATAACTTTAGTTTTCAATAATTAAGGAAAAATGAGTAGGGTAGAAAACGAACTATTCGCGAAACGCGTAATTCACTACTACAAAAATCAGGCCAATTTCTGCAAAAAAAATTTTGTTCATCACTTTATTAGCGAGGGGAGAGCAGAAAAACTATATACAATATTTTAGACCGGTTTTCACGTTCTAGTGATGAAAATTACAAGCCGATTCCAGGACGTCCACCGACCACTACTTACAAAAAACAAGTGAAAGTGGAGAAAGTGTTCAAAAAGAGTCCTAACTTATCAGTTCGCAAAGCTGCGCGTAAACTGCACATTTCAAAGTCCGCAGTGTCCCGGATTAAAGTTCAAAAGCTGGGGATTTCAGCCAAAACAATGAAAAAATCTCCACTGTACGTTAAAGATCAGGAGCCAAGGGCAAAAACGGGACTGAGAAAAATATACAAAAAAACCCGGAAGAAAGTTTTGATCATTGATGATGAGACTTATGTGCCAATTAACCCCTCGGAGCTGCCGGGGCGCAAATTTTATCATGACGTGGGACCTGAAAACTTGAAATATGAACACATTCATAAAGGCAAGTCCAAGTTCCCAGAAAAATTTTTGATTTGGCAAGCGCTGGATGAAATGGGAAATGTATCGGAGGCTTACATTTCAAAGGACACCATGACTGCTCAAATATACCTAGAGGAATGCATTAAGAAGCGACTCATTCCTTTCATTCTCAAGTATCATGAAATAGACGAGATTTTGTTCTGGCCGGATCTTGCGAGTTCTCATTATGCGAAAATTGTCACGAAATACTTAAACGAGAAAAACGTCGAATTCGTGTCTAAAGGGGAAAACCCACCAAATGTACCACAGGCCCGCGGAATTGAGTCGTTTTGGGCAGAATGTAAAAGGAGATACTCCTGTCGATCGGAAAAACCAAAAAACTTGCAGGGATTCAAATTGGTTTGGGGTCATATTTCCAAGCAAACTGCAAAAGATCTGGGAAAATCACTTATGGATCACTCCTACAAAATATTGCGGCAAATCGGCTATAAGGGACTTCGCGAAGCTATGAAAGATATCAATTGTAGCTAACTCTATAACTATTATTCGGCGATGTTTGCTCATTTAAATAAATCATCATTCAATGTAAGTCAGTCATTTATAATTTGTCTTTCTACTTCTGGGACACACTGTAAACCACGTACAACAGGCTGAGAAACCTGAATAGGCTAAGAGTTTCCCATTTCCTCACCAAAACTACTTTTGTAGTTCAGTTCCCCTTACTTTAATATTGTTTGTGACTTAGTTAGTTAGTTTATTTAGTTAGGAAGAAATTGTTGGAACAAACTCCACAATAGGTGTTAAAAACAAAAAAGCGAAAACACAAAATGACAAAATGGAGCTCGAAAACTTGGAATGCCTTAAAAAAAGTTAAAATTGCTTATACGATGATTGAAGAGTAGAGCGACAGCAAACCGAGAAAAAAACGGCAGTCTGTGTATGAAGACGAAAGTGACTAGTAGTTGAGATGTTTTTTTCTTCACGACTTCAAATCACGACCACATGATTGATCACACAGGTTCATTGTTGTTGCAATCATTATTGTCCTTGAAAACAGCGTACACTTGATCCAATCAATTTTTTCTCCCGGTTAATCATCAATATATTATATTATGACTATTGTATGTAAGATTAACTCACCTACCCTTCTTCCCCGCATAAAATAAGACTGTTTATTTAACAACCTTAACTAGAACTGAAAATTCTGTATTTATTTAACACAAACGTTGTGAACGAAACATTTGAAATTATTTCTCTGTTCCATGAAGTCTATTGTGTACTTCAGACAGCACATAATAAAGCCAGTGAAAACTCCGAAATAAATATAGTACGTTTCAGTTTTGGACTATACGAAACAGGATTAAACTGTTGTGGACACTTTAACGCTGTACATAAAGAGAACAATTGATTACGCTGACAAACCTCACTAGAACTATAGGCGACGATGTGGCAGTTCGAAATAAGTCCAATAATCCCAAATTGTTATTGCCAGTTCAAAAGCTTTCATTTCAATACTATCTTTTCATCAAAGGAAACTATTACAAAGTAGTCACTGTTTTCGTAGAACCGGTAAGAGGTTTTTGAGCGAATTTTCTTTAAAACAACAAGATTATAGAACTAAGAAGTACACATATTAAGCCATCAAAGGCTTAGATAATTTCAAATAAGAATAGCTTGAAATCATTCTTAGATTAATTAACTTAATAATTATCTTACCAAAGTGTAATACTCCAATTAAAACATAATTTCGTTCATTAAACGCCAACTCTTTACGTCTTCTCTGTACCCATGTCAAAATGCAAGTGAGTCAAACGGCAAAAATCATCCGTACAGTAACAAAGCAAAATGTCTACCAAATAGACCCGCCTGTAATACAGCCGCCAAATTTATTGTGCAATTTATAGCGCTCAAAACACAAAATATACATACATCAACCTACATTTATTCTACAAAATACATTGCATGCCGTCCACAGCTGTCATGCACGTACCCTCATTTCTACTTGTGTGAGTCAATGTCAATGTACGGAGCAGAAAAACAATTCCCATGACAGACAAGTGAGACACCACACAATGCAATAATGTACTCAAAGTACACAGAAAAGGTTCTCCTGCGGTTCTCAGACTACTCCTTAAAACTACAAAATGTGGCACCAGCCTAAGAAAGAATACATGTTCTTCCGCACATGAATACTGAGTTCATGTCATATACACCTACACATGAACATTTCTAACTACCTAAAACTAACTAAGCCAGTTGTAGACAGTTGAATGTTTCGACAAATATATTATAAGAGAAGAGATTCAAAAGAAAGTTTTACTATTGCATAGAATGAGTTGCGGACTCCAGAAAACTTTGTTGGACATCCCATATCATCAATATTTATAAGCGTGTCTTAAAGTACCTACTTTTGGCTCTAATTCAAATTTTGGTTTCACTCCATGCCTTCGGGACTAATTACAAAATACTTGACAATGTCCTGGATCCGTCCCCAGCAAGTTCACAAAACGGATGCTCCTACTCTATCAAAAACAAGTCAATTGTGAAAGCCTAGACTTTGTTCTTTGTGTAGCTGTGAAAGTTTGGGATCCATGTCTTTTATATAAGGTTGAAAAGTAGGTCGCATGAGCTCTCCACTTTTACTGGCTCCTCCATCATCATATCATCTCAATTAAGTGGTCTTCCACGGTTCTTACGTCCTTATAAGCTACTAAAATATTTTCCTTCTAGATATATCTATGCAAGTAAGTAACTACGTAGCCGTTATGCCCTACTTAGGACACGACTATTCAAACGTATTGCTATTACTAAAAGCAGTGAAACTATGGCATCTCTGGATATTAAATTCATTTCAGATTTCCACTAAAAAAACGGAATCAAAGTATACATCATTTTATTCACTGAAACCTAAGAAGACAGCCTTATAGAAGAGAAATAAACCTCAGCAAGAGGGTATTACGACGAAGCCGGGTTAGGAATTATTTATGTTAATATTACAAAAAACCAGTAATAATAATTAGGGGTTTTTATCGTTTTTCGGTAGTCTCATCAGCTAGTCTT
>Ga0210040_10004566_pt1 | contig 18019 bp, 15 predicted proteins | sample CryGeyCG12114_NA_FD_185462 | JGI IMG/M metagenome (GOLD analysis project Ga0210040, IMG submission 185462) | Groundwater microbial communities from aquifer - Crystal Geyser CG19_WC_8/21/14_NA (SPAdes) (version 2) | ecosystem: Environmental > Aquatic > Deep subsurface > Groundwater | place: USA...
GTGGATAGCACGGGTAAGCTCTTCCATGTTCGATCTTTTGACTATCTTCAGAGGGTGGGGCTTGCATTTGCGTTTCAGAGTGGCTTGACTGGAATTCCTTGAGTCCTCCAGGCTTCTCAAAGCATGACATGCTTCATCCGAGCTCTGAAGCGGCTGGGCGTATGATATTTCGACACCTCTTCGTTGGCTTTCGTCCCAGCTCTGGCCCAACTTGTCTCTGCTGGACTCCGAGGCTTCCTTATCAGAAATGCCATATTCCAAAGGTACCACTCTGTTGTCCTTATCCTCATCTTCTAGTAGTGCTTTCTTACGTCGCGTAGAGGGAGTGTTGTCCGACGCTTGCAACGGAGCAAGAATGTGTTCTTTCCTCATTCGTGTGTGTGTTAATTTCCACTCAGCCAACGCTCGATGAAGACGAATTGAATCGGGCAAAGGCTTCCTCGAAACTGCATCCGCTCGATTGTCCTCCTTCCCTGATGTTTGCTTGCTTGACCTCGATGTCCCTGTGTCAGCTCTGAGCACCTTCCATCGTCGAGCCTCTGCTGTCTCAGCTGAGGGCTTTGTTCGAAGACTTGAGGTATCTGGTGGTGGGAGAAGAGCGGAAGGTCGGAAGCTACCGTCGTAAACCGAGATCTTTGTTCCACGGGTGTCGGGGTTCTCCCCATCGCTGTACACACTCTGGTCGCTACTGCTATCACGAGTACGAATACCGCTAGAACATCCAACACTCGGCCATCTGGGCGTGGATTTTTCCGGAACTCTGTCCCAAACGTTCGTGTCGCGACGACTTTCGCCGTAGCTACTGGATGTATCAGAGTATTCAGTCTGCCCTGTGGTTGTGCCATGCTCGACCTGTCTGGCCGCCACTCCAGGATGATGACAGTCGTATCGTTCACCAGGAATCGAGTGCTTTAGTCCATGATCGGAAAGCCACGTTACTTCGAAATCTCTGCCAGGTATGAATGGCGCCCGCCACGGACGTGAAGGTCGTGGACCTGGTGGCGGCATGAATCTTGGGAAGGCAAGAAGTGTTGGTGATAGCTGAGGTGTTTCTTGTGGTGACTGACTTGTAGTCGATCGAACAGTATTTCTATTAGAAACGTGTCGTCTAAGTGAAGCGTGAAGTCCCCTGCTGATGCCGTCCTCGCAACGTCGGCTTTCGAGGGTCTGTAGTCGAATGTCAGCTCGACGGTCGTGCGACCAAGACGTTTCTCTGTCCTCTGAGACGGTGGAAACCTCGCGTAGAGGATGTGTGAACGACGACGAGGTAAGTGGCCCATGCTTGTGTCTCCAGCCTAATATTCTCTGGGACAACTTGCGGCGGAGACTTGCAGAATTCCTCATAGTGAATGGAACGTCGTGTTCGGAGGATCGCCACCCAGCGTAGTTGCGCCCTGCTTCGAAAAGGACGTGTGGTTGTTGAAGTGGTCGAGTCGCTGTATGTGACATGATGAAAGGTAACTGCTGACTGGTCCTACGCTCTTGTGGATGCGCCGCAGATTTTGTGATCGAGCTCGGGAGGACTACGAGCCACAATCCCCTCAAAGTATCAAGCTAACGGTGTAGGTGCGGCTTGAGCGACTTTCCTGGAGGAGGCTCTTTCCGAGAAATCAAACACAATTTCCTGGAATGAGCTAAAGGCTTGGTGAAGCGCCGGAAAAACCGTGACGAGGAAGCAGCTACATCTTTAGCAATAAGTGGTTAATTACGGTCACGCGGATTCACGTCGTGGGTAGAGACGGTTAGTAGTATAGACCTGTCACGGTTAGGTATAGACTTGAACAGTGAATGGATAGGCTGGATTATAAGTGAACAAACACCGCCAATTGCCGAGCACAGCCGAACGGCTATAAACAGTACAAATGACATTGTGCTTGCACGTGAATAAAGGAAGCTGTCCGGCGAAGAGAACGCAAAGGGTTGAGATAGCTTACTGGAGTCGATGTAGTGGGACATCTGCTTTCTGGTGTTGATACGGTCTGTGATAGCTGAGTTGAACATAGCGAGTGTCTTGAATTCACCCTCAAAGCACAGCCTGAGCATAAGGGCCAGCGAGTGTATTCACCACAGAAGTATGGCCTGTGTCCTAGACGGTTCAGGGTTAATTGCACCTATGGTACGTACCATTGTACTGAAGAGAAAGAGCAGATACATCGACCTCAAACGAAATTTATCTTGCTCGTAGTTGGTGGTAACTCGCAATCACCGCATATTCTCGCCATTACCGTGATGAATATCTGCAACGATCTATCGTGTAAAAGATCGCATGTGAATGCCTCACCCGTGTCTATAACGTGTCTTCGCCCGTAATGTGTCCTTTATATATCAGGGACTGTTAGAGCGATAAGAGTCTTCTCAGAGTCTGGCTTTGAGGAACGACTTGATTGCCGCGCCTTGTTCAGTCTCACTGTTGTCTCCGAAGCGAGGTTCAATGATGGGAGCAATGTGTGATTCGTTCTTTCCAAGGACGAATGTGATCGAGTCAGGATTGACCGACTACACGAAGTGTGTCAGCACACATACTCTGATATTCAGCCGCTGGGAAGTGACGGAAGACGAAACGTGAAACACGAAACACGAAGCGCGAGGCCATTGATGGTGTACGTCTAGTGAGTCCAGATGTGGTGTCACTTACTTTATACTTCTCCACCCAATGAGCAATCATATCCGCCATCAATTCATCCGCGCCCGCTGTAACAATCATGTTCTCGACTTTCGCGCCTTTCCACCAGCTGGCAGGAGCGCTGGCTGCCTCACTGTAGTTATCGCTTTCTCTTCGTCCTAGGTAATCACTGCTCCACCTAGTCGCTGCCTCTGTGGTTACGATATCCTTGTACCGTGATCGCTGCGCACTTGGCCAGTCGTTGTTGAAAGAGATCCAGGGTGCGATAACCACCAACGCCTTTAATGGTTGGTTGATTTCAATCTTCCTAGCGTCTGCTGACGGGTGGGTAAGGTGCGACAGCACTGCGAGGGAGACGTTGCCGCCTGCTGAATCCCCACCAAGGATGATCTCCGACGGCTTCCGTCCACTGTCAAGGACAAATTGGAGTGCTTCGACACCTTCCTGCATCTGAGTGGGGAAAGTCCCATGAGGAACAAGTGTATATTCTACAAAGAAGATGGCCATGGAGATACCGCTCTCTGCTAGGTCCTTCTGGATGGCATGTCCGAACTCGAGATGAGTATCATCACCGTCAAGGGAAAAGCCGCCACCTATCACATTAGGGTGCATTCATGATTGAGATTGGGTAGTGCTTCGAGATACCGTGGAAATAGACCATAACATATTTGGCATCCTTCTTGTCTCCGAGCCAGAAGCCTTTGCAGCCCGAGTCCAGCGTGACGAAGTCAGGTTTGATGTTCTTAGTCTTGCACCAAATCGCATACACTTTACCGAAAGGTGGTGAGATGTACCTGATTCTTTATTAGAATCTAGGGGAGATGATTCATGTAACATACTGTAGTTGTGTAGTGCTGAAACGGGATACAAGCTATAGGCAGTAAGCATAGAGCTTTAGAACGATTGCATGGTCTAACCTTTCGGAGCAGCGCGTGTGAAATATGGTGATTATATTTGTATGCTCCCCAGCTACCACGGAAAGCTCCAGTCGCTGCAGCGTACAGTGTGGAGCCCACTGTGCAAGGTCAGATATGAGCCGGTTATGCAGGTTCGAGATACGTACAGACAGAAAGCAACCCAGGGATAAGGTCGAGCTTTTCTAAGAACGTGGGCTGCACAGGGCCCTTCGACGCACCTGCCATCTCGTTCGTGTTTGGTGAGAAAGGGCGAGAAGTAAGAGTTGTTTTTCGCGAAGCAACCCACGGAGATCGAAAGGTCCACCAAGATTGTTACAGAGCTTACCTTTATGAAACTGGAAGCAATTTACCTCAGATAACTAGTGTAATATTCCGTGGCACCTTTGTGGAATGTGAGAGCACATTGACTTAAAGTCACCTGCATAGCACGCCATCATCACTTGGAGCAGACTCCTCAGAGGCTCAGACCCGTCGTCTCGGTCAAGTGCTCTAAGAAGGTTACCTAGTGGAACACGGACAAGGATAGAGGTGCCTCGGCAGCGTGGCTTCAAAAGCATCTGGAGTCTGGAGTGATCTAACCCTCAATGATTGGCAGATACGCACTACCACCGATCCATAATCTCGGAAGCTAAAGCGGCTTGGCATACGATTGGAACGCGATGACAAGTTCGGTGTCTGAAGGAGCTCTGTTAACGTATCTGTACCTAGAGTATGGGTACCAAGCTCGTCGATGGGATATGAACATGGTAGAAATCTCAGTTCGTGAGTATTTCTCCGCCTTCGCACAACGGCTCAGGAAGCAAGACTTGGCTATTCTAAGTGCCTACCCCTTCTTGAGTACAGCTCGGCAAATATTCCAACAATGTTCCCCGTTGATGGACCTATCCGCCCTGCGATCCTCTACCGACCAGCCGATGCAAGATACTGTACACGGAATGGAGTCAGCGCGAATGCGCGTTTGTCGACGCCACGCAGACGAGATCCGTCGCTGAATGACCAGAACCTCCGGATCTCACGCTGTTTTCCTTGTGGGACGAATTAGCTTCCTGGAGAAAAATTGAAAAACACAGTGAGCCGACGCACGTGTGCTTGGTCGCCGGAGTTGCAGATGCATATAAAGAGTTATACCTGCGACTGCGCAATGCGTATTTCACACTCGGAAAACCTCCGAACCTTCTCGCAGTCTACTGAGCATAGCACTGTTTGAGGGCGAGACAAAATGGTCGAGATTTGTGTAGATCGGACCTCGTGAATCACGTAGATCCAGAGTGACATTGTGCTTCCCGGGTACTTGTTTTCCTTCCAGTCGTTGTTGAGTTAGTGCGAGTGTAATTTGTGGTGATATAGTGGTTAGCGAAAGGGCATCTATGAGTCAGCCATATTTCTTTTCTGACGTTGTCTACAGAACCACCGCCACCACAGGATATGCCCTGTCCAAGCTCACCCCAGTGTTTGTGCCAATATCGTCTGTCAAGTGATTCAACAAGATCACGCATCAGTGATCAGGGTGTGACAATTGGCCACGAATGGCAAACAGGCAACGGTCTTCTATATGGCATCTTCTCATTTCTTCTTTCGTTCCTCTGCCATATTGTCTGCAGATCTAGCTTTAGTCAGTCAAAGTCGTGATGGACAAGACGAACGAGATGACAAAGTCAGACTCCGGTTCCAAGACTACAGCACAAACCCAATCGAATCCAGAAGCGGAGCGAGGTGTCAGTCGAACAAGTCAGGTCAGAGCAGGGGCCAGCACCACCGGCAAGCTCTATCTACCTACCGTTCTTGAAAGCAACCAAGCTTCCACCACTCAACCACCAAAACATGATGATGAAGCAAAGAAAACAACAACGGCCCTAGCATCGACCTCGCCATCAGAACCATCCCACTTCTATCAAGCAGCGGATGCAATCGGCTCCGCGTGGTACGCTGAAGATGAGACGTGTCGACCACCACACGAGCAACAAGCAGCTACGCAGAAGGAACGAGAAGATGCAGGGGTTATTGTCTTGAATAACAGCAGCACCAGACAGAAATCGGCTGCACAGAGCCAGTGCGTCATTTGCTGACTTATTCTGGGGTAGGAAATTACTTGCTACAGATCACATTGCATTTCAAAGAGCGTTGATATAACTCAGGGTGTAGTACTACTCATCGGAATAGACCAGAAACGCTGTGTTCATGGTCATCAAAGCAAATAATCTGCTATATCTATTTTCATTTCCCACTCGCGTACTCGACCGGGTAAGCTTGATTTCCATATGGCTCGTATTGCACGAGATATGTCGCCTTGCCCATAAGCTCTTCTGGAGCCATGTTGTCGCCATTGGATATCTGAAGTCCAACCTTGCGCAATCGTGAGTCATCGAGCAAGTATATAAATGGGACCGAAGTACTCCAAACGTCCACTCGCCTTCACCAGGCATCGCTTTGGTATTGTCCTTGGAAGCTTTAAGCCACTGCTTGACCGTTATTGACGGCTTGTGCTTGTTCTACTGACAGACCTCCCATGTCGTCTTGCTGGTTGTCGATGTTGTGGTAGTCCAAGATCTCCGAGTACATCATGATTTTCCAAGTATCGACAGGAAGATCGGCGTCGTTGAAAGACCAGTCGAACTTCTCCTCCGCCGCAGGCTCATCCGTTGGATCATGGTAAGGCGACAGATACTCGTGCGTCAATGCTTGGCCAGCCGTGACACGTTTCCTAGGATCGAACACCAACATCTTCTCGAGAAGATCGATGGCAGATGCATCTGCGTTTCTGAACTTGGCTGCTAGGTTTTGTCGTTCACGTCTGGGTAGGGACTGCACGAACCGGAGGGTATTCTCGCTACAGATAGTTTCAATGACATCTTGCGGTGGGGTGCCTAGAAGCTCAGTGATGATGGAAAATTGGTTGACGTGATCCTTGCCAGGAAACAATGGTTTTCCCTCGAGCATCTCAGCGAAGATACAGCCGGCACTCCAGATATCGACTTCGATATCATACTTTTGCCACGTAAGCATAATCTCAGGCGCACGGTAATATCTGGTGGAGACATAGCCAGTCATCTGAGGATCCTGGATACGTGCCAGACCAAAATCACAAATCTTCAAGTCGCAGTTCTCATTTACGAGAATATTGCTGGGCTTGAGATCTCGGTGCACGACGCCGGCTGAATGAACATATTTGAGACCACGCTAGACGGAAGAGGTTAGACCAATAGCCGGTTTAAACTTCCGGGCGTGGTCGACTCACCAGAATTTGATAGAGGAAATACTGGATGAATTGCTTCTCAAGCGGTCTTGACGTGAGCAGACGATGTAGATCCGTGCCGAGAAGCTCGGTGACGAAGTAACTGGTGATCGCATTAGCCAGCGTACACTAAGGATGTTAGAACATAGCATACATATCCTCCAATGGGGAAATGAAGATATCACTCAGAGAGATAACCTTGTGGCTAGTCAGTTGTGTCCTGTCTGCTGTTCCACGGGATTCAACACACATTTTCGTGCCGTAGATGCTTGAGCAATTTGAGCTCTCTGTAGGTTCGCTTCGAGAGGACAGGGGTCGAGAAGGGTTTCATAATCTTCTTGACTGCGACAGCCTGACCAGTCAACTGGTCCTTTGCAGAGCTACCAAAGCCGTCAGTATTTTGATGGCATGCGTGTAGGACATAAGATCTTACCAAACTAGACCAAAAGCACCCATGCCTACGGGCTGCAGATCTGTGTACCTGATCGACCATCAGACAACATTCCATCGTAGAACAATATTCTCTTTACCTGCTAGTGATCTCGAATGTAGTCCCAAAAATCTGGGCTCTTACGAACTCCGCCATCTTGTAGATTTTTAGTTGTGTGACCAGGTGTGTGTAGCGGAAAGATAGAGGTCAAAGAGGGGTGAGGTTCGCTCGTTGTGAGGAACGGCGTCGTTGCGAGACAAGTGCAAGAGCCTTGACAGAAGTCGAGGAAGACAGCGACGACCTGAGGATGTAATTCTGCTTATTATCAAGTTAACGAGGAGCAGATATTCCAATGTAAAGCCTTGCAAGGACGGGGATCGGGAAGGTCGTTCAGAATGATTTGCGTGGGGCAACAATGGCTGGATCAGAGAGTCGGTGGCGGGCGCCGGATGAAGCATGCGATTTCGTGGCAGTGGCAAGCAACAGATCGAGTAGTTTGAGCGAAGGCTTGGAGCATTTGGAGCACTTGGAGCTTGTGCCGGTGCCACGCCTCGTGTGTCCTGCTAACTCACTGCCAGTCACTGCGCCACATACGCGAACTTGCTGCTAGCCAACCTCGTGATACTGCTTGGACGTTCCTTGGGCTGGATGCTGCGCTCGCCCTCTGGTTGGCTCAAGTACTCACATTAATTCGCACTGGCACAGGCTGCAACTTGAAGCCTGCAACTTGAATTGGGTCGTCACTTGGCATTCATCAGCTCTACCGAGTCTACCCGCACTGACTGGTTGTGAACAACATTCCGATCACTGGCTATAGATCTCTCAGGGAGGTAGGTGCCTGGGTACTCAGGTGCTCGTAGTGTGGCTCTATGCCATGCTGCTGCTTTCAACATCTGCATCGCCAGTGCCGACAGGTACCGTAGTGGATGACCATGTCTACCTTGTAGGTAGCCGGCCTGCTCGGACTTGGCATCCTATCCTGATTCATGACATGCAGTGTCTTATTACTATAATTGTGCCGCAACTTTCAAGTTGTTGACGTCGGACAATGCAGAGTTGGACCTCAGGGCTCGCTGGGATCCAACCCGGAAATGGCACCGAGTGGCCTTCATCGTTGGCCCGCATATAACCAGAGCTTTTTCACTAACAACGACTGATATTTCACAATTTACACCCTGTGCTGTGACACGGCTTTCAGCAAATATGCATCGGGATCACCCTCCGGTTGTCTTTGACATGCGCCGCTCCATTCTTCACGTGCAAACACTTCTGCGTTGCTGACCGACTCAGCCTTGTGTCTCGAGCTACGAGCACGCAGTGGTGTACTATGCCTCTGTCCGCTCATCGCTTTCGCCAGCTCAGATACAGATAGGTACGATCTGGTGAACCTTGAACATACCACCGTTTGCACAACATTTTAGCAGTAATGCACGACATACGAGCGACAGATGTACCGCAGATTCATGTCAAACCCACATGGTACGATAGCTGACCGATCGGACGATCTAGTGATCTGTCGAGCTGAGTTGGGCCTGTTAAACATATACATATCATGGATAGGTGCATTGACCATCAACCATCCATGCGAAATGTGTCAACACAGGGGCTTTTCTAAGGACGCATGTTGCGCCCCTGCTATCTGTTTTCATGGTCAATACTGCCGCTATACATCAAAACTTCGTGAGAATCGAGCCATAAGCCCGCGGGCCGGGCTGTCGGAAATATAGTTTGAGTGCGGTGCATACGAAGGTCGAGGGACGGGACAATGCATGATCCAAGCACTTCAGCAATAGATCGCATTGACCACAACGTCAGTCGAACACTGTTTGCACGGCCTGGCTAGGTCTACTTCCTTACCTATGTAGCAGAATGAGGGATCGATTTCAGCATACAATCTATAGTACTTGTACCGCGTGCGAATGGTTTATTCAACATGCCATGTAGTCATTCTCGCTTGGAGTTACCCCAACCTGCAGGGTTGAGAGACGCAGATCACCTGGCAAGGCAGTCACGGACGCCACGCTGGAAGCAACATAACCTTGAATGCGTCGAAGACATAGACCGACTTCCTCTCTCTGCAAAAGCAACGACCCTGTAGAATCGGGCACGCTGAGATACGCCGATCTGCCGAAAGGTGTGCCGTCTGTCAGGAGCCTGAGAGTAATAACCTAGTGATGGGACAATCTTTCATAGAAGTACAAGTAATAGTAATAGTAAGGCTTTGCCAGGAAGCTAGGCGGGGAGGCGCGTGTGTTATTACACGTAAGCACAGACGGTGGAGGGTCACAGGTGTGGGATTGAAAGAGACGCTGGGCGAACTTGCACTCCCCGCTAAACCGAGAAGCGCAGAAGCTTGGGGAACAGTTTAGGTACCTGCTACTCCCTAGCTCGTTAGGTTACTTAGGTATTATTGGGTCACGCTGGTTGCCCTGCTTACCCACCGAGGTAGGTAGCAGCCCAGGCCTTCAACTCCTTCAAGTTCAAGTTGACCTCGAGTCAGGCCCGCAGGCCGAGTAGTAAGTTAAGTTAGTGTGCTGTGCTGTTCGCATTGGTGCACCGTTGTTCCATTCTTCTGGCTCGTCCTCGTCTCTCATAGAGGGCGGCTAATAGGCTCGTTCCCGTCATTGTCAATTCGCACATCATCTCGAACTTGCTCAGGCAGGTCAAGCTGGCCGAGCGGTCCACCTCCAGATCACTGCTCTTAGGATCACTCCGGGGATCTTTGTTGCGTGTCTCCGCTTTCCATCACCAGTGCCCACCAAGTTGAACCGCACCTGCACATCCTCCAGGTCCTTCCTCTACTGCAGCTCATGGTCATTGTCGCCGACTCTTACACGACCGTCCTCGATACCATACTCGATCTATTCGTCTTGTAGCTCAACCTATTTGCTTGTTGGCCTCGTCTCCAGACTCGACGACGATTTCCCGCTGTCTACACGATCGATTCTTCCAACACCTCCTACCTATCTAGAACGATTTCCGAACTGCTTCGCTTCTCGCCTTCAGCCGACTCTATCGGCAATTGACCATTCCCATTATTTCTCACAGGAGAAGCTTGTGAGACAATCCGAGACAGTTCCCGGCAACGACATTACTTCTAGTCGTCCACTTGCAGTATACTTAAGCTCTCACAACAGAGCACTAAGGCGGACGTTGCGATCGTTGCTGACGTCGTTACTGTACGGGTGTTGCAGGTGCAACGATCTTTGCGCTGCTTTGGCGGCGCGCTTTGTGCTGCAGTTCCTAAGCTCGCTGTTTAAGATTCCAGCATGGGTGCTTGCGGCAGTAAGGAAGCTGGCCCAGTGGATACGGAGCAGAAGAAAAGAAGCCAGGCTATAGATAAGAAGCTCGAAGAGGACTCTCGACGACTGCGCAGAGAATGCAAGATCTTACTTCTAGGTAAGTCTACAATGGGAAGCATGCCTTATGGCGCTAACAATGACTGCGAATAGGCTCGGGCGAGAGTGGCAAGTCTACAATTGTGAAGCAAATGAAAATCATACATCAGAATGGTTACACTCAGGAAGAACGCGCGTTATATCGCCTCACAATCTACAAGAATTTGATTGATTGCATGAAGGCTCTGATAGGAGCCATGCAACAATTCGAAATCGAGCCAGCGTCTCGGGACGTCAAGGACTACGTTGATTACATAAACGAGTACAACGTCGACCCAGACCCAGATACTCCTCTCGAGTCAAAGGCAGCGGATGCTGTCCAAGCAATTTGGAATGATCCTGCTGCCACCAAGACTATGGAGCGTCAGAGCGAGTTCTACCTGATGGACTCCGCGCCTTAGTATGACAACCCTCGCCCTTGGTATAGATGACCATGCTAACCTGCGCAAGTTTCTTCGACGAAGTAAGAAGACTAGCGGCCCTGGATTATATACCCAATGAAGCAGATGTGCTACGTGCCAGGACGAAAACAACAGGTATATACGAGACGCGTTTCACGATGGGCCAGCTCAGCATACAGTAAGTTTATTCCTGGTTTGATGTTTCATGAGAGTGCCCTGACCATAACAGCATGTTTGATGTGGGTGGTCAACGAAGTGAACGAAAGAAGTGGATTCACTGCTTCGAGAACGTTACCTCGATCATATTTTGCGTGGCGTTGAGCGAGTACGACCAAGTACTTCTGGAAGAAGCAAATCAGGTTTGCATGTCAATCTACGAGAACGCGCATCGTCTAACAACCATCTTAGAACCGGATGATGGAGAGCTTGGTCCTGTTCGATTCCGTCGTGAATTCGCGATGGTTCATGAGGACTAGCATCATCCTCTTCCTGAACAAGGTCGACTTGTTCAAAGAGAAGCTCGGACGCTCTCCTCTAGGCAACTATTTCCCCGACTACTCGGGTGGCAACGATGTGAATCGTGCTGCAAAGTACCTCTTATGGCGATTCAATCAAGTCAATCGTGCTCAGCTAAACCTCTACCCTCAGTACGAGTCCCCGAGTTAAGAGATTGGTTCAGGTGCTAATTAGGCTATAGTTTGACTCAAGCCACGGACACGACCAACATCCGGCTTGTGTTTGCCGCAGTAAAAGAAACCATTCTACAGAATGCTTTGAAAGATTCGGGAATATTATGAGTGCGAACACAATAATGAATCGTTTTGTCCTTGCGATGGCGTTTTGGAGAAAGGGGCTGCGGCCAAGTCCATTGAGTTTGTGGTTATGCATCACAGGGTCCAACCGGCGTTATACTCGTATGGTGTATGGTTCAAACGACAGAAAAGTCGCTGGTTTGTTTCGACAGGAAGGTCCAGTGACCGGATCTAGCACGCAGTCAGGTGCACACATTGTTGGTAGTTGTTTGGTAGTATCGCCTGGTACTATCTGGGAAGACCCTCCCGGTCACGGTGCTTCGCTGTGGCGTACAACTGCAAAGGCTCGATGTGATGAGTGGTCTTAAAAGCGTTGAGAATTATCACCAGGGTAGGAAGGGTCAAGTTTCCTCAGATTCGTGCAATAGTGAGCGAGGAAGGAACAAAGGCACAGCCATGTACTTTATAATTACTGAGGGGGCGGAATGTTCAAAGAAGGACGAAGTTTGCACATGGCAGATGCGTATTGCCAATGACCCTGGAGTCTCTCGCGTGGCATCCAGCTGAGTTGTTGAGTTATGCAGCCTCTGCGAATCGTGCCGCAGGTAGCAACCTCACTACAGCCTAGCGCACGAAATGATACTGAATCTTCTATGCCTTGATTGAGACGTTATCAACAACGAGGGACTGGAGCGTGTGCTGTATACATGAATCTGAGCGCCTATCTACCTAGGTACGTAGCCTGAGGTACTAGTAGGTAGGGGCACCGGTGACCGAACATGTCGGAATCTGATTTACACGGACTAGGTGCTCCCACCGCCTTGTTCTTTGATCAGGTGAGTGACAATTGGAGGCTCACATTGTCTGGGCGACTTTGCGGCTGACTTATACTAGCCACCTAGGTAAGTATGTATGGCAGCTAAGTCCTTATTGTGGCTTCCTTTTCCCCACGTTTGCGGTCTTTACTTTCACATGCACTAGCTCCAGCTTTCCGCAGTCTAGCCTGGAGTGCTCCACTATCTCACCATAATTATCCCCCTCCTCCTTCCCCTCAACGCCTGTGCCCCTCACTCCAAGCCACTATCTCACTGATATTCTCTAGCACGTCTAGGTACGTAGATAACTAGGTGCTTATACTAGATCAGGGTAGACCACGCTTCACAACCTTCTAATAGCCTACTTGTATACCTTACTGTCAGAGGACGCCAGCAAAGTCACGTTCTTAGATCGTCCTTAGGTGCAAGGAGGTTCTCTAACACCACTGTGCCGTTGTGCAACATGCCAAATTAGGAAAGCTGCCATGCTTTATATTTTAAGCCAGCAACCACAGCACGCGCGTTCGATGTGAACCATAGGAGTACACATGCTGGACCTGTTTCACCGCTCTCTGCTCGACTAATATTGCCATCGTGCTTAGTGCTTCGTGCTGGCAAGCCCACTAGCAGCAAGGTGCGCCTGCAGCTCTAGCTCCAATGCGGCTGCAGGCCCGCCCAAACATCTCGAGCTATGCCGGACAGCCTGAGGCTAAGCTTTCGACAATCTCTCTCTTTACCGCACTTCTGTCCTCAACTCTTTGTTCCTTCATTGCCTATCTTTCATCTCATTCCTATCTTGGACACTTCATCTATCTCCCCTTAGTTGTCATCCTCCTTCATCACCATGGCGGCTGCAACTGTAGCATCTCCTACCCAGCGTGAACCACGGGAGCGGAAACCCTCCATGGGTGCTCCTATCTCCCAACTACAAGGTCCAGTCGGTCCGGGCTTCACGCGCCCCAAGCACAAGCGTACAGCTACAGGCTTCGGACCGGGCGATATCAAGAGCGTGGAGGCCAGCATTCCAGAGCACATGCGAGAGGCGTAAGCAGGAGTCTCCAATACCCACGGTGCCTGTGCTGACATGACTACACAGGTGGAGAAAATATGTACGCAGTGATCCTGGCGAAATTCTGGCTTACCACTGACAGTAGATAGTCTGCTACAGGCTTCAAGACCAAGGATGAATTCGAGGTATGTAGCAGCTCGTGTCAATGGAACTACACTAAGTATTTGCAGAAAGAATGTGTTAGGCACATCGAGACCACCCTCGCGCGCTCCCTCTTCAATTGCGATGAACTGTAAGAGATCTTGTCGAGAGCTGGTGTCGCGGATCTAACATGTGAATAGAGCTGCGTACTCTGGTACTGCTCTGGCCTTCCGCGATCGTCTAGTTATTGAGTGGAACAAGACTCAGCAGCGGCAGACCTTCGCTGATCAGAAGCGAATCTACTGTATGCGAACCACAGAGAGTACAAGTCAAGGGCTAACAACCAGATAGATCTGTCTCTCGAATTTCTAATGGGAAGAGCGCTCGATAATGCTATGCTCAATGTCGGTTTGAAAACCGCCGCGAAAGGTAGTCGATTATACCCTATTCCATCTCGAAACCAGCTGACACTTGCTCTAGACGGTCTTGCCGATCTGGGCTTCCGGATCGAGGATGTCATCAATCAAGAACACGACGCCGCTCTCGGGAACGGTGGTCTCGGTCGACTCGCAGCATGCTTCCTGGACAGTCTAGCATCGCTCAACTACGCAGCATGGGGTTACGGCTTGAGGTACAGATATGGTATCTTCAAACAGGAAATCGAAAACGGCTATCAGGTCGAAATTCCAGACTATTGGCTTGATTTCAACCCCTGGGAATTCCCCCGACACGATGTCAATATCGACGTTCAGTTTTATGGCTGGGTTAACAAACACACCAATGACGAGGGCAAGCAGATTACATCGTGGCAGGACGGCGAGATTGTCACTGCCATTGCATACGATGTGCCAGTGCCAGGATATGGAACCCCGACGGTGAATAACTTGCGTCTGTGGTCCAGCAAAGCCTCTAGCGGCGAATTCGACTTTTCTAAATTCAACGCCGGCGAGTACGAAAGCGCAGTGGGCGATCAGCAGCGCGCAGAGACCATCTCCGCTGTACTCTATCCGAACGACAACTTGGAGCGTGGCAAAGAGCTTCGTCTGAAGCAACAATATTTCTGGTGTGCGGCTTCATTGAGCGACATCGTGCGGAGGTTCAAGAAGTCCAAGCGCGAATGGTCTCAGTTCCCAGAGCAGGTCGCCATTCAACTCAACGACACCCATCCTACCCTGGCTATTGTAGAGTTGCAGCGCATTCTTGTCGACCTTGAGGGTCTGAAATGGGATGAAGCCTGGGAGATTGTTCAAAACACTTTCGGCTACACCAACCATACCGTCTTGCCAGAAGCTCTGGAGAAATGGTCAGTGCCTTTAATCCAGAACTTGCTACCGCGCCACCTGCAAATTATTTACGATATCAACTTGAACTTTTTGCACTCTGTGGAGAAGAGATTCCCAAGAGATCGGGAAATGCTGTCTAGGGTATCAATCATCGAAGAGGCCCAGCCCAAAATGGTGCGCATGGCGTACTTGGCCATCATCGGTTCCCACAAGGTCAACGGCGTGGCTGAGCTGCACTCAGACCTTATCAAGACCACAATCTTTAAAGATTTTGTTGCGATTTACGGACCAGACAAGTTCACCAATGTCACCAATGGCATCACTCCTCGGCGCTGGTTGCATCAGGCTAACCCGAGATTGTCTGAGCTGATTGCTTCCAAGGTTGGCAGCTACGAATTCCTGAAAGACTTGACTCTCCTCAACAAGATTGAACAATATGCCGATGACAAGGATTTCAAGAAGGAGTGGGCCGAGATCAAGTATGCCAACAAAGTGCGCTTGGCCCAGCACATCATGGCCTCTTCCGGCATCAGTGTCAACCCCAAGGCACTCTTCGATGTCCAGGTCAAGCGTATTCACGAGTATAAGCGCCAACAGCTCAACATTTTCGGTGTCATCCATAGATACCTGGCTATCAAGTCCATGTCTCCCGAGGAGCGCAAGAAGCTTGCACCACGAGTCGCCATTTTCGGAGGCAAAGCCGCTCCAGGCTACTGGATGGCTAAGACAATCATTCACCTGATCAACAAGGTTGGCGAAGTGGTCAACAATGACAAGGATGTCGGGGACCTGCTGAAGTGTGTCTTCCTCAAAGACTACAACGTCAGCAAGGCTGAGATCATTATCCCTGCTTCCGATATCAGTGAGCATATCTCCACTGCCGGGACCGAAGCCTCCGGAACTAGCAACATGAAATTTGTGCTTAACGGTGGACTTGTCATCGGTACGCTCGATGGAGCGAACATCGAGATCACGCGTGAAATTGGGGAGCAAAACGTCTTCCTATTCGGCAACCTTTCTGAAGATGTTGAGGACCTCAGACACAGCCACTTTTATGGCAAGTACGAACTCGACCCGGAGCTGAAGAAGGTCTTTGACTGCATTCAAGCGGGTACTTTTGGCGACGAAGGTGCATTCAGTGCCTTAGTCAGCGGTATCGTTGAGCACGGCGATTACTACCTCGTCAGCGACGATTTCAACAGCTACTGCAAGACGCAAGATCTCATTGACGAAGCGTACAAGAACCAGGACGAGTGGACCAGCAAGTGTATCACCAGTGTTTCCAGGATGGGCTTCTTCACTTCAGGTAAGTCGTGCTGTTTGCAGGAGGCGAATGAGAAAACTAACGGCACGATAGATCGCTGTATCAACGAGTACGCCGAGTCCATTTGGAACATCGAGCCTTTGCAGGTCAAGGAGGAAGACGAGTTCCGGTCCAGGACTGGACTTCAGACATAGATTGTTCCCAAAACACAGAAGCGCGTCTCCTTCGATGGGCCTATACACTGATAGAAGGAACACGTCAAGCGCTTGAGACGTCGGGTCTAAAAGAATTGGTAGAAGAAGGTAAGGACGCTTTTCAGAAGCAGTTGGTGTGCCGGTTAGACTCATGACGCCTATGCCTGATGACTAGATAGCATGATAAATGGTTGGAAATAGAGCCGAAGCAGCGACAAGCAACGTTACCGGTACGTTAGACTAATCGAGATGCACTCCGAAGTCGCAGGCTCTGGTGCATGCCGCGGCTGTGAGGCTGAACCTCCTGGTGGGTTGAGAATACTGTTGTTGCTATGACGTAAGGCCAAGCAATTGTCGCCAGATAGTGCCAGTCACGTGTCGGTGCACTGAAGTCGCATCCACCCAATCGTGACATGTCCTATTGTACCCTTGTCCGCTCTTGCTTTAAACATGAAAGGCTTCCTGCCAGACTAGTGAAATCGCCTTGAAGGACGCTGACTCGGGAATCATGTCAATCGACCGACCATCATGACATCCTTTGAGCCCCAGATCGCGGTGGTCGACTTTCACCATGCTCGGTACGTCTCACCAACATGTCCACTAGTAATAACCATACTGACAAGGATATCGTGGAAGAGGTCCGGAAATCGAGTTCTGGGTCACGCCTCAAGGTGAAGCCTTGTTTGAGAAAAATGACTGGAACCTGTTGCCTTTTATGGCACTATCAGATGGCGCTCACGCCATGGTCGAGGACTGGTCCTACTTTACGCTACTCGACAAGGGAAGTGGAATGCCCAGCACAAGCTTGTTTGGTATAGCCTGTACAAGGCAGATCGCCGCGAGTAAGCTCAAGCGCAAGTCAGTAGATGTCACCAGGTCAACAGTGCAGAAGGCGGTCGTCGTTGTAACCGATGCGACAGGACGCGTTGCGGAGCTCAGAGAGACGCTCGGCGCCGTCACTGCGGCTTGGTTTGGGCAGGAGTAAGTCATACTGACGCCTTGAGGGGGTTGATACCTGACCATGATATAGAGACTTTACCGACTCGAGCATTCTGAAGGTAGGTAAGTATGTCCGTACACGGCAGCACGCTGGGTTTGACATGTCCTCAGGACTTTCAGGAAAGCCTGTCAAGGATATATGCACAACAGCAGGATGACAGAGACCAATACTTTGGTATGCTTCCACCAGTGAAGAAGTTAGAACATACTAACCAAGTTAGGCCTCTCACTACGAGAATTAATCCACGATTTTAGACACCAAACGTTAGTATTGGTCAAATGTCTTTTGCTGCAGAGAAAGGTGGGTCAAAGTTGTGGTATATCAAACAAAGAGCCATGCTTACGTAGAAGAAGATGCTTTTCTTCGGCTCGAGGTGCGAGAGAGTATGCATGATGCAATTCGCCTTGATATCGTTGATACCTGGTCTCATCCGCAACCTTCAGGACTGTGCGGACCCTGCGCTTGATGCCCATGCCGAGAAAGCAACTCAAGTGACTTCCTTGAAGACAAGCGAAAGGAGTTCTTGTAAGTGATACCGTCAGGAAACCAAGCAGAAAACA
>Ga0210040_10004567_pt1 | contig 18019 bp, 18 predicted proteins | sample CryGeyCG12114_NA_FD_185462 | JGI IMG/M metagenome (GOLD analysis project Ga0210040, IMG submission 185462) | Groundwater microbial communities from aquifer - Crystal Geyser CG19_WC_8/21/14_NA (SPAdes) (version 2) | ecosystem: Environmental > Aquatic > Deep subsurface > Groundwater | place: USA...
GCCAGATTACAGGAGATTGGCGCGCCATGCGCCGCGGTTGGAAAACCGTCTTGGCTTCAGCCGAGAAGATCGGCCTGCGGTTCGAGGGCAGGCAGCAGGATGCTGCGCTAGCCCGTGCTACGTTGTATTGGTGTACTATCGCCTACAAACGGGGCGAAGCAGCGGCGGCACGTTCGCTGGCGTTGGAGTTCTGGCGCTTAGATCCAGTGTTTTCCTTCACGAATCGTAATAGCCTTATTTGTACAGCGGATTGTCTCACGACCTTGCTGCCCAAGCCACTGAACCATGCCCTCCAAGGCGCTTACACGCGGTACAGGTTAAAGAACGGCTGAATGGATGATCCGGGGTAAGCGTGGGAGGGTTCTTGCTTGCCCGTGTTTGCTTGGATGGCCTCGAGCGCACTCTGCCGGAGCAACCATGACCAATTCCCATATGCCCAACCCGGGCAACCCGCGCGTTAGTGTCATCCTTCGGGCGCATAATGTGGATGCGTATATCGGGGAGACGCTCGCCTCGCTTCACGAACAGACTGAGCCGGGCTTCGGAGATCATCGCGGTGGATGACGGCTCTACCGACGCGACGGCTGCCATCCTGGAAGGTTGGCGTGGACGCTTCCCTTATCGAGGCCGGCGGCTCGTCGTCGTGAACCGCACCCAGGGCGGTGCCGGCGCGGCACGCAACGATGCGCTGGATCGCGCAGCTGGCATGCTGCTGTGCTTCGTCGATGCGGATGATCGCCTCGCACCCACGGCGCTCAAGACGCTCGCCGACATGCTCGAGAGCGACCCCTCGCTCGATCTCGTCTTTCCGTTATGCCGGTACATCGATCAGTAGGGCATCCGACAGGCGTGGTATCCGGCAAGGATAACCGCTCGCGTTTCAGCGCTCGCGTTTCAGCGCTCGCGATATCGTCTTTGCCACTCCGATCCATACCGGCACGGGGGTGACGATCAGGCGCGAGCGGGCGGAGGCCACGGGCCGCTTCGACACCTCGCTGCCCGGCTGCATCGATATCGATTACTGGATCCGCGTAGTCGGCCATCGCGACGGGAACATTGCTGCCTTGCGGCAAATACTGGTCGATTACCGGACGCGCCCTGGCCAGATTACCGGCGATTGGCGCCGCATGCGTCGTGGATGGGAGACCGTCCTCGCCTCCGCCGAGAAGATCGGCCTGCACTTCGCCGGCAGGAGCGCGATGCAGCGCTGGCGCGCAACGTGCAATATTGGTCGTCAGTGGCCTTGAAACATGACGAGCCGACCGCGGCACGAAAGTTGGCGCTCGAATTCTGGCGGTTGGATCCAAAATTTGCTTTGACAGATGCCAACGCGCTGCAGTGCACAGCAGCCTGCCTCGTCAGCGTCATGCCCCGCCGGGTGCAGGGCGCCTTGCGCGCCACCTATGCGCGTCTCCGTTCTAGAAAAGCACCCCCTGACCGGGTGGGAGACGACCACCGCCCGCGAGGGCAGTGTCTCAGGTCAGCCACAGCAGCTTGATTACACGACGGAATAACGACGAGGTAGACATCGCCGCCGCGACAAGCCGAGATCACAGCAAGGCACGCCGCGTGCGCGGTGGCAACTGGCCGCTATGACCATGACCCATAGCTCAGGGCCATAGCGGCGTCGTTGCGATCGGGCTCAGATATGCTCGGTGACCCGCGCCTTGTCTGCGGGGACGGAGCTTACAGGTGCGGCACCCGGCGACGCGGCGCCGGCGGGCAAAGCCTTGCTCTTTGCGTCCTTCTTCGGAACCTGGAATTCCTCGTGATAGGACCGTTCCACGTTCACGTTCCAGACGTCGTGCTTCTCGCCCAGGATGTTGCGCGCCGCAAACATGGCGGACAGCATGGAGTGATCCTGGTTGTTGTAGCGATGCAGGCCGTTGCGGCCGACCGTCTGGAAGTTCTCCAGCTTGTCGATCCACTCGGAAAGCACGTCGAGTGACGCCTTGTACTTGTCGTCGTAGACCGGATAGGCCTTGGGCTGGCGAATGATCGCCGCGTCGATCACCTCATCCTCCTTGGCGAGGCCAAGCTTGGCGAGTTCTTGCGAGGCGAGCGTGCGAAGCTCCTGATCCGTCATGTTCCACAGATTGTCGCCTTCCTGGCAGAAATATTCCATGCCGATGGAAGCCGTGTCCGGATCGGGCAGCATGGCAGCCGACCAGGCGCGGAAGTTCTGGATGCGCCCAACCTTCACTTCGGGCGAGTGGACGTAGATCCAGTTGTCAGGGAACGGATCGGCGCGGTTGAGCACCAGCGTGACGATAAGGAAGTCACGATATTTAAGGTTGTTGGCAGCGTCGATCACTTCCTGCGGCGGCGGCGGGTCGAAGGCCCGGATGAGGTCGCCCAAAGCCATGGTGTTGATGAACTCGTCACCCTCCACCCGCTCGACCGTTCCATCTTCGCTATGCACGTCGACCGCGGTCACGCGCATGCCATCCCGGTAAACCTTGCTGACCCATTTGCGGGTCTGGACAGTGCCACCCTGGTCTTCGATCAGGTCGGCACACTTTTCCCACATCTGACCCGGGCCGAGGCGCGGATACTGGAATTCCTCGATAAGGCTGGTGGTGTCGTTCGCCCCGGAGATGGCGTTCCAGACCGCCTTCATGAGCGACAGGTTCTTGATGCGCTGCGCTGCCCAGTCGGCGCGGATCTCGCGCGGGGGAATGCCCCACACCTTCTCCGTATAGCTGCGGAAGAAGTGCATGTAGAGCCGCCCGCCGAAACGGTTGATGACCCATTCCTCGAAATTGTTCTCTTCGGGGCTCGGGCGCACCTGCCACTTGAAGTAGCTGAGCATGATCCGCGAGCTCTCATACACGCCGATGTTCGACAAGGCGTTGAAGATGCGCAGCGGATAAGCGAAGAAGCGGCCGCGATAATAGATGCGGCTCTGACGCGGGACGGTGATGAAGTCGTCCCCCATCACTTCTTCCCACATTTCGCGAACTTCATCGACCTTGGTGAAGAAGCGGTGGCCACCGATATCGAATCGATATCCATTATGGCTTTCGGTACGAGCAATGCCCCCGACGATGTTCCCGGACTCAAAAACCCTAGGACGGTAATCGTCGGATCGCTTTTGCAGCTCGTAAGCGGCGGTCAGCCCGGCAGGGCCTCCCCCAATCACAATCACATCGGACATGTTCTTCCTCGAGGCCGTTCGTCCAAATATCGCATGTTCCCTGTTGCTGACAGGGGAGTCGATTTTTGCAGTGCAGCACGCTTGCTACAGGAATACGGCAAGCTGTCTATGCCTAACGACATCTTAATCGCCGGTGCCCGAATAGGGGACAGGCTTCACAGGCGTGACATCCGGATATGGCCTGCTAAAGGCGTCCGTGATATCCATCGAACGCTTCGATCAAGGGAATTGAATGAACGATGGTTAGCTGCGTCAGTCCTGCTGGCAAGCCGCTCCTGGTCGCCATCATCATTCCCACGTTCAACAGGCCCGACAAGATCGCCCTGTGCCTCGCGAAGCTCGCGCAACTGGAAGGTGGACCCTACCGCACCATCGTGGTCGACGATGGCGGAAGCGAACCCCTGGCGGATGTCTGTGCGCCATATCGCGATTGGGTTCAGCTGATCCGGCAGGAGAATGCCGGGCCTGCTTCGGCGCGCAACCGCGGTGCGCGCGAGGCGGGCGGCGCTGATCTCCTCGCTTTTCTTGACGATGATTGCCGCCCGCGCTCCGATTGGATCCTGCAGCTGGCCAAAGTCCAACGCGGCTTGCCCAAGCGACTGGTCGGCGGGCGCGTAGACAATGCCCTGCCCGACAATGTCTGCTCCTCGGCGAGCCAGGCGCTGTGCTCCTATCTTTACGAGTACTATCACGCGACGGGCAGCAAGCTGAGTTTCTTCACCAGCAACAACATGTGCTGCCGGCGCGACGACTTCCTTGCGCACGGCGGCTTCAATGAAGGCTTCGCCATCGCCGCCGGGGAAGACCGCGAGTTCGGCATTCGCTGGCAGGTGAATGGCGGCGAACTGGTCTATGCGCCCAATGCCGCGGTCGATCATGCACATGATCTCGGCCTCGCCAAATTCTGGCGGCAACACAGCAATTACGGCCGCGGCGCACGGCAGCTGCACGTCTCCCTGGAAGAGCGTGGCGACCGGCGAGCCAAGCTGGAGCGGACCGGGTTTTATATCGGCATGTTCAGCTATCCTTTTCGAGCGCGCTCCAGGCGACCGTTCGCCGAGGTGGCGCTGGTGGGATTGAGCCAGGTGGCCATGGTCGCGGGATATTTCAGAGCCTTGTTGGCTGAACGGACGAGCGCCAGCCGATGATCTGCTTTCGATGTTTCTGAGCCTGACCTCGCGCAACCCTGGCGCCCTGAGCACCATCCGGGCGAGCGCATCGCCTGCACCCTTCCTGTCGCCAGTCGGCGCGCTGCTCGCTCTGTGCGCGGCAACGTTGTTGTGTTGGCCCATGCTCATCACATCGGCGCCGCTGCTCTATTTCGATACGGTCAGCTACTTCACCAATGGCGAGCAGATCTGGGGCCGGGTGCTGGCGTTCGCTGACATCGTCACGCCGCACGCTGCGGTCGATCCTGCAGGCGGCGGGGCGGCAGCGGCAGCGGCCACTCCCGAGGCGGTCACCTTCCGATCCCTGCCCTATGCGACCTTCTTCTATCCTGCCTCGATGACCCCGGTGGGCGTGGTGCTCGCCTGCATCCTGCAGACGGCCATGACGCTGTGGATGTTCCTGGGCCTAATGCCGCCGCTCGGCGAGCGAGAGCGGCGGGACGCGCTCTTGGGTTTCGCGGCCGTGGGTACGTTGAGCACGCTTCCATGGTTCGCCTCCTACGCCATGCCGGATTTGCTGGGCGCCGTCCTCCCGGTCTACTTCGCTCTCGCGCTTGGCCGCGCCGATACGTTTGGGCCCATTCAAAAGATCATGCTGATGGGCATCGCCGCTTTCGCCATACTCAGCCATTACGGCCACCTGCCGCTTGCGCTCGTCCTCTGCGTCTGCGCGGTGCTGTGGCGGCTCGTGAGAGGAAGGCTGACGCGGATGGGCCTGGTATTCTGCGTTCTGCCGGTGGCGCTGGCCTTCGCTGTAAATTTCGCTGCCAGCATCGTCGCAAGCGCAGCCTATGCGCAACCAGCGGACGGCGGGGCGCCCGCAGCCACCGCCCCCGTATCCACTACTTCACCTCCCGCAGCGCCAACCGACAATGGCGAGCCATCCGTTCGCGCTGCGTCCGGGTCAGAAGCGGACGAGGGGGATGAGGAGGGGCAGGCCAGCTTTGCTCCAAACCGTATACCAGTGCTGCTGGCGCGCTCCATCGAGGATGGACCCGGGCGGTGGTACTTGCAGGAGGAGTGCCGGACGGAGGACCGCTATGCCATTTGCGAGCTGTTCGACAAAATCCCCGGCAATGTCTGGGCCATCTTGTGGTCGCCCGACGGCATCCGCCGTGCAACACCCGATCAGTTGGCGCGGATCCGGGCCGAAGAAACCGAAATCGTCTTCGGCGCTGCGCAGCGTTATCCGGTGCAGCAGGGGTTGGCGCTGGCCAAGAATACTCTGAAGCAGACAATCCTGGTGGGCACCGGGGAACTGCTTCCCATACCGGATGGCGGCTCTCAAGACGAGCTTGCGGCCATTACGCCCCGGACGGTCGACAACGAAACGAGCACGGCCTTGACCCTGTTCGACTGGATCGCGCCGATCTTCACCGGGCTCGCCTTTCTGGTGCTGCTCTGGCGGATGGTGACCGGGCGTACCCAGGCCTTTCTCACTGAGGCGATCGTGATGGTCTTCCTCGCGCTCGTAGTGAACGCAGCCATTTATGGCGGTTTGTCGGCGCCGGTAGATCGCTACCAGTCGCGCATCGCATGGCTCGTTCCGGCCCTGCTGGCGCTTGATCTCGCGATCCGCCGCCGGCCCTTGCGCGACGGGAATGCACCGCCGGCCGACGCAGCAGCCTGATCCGGCACCTAAGCGTGCGGCCGTTCAGCGCCGCGGCTCTCGCTGGAAATAACAAGCGACTCCGGGCGCCCGAAGCTGGAAGCAAAGCCGATCAAACGGCACGCGGTGTGGCCGTGCCCGGCACGCTGATCGCACCATGGCCGCACCAGCTGCCATTTGCGCCGGTTCGCCGCCCTTCGCCCGAACTAAATCAGCGCTTCGAATCCCGCGCGAGTTACTGCCCGTCCGCGCAGGAACAGCTTGACCGGGGGGCACATCCGCGCCCAATCGAACGGGCATGGGCACGCGATCTCTCAAGACACAGGTGTGCATAATCGGTGCGGGGCCCGCGGGGCTGCTGCTCGGCCACTTGCTTCGGGCGGAAGGTATCGACTGCCTGGTGCTCGAGCGGCGCACGCCCGAGTACGTCCTGTCGCGCATCAGGGCAGGCGTGCTCGAGGAGATCACCGTATCGCTGATGGAGCGGCTGGGACTCGATGCGCGGCTCAGGGCCGAGGGCCTGCCACATGACGGGTTCAAACTGGCGGATGGCGAGCGGCTCATCCGCATTGATATTGCAGAGCTCACAGGCAAACAGGTCGTCGTTTACGGCCAGACCGAGCTTACCCGCGACCTGATGGAGGCGCGCGAGGAACGCGGGCTGGAAGTGATCTACGCGGCGGAGAACACCGCGATCCATGCCGCCGAAAGCGATGCGCCGTACGTCACTTTCGAGGAGCAGGGCACGACGTACCGGGTTGAGGCGCGGTTCATCGTCGGCTGTGACGGCTTCCACGGGCCGAGCCGCCGCGCCATTCCCGCCGCCGTCGGAACTGAATATGGCCGGGAATATCCGTTCGGCTGGCTCGGCATCCTGGCCGAGGTGCCGCCCTGCGACCACGAACTGATCTACGCCAATCACGAACGCGGTTTCGCGCTCGCCTCGATGCGCAGCGAAGCACGCAGCCGCTACTACATCGACGTGCCGCTGACCCAGACCGTGGAGGATTGGCCGGACGACAGGCTGTGGGACGAACTGGCCCTCCGTCTCGGCCCGAGCGCGGCGGCCGGCATGACGCGCGCGCCTGCGCTCGAGAAGAGCATCGCGCCCTTGCGAAGCTATGTGTTCGCGCCGATGCGGCACGGCTCGCTGCTGCTCTGCGGTGATGCCGCGCATATCGTGCCCCCGACCGGGGCCAAGGGCCTCAACCTAGCGGCGAGCGACGTGTATTATGCAGCCGAGGCCCTGACCGCTTATCTCCGCCGCAGCGATGCCGATGCGATCGCCGCCTATTCCGATCGCGCGCTGGCGCGAGTGTGGAAGGCGGAGCGGTTCAGCTGGTCGCTCACCCGGCTGATGCACCGTTTTCCCGATGATGGGCCATTCGAGCGGGCGATGCAGGTGGCCGAGCTCGACTACATCGCGCAGAGCCGCGCAGCGCGGACCAGCATCGCTGAGAACTACGTCGGTCTGCCGGTCTGAGGCGCATACCGGCAGGATGAGGAGCGAATTGCCACTCGGCCGCAGGTAAGTTACACTTGAAACCATCCTAACGCGAGAGGAGAGATGCCGTGGCCGATCTGTTCGACAATCCTGCGGGCCTCGATGGTTTCGAGTTCGTCGAGTTCTGCGCTCCCGAAAGGGGCATGCTCGAGCCGGTTTTTGGAGCGATGGGCTTTACCCATGTCGCCTCTCACCGGTCTAAGGACGTGCATCTGTGGCGACAGGGGGGCATCAATCTCATCGCCAATTACGAGCCGCGCAGCCCGGCCTGGTTCTTCGCCCGCGAGCATGGGCCAAGCGCCTGCGGCATGGCGTTCCGGGTCAGGGATGCGGCGGCGGCCTATGCGCACCTTCTTGCCCAGGGCGCGGAGCCGGTGCAGGTGGATACGGGCGTGATGGAGCTGCGCATCCCCGCCATTCGCGGCATTGGCGGCGCCATCCTTTACCTTGTGGATCGCTACGAGGACGAGGACGGTGGCGAAGCGGATCGCCAGGGCGCCCTCACGATCTACGATATCGATTTCGAGTACCTGCCGGGTGTCGAACGCCACCCCGTGGGTGCGGGCTTCCACAAGATCGATCACCTCACGCATAATGTCTATGCAGGGCGCATGGCCTATTGGGCGGATTACTATGAGACGCTCTTCAACTTCCGCGAGATCCGCTACTTCGACATCAAGGGCGAGTATACCGGCCTCACCTCCAAGGCGCTGACTGCGCCCGATGGCAAGATCCGCATCCCGCTGAACGAGGAAGGGGAGGGCGGCAAGGGTCAGATCGAGGAATTCCTGCGCGCATTCAGGGGCGAGGGGATCCAGCACATCGCGCTCATCACCGACGATCTGCTGACCGCATGGGACCGGCTCAAGGAGTTCGGCGTGCCGTTCATGACCGCGCCGCCGGCTACCTATTACGAGATGCTGCCCGAGCGGCTGCCCGACCATGGCGAGGATACCCAGGCGCTCACCAGCCGCGGGATCCTGCTCGATGGTAGCACCGATGGCGGCCCACCGCGCCTGCTGCTGCAGATCTTCGCCGAGGCGCAGGTCGGGCCGGTGTTCTTCGAGTTCATCCAGCGCAAGGGGGACGAGGGCTTCGGCGAGGGGAACTTCAAGGCGCTGTTCGAGTCGATGGAGCGGGACCAGATCAGGCGCGGAAGCCTGAAGGTGGAGGAGGACGCGCGATAATGGCCGTTTCGCGAGCGGAGACGCAGAACTCGCCGCCGCGAAGCACGCAGCGACCGGTCTGTAGCGTCAACGCTTCCGGTACCTTGCCCGAGCGTATCTCTGGCCTGATCCACCCGCCTTCAGGTGAAGATGGCAGCTGTGAGCGCCGACCCTTCCGCGCTGCGTGGCTGGCGCCGACAAGCGCAAGGGACGCATAGCTTTGCGCCTCTACGGCTATTATCGCAGTTCCACTTCGTACCGCCTGCGCATCGCGCTCGCCCTCAAAAGTCTAGATTACGAAAACTGCCCGGTGAACCTGCGCGAAGGGGCGCAGAAGGGGGCTGACTTTACGGCGCGCAACCCGTTCGGCGGCGTCCCGATGCTCGAGGCCGGCGGCCGCGATAGGGCACAGAGCATGGCGGTGCTCGAATGGCTGGAAGAAGCCTACCCCGATGCGCCGTCTCTGCTGCCCCGCGATCTTGAGGACCGCTTCACCGCGCGCGAACTTGCCTATGCCATCGCTACCGAGCTGCACGCGCCGCTCAACCTCAAGGTGCTGCGATATCTCAAGGCCGAGATGGGGCAGGAGCAGGAGGCGATCGACATCTGGTACCGCCACTGGCTTGGCACGGTTCTGGTGCCGCTCGAACAGCGGCTCGAGCAGCTCGATACAGGCGATTTCCTGTTCGAGCGCCCGGGCCTGTTCGAAGCGGTGCTCATTCCGCAACTCTACAATGCGCGCCGCTTCGCGTTCGATCTGGCGGACATGCCGCGGATGCGGCGCATCGAAGAGGCTTGCATTGCGCTGCCCGCTTTCATCGCCGCGCATCCGGATAACCAGCCCGATATCCAATAAGGGAGAGGAACATCATGAAGCTCGCGAGTCTCAAGTCCGCCGATCCGCAGCACCGGCGGGATGGCAAGCTCGTCGTCGTCTCCAGGGACATCACCCGCTATTGCGCGGCCGACAGCATCGCGCCCACGCTACAGCATGCGCTCGATAATTGGGCGGTGGCCGCGCCCAAGCTGGAGGCGCTTTACCGCGACGTGGAGCACCAGGCGGTGCCGTGCGAGCGCTTCCACGAGCATGACGCCCACTCCCCATTGCCGCGCGCATATCAATGGGCGGACGGCTCGGCCTATATCAACCACGTCGAACTGGTGCGCCAGGCGCGCGGCGCGAAGGTGCCCGAGAGCTTTTACCATGACCCGCTGATGTATCAGGGCGGGTCGGACGATTTCCTGCCGCCGCGCGATCCCATTCCGCTCAAGGACGAGAGCTGGGGCTGCGACATGGAGGGCGAGATCGCCTGCATCACCGACGACGTGCCGATGGGCGTTTCGCCGGAGGACGCGGCAGAGCACATCAAGCTGCTGATGCTGGTCAACGATGTGTCCTTGCGCGGGCTGATTCCCGGCGAGCTTGCCAAGGGGTTCGGCTTTTTCCAGTCCAAGCCTGCCACGGCCTTTTCGCCCGTCGCCGTCACGCCCGACGAGCTGGGGGATGCATGGCAGGGCAGCGTCATCCGCCTGCCGCTGATGGTCGACTATAACGGCCAGCCGTTCGGCCGCGCGCAGGTCGGCGAGGACGCGACCTTCAGCCTCGCAGACCTGGTGGCGCATGCGGCGATGACGCGCAATCTGGGTGCGGGCGCCATCATCGGCTCGGGCACGATCTCCAACAAGGGCGAGGATGGCGGCGCCGGCAAGCCGGTGGCGCAAGGCGGTCGCGGCTATTCCTGCATAGCCGAGATCCGCATGATCGAGACTATTGCCAAGGGCGAGGCGACGACGCGGTTCATGCGGCCAGGCGATATCGTGCGGATCGAAATGCGCGATGCCCAAGGCAAGTCGATCTTCGGCGCCATCGAGCAGGAGGTGGTCGCCGCCTAGCCTTGCCCGGCACGATCAGCTTCGGCGCGCATCCCCATTCCGCCGCCGGGCCGAGGCGATGGTGGTGAAGTAGACGTCCTCCAGCCCACCATCCACCGGAGCAAAACCCTCGCCGGGATCGCGGTGCGACAGAATATGGACGACAGTGCTGCCGGCGAACAGGCGCGTGGAGATCAGCTGGAACCGGGCGCGATACTCATCCAATGCGTCGCGCGCGATCGTCTTGGCCCAGACCGATCCGCGCGCCTGCTCGATGAAGTCGCGCGGCACGCCCTCCAGCGCGATGCGCCCGTCCACCAGCACCGCCATCAGCGGGCACAGATCGGCCACGTCCTCAACGATGTGCGTGGAAAGGATCACCACCACGGTCTCGCCGATCTCCGCGAGCAGGTTCAGGAAGCGGTTGCGCTCTTCCGGATCGAGCCCGGCCGTCGGCTCGTCGACGATGATGAGCCGCGGGTCGCCGATCAGCGCCTGGGCGATGCCGAAGCGCTGGCGCATTCCGCCTGAGAAGCCCGCAATCGCGCGCTTGCGCACGCTCCATAGATTGGTCTGCGTGAGCAGCGTCTCCACCACGACCTTGCGATCGGCCCGCGAGGCGATGCCCTTCAGCACCGCCATATGGTCGAGCAGGGCGTAGGCAGAGACGCGCGGATAGACGCCGAAATCCTGCGGCAGGTAGCCGAGTTGCTCGCGAAGGCGCTGAGGGTTTGCCAGCACGTCGATGTCGCCGAAGCGGATCAAGCCCGAAGTGGGCATCTGCAACGTCGCAATGGTGCGCATGAGCGTGGACTTGCCGGCGCCATTCGGGCCCAGCAAACCGAACATGCCCTTCGGAATGACGAGCGACACATCGTCCAGTGCGTGCGTGCCATCGGGGTAAACGTGCGTCACGCAATCGAGTTCAAGCATGTCCCCCTGCCTCCTTCGGAACGTGGCAGAACTCGAACAGTGGCGCGCAGCCCCTGCGGTTGGCATGTCTGCCGCTGCATGGGCTTTCGCGACTAGGCCGTTGCGAGCAGCTGCTCCACTTGTGGCCAGCTCGCCTCTCCATTTGTGCGCATCTCGGCCGCGAGGTCCTGCGGCATCCAGTCGAGGAAGGCAGGCTTGAACGATGGCCGCGCCCGCACATTGCTGAACCAGCGCGCCAATCGTGGTCGGTGGCCATCCTCCCACAAAGACTCCATGGCGAGGGCGCTGAGCCTGTTGATGTAAGGCGCCAGCGCGCAATCGGCGAGCGTGAAGGTGTCGCCCGCCAGCCACTCGCTGCGCCCCAGCGCCTCTTCCATCCGGTCGAGATAGGCGATGTAGAGGCGCAGCTTGTCAGCGGCGCCGGGAGCGGCAAAACCATCTTGGATCCAGCGCCATTTGAGCTCGCGCGCGGAGCGGCCTTCTGCGCTTCCCTGAGCATTGCCCATGGCGAGGAAATCCTCGAAGCTGCCAGCGCCGCGCGCCAATACCGTGTGGCGGTGCGAGGCAAGGTACGTGAGCGCCGAGCAGGCGGGATGCAGTTCCTCGTCCACCGCCTTGGTCCAGATGCGCACCGCGGCCCGCCCGCGTGGTTCCGCAGGCATCAACCGTATCGTGTCAGGAAACGCATCCTCGAGATATTCGCAGATCACGCTGCTTTCGCGGATCACGGCGCCGCCATCGCCCCGATCATCCACCAGCACCGGCACCACGCCCTTGGGGTTGACTGCCAGGAATTCGGGCTTGAACTGCTCGCCAGCCAGGATGTCCAAGTAGCGGCTCTCCCAGCCGATCCGTTTCTCCTCCAGCACCAAGCGCACCTTGGCTGCGCAAGCCGAGGAGCCATGATGATACAGGGTAACCTTGTGCGTCATCCGGCGAACCCTACATGAGTGCCATACCCCCGTAAATCGGCGGAATGGCATGGCAGCTGGCGTTTTCATCGGCACTCGCCCGCAGCCCCGACCGGCGTTGAAGGAGCGCAAGACATGATCGACGTGAGACCGTTTGGAAGCCTGGGTGGAGGCAATCATGGCTGGCTTGACGCCAACTTCCATTTCTCCTTCGCTGACTATTTCGACCAGCGCCGCATGCACTGGGGCCGCTTGCGCGTGTGGAACGATGACATCATTGCGCCGAGGAGCGGCTTCCCGCCTCATCCGCACAGCGACATGGAAATCATCACCTATGTGCGCAAAGGTGCGATCACGCATAAGGACAGTCTTGGCAATGTAGGGCGCACCGCGGCGGGAGATGTGCAGGTGATGAGCGCCGGCACGGGGATCACCCATGCCGAATACAATGCGGAAGACGAGGAAAGCCATTCCTTCCAACTGTGGATCATGCCCGATCGGCGAGGCGAGACGCCGCGCTGGGACACCAAGGCGTTCCCCAAGGATAACCGCGAGGGCCGCTTCGTCCCGCTGGCCAGCGGGCATGCCGAAGACATAGGGGCTCTGCCGATCAACGCTGATGCGCGCGTGCTCGGTGCCCGGATCAAGGCCGGCGACAGCGTGACCTATGCGCTCGGCGCAGCGCGCAAGGGCTATCTGGTGCCCGCCGCCGGGGCGGTGGAGATAGACGGCGTCCGGGTGAATGCGCGCGACGGAGCTGCGATTGCCGAAGTCGAGACGCTGACGGTCAAGGCTCTGGAGGACAGCGAACTGGTGCTGGTCGACACGGCCTGAGCCGCACGAAACGCCTCAGGCTTGAGTTCCCGCGACCGAACTGCGTAGTGCCAGCGCGATCTTGTCCGTCATGGGCCGCAGATCACGTGTGGAACGACGCCTTAGCGGGACATCAGCTTGCAACCAGTACCCCTGATCTCAGAGACGAGTGCACTGGCCGCGCTCCGCAGGCGTTTGATTCCCTTGCGGGCGTTTCTGTGGGTCCTGGCGCTCGCTTTCGCCTGTGCGGTCCCGGCGAGCGCGCATCCGCTGCCAATCAGCTCGGTCGACCTGCACTATGGTGAGCGCGCAATAGAGGGCCGCGTCGTCGTACACATGCGCGACCTTGCGCCAGAACTCGGCCTTGCAGTGCCCGGTGATGATTCGGCGGGTGAAGAGGCGCCCGACGCGGCGCCTCTTCTCTCCCAGGCCTCGGCGATCAAGGCGCTGCTTGCCAGCCGGCTGAGGATCGATGGGCGAATGCCGCGCTGGACAACCATCGCACCTGCCGGCGGCGATGCCGAGGCGCTCGAGATCGGCTTCGTGCTGCCCGGCCCGCCGCCCGCGCAGCTCACGATCGCGGCGGCGCTGTTTCCGAAAGACGCCACGCACCAGACCTTCATCAATGTGTATGAAGGGGGTGCGTTGCAGCAGCAATGGCTGCTCGGCAGCGGGGACGGGCCGGTCACCTACTTTGGCGGTACGAGCGCCGGGATGTTCGCCATCGTGCGGACGTTCGTGGCGTCGGGCATCCACCACATCGCCATCGGCCCCGATCACGTGCTGTTTCTTATCGGGCTCATCCTGCTCGGCGGATCGCTTAGAAAGCTGGCGCTCATCGTCACCGCCTTCACTATCGGACACTCGGTGACGTTGAGCCTGGCCGCGCTCGGCCTGTTCGTGGTGCCCGCCGCCATCGTGGAACCGGCCATCGCGCTCAGCATCGTGGTGGTCGGGGTGGATAATCTCCTGCGCGGCGGCGGCCGGGACATTCGTGCGCTGCTCGCCTTCGGCTTTGGTCTCATCCACGGTTTGGGCTTCGCCTTCGTCCTGCGCGATTTCGGGCTGCCGCAGGGCAACCTTGTTGCAGCGCTCGTGTCTTTCAATCTGGGAGTGGAAATGGGGCAGATCGCGATTGTCCTGGTCGTCGCCGCCATCATGGCGCTGGTGCGGCGGCGTAGTGCCATCCTGGCGCGGTGGGTGGAAGTGGGCGGGTCGCTTGCCGTGGCGATCGCCGGAGCCTATTGGTTCGTTGACAGAGTCTTTTTCGGGGGAGCGGTGTAGATGAAGCGCTTTGCGGTGCTGACGGCGATTATTGTCGGGGGCTTGGGCACGTCCATCGCCACCACCGGTGTCACGGCCCAGGGCCTGCCGGGGATCACCGAAATCGAGCAGATCAACGGCAACGTCTACAAGATCTTCGGCGCGGGCGGAAACACCGTGGTGTTCGTGCGCGATGATGACGTGGTGCTGGTCGATACCAAGCTGCCGAATAGCGGCGAGGCGATTTTGGCCGAAGTGCGCAAGGTGACCGACAAGCCCGTGGGCATGGTCATCAACACCCATTCGCATCCCGACCACACCGGTTCCAATCCGTTCTTTACCGAGGAAGATCGCGTGCAGGTGGTGGCCCAGGCCAGATCTGCCGCGCGGATGCGCCAGGCGAGCGGGCCTTTCCCGGCGCTGGAGGTAGATCAGGACTTTGAGGATCGGCTGACGCTGGGTGACGGTGATGACCGGATCGAGCTCTATTATTTCGGGCCCGGGCACACCGATGGCGATGCCATGGTGGTCTTCCCGGCCGAGCGGACGATGGCGGCAGGCGACATCTATGCCTGGCACATGAGCCCGCTCATCGACCCCGGTTCGGGCGGCAGCATGATCGCGCTGCCGACCTCGCTCACCAAGGCCGAGTACACGATCAAGGATGTCGATACGGTCATCACCGGGCACGGTGCCGCACGCAGCTGGGACGAATTCAAGAGCTACGTGAAGTTCAACCGCGCTCTGGTGCAGATCGCCGAGACGACGCTCGCGCGCCGTGGCAGCGAGCAGGATGCGCTCGAGGAATTGGGCCGTCACCCGAGCCACGCGGTGTTCCTGGGCGAGAAGCTCATGCCGGGCCTGGAATATGGGGGCACGCCGAAAAGCCGTGCGCTCATCAACCTGATGGTCGCATTCCAGGAGCTGCGCGGCGAAGAGCCCCAGCTGATCATGGGCCTGCCGCCTGAAGAACATTAAGGCGGCGCTGCTCCCGCGCGGCAACAGCTCCGCGCTCAGGATCGCGGAAGAATGCGCGAGCTGGGTCTGGAGAAGCGGGAGCGCGCGCCCTATCTCCCCGCGATCATGACCGTCATGCCCCCACCCACGCGCAGCTGGGCCGATGATCGCGCAGCCCTGCGCGCCGCAGCCCATGGCGGGGCGGGCCTGTGCACCATTGTCGGCATCGAGGGCAGCTTCTCGCGCCGGCTCGGCGCGCAGTTGGCGGTTCACCCCGACGGGACGGTGACGGGCAGCCTGGCCGATGGCTGCCTCGAGAAGCAGCTCGCCACCGAGATTGCCGCTGGCGGGGCACGGCGGGTGATGCGCTTTGGCGCAGGCTCCCCCCTTATCGACTTTCGCCTGCCGTGCGGCAGCGGGCTCGATATCCTGGTCGACCCTGCGCCGGATCGGGAGGCGTGCCGTTCCGTGCTCGCCCGGCTCGAGGCCCGGGAGGAAGCGGCGCTGGACCTGCCCATTCCTGCCGGCGAGGACCTGCTGGCGAGACGGCGCTTCATACCAGGTCTGCAATTGACGCTGTTCGGCGAAGGGCCTGAGCTCGAGGCGCTGTCAGCGATTGCGCGGGCGGCGGGCGTGTCGGTCGAGGCCCACTCCAAAGACGATCCGCACCTCGCGCTTGGTCGGGCGCCGCAGGACCTGGTGGCCGATCGCTGGACCTCGATCGTGCTGCTGTTCCATGATCATGAATGGGAGCAGGCCCTTCTCGAGTGGGCGCTCGCCACTCCGGCCTTCTATATCGGCGCGCAAGGCGGGCGGCAGGCACGCGAGGAGCGCTTGCGGCGCCTCGCTGCTGCCGGGCACCCGGAGAACCAGATCGAACGGATCCGCAGTCCGATCGGCATCGTCGGGCATAGCCGCGAGCCTGTTGCGCTGGCGCTGTCCGCCCTGGCGCAGATCGTAGGCGAGTATGAAAGGCTGCACCCGCATTCCTGAGCCAGCCGGTGCGTGAGCGCGCCATCATGGTGGCGCTGCTCGCCGCCGGGCGCGCCACGCGTTTTGGAGGCGGCAAGGTCGATGCACACTGCGCGGGCAAGAGGCTGGCGCTCTGGGTCATCGATGCGGCGCAGGAGGCAGGCCTATCTCCGGGCATTTGCGTGACCGGACCTGATGCGCCGCGCTTTCTAAGCGAGGCGCTCGGCTGGCAGCAGGTGGTCAATGCTTCCCCGGAGGATGGACTAGCCGGATCGCTGGCGGCAGCCGCGCGCGAGGCGCAAGGGCGGGGCGCTTGCGCACTACTGATGGTCCTCGCTGATATGCCGCTCGTCACCCCTGCTTTGCTACGAAGCATAGCGGCGCAGACCGGCCCTGCGGCCATTGATCACGGCGGCGGCAGGCCCGGCGTCCCGGCGCTCCTACCGGCCGAAATGTTCGCCTCGCTGCTTGCCATACGGGGGGACCGCGGGGCTTCCGCCCTCCTCGCCACCCGGCCAGACCTGGTGCTGGTGCAGCCACCCGCAGGGGCGCTGCTCGACGTCGATACAGCAGCGGACCTCGCCCGCGCCGAGGCGCTGCTGATTGCGCGGGAGTGTTCGTGACCTCGTGTCGGTGATCCTCTGGCCGCACGATCGCAGCCAATCGGAAGCTTCTGCAACACGCAAGGACAAAGCCTTGGTCAGGCGCGAAATAGCTGCGGTTCGCCGGCGCGGTTCACGTCGATCTGCGCGATGAGCCCGTCGCGCAGCCTGTAGGTGACCACCACGCGCACATCGATGTGATCGCCCTTGCCAAGGGCGCCCACTACGAAATCGGGCGCGTCCTCGATGGCGGTGAAGCGGCTGGTCGTATCGGCGATAATGCGCTCGTCATCGGCGTCGAGCGAGTGGATCGTCAGCGTCTCGCGCACGCGGGTGAACATGCCGGTGTAGAAGTCGGAGATCGCCTGCCGTCCGTGCATCTTCGGCATGGAGGGGAGGGCGAGCGTTACATCCTCGGTATAGAAGCGTGTATAACGTTCGGGATCGCCGTTGGAGAAAGCTGCCGTATAGGCGTGGTAACCCGCGACTTGCGTGGGATGTGCGCCGAGCGGGGCCATGCGAGTAACGCCCTTGCCGGGGGGCCAGGTCATGGTCTTGAGCACGCGGACACGGCCCTCCTGGTCGAGATCGTAGCTGGCGAAGAACTTCACCGTGACGCAATCGCCAGGCAGCATGGGGCCGAACGGAAAGTCGGGCCGCGTGCCGGTCGCGTGGAAATCCATGTCTATATCGACGAAGATCGTGTCGGCGTCCCGCACCACTTTTTGCGGGCGGGGAACCTCGCGCACGCCATCATGCGCCCAGGCGAGAAAGGCCCGCATGCCATCATGGCCGTGCCAGCTGCCGCTCGCGCTTTCCATCACGCAATCGGGCGCGAAGAAGCGCTGGATCAACGCCTCGTCATCGCCGCTGGCGAATGTGGCGATGTACTCTGCGTAATTCATGCCGCTCTCCCTTGGCCCGCGCCCACGCTACTCGAGTTCGAGGATGATCGCCTCGGCCGCCAGGCTGTCGCCTTGCGCGGCATGGATGGCAGATACTTCGCCTTTGGCCTCGGCGCGCAGGATCATCTCCATCTTCATCGCCTCCATCACCGCCAGCGGCTGGCCGACTTCGACCTGGTCGCCCTC
>Ga0210040_10004568_pt1 | contig 18017 bp, 14 predicted proteins | sample CryGeyCG12114_NA_FD_185462 | JGI IMG/M metagenome (GOLD analysis project Ga0210040, IMG submission 185462) | Groundwater microbial communities from aquifer - Crystal Geyser CG19_WC_8/21/14_NA (SPAdes) (version 2) | ecosystem: Environmental > Aquatic > Deep subsurface > Groundwater | place: USA...
TGGGGGGTGAAACATTTTGCGACCAGTCTTAAAATATGGTTTCAACCTTCCTCTTTCCAATGATACTACTTTTAGTTTGAAATTCGTTGGAGATCATCTCCAAATCCCACTTTGAAAACGAGCAGTTACCCTATCTCCCCCATGTATTCAATTTTTGAATTTTCCCCCCACTGGAATAAGCACGCATTTTTTTTCAAAAACTAAAATAGCTATTCGATGTAGAATTTTAAGCGCTACAAAATTTAGGTTTCATCTCAATTTTTTTTTCGCCAATGCAAATCCGATACCGTCCTTTCGTGCTACAAAATTCACTCACCGCTCATGCACAAGTAGGCAGTAAAACTCAATGATGAGTGCTTCTTCTAGTGTGTATAGTATATCTATTTCTATGGGAAAAACAGAGAGTCTATATCTTTTTAAAACTAAATAAAAATGTTTTCTTACACGAGTGGCACAACAATTTTGAAAACCATTGGAGTCCTTTACTACCTCAAAAGTACACAAATTGAATGCCGGTACCGACATTATTGATTTAAATATATTACAACTACACACTTCTACAACTGTAAAACTGCACTAAACCAGAGATTAGAAAGATTAGATTTAGATTTGAAATGTAGCGAACAGTTATTGTTTCCTTTTATTGTAGTGAAGCATATATCTTTATTGAAATCTTTAATCTTCTAACATACAGTCTTTCCAGTCTACAGTTTATATATGTAAATTCAAGGTAAAAATTTAAAATTGGTTTGGATTCTAAGACTAGATATCAATTATTGAATATTGGCAACAATGTTAAGTTAGCAAGAAAAAAACAAATGTTGAATTCATTAGCAAACTTGCAAGCGCGCTTATAGCCAAGGACCAGGGTACCACGGTTGAAATAAAAGGGAATAAGAATGATCATCAAACGCAAGGGTTGACCCCCCGTGTTTAGTGTCTAAAAAGACATTTGAATAATCTAAAGACTCTACTCAAAGGACTTATGGCGAAATTTAAAGTTGTATTATTCGAAAATATTTTTTAAATACACATGCGGAGTTAGTATTTCTCAGATTAAAATAAAACTTAAAACACCAACTACGCAAGTGACAATGTTAAAACTTCTACGTACTGCCTACCATTTTATTTTATCAATATCGAAGCGAGTATAAAGAAATATGTACGTCTCGCTTATTTTTCCTTTGCACAGCACCTAATAAAGCTGTAATGATCCATTTTACTCGTTTTAGCTAGTAAAATCAATAGCTATTACATAGCATATGACTTTTCAAAGTCACAAGTCAAATAACGTTTCTACGAGTTCTTTTTAACTTTTTACAAATGCACCACAATAATGAAATCAGCTGAGAACTATACTTATATTTAACGAGCTAGTTGTGTAATTAGAGCCGCACACATCTCGAAAAATTCCATTGTGTGATGACAACCCCCGGTATTTCCGGCACCAGGCAAGATTTCAATGCCTGTGGGAAGACAATAAAATATGAATAGAAGAACAATCAAAGCCCAATAAATACACAAATTCCTATCAGAACTATTTGTTTACGATCTTACTTGAATATTGACTTTCTTGCTCTTCGCAGCTCAAACTCTTGAAATCCAGCAAGTACGTTTTGCAGTCAACCTGATATAACTGCAACGACATTTTGGCTGCCTTCCCTTCCTTGGGATTTCTTCTACGAGCTCGGACATGATATGGATTAATGGTCTTCCATTCCTACAAGAAAAAAACACAAAATTAAATTAAACAAAAAACTTATCCTTGTTTTAGTAATTCACCCAGTCTAATAAAAAAGCTTTAAAAAAACTTACAAAATCTAGAGATTTCATTGCGCGATAAACCTCGTTCATGATATCATTTGCCTTGCTTTGCGATCGAATACCAAGATGCCATTTCGCTCGTTTCACACCACTATTCTTCATTCGATCAGAATTATTGCCAACGGCAGAAGCAGTTATCACTCGCTCCCGAAGTGCTGATCAGTACAAAACAGATTGAAATAAATAAAACTAATAGATATACATTTAACTGTAGATTTGGAAACTGTGAATATGTAGACAGCACTTACGCGCAATTCTTTCAGGATGAGGTCGTACTGGGCTATGTATTCCATCTGGAGGAAATGCTGCAGGTGGAGGGCTACTTGCCACATAAAAATCTTTTATTTCAGCTTTTGCAGCTTCATCAGCAATGCGCCGATTGTCAAGGATCAAGTGATAAGCAATGCTTAACTGATCATGTGGATCCCCACTTAGCAATGAATTATTAACTTCCCATTCCTTGACATTAAATTTCTAGAAGAAAATTTTTTTTTTTTTAATTTTTATTCCATAGCTATGGAAATGTCAATTGATAATCACAATCAAAAGTTACCTCACAAACTTCTAGGACAGCATCCGGCTCAATTACAGAAGTATCTTGATCCACTGGAGATGGGAATAAATATCCTGGTAACTCCTTTTGGAACCATTCATGTTTTCTAAAAATAATTCACAAGTTAAATTATATTCCAGCTCGAATGAAAGATACAATTAAAATATATACTTTACAATCACACTAACTTTACGTCTTCAATGGTAGCTCTTTTCATAGGATCAACCTGTAACATATGACACAACAGACCAACTACTGGCTTATGAAGATAATCGGGCACCGGAAAAACCCCAGCTGGAAAACAATCACAGTAACAATATTTAGCGAAAATGAACGCAGCGATGAATCTGCTATTGCCATATTAATTAAAGAAATACATTTTATCTTTCTGAACAAAGTAGGTACATGCTCGTCATCGAATGGGAGTGTGCCGCACAAAAGCGCATATAAAATGACACCACAAGACCATATGTCAACTTCTGGACCTGCATATAGCTTTCCGGAAATAACTTCTGGAGCAGCATAATTAGGAGAGCCACAACTGGTGCGTAAAAAATCACCATCCATCATCATATTGGATAAACCTGTGATAAAACCATTTATGCCATTAATACTGTTGAGTTAAAACCCTATAAAACAAGGTTCACTTCTAAGAAGAAAAATACGCACCAAAATCAGCAATTTTTACGTGCAAATTCTGATCTAGCAGCAAATTTTCTGGTTTAAGATCTCTGTGGACAATCATGTGGCGATGGCAGTAATCCACTCCCGAGATTATTTGCTGGAAAAATCTCCTAGCTTCATGTTCTTTCAACTGTTTTATGAAATAAATTAGATTTTTCCAACTAAAAATACATAATATGTTAAATGAAAAAATGAGATTTTAACCTTTCCATGTTTCACAATATAATCAAACAGTTCTCCCCCAGACACGTACTCCATGATCATGAAAATGTCGGTAGGAGTGCTGATGACTTGATACCTAAAAATTTATGGGAGACAAAAAAATATTAAATAATCTAGTGAATCCCGTCAAACTAAGCCCAATGTGAATACAAAAATTAAAACCCTACAATTTGATAATATGTGGGTGTCGAAACAGTTTAAGATTTTGAATTTCTCGACGAATCTTCCCCACAACATCTAAACTCTTAATCTTTTGCCGATTCAATATTTTCACAGCAACTTTGTGCCCTGTCATCTGGTGCTCTCCAACTAAAAAGTGAGCAAACCACAATATTAGGCATTCAGAATTCTTTACTATAATCTACTTCTAATTTCCACCAAAACGGAATCGAAGCTAACTTTTCACTTTTCCAAAAGTTCCCACGCCCAAAGTTTCTCCTAAAACATAATGACCAATTTTGAAACTTGGTTGCTGATTCGAGCTAACAGGAATAGATCCAGGTCCAGGACTTGGGCAGGGGTTCGGAACACTGGACGAATGTGTTATTCCCCCAGAAGATCCACTTCTAGGGTTTATAGCCAAGGAACTTGTAGGCTGGTGCACAGTTCCAGAATTGAATGCGTCTACACTCGAAGAGAGAGGTGCACATGGCGTTTCAGAAGCGTTACTTGAAACACCCATTTCACTTCCTCCCCCTTTAGGAAGGCTGTTCAATCTTTCAGCCATAGTCCTCAAAAATCGCTCTTGAGCACTGAAAGTTAGAAAAAAAAACAAAATAAGTATCAGTACAGAGTAATCAAAGCCACTACAAGAAATTGAGTTGACTGAATATATGCCCAAGATACCTGTCATCCGTTCACGATAAAAAAGGCTGAAAACAGCATCAGTCTCAATTTTTTTCAAATTTTCTACGATACAAACTTTGTAGTTTTCTTGTAGATTTGTCGAACAATCAGTGGAATCATAAATTGTTTAATGAGTTTTTAGGTTAATGCACAAATAAATTAACACTCTTAATTCTCAGCTTGTTTCTAGCTGTCTTTTAAAGTCAAATTAAAGTTTGAATGATAGCGATCAAACAGTTTCGTCTATAAAACCTTCAGCGCAAATATATAGTATTTAGAGCTCACAAACTTATATCCCACAATATTGGAATACTTAATATCCAATTAGAGTTGTATATTCTATAGCTTTAAAGTTAGCAGAAGCTAATTAAATTCGGCTTAATTTAACGTTTTAAGTTCCATCCAAACTAAAGTCACCAAGGTTAAATACAATTTTTTTTTGAATTAATTGAAAATCCGTTCTTTTCTTCACTCATTGGCACATAGAATAACAACACAAGAGCCTCAACTTTGTTACGTGACTTTTCGTAGCGGGCATGTATCAATACATTTTGATGCGTAATAAATATGATTCGTTTCGTTTCCATTGCATATCGCCATATGGAATATTTAATGTCATAGTTATACACTTGCTAAGCTTCCTCAGCCGCCATGTCTATTTTAAAACTTCCTGAATTATTCTCGCGTTATGTTGAAAAATTTAATGGCTATTAATTGTCGTTAAAATACGACTTCCTAAGGTAGCATATGGCTAAACACACAAATAATTTTGTAAAAACTATAGTAATTTTTAAATCATGAAGGGTAATTTAGTACTACTGTTCTCACGTTGGTATTTGCAATTCACATTAACGGTTTTTTATAACTGGGCTAATTTTATAAGTGCAATATTTTGTTTTAATTGACTGTCTATTCCGCATATCCATACTTTTTTTCAACTTTAAAGTAAGAAGATATGATACATTTTTATGGAAGCAATAATATAACTACGCACGCATGTCGTGCTTTAGTAGTATACAATACAAATTATCGCATTCCAAAAGTTAAACTGCAAGGTTGCAAAAATAACCATAATAACCAAAAAAGGTACATAATATGCTTTTAAATATCCCACATATCAAATCTACTCGGCATTAATATTGATTGTTTTACGATATCTACATTATCTAGTGATAGCGTGAGTATAGTAACACCAACACCACTCCACCAAGTCACCAACGTTCAGCAGTAAAAAAATTAAAATGGTGGCAAAATAAAAAAATCTTTTTATTTTAATGCAATCAATCGAAATCAACGTTTAAAGTGAAAAGTTGAACCCTTGCTTCAAATTGGAAGTAACTAACGCAGGTTATTTTGCTGTGATGTGAGCAACGGCAAGTATGAACGATAGAAAAGTTTTTATCTATTATACCCTGCCCTAGATCTTAAAAGCCCATAAAATAGTCTCTAAATATCTTGAACGTACTGGTTGGAACCTACACATTGTCTAGAACCATCTCATGGGAATCCTCTCTTACTGATGCCCTTATCCGTAATCCCAATTCAAACAAGCATTCACGTTTTTCCAGTTTGAGATATCAGTAAGTCAAGAAAAAAAATGCATAAAAGTGTTAAATTGAGCCATAAACCGCTCCATTCTTTGTCAACATTAGCAAAGGATCACGCGTTTGAAATCAACACTAAAAATACATACATGCATAGAGGATATAATACATGTAACGCAGAAATACTGAAACTTCTTCCCCAAAGATAGCATAATTAAGTCTGCATGCTGGCAATGGGAATACATAGCACTTGATACTACATTTACAAGTAATTATGCAGGAACAGAAAAGCTGCCTGACTTGACTTGCTTGATGTAAATACAAACGCTGACTGAATGTTTAAAAAAGTGTTATGAAGCCCAGCAGAAACATTCAACGATTTAACATATAATTGCATACATGCATTGTTTAAACTAATACATGTATTAATTTAAAAAACAATAGAAAAAAAAGTTATGAAATCGATTTTTGTAATAATAGCTGTACATTTATGTTATGATGGAGCACGTAAATGTTCTATATTCGCCGTTCCGCCCCAAGCAAATGGAATCATCCTAATCCATTCTGAAATTATTTAAGAAATAAGAATTGCAAACAGTGCTTTTCACCATTGCAAAATAAGAAAAATTCTGGTGAAGCGAATTGACAAGGTATTTTTGAATTAAAGTAAACTACAAAAATAGAAACACACAATAAGATTGTGTACTTATATCTCGTAAACTGTAGACTGTATGAAAAGAACAACTAATCAACCGAGCACATAAAACCATATGCTCTAAAGTTTATGACATATTCACATTTATTGATTTTGCATATAACTCGTCATCATATTACAATCGCAAATATGTAAGCACTTTTTACATGTGGACGCAGTAAACTAGATGATTATTGGATGAATTGTCATTCAGATTGCATCGTTCTCATTTATTAGTCTGTACATATTTTCCGTACATATTTGCCTTCATTTTCATCCCATTGTATTCACAAGTTTAAAAAGCAAAGTCTCACATTGCTCCAACTCAAAGATGAAATTTGGAAATTGAAAATATTTTGGAAGAATGAATTTCAAACATATAGAAATAAATATGTATACTATAGTATAAATATACCATACTATTTCGATTTCAAAGTACAGGAGCAAGTAGGAAATCAATATTTAAAAAGCATATAAGACAAACAGCTGTAAAATTATTGCGACAGTACTCAGAAAAGTATCAAAAGATGCCAACATAATACCTGAAATCTCGTTTTTGAAACCATCGTTGAAACAGCGATGGAATGACAATTATTTCCTCCTGATGATTTTGCTCCTCCAGGTACTGACGACGTTTCGGACAAGTAAATATTATCCCGGCCTCTGCAACCATATTAACTCACGAGCAGGCTATGCAAGTCCTCATTTCCTACAAAAAGTGTTAAGTTACATAGAATATTGGATAGACTAAATAGACTACTCCTGAGTGTCCTGAGTCAACACAGAAAATTATACTACACGTAAAGGTAAAAGTAAACAAGTTCATATACAGGAAGCCATCAATGTCATTTTCAGACATAATTTCTGGAAACAATGCAAGGCAAATGCTGCAATTTACACCTTGATTTCCCTTCTCCTACAAGCCTAAAAACCGTCCCATCATTAACTCACTTAGTTAGTTAGTAATTTACAATGGACATCGGTGAATTACATGAATACAGATCCGGAATCCATGCCCATAAATGTAGACAGTGAAATACTTGGTTGCACAAATACGAACTCACACGAATATGAAGAAACTGACTGGAATTAATAATTTTGAAATCTCCAATCATCAATATTTTCCCCTTTGTTCATCATACATTGCACCCACAAAAAGTACCGAAGCAACTGTTGGGAATTACTAAATGAAGACGCTTTCTGTAAATTTCACGGGTAAGGACCACAGTGAATGCGAAAATGCGAATGGACTATACTTGCACCACTAATGTATTGCACCCCTAAGTCACACAAAATTATTATAAGAACACAAGATGTCCGTTTCATGATGACTTGCATGGAGTGGCACCAGAGTACAATAAGTTGCACAAGAATTCTCTCCCCGTCAAGCGCAAGGTATATGTACGTATAATATGTAGACGAATTAAGCAAATGTCGGACCGACGCAGCAACAGGTGTTGTGGTACGTGTGTGCTGTGCGTGCAGCGTTGTACAGGTGTATGGGAACCCTTGGAAACGCTTGTTCTCTAGATGATACTTTTGTGTCACAAATAAACAGTTGTTTCACGGGAAGCCACAAGTGAAAGATTTTTCCAAGTAGAAGTCGAAGTCACGATAAAGGAGGTTGATTAGATCTTTCACAAACAATATAGATTTAGATCACTTATTGGATTTAATGTCAATTCAGTTGCGAATATGAAACTGATTGGAAAAAAATGATTGAAGGGCAGAAAAATACTACATTTCATCAGAGACACATTCATTATAGAGACACCGGTCATCAAAGACAAAATAATGCAGTAACATATAATTGACAAATTTTCGTTTCCTTAAGTGAGTTAACTTAACAATAACTTACGAAGATAATTTCAAAATCAAATAAGTCATGATCAATTTCCTGTAATTTTTAGTTTTTTCACTGAGGAGATTGAGTTTCATTGATTTTGGGGTCATTTGGAATGTCTTCGGTAAGTTCAATGGTCGACTGCCATCAGCAGACAGATTGTGGACTATTTCATGGGTAAAACCCTTCGAATCATAAGATTCTTTGCTTCATTTTGATATGCAAGAAAAACAAACCTTTTGTTTAAGCTTATGTATCTTTTTCTTCTGGATGGTGGTGACCCGCAACAATCTACTCCATAGTTCTCGGCGTCCGATCTTGCTCATGTTGGATGATTTTCACGAATTTCCAAACATTAGGATTAGGATTGTCACAGCCGGCTATACTGTGCATTGCATCTTGTTGTACCAGCCCTCAGCTATTTTTGTGCATGGTGAGGGGTAATTCGTTTAGACAATGATGGTACACAGTACACGCTCCAAACCGAATGGGCAAATCTGGGCGGTGGTCAATTTTTGGCTACCCATGCCCATGTCGCAGAAAAATAAGTAAAATAAGAACGATTAACAAGAAAATCAGTCCGGACGGTTAAATAAGCATAGAACAAGTAATATATGTATATTAAATAAGTGTATGTTCGGGAGATAAAAAGACTAGTGAATAAAATTATTTTATGTTTCGAACAAACTACTATAGATTCTTCGGAATGGCATACGCAAATTATGTAACTAAAAATTTCTAAAATTTCTAAATCAAATTACTGGAGCATGTGTTTTGTGCTTATTAAAGTGTTGCGTAATAATTTTGTCTCTGATGACCGATGTCTGTAATACATTTTTCTCTGGCGAGTTGACACTGAAAAAATATGTCACAGGTCGCAGACTGCAGATAATAATGGTTGTTATAAAGAGAAATTGAAAAGAACTATGGAACGTACCGTACACCGGATCGGGTAGGCGGTGAGAGCTAGAGAATATAATGAAAGTCGTAGCAAATTCTGATCGCAGATCGCACTCATTTATGTGTTGCTATGCAATGCAAGAAGAACTTTTAAGAGGTACTCTCTATAGGCTTGTCAAGATCTCAACTTGTTGGTTTCTTTACCAAGAAAGAACTCTCCAGTGTCTCCAGTCAACAACATGTTGCAAGACGATATGAAAATGATACCATCAATGTTGGTGAAAGGAATAATAACAAGCATACACTTTGTCTGTCATGGGTAACAGTAAGTGCATGCCTTAGCTGCGTGCATGGACTTTGGTTTTCCTAGACAATGGCAAATTAAAACATATAGTGAGTGGTGAATGTATAAGATAGAAAAAAATTATCCTTACATGCTGAAAAAAAGTTAGTAACCTCATACTGGTTTTTAATTAACTGGCAAGATGAACCGAGACTCTGGGACTGATTCCTGAATTAATATGACAATGTGGATGTGGACCGAAGTTTGACTGCAAAATTACGTACACATGGAGAAGGTAGATTTATTAGATGCATGTTTCAAGCAGCAGAGAAGATTTCCCTTGTCTTCTGAGGAAATTATAAACGAATCAGATTCGACGGCAACTATAACAATGCTACTCATTAGAGAGTACATGGAACGTCCTCTCATCTTGCACAAATTATGATGGTATCAACATGGGAAAAAGGAAGGATCGGTTCCAGAAATGAATGGCTTTCATTTCAGCTTTGTAATTTGAAGCCACACAAAATACACTATTATCACATTTCTTTGTATACCACTAGCAAAATCCGACTTTGCATGTATAAATTTGCAGCTGATACCACTGACTGACAGACTGGCATATACCACTTCCTTCTGTATTGTGCGTTTGGGAAACGAGATGCCTTAACAAGTGGAGAAGAAAACAGTGGGTCTCATGCAACATAAACTTATTTCAATTTTTGCACGCTGAATCTAATGCAGTTGGTGATTGGCTACCCAGGTTTGTTACCCCTAGAAAATTCTACTATCTGAATCTGGTTCTGGTCGCGAAACAATACAGTTCTCCCTTGTTAAGTAGACTGTCCATGAGAGTTGGCGATTTGTTGAGTGTTATGATTTTAAAAAAACTAGCTAAATCAAAATATTGGGCTGTTTTTTCACTAAGTTCCAGGCTACCAAACTAATTCGGCGTAGTATGGATAGGATTACTCCATTGTTGTTTTTAACCAGACAGCCACAGCAGCAGAGCAAAACTATAATATCTAATTTATAAACAAAAACTGATTTCCTACACGAGAACTAGTAAAGTTGTAACTTAAAACAGATAAACTTGCTTTAACGCTTCCGACCTACCTGGGTGAATCATATCGCTTTTCCCCAACTTTATTAATAAACAGACCAAGACCATTGCAACTGGTGCACTTCAAAATGCATTAGTTCTTTTTTAAAACGAGTTTTATTTTTTGACATGGCAGATGTACAAAAACCTATCCAATTATTTATAAAAGAATCACACAATATATATGTAAAGGGTTAACAGTCTTTTAGTTGATTACTCAGATAGAAAGCAAGAAAATGAAGGATGGGTAATTAAATAAGCGATACTCTTCGTTTTCTATGCCTTCACTAAATGGCGGAGCTTGACTTGATTAGATTCCGGAACATTTAGCACACTGCAATGCAAAATAAAATGTCATAATCATGATCTGGAGCAAAAAAAAACATACAATTTAATATTAAGCTATCCAATAATAAAACGCACTCAAAATGAATAGAAAAATGAGCATAAATTCGAGAGAGACAAAATCGAATGCAATTAGTTAGTTGATGTAGCTTTCGTCCGTTAACACATTCGATTGGCTGCTGAAACCTTCCAGTCCTGATCACACTGCCCTTGCATCTTTCGAGAGTCTGAAAAAACAAACAAAAAGAAAACATAAATTATATCAATAACACATAATGTAAATGCTATACTTTAACCAGGGCTATTACGTCGAATAGAGACAGCAATGCATCTATAATGCTTGATAAATCTCGTTGAACAACCCCACTGGTATCCAGCCGCAAAGACAAACAAACGACTTCTGATAAACTTTGCATGATGGTAACCAGAATGTTTGAATCGGACAGCAAATTGAAAAATTGCATTTGGGGATCCGCGTTGAGAAAAACAGTCCATACAAAGGAAAACATCAATACCGGTTTCACCTGTTCAAAAATTTTAGTCTCTTTTCTCATTTCATACCAATATGATGTCTGAAGTAAGTGAGTATGTATGTAAGTACATAAGACAATGAGGTTGCAATGGAGTTACCAGTTACGGTATACGTTAGCGTTATACCATACCTGAGAGTGAATTGAAGTCATTTTATTTTTCATCCCCACCAAAGCAAGTGTAGGTTTCTGGAAAAATAATTGGACAGGAGAGGAATTTGCATCTTTTTTTGGAATGCCGGGATTCCTAGAACAGAAGTAATTTTTAATAGTGAATGGATTGATAAATACAAATATTATCGGGTATTTTTGAAGAACGCAAAAGAACTGTGATACAGCACAATCTCTGATAAACAGATGAGCGAATACAAACTTACTGAGGGGAAAGACTTCTCATCGACATTCTATTACGGTTACGAATATCCATATCGGATTTTGTATACACTTCACTTGACGGAGATGAAAAGAGGGGAATTCTTCCGTATGTGTTAGGCTTAGGGCCCAGTGCATGGGTTTTAATGATTTCGGAATCCGGATTGGATGATTTTTTTAGATCTCTTTCAAGGAACGACCGAAGTCGTTGTTCGGTACTTTTGATTGCGTCCAGACTGAAACTGCACACTTGATTCCAAATCAAGGGATTTCCTCCTAAGAATAAGTAAACTTTACAAATGCATAAATACAACAAAATTGGTTATTGGCCAGTAATGACGCCACGCAGCAATTGGCCATGGCCAAATAATTGTCCTTCAGTTGGAGAAATATCGTACCAGGATGACTAAGGGTAAACAGGGCTGATATTTTTTGACCGTTAGAAAGACACAGCATTTTAAAATCTTGAACTCCAAGCAGTTTCAAATATTCATCGTTCGCTTTGAGAGCAGCACCCAATAAGATAGAATCTGTGTTTGGATACAAGGAAGTGATAGGGAGACGAGCTGGCTGTAAATATTATATAAAACAAAAATACATAGATGATACACGTACTTTTTCCAGCATCTTATGCGGCATAACATGAAAATAACAATATACCTCAACAATGCAGTAGTAAAAGAATTTCCACGAGATGGCCAAAATCATATCCATCCAAAAACACAGGATCCATGACAACAAGAGTAATGTGGGACTTAAATAATCTAACCAGCCATCTAATTCTTCTTCTTGAGCTTTAACAGAGAGAGCATACATAATTCCGTTGAATATGGGCTTTCCTGTAAAACGAAAAGCAGAAGTTAAAACTTGGTTGAACAGTTCAAAGTTAATTATATAAATATAACAGTGAGATTACCAAAGACCATGTATGCACTATAACAAAGAGGGAGTAGCCTTAAAATTTTCCAAAACGATTTTGTGGTATAGTTCATAAGAAAAAGACGCAATCGTTCCATGTTTGGCCGATATAGTGCAGGAAAGTTAATAACATATCGATGCTCAGCAACATGAATGCAATTAAAGAGCGCTCCCATCACAAACATATTAGATAGAAGAAAAAACTTTTTTTCGTTCATACAATAGCCGTAATGGTTGGACAGTCTCCTAAAAAAAGACAAAAAAAAATTTTTAAACAAACTATCCATACATGAAAAATATACATAAAAATATATTTTCATTTCGTACTTGTCAGATTGGCATGAATAAATAATCTTTCCAAGTTCCCAATTAGCCAAATTTATGTATGCCCGAAAAGCAATGGTGCAGAAAAATCCTAAAAGTGCACTAGATGCAATTGCTTTTAGATTTAAAAGATACACAAACGTGTCCCACTTAGATGTCGGTTGATACCTCTTCCCTGCATACAAAAAAACATCAAGTGTAAATTCAGCCAAATGCCAAGAAATTTTAAACTGGGCAATAATTGCAAACCTACATTTGGCATTCCATAAGAACACCGTAGCTATTCCAGCTGTAGCAAAAACCAAGAAAACAAAGTTCAAAGAAATAAATGTGGAGAAAATATATGAAATCCATCCGAAAACTAAGCCAGGTTTCTCATGGGATGAGCTAGACTCAGTGGCAGGATGAGGATATCCAAGGAGATTTGTCACCAGCAACACGAGCCCAATGTGAACCATAAGAGTGTTGAGTACCGAAAAAGCGACTCTTTTATATTTTAACTGAAAAATTCAAAATAATCTTTATAATATTATGACAACTTTATAAGCTATATAACCTCGTCTCAGATGACAGGTATTACATAAAGGATTCAATAGTGCCTAATTATACACATAAAACCAGTTATGAGGCCGGGAAACATAATTAAGACAGCTTTAAAAAGATGTAGCGGTAGCCCACACGAATAATCACCAAATTGCATCAAAAGCCGTGATTGATCAACGGAAATTGTGCTGTTTTTTTAAACGTAGTAAATAATTGCAAAATTCCAATGTAAAATTGAACTGCAAACGCTTTGACACAGAGTTAAAAATCCCAGATGAGATATCGGAATTTTCTCAAGCCAAAGTGAATAGCCTTGTTCGGCATCCACAAAGTGAATGTGTCAGCATCAATACGATAACGTATATCACTGAAATCGGATCGAAAAATAGTTAGAATTAGACCGCATAGTGATAAGAAAACCCGGAGGGATTGCAGTATTGGGGAAGTTCAGAACGCCCCCACCGCCTTAAAACCGTAGAAGGAATTCCGTCCACAAAAGAGCGGCATGTGAGACCTGTGATTTCATTTCAACCGAGAACTACGACGAGACAAGGCTCCGCCTGATACATAGAAGCTCCACCCGAATAGAGGATAATATCTACGCTGGCCGAGGGGGGAATGGGGAGGCTTTTCGAGCACAGGCCTGAGTGTGAGCTGGGACGGATTTGTGTTTGGGCGATTTCTGGCGGGCCTTTGCAGGTTTCTTCAAACGAAGGGTTGTGCGAAGTAAAAGTCTCGTCAGCGTCCCCCCTCGATCCGTTTTACTCTCGTGTCTCTATTGTACACGGAATTCCTCCTAATTTTTTTACGGTTTCGATGCAGTGGTGTTTTGAACATCTCCCCAAACACTGCAATCGGTCCGAAAACCCAGCCTAGAAAGGAATTTATAGGAGCAAATGGGAATATATAACAATAATATTAGGAACATTCGTACCTCCGACAATTTATTCTTCAGTTTATTTTTATCAAGGGGGGCTGTCGTGACCAATTTATTCGGCATTAAACCACAGCCCGGTAAGGTGCTTAATTCAGCTAAAAAAGAGTCTGCTGACATGTTTAGCTGATGGCTTTCTTTCACTGAAATCTGTTGCTTGTCCCTATGGGTTTTCGTGTCGTTCTGCAGAGTCGGTAGCAAAATATTTAATGATGTCACTGTGCCACAAAGGTTGTTGAGATAATTGAGATTTAAGGATTTAACCGAAGCTTGAATGTTGAGCACTGCTTTAATATTCGCTGTCCACACTCTGGAGTAGCAGGACTGGACTGGATACAACAAACAAGATTTATGCCGCTTACCTTCAACCCCGATAATAGTATGCACAAAGTCAATGAGACCACAATTGCAACTTGTTGCAATTTAACTTAATTGCTTAGTTAGTTACACTGTTACACATCTTTCCTTTATCGTCGGTTAGTCAGTGTCTTCACATGAGCGATGAACGAACGTAACTCTCAGAGCCCGCGATAATTTCTGAGTTCTTTTACTTGATGGTACGTTGGTGTACGATAGTGACTTGTTTGGTTTACACACCCGTGCTGCTTTCTTTGTTGCAGTTTCCATTTAAGATGGTCGTTACCAGTCAGTTCATTTGGCTCCTCATAATAATCATATATTTATCTTGTTGCTAAAACAGTTCTACCTTTATGTTCATCTCATTCATCTGATCTGTATCTTTTGCTATTGCACATATGTACAATATGTAGTCGCATGTGGAAAATATGTCCTCGAAAATAGTTAAACGATCGAAACGAAGTAAAAGGGGCACTCATACCATTTGGGACTACTGGATTGAAGCAACCCTTCTGCCAAACTCTCATAAAAAACAAGTTGATGAATAATATGAGTGGATGATTAGTATGAGACATAATCAAGGGCTAAGGCATCGACACAAATCCTTGTACAATGTCATATCATAACTTTATATTTATTTTTACCAAAAAGTTATAAATATACAAACTCACGAAATGCATCAGAAATAGGATCACAAATCACAAGCAAGTAAATTATTAATATTGGTAACAGCCACCTAAGTAAAACAAGTAGCAAAAACCAGCTATGAATAACTACTAACTAAACAACTTAATAAACCAAACTTGGGAACCACACAAACCATATTTTTAATACTGATCACATTTTTAAAACATCACCCACCGTTTCTATCATATATCAGTCCGTTACTCACTAGCCTAAACATGGAGCAAGCCCTACAATCATTTGATTCTTAGGAGAAGCGCTATCCGGAACCATAATTTTTAAAGCAACATTGTAGCCTCTTTCAGTTGCATTGTAACCACGATCTGAATCTATTAAAGCCATACACAGCCTTCCCTGATTAAACTTTTTTATCTGACTTTCTGTTTGATCAGCGGAATGAGCGACCACAAAGTAATGTTTTAAAGAGATGTCACAACTTTTAAACAGGTTGCTGCAAGGGTAACTTGTAATATGATTGCTTTTAATTGACCCATAGCAACATGGCGAACACACAAATGATGCGTTGAGAGCTAAACATTTTTTCAAAACAAGATCCGTTGCACTACCACATGCATGTAAGCAGCATCCGATATCAAAATCCAAATTAAAATAGTGAAGATTACTCTGATACATGCTAACATTGGTAAGTTTCATTTCTTTCAGTCTTTCATAAGCACGTCGAACTGACTCTTCTTTATTTTCTACTAAGTAAACTCTTGCATCTGGTAGCAAATGTGCTAAAATAAGTCCTAAATGTCCTCCACCACTACAAAAGTCAACTATTCGTATGGCAATGTTCTTAATACCTTGGAGATGTTTGTATACATGTATGACTTGATGAGCCATGTTTCTTAGTTGGTCTGCTTTCTTGTTCCATCTCTTTTCGGGTAAAGCTCCACCTTCCGGTCTGAGAATAATAGGAATGTCATCCCAAAGAATATTTGGTTCTTCTTTCAGTATATCCATGGAGCTGATACCAGCCGATTTTAGAGTCTCGATAGCATTTTCAACATCACCTTGATTTGTGTACATTTTCATCCGGGGGTTGTATCTGCTGGGATCACTGTGGTATAAGCTCTCCTTCACACACTCATTGTCAGTCCATCTGATATTATTCACCATGTTACTTTTCAAAGACACTTCCTGTTTTGAGCCTAATGCGTTTATGCTTAAGAACGCAAAATCATTTGAATTGTTTTCAAATACTTCTTTCCGAATTTTATTGTACCAATTCAATACGCTAGGTGCATGGGTTTTCATCATATTTGAGCCAAGCAATATTTGCATCATATGCATGGCAGGAAATAACATAACATCAGAAAGTGTCACGGCTGGTCCTTCAGCATAAATATGTGGAATGTCTACAACACGTTCATCATTATTAAAAATTTTGGGTTCCACATCCTTCCCATTTTCAAAGTTTGTTTTCGCTTGCTGCTGAACTTTCTTACGAAAATTATGGGTCTTAACAGGTTGCTGTAAATGGTATTCGAAACGGAGAATGTCCAAAGGAAATTTTTCGGTTTGCTGCTTGTTTGCTGCATTTCCAAGTATATGTCCCATATCAAGTAGAGCTTTTATCATGTCAATCTCACAAAATTTGGTCCATATCGAAACTTCAGCACAAGTGGAAAGACAGTTCAGCCTGAACCCTAGCAGTGAAACACAAAGACTTTGTTTTTTCTTGATTTCAATGACATCATCGTTTTCCAAATTTTCCAGTTTTGAAAGTTTTTCTTTTAATTTCCATGCAGAGAACTTCAAAATGAATCGCAAAACTGAACTCAAGCCAGTTACAGTCAAATATTTTTCTTTAACATAAACCCGCATGGTCTTGTTCATTAGTGGTCCAGGAATGTCAGCACCAGACAATTTTCCTTTGGTTTCTGCAATGGTCTGGCATGCAATCCGACTCTTAACTTTAACAAACAAAGTTTCTGGATCAAGAGAGTCACTGTTGTCATTCCCTGGTGTTGCATCTAAAGGAATAATATCCACCCATTCGCTTAAATTGAATGTTTCCAAAACAAACAAAACAATGGAATCAACAATAAAGGTTTCAATAGTTTCAAGGTTTTCAGTTTCATTCATCCTCAAGTATAGCTGAGGTTTTTTCAATATTTCTTTCAAATAATCTTCTTGTTCCGATTGCAGGTGCTCTCTTTCCTCTTTTATTCGTCGCCTACGGGGCACAGTTTTGGTGGCCGACAGATCGATTTTTATCCCAGGTAGTTTCGACATAATTGGGGAAGAAATATGTAGTTCTGCAAAATTCAAGCCAACAACCAACATAATTCACTAATCCCAACAAAGGGAGGGATTTTACTATTTGGGGAGATGCTGAAATTACCACCACCACCGCCACCACCACCACCACCGCCACTTCCAAACCGTAAAATAATTATTAAGAATTCTATTCTGCATTCAATAAATAGGTGAAACCAAAACCGCAGGAAGGCGAACGTGCCGCGGTGGGCGCGCAGCGCCCACAATCACGCGGCATGTGAGACCTGTG